>OGRJ01001374.1_pt1 | contig 20511 bp, 23 predicted proteins | sample 1553411 | NCBI WGS metagenome assembly OGRJ01 (sample SAMEA2580084, study PRJEB22360) | human gut metagenome | biome: human gut; feature: human-associated habitat; material: faeces | place: Denmark | collected 2008/2010
AAACAGGATTCAGCTGTAAGTTTGTTCTTATATCTGGATTCTGTTTTCAAAAATATGGATAAATTGATTCATAATCAAATCCCAGTTATGAATAGGCTGCGTCCATTTCTTCTCAATCTCCATAAGTGATAGGTATACAGTTTTCTTCACCGCATCATCCGAAGGGAATGAAAGTTTTGATTTTATGTACTTTCTGATTTTCCCGTTCAGGTTTTCAATGAGATTTGTAGTATAGATTATTTTTCTGATTTCCAGCGGGAACTGGAAGAGACAGTCTGGTCATCCCAGTTATTTCTCCATGAAAGTATGGCATAAGGATACTTTCCTCCACATTTCTTTTCCAGATTGTCAAGTTCTGTAGCAGCAACCTCTTGGTTTGGTGCATTATAGATATTCTTCATATCCGCCGTAAACTCTTTTTTATTTTTATAAACGACATATTTACAGGAGTTTCTGATCTGATGTATCACACAGATTTGAGTGGATGATTGAGGGAATACGGTACGAATGGTATCCGTAAATCCATTCAGATTGTCGGTACAGGTAATCAATATATTCTGAACTCCGCGGGCTTTTAAATCAGTCAGAACACCTATACAGAAAGAAGGACTTTCCGATTTCCCAACCCACATGCCAAGTACTTCCTTCAGACCGTTCTGTTTCAGTCCGACGCAAAGATAAACGGTCTTGTTTATGATCTTGCCGTTATCCCGTACCTTGAAGACGATACCGGCCATCCAGGTTATCAGATAAACAGGAACCAAAGGGCGGTTCTGACATTCCTGAGCAGCTTGGTTTACCTTGTTGGTAACGATGGAAATAGACCGATGTAGAGAGCTCTATTTCATAAATCTCATGCATATCTTCCTATAAATCAGATACTCTCATTCCTTTGGCGCATATGGAGATTACAAGCTTTTCTATAGAAAGTCCACGGTTTTCATGCTTGGGCAGTGTATCGGATCAAATTGGCCATTGCGGTCACGGAGAATAGAAATGACAGCGTCTCCATGTTCGGTTTGGATTGTCTTTGGATAGCTGCCATTACGTGAATTACCACTATTATTACCGGACACAGAATTCTTTTCATAGCCCAAATGGGTATCCATTTCACCCTCACGCATCTTTTCCAATACCTGAGTAAATTTCTTCAGGAATTTGCTTACATCGGCTTCTGTCTTAAACTGGCTAAGAAACTCCTTGCTTAACACCTCATCCAGCACTACTTGATTCTTTTCTTTTATAATCTTCTTCATTTTGCAAATGTATAAAATAAAAAATACGAGACTCAAAACTTGAATCCCGTATTTTCATTTACACAAAATATTTTATAGTGCCAGTTTTTTGGTTTACGTATTTATCTTTTGAGGGTTTGTTTGTATGCCGTATTCCTATAGACTCATTCTCTTTTTGCGTAACTATAAATTTCTTTTTAGCAATATCAACCATTTCGTTATAGAAGTCGGACTACACCAACCTACCTGAGTTCATACCTCAAGTAGATTCTCTCTCTTCTGATATCGGTTTGTTGGACTTGGTTGGATTTTATTGGAATATTTTCTACAACGTGTCCTTATTAAGTTTCATATGATAAAGCAAAGTATGCAAACTAACGTTGAATCCGAGTCTTTGCTAACACTTGTTTTTTACTGATTTCTCTATATGACACTTCTTTATGCCGAGCTGATTTATAATATCAGGACTTCAAGTGTAGATTGCACTTTTTTAAAGAAAGTCAATCAGTGTGCTGTTAATCCATTATTCCTCCATACTCTCATATTCCTCGAATATCCTCTCCATAGTATCGGACATGTCAAGTGCGTTGATTACATATTCTCCCGTATCGTTGTCTGTAGCCATCAGTGAAATAATTTTTCCTTCATTTACACGATATACTGCAATATCGTCCTTCTCCAGGAAAGGGTAGTTTTTCCTTGCCTTTTCAAAATATCCGGCCCGTAGCAGTACATTCAGATGATTGACTATATAAGGACTGTGGGTCGATACCATCAGTCCTAGTTTGCGGTCTTTTTTGTTTTTATGGAATACCTCTTCTATGAGGTTGCTCATAAGGGCTCTTTGATCTTCCGGAGCAAGACTAAGTTCAACTTCTTCTATATGGATATGGACATACTTTCCCAATTTGTTCTGGTTGATTCCCGGAGTGAATTTTGTAAGCAGGTCCTGTTTGTACAGATAGTTCAATACAGAACGTTGGAAAGCGTCCTTGAATGAGAACTCTTGGGCGAAGTAATGAACAATTGCAACCAATGGAGCTGATGTCTGGATACCAGAAGATGCGTATCTCAGTTCTATCGGTACAGCATCATTCTGCAAAGATTCAATGGTAAATAGTTTAGGTCTGTTGCCTGATTTACGGACTTTCATTTTCAGATTCAGATACTCCAGTTTCTGTTCTTTAATGACATCCGTAGCATCATTGAAGTCATTGAAGGTTTCGTGAAAGAAGAAGCCCAGGTTTTCTCCCTTTACTGAGACTGCTTTGGATGCCCATATAGGAATCAGGCTTCTCGTTCCGGAAACATAGGCTTCTTTGAAGAATATCAAGTCCTTGTCCGGTATGTTAATGTCAGACTGCAGACCTCTGTTGGTATATTTCAGGGTATATTTGTTCCCATTAATTTCCACGGTGTAATATATTTCGGTCTGTGCTGTTATCATTCCCTTCAGTCCATCATGTAGCAGTGAGTTGAAACGGAGCTTGAATGGAGAACGGGTGATTTTCGCATTTTTCAAATACGAACGGATATTTACCATTTTGTAGATGTAGCGCATAAGTACTATTACTTTCATAATTATACTCTTACCACCGGCTGAATTGCCTATGAATACGGTCAATGGCTTGATATCATCTATTTCCACTTCTTTCAATGGACCAAAATTCTTTATGATTATAGATTCTTTCATGATAATCTTGTTCTTTTCTATCTGACAAATATAACGCTAATTAATGGTTAACAGATGCTTATATTATATTTTTATCTTGCTAAATGCTTTGTCTGTTGTTTTACACGGCCGCAATCATTATAATACATTACCTGTTTTCTTGTATTTTAGTGGGTAATGTTTAAATTTGTAACCGAAATATATTGATTATGTTTAAATTCTCTGAATCTACAAAACGGAAACTGGGTAATGCTATAGTGTATATAGCATATCATACATCAGGTCTTTGCAGGAACAAACTGTTGAAACTTCTGTATCTGATGGAGGAACATATGGCTCTGAAATATCATGTTCCGTTCATCGGCATGCCATATGAGGTGTGGCAGGCAGGTCCTGTGGCAAAGGATGTCTTTATTGACCTTTCAGACGTACCCTATATTTTGAAAGGCTTTGTCAGGACAGAGTTCAGGGACGGTGGAATTTTTATTGAGGCTATAGCCGATTTTGATGACAGTGAGTTCTCTGAGTGTGAAATAGAGATAATGGACGATGTTCTGGTCAGATATGGTAATATGACAGCATCAGATCTGTTTTTAGAAACCTGTAAGAAGGATAGCCTGTGGTATCGGACAGCTGCCCGTACCGGGTTACTGGAAGCATTCAACAGGCAGGAATGCAATAACTCCGACCTGCAGATTGACTTTGCAGAGGTAATGTCCGATAGTTCGGCAGAGGTGTATTGCGAGAGCTTGAATATACGGCAGACTGCAAATCTTTTAAATGTAGAATTTTATGTTTGAAGGTGTGCCTGTTTCTAGGGGCGTATGGTACGATTTAAATGAGATAACGGATTGTTGGAACCGGCATTAATTCAAATTCTGACTTTTTGTTTGTTGTCATTTGGCACATCAAACTCAATGCTAGTCATTACAGACTGCTTATTGTTATTGGCAAGTGGAAGTTAGTTGTTAAACTTTGGTGAAAATTCATCATTCGTAGAGAAAAAGACTGACTCTATCTTACTATAAGCAATCCATAGATGTGACTCCTTCCTTAGTGAAACCGATAAATGATGGGATATCTACTAATTCGACTTCAGCAATTGCCGCCTTCAGCTTTTCAAGCGTACCGGTAATTTTAAGATAAAGCGTTTCTTACAATTTGTTTTTCGCGGATATAATCTATCATTTCCTTATTAGCTTTCCCGGCCCTTGCAATATCTATGATGGTAACCATATTCTTTTGAGGCTCCTCCTTAATACGTGCCCTTGCTTCTTTCCATGCCGAGTCGTGTGACAGGTCTGACAGGTCATAAGGATCTGTATCCTTATATTTGGTAATGGCAGCATCCAGACAACGCTTGTCTGAGCCTGAAATGTAGTCCATATCAGGTTTGGCAGAAGCATAAATTTTCTTTTCATGCACCTCTATTCCGGCAAGGAAATCATTAAAGCCTTCTTCTGTTGGCTTTTCTTCTACAGCCTGTAGGACCCTATAAATATAAGTTGGTGCCGGCCCATACTTCAATACCATAAAAGAGTCTTCTATAAGTACCTTCCCATATTTGACAAGATAATCCTGTTGTGCAAAATAAAGAATTCTAAAAAGCTTTGCACATTCAACTCCTTTGGGGAAACTCTGCATAATATAGAGTAATACTGTCTTTATTTTTGTAATCTGTATAAAAGTTTTCATTTTTATCTATTATAACCGATGTATACCTCCAAATATAAGCATTTATTTAAAAACAATAATCTTTGGTTATAGTTTTTATGATTGTAATACCTCCTAATAAGTCTATCCTTCCTGTTTTAACTTGTCGTACTTCCTGCCGGTAGTTTTTTCCTGTGAAGTTCGGATGAGAAATAATCTAATTCTTATAATATCGTGTTTTCAATAAAATATTAATTTTGCAAAAACGAGAAAAATCAGTGTTTTGTCCTCTTTCTCCCGTATCTGATCTTTCTGCGTGATAAATAATTATTTTACTATTCAACCTATCGGAAATAACAAGTCGTATTCAAATAGAATTATGACTTGATATTTTACCGAATAAAGATTAGATTTGTATGGTACTTGACACAATGACACTGGAGGAGCTTATAAGAGAAATCAAAACAGATTTTAGTGAAGTAAAAGGACGATGGAAGAACTACGTACAGAAATTCAGGAGAACTGCTCAAAAAAGGATAATGTTCCCGTGGTTGTGGGAAGCGAATATCAAGACACGAAGATTTAACGAATGGTACATTTCTTTTTATGCAGAGTCGAAAAAAGAGGTTGGTATTTTGAATCCCACATTCACAATGTTATTCAAGTATAAAGGACAATTATTGGCAGGTGCAGTAACAGGTGACGTGGTTCTTATTTTTACTGGGCATTTTTTTGACAGATACAAAGAAAGGTTCTTTAAAATACATAAGGACAGCCGTCCGGTTACAAATCGGGAAATAATGAAGGTGTTCTTCCTTTTCAACAGCAACTATTGTTTTTACAGCAAAGAAAAAGAGGAGAATATAAGAGGTTACTGCTATGACGGAATGCTGTTAGGTGACTGGATTGGAGAAGAAGGTGGTTTCGTGAAAACATTCATATTAAGACAGGAGATGAAGATGAATCAGTTTGTTGAATATTTCGAATTTTTTAAGATGTGGATTATAGAAGATATGTTCAAATCCAGGAAAGGTTTTGAACTGAAGAATTCATTCACTGAATACATACCGGATACATATTTTGAATATGGAGAGTGGGACAAGTTCCTGTTTGAGCGTGATAACCTGACTGATAAAGGCAGCGGAGGAAAGCCAGGAGATATATATGAAGAACTGGGAGGAATATAGAAGATGTCTTCAGCTGATAGACGCAGTTAATCTCAATATGTTTGAAAAGAGAAAACATATTTAGGTATATTATGATAAAAAAATATTCAGAATTGTAGCATATTGGGGAATACTAATTTCTCGGACTATTAATTTCTTAAATAGCTGCATAAAATATAGCATCTAATGATGCATAATGGCTGTGAGGTTAAAGATGTTATGCAAATCCCTCGGGAGTTGTTTTATTATTAGTGTCTGATAAATATATTTGATGGGGGGATTATAAATATTGTTTTTATGTACAAGTCCCTTCTCTAAATTGAGATTGCTTTATAATTGTGTATATATCAATAAGCTATAGGTAATCGAAAAGTTTTATTGGACAGCAATAGTTTTATTTATATAAAATTAGTATCTTCGTTATGTAGGATAAAGAGAGTATTCCTTATAAACCTTCTTCTTCAGGTGTGCTTGATATCCTATGCCCTCTTTTAAAAGAGGGCTTTTTTATTTGATAGTATTATCTTAAGATTGGTGATATATGCTTATAAGAACATCTAAGCCATATCTTATTAGAGTTTATATCTAATAGTTGATTAAAGCTATCTTTTGAATATCTTTGAGGTATAAAAAGTTTGTTGCAATATTCTTCACACTCATAGACCGGTGCTTGCAGCACCGGATTAACTCCAGTTGATTTTGAAACTTTAATGATTACATTTAAGGGACATTTAATGAATGTCTCTTTTTAAACTTGGAACCGTAGATGCTGACTTATATAAAAGCAAAAATAAATATTTCAATAGAATGTTATTTGTTTCTATAATAGAATATCATCTGTCGTAATTTCTGACGCGAATATTTTTAATGTATATATTTGTTTATCAGCGTTATAAAATTTGAATATGTTCGAGGCTGAGAAATAAAAAAATATTATTCAGACATCAAATATTTATGATTTTGACAGATTTTATAGAGAAAATCTCAAAAATACATCGGGGGACATAATTTTGTCCCCCGATGCCACTATAGAGGACAAACTGGGGACAAAAATGAGGAAAACATATGCTAAAAAGAGAAAATATGGTTCTCAAAACAGCTTATTTTCCATCTATATAAGTCATTTTCTATCAGAAAATTATAGGCTTCGATTATATAACTACATGATAGTCAGATAGTTGGCTATTTGCCGATGCAAAAGTGCTGAAATATATTCTGTAATACCATATCATTTGTCACTTCTCCCGCAATATCGCTCAAGTGGAAAATACATTCCCGAATATCTTGTGATATGAAATCACCGGAAATATTATTAGTCAGACCCTCTTGCACTCGATGGATAGCTTCTAATGCATTGTTTAATGCCTCATAATGGCGTACATTAGTAACTATAACATCATTTTGCGTAATTGTAGGAAGATGGGCAGATGTTATCAGCATTCGTTGAAGTTCTTCGATATGTTCTCTTTTTTTTGCGGATAGGGTGATTGACTGTACATTATCAGGAAAATTGTCAGGAATACTATTCTGTATATTATCCACTAAATCGGCTTTGTTATAAACAAGGATAAGCTGCTTTCTTTCACAACGGGGAAGGAGTTGACCGGCCAACTGTGTTATTTGAGCTTGGGCATTCGTAGCATCAATCATCCAAAGGACAATTTCTGCTTGATCCAACTTTTGGAAAGTGCGTTCGATACCGAGGCTTTCAATTGTATCGCTAGTTTCACGAATACCTGCTGTGTCGATGAATCTGAAAGTAATGCCACCTATATTGACAGTATCTTCTATTATATCCCGTGTAGTGCCATGAATGTCGCTAACAATAGCTTTGTCTTCATTAAGTAAGACATTGAGCAATGTAGACTTTCCTGCATTCGTTTCACCGATAATGGCTACAGGAACGCCGTTTTTGATGGCGTTACCTACGTTGAATGAATTAACCAAACGAGCTATGACTTTCTCTATGTTGTTCGCTAGTTGGCAAAGTTCGGAGCGGTCGGCAAATTCCAGTTCCTCGTGATCGCTGAAATCCAATTCCAATTCGATGAGTGAGGTGAAATGGAGTAATTGGTCACGTAAGGTAGCAAGTTCCTTACTGAAACCGCCTCGCATTTGACTCATGGCAAGACGGTGGGTCGCTGCAGACGATGAGGCAATCAGATCGGCAACTGCTTCTGCTTGACTCAGGTCCATTTTCCCATTTAGAAATGCACGCTGGGTATATTCGCCCGGAGCAGCCATGCGACAACCATTCTTGATGAGTAGTTGTAATACTTTCTGAAGAATATAGGCAGAACCGTGGCAAGTGATTTCCGTACTGTTCTCACCAGTATAGGAGTGAGGAGCACGAAACAGGCTAACGAGTACTTCATCTATAACTTCAGAGCCGTCATAAATTCGTCCAAAAGTAAGTGTGTAAGGCTTGCTGTCCTCTAACTCTCTATTAGTAGCGGCAGGAGTAAAAATACAAGATGTGATTTCGATAGCTTCCGGTCCGGAAACGCGAATACATCCAATAGCCCCGCCCTGGGCAGTAGCTATGGCACAGATAGTATCTTGGTTCATTATTTACAGCTTGTTTTATGACGCAAAGATAGTGCTTTCTCCTGATTTTATATCCGATAAGATATTTAAATACGTTCGAGTACTTTAAGAATAAGATGGTCAATTGTATTTTTATATCCGGTGTTGGCTTCTTTAATTAATCGGTTGGCAATTACCATGCAGACAGTCATGGCTTTATGCCCCATCAAACGACTGAGGCCGGCCAGTGCGGAACTTTCCATTTCGAAATTGGTAATCTTATAACCGTTGTATTCGAATTGCTCGATTTTTTCGTTCTGATGCGGGTCTGCCAGGGGAACACGCAGTTCACGTCCTTGCGGACCGAAGAAACCGCCGGCGGCGATGGTGACGCCTCGTACCATATCATCTCCCGCTATACGGTCTATCAATTCGGCATTGGCATCAATTACGTAAGGGGCGGGAGCACACATGTTTCCCGACCATCCCATGTAGTTGAGGAAAGCGCGTTCAAAGGGCAGGTCGCAAACTGCATTACGTCCGGCATAGAAGTTCAGCAAGCCGTCGAAACCAATGGATTTGGCAGAACATATAAAAGTTCCTACGGGCGTGTAAGGTTGCAAACCGCCACACGTACCGATACGGACCAGTTCCAATTGACGCAGTTGGGGCTTTTCCTCTCTCGTCTGGAAGTCGATGTTAGCGAGTGCGTCCAATTCGTTCATAACAATATCAATGTTATCGCAACCGATACCAGTGGAAACAACGGTGATTCGTTTACCTTTATAAGTACCTGTAATTGTCTTGAATTCGCGGCTCTCCACTTCACATTCTTTATTCTCGAAATGTGAAGCAACCAATGCTACCCGGCCGGGGTCACCTACGAGGATTACTTTATCTGCCAGCCATTCAGGCTTTACGTGTAAATGGAACACGGAACCGTCTTCGTTAATAATAAGTTCGGAAGATGCAAAATACTTTTTCATGTTACGAGGTATTATAAGTTCGTTTATAAAGAGATAACGTTGGCAACTGGTTTCTGTTCACCGGTTCCGACGTTTATATAGGTAACTTTACCGGTTTATTTGCTCAATGGCTGGTTGGATGTACCGGTTACCGGTTTGGCAATGTTCTCGCGCATCGAAGTGTCGGCCTCGATGTTTTTCATCCGGTAATAATCCATTATGCCCAGATTGCCGCTGCGGAAAGCTTCTGCCATAGCCTTAGGTACTTCAGCTTCGGCTTCGATAACTTTAGCGCGTGCTTCCTGTGCTTTGGCTTTCATTTCCTGCTCGCTGGCAACGGCCATGGCACGGCGCTCTTCGGCTTTTGCTTGAGCGATATTTTTGTCCGCATTTGCTTGGTCTATCTGTAAAGCTGCACCGATGTTCTTGCCTATGTCGATGTCGGCAATATCAATAGACAGGATCTCAAAAGCCGTACCGGCATCCAATCCTTTGCGAAGCACTAATTTGGAAATGGAGTCGGGATTTTCCAAAACCGATTTATGGTTTTCGGAAGAACCGATAGACGATACGATACCTTCACCTACACGGGCAAGGATTGTATCTTCTCCAGCACCACCTACCAACTGACGGATATTGGCACGTACGGTTACACGGGCTTTGGCAATCAACTGGATACCGTCTTTTGCCACGGCTGTGACGGGCGGGGTATCAATCACCTTTGGGTTTACTGACATTTGGACTGCCTCAAACACATCGCGTCCGGCAAGGTCAATGGCGGTGGCCATTTGAAAAGGCAATTCGATGTTGGCTTTCGAAGCGGATACCAAAGCATGCACTACTTTCTCAACGTGTCCGCCCGCCAGATAGTGTGCTTCCAGTTCATCGCGGGTGATGTTGCTCAAGCCGGCTTTATGTGCTTCAATCAGGCCAGGCACAATAATATAGGGCGGCACGTTACGAATACGCATCAGAAACAGTTGAACCAGTGATATGTTGACTCCTGAGACTTTGGCAGACAGCCATAGGAAAAACGGTACATAGTGGAAAAATAGTACCAGGAAAATGATACCGCCTATGATAGTGAAGGCAGTGAGATACATTGTGCTTGGATCCATGATTTTAGTTATTAATGATTACTTATTTAATGATTTGCAATTTACGGTTTGTTTTTCTCCACAAGTATCACTCCGTCTGTAATGCGGTTTACTATAATGGGAGTTTTCTCATTCAGAAAGCCGTCTGTGGATTTTACTTCTACGATATCACCATTTATTTCGGCATACCCGATGAGGGCAAGACGGGTAGTGGTAATGCCGGTATCGCCAATTTTTACTTTCTCTTCGGCACTACGGTCTACTTTTGAAGTGATGTTTTTCTTCAAAGCTATCTTATCCAGGGTTTTGGAATGCATGAACCACACTAATGAACCAACGCAGGTGATGACGGATATGGCAAGTGTGATGAATCCGGCTGTTGCTCCTAAATTGGCAAAAGCGTAGTAGTTGGCATAAATGATGCAACCACCTGCCAAAAATCCGGCAATGCTGATGCCTGGTATGATGAATAGCTCTACGAGGAACAGTATAACTGCTGCAACGACTAAAATTGCGATGATGAATATGTCCATAACTGTTCTATTTAATGGTTTGCTTTTCTAATTTCCGCACTTGGATAGCAGTACGGTCTACTTCGTTTGCCAACTGTAGCACTCGTTTTTCCAAATCGAGTATAGCTGGAGCCATTTTGCTTCTTTCGTTCTGGTTGGCACGCGAATATTGGGTGCGCATATTTTCCAGTTTATTTTGTTGCTGGTTATAGCTTTCTTTCAGTTGGAGATAGTTCCTGAATTGCGCTTTTGCTTGCGGAGAGCGGAAATCGGCAGCATAATGATAGATATTCCTGTCATCAATTACAAACTCAAATTCGTGTCGTTTCTTTATTTCCGTTTTTTCCTGCATCGTTTCCTGCAGGCGTTTCCTTGCATCGGCTACCAGGCTTTCATTCGTCCAGGTATCTCTGATGGAATGGAGTTGGGCAAGCTTTATCAGTTTGTTTTTATCCATGCTTTCATAGTTGTATACTTGTTTGGATGAGGCAGGAATGAATACATATACACATACTTTGCCTTCCGGCTGATAACGATCTGATGCAAACCAGCCGAGGTTGTTGAATTCGTCTATAACGTACATATAATCATTATAAGGCGAATTGAAAGGCATGCCTACATTTTCTGGGGTCAGATAAGTGTCTGTGTTTGTATTGTAGCGTGTTACGAAAATATCGTATCCACCCATTGATGCAGGACCGTCTGCTGCATAATAGATAGTGATGCCATCAGCCAATACGTATGGATAACTGGCATTCATGGACTCGTTGATACTGCCGGGGAGCATATTGCCTTTGCCCCATTCGTTCATCATTTTATTGCGCGATAAGATGTTGAGCGTACTGTCTTTCTGTAACTCGCTATAATAGATTTTATTCCCTAACTCCGTTTCATATACAGTGCCGCCTTTGCTATTGGAATTTTCAAAGTAGGTATCGTACATGAACAATTTCCCGGATTCAGGACTGATTTTGTACGCTTCGAGAAAATCTTTCTTGTCTACGACAAAACTGTCGATGAAGCACACTTCTTCTACGCCTTTCAGCAGACGGAGGTTGGCTTTGCTCTTTTCCAGAAGTTTTTCGGCTTCAGCGGTCGAACGTCTTCTTTTTGTCAGTTCTGCAATATAGTCTTCGTAAGTGCCGACGGCATCTTCAAATCGGTAAACGGCATTATAAGCCTGTGCCAAATAGAGTTGTCCGCTGGTGACCCGGCGTTTTACGGCTGTTTCCAGATACTTTATAGCTTCTTCCGCTTCTCCCGTATTCAGACAACATACGCCATACCACAAATTATAATTCCCGTTATTAGGTTGTGATTTTACAAATTTCTTAAAAACGGGCTTTGCCTGTTCGTATTGTCCTTTTTCATAGAGTATTTTTGCTTGGGCAAGGGTTTGTGCTGAAGCATGTATTCCAAAGAAGCCAAACAAGAAAAGCAGTATATATTTATTCTTCATACTAAAAAATCTTTTTTAATGAGTTCAAAAATACGAATTAATCCGGAATAAAGCTCTTTTCCGTAATTCTATTATGTTAATTCTTCTTTAAATGATTCTTTTCAGTTACTTTTGCAGCCAATTTTCAACTGATTTTTATGGCACTATTTACAGAGGAAGAGAAGACATTACGGCGTATAGAGAAACGCTTTGCCAAAGGAGTGGTGGAGTACGGACTGATAGAAGAGGGCGATAAAATCCTTATCGGACTTTCCGGCGGCAAGGACTCTTTGGCGTTGGTGGAACTGTTGGCGCGCCGTTCCCGGATTCTGAAGCCACGGTTTTCGGTGGTTGCTGCCCATGTGGTAATGAGAAACATCCCTTATCAGAGCGATACGGATTACCTCAGAAGCTATGCGGAGTCGCAGGGAGTGCCTTTTGTGCTGTACGAAACGGAGTTCGATGCGAGTACGGATACCCGCAAGTCTCCTTGTTTCCTGTGTTCGTGGAACCGGCGCAAGGCTTTGTTCACTGTGGCAAAGGAACAGGGGTGTAACAAAATAGCCTTGGGGCATCACATGGATGATATTCTGGAAACGCTGCTGATGAATATTACGTATCAGGGGGCGTTCGGTTCGATGCCACCGCGGCTGGTAATGAAGAAGTTCGACATGACGATTATTCGCCCGATGTGTCTTGTGCACGAATCAGATTTGGCGGAATTGGCGGCGATAAGAAACTATCGGAAGCAGGTGAAGAATTGTCCTTACGAGTCGCAGTCGAGCCGGAGCGTGATGAAAGGTATCCTGCATCGTCTGGAAGAGATGAATCCCGAAGCCCGGTACAGTTTGTGGGGGAGCATGAGCAATGTGCAGGAAGAGTTGCTGCCCCGGAAGAATGAAGGCGGGATAAGCCGCTGACAAGCAATTTCTAATCACTAATCATTATATGAAAGCTTTTTATACCATTTTACTTTTAATTGTATCCAATGTCTTCATGACGTTTGCCTGGTACGGGCATTTGAAGTTGCAGGAGATGAAAGTTATCTCCAACTGGCCTCTCTATGCCGTTATTTTGTTCTCGTGGATGATAGCGTTGGCGGAGTATTCATTTCAGATTCCTGCCAATCGCATCGGGTTCATAGGCAATGGCGGTCCTTTTTCGTTGATGCAGCTTAAGGTTATCCAGGAAGTAGTGACGCTTATAATTTTTACAATATTCACTACCGTACTGTTTAAAGGAGAATCTCTGCATTGGAATCATTTTGCAGCTTTCGTTTGTCTGGTACTGGCGGTATATTTTGTCTTTTATAAATAGGATGAATGTGATGTCTAACGGTTGGAACCGGCAGTTTTATCAGGGGAAACTTTTTGTTTTTGCCGCCTGAACTAAAAGTTTTATGCTGATAACTAATGCGTTGGCTATTGTTTGGCTGTTGAATAAACAAGTAGGTGTACTTTCTCTCATTTCGGAGCTGTTGAACTGCTCAGCCGAAATCTGGACGATACAGGACGACACAACGTGTGACTGCTACTTGTAAGGATTTTTATCTGTCATACTTATCTGTCACGCTATAGTCTATTGTATGATAGCTTATTATCTTATTTTTGTGATAGCGTGACAGATGTTTTTCAAAATAAAATTTCGCGGAGGATGAAAACCGGGACGAATCGCTATTTTACCGTCATATATTTATCCATTCCTTTCGTGTAGAACATCCGGAGTTCCCCTTTTTCATCCGCATATATGAAGCATGCGTCGAGGTCGGGGTGTGAATCGGCAAAGCGTTCGGCTTCTTCCAGGCCCATGACCATGAAAGCGGTGGCATAGGCATCTGCACTCATGCAGTCGCGGGCAATCACTGTGGCCGACAGGATACTGTGCTGCACCGGATAGCCTGTGCGCGGGTCTATAGTATGGGCATATTTTTTGCCGTCTTTGTAGTAATAGTTTCGGTAATTTCCCGAAGTGGCTATGCCCACATCGGTAACTTGCAGTATGGTCTGCAATTCCTGGTTTACGGCGAGCGAGTCGTCTATCGGCTTGTTGATTCCGATGCGCCATAAACTTTTTTTCGGGTTTTCTCCGCGCACCACCACTTCGCCGCCTATATCTACCATGAAATTGCCGATGCCTTTCTTTTCCAGCAATTGCGCAATGACATCTACTGCATAGCCTTTGGCTACGGCGCTGCACGAAAGCATGATGCGGGAATCCTGTTTGATAACTTTTCCGTCGGCGGATAACGATACTTTCGGGTAGCCTGTGATGTCCAGCAAGCTGTCTATCATAGCAGAGTCGGGAAATGCGCCTTTCTTAAATCCGAATCCCCATGCGTTGGCAAGCGGGGCTACCGTAATGTCAAAAGCACCTTGGGTCTCCCGGGAGATTTCCATGCTGCGGCGGAATACGTTGGTGAAGAAAGTATCGGGAATGATTTCTTCGTTCTGGTTGATGCGCGTAATCGTTGCCGTATCGTTAAACGGAGATAGAGATCCGTCAAACCGTTTAAGCTCAGCTTCTATCTCGGCTTTCAAATTGCTGTCGTACTGATAGGTTATGTTATAGACCGTTCCGAATATCAGTCCGCTGACAGTTTGATAAGGAACAGCGCGGTTGTGGCGTGCAAGTATTCCGATAGTGCCCAGGACAAACAGGGCAACCCATAAAAAATTACGTTGTGCTTTCTTCTCCATAATGAATGTATGATGCTGTATAAATAAATTAAGCGGTCTTCTTTTTTTATCCTTCTATCAGACTGCCTTTTATCGGACAGCCTGCCGTTTCTTCGTTTTTCACTCTTCATTTAAAAGAACAAGTGCTCTATCAATATCTTCGTTCCGATAACGATGAGGATAATGCCGCCCCACAGTTCGGAGCGCAACTTGCGGGCGATGCCGCATCCGCACCGAATGCCGAACATCAATCCTGCCAGTGATAAGGCAAACGACACAAATCCTATGATGCCGATAGGGGGCAGAATGGATGCAAAGTTGCAAACTCTCAGAAAAGCGAACGAAACACCTACCGCCAAGGCATCGATGCTGGTGGCTACCGCCAATGCCGCTACTACTTTCAGCTTGGTAGGATCGAACTCGTGCCGGCAATCTTCATCCTTGAAAGATTCCATAATCATACGTCCACCCAGAAAAGCTAAAATGGCAAAAGCTATCCAATGGTCTATACTTTCAATGAGATGGCTGAAAAAACTGGCGCCTATCCAGCCAAGCAATGGCATGAGTGCCTGAAAAAAGCCGAAAGCCAATGCCATTATCAGCATCGGGCGCAATTGAACACGTTTTAATATAATGCCGCTGGCTATGGATACAGCAAAACAGTCCATAGCAAGCCCTATGGCAAGCAACCAGATTTCTAATCCTGTCATTATCTCTTAGAATGGTAGTTTATAAGTTATTGTATAGGTAACCCCGGTTGTGTTTCCATTGTACTTTCCGTAGCCCGGTACGTACCATGGATCACCATGCTCGGCAACAGAAGAACTCATACGGAATTTGAAACGTAACGCCCAACCCATATACAGGTCTTTCCATACATGTGCCCGTATGCCGACACAAAATTCGGCCCATTGCATCGAGCCTTTCATTCCTTTATAATTAAAAGGCAGGCTGTTTCCCCAAATGCCGTCTACCAAATTCGGATTACCCAAACTTCCCCCGTATTCAGGGTCGTTGATGCCTAACGCTTCTACATCATATTTAAAGTTCGTTGCCGCATAGCGTAGGCCAACGAGTATCATATGTCCGTGCTTTTTGTTATAAAGCGCATTATAGTCCATACCGATACGGAAATAGGGAGCACCGGTTTTATAATGTATTCCTTTGTCGCTCCAAGTATCAGTATTGCCATATCCTAATTCTACAATCGGGAAAAAGCGATTTTTAAGATTGACATCGACAGCTACCTCACTGCTGAAAAAGTCACTCCCGAACAGTTTGCTTCCGGGTCCCCATAAATCTACACTGACAGAAATACCATTGTACAGCGGATAGTGCACTTCCTCTTTGGCCTCTTTTTTCTCCTTTTTGGGCGGAGTGTTTGCCGGCGGGGCGGAAATGTCACTGTTTTGTGCCTGTAATGGAAGAGACAGCAGCAAACAGAACGCCAGACTAATAGAATAGTTTAAGATTTTCTGCTCCATAAATTCCGGCTTCTTTATTTGCAACGCGAATAGAATCAAGACTGTGGCGACTGTATCGGACATCTGTTATGGCTTGTTTCATTTGATAACCGCAATCCATTGACAAGAAGTAAGGTGTGTTGGTTTGGTGAATAACAAGCGTATCTGTCAATGTCTTGCTGTAATGAAACACGAGTACGGTGGAGTCGGCGGTATATCTCAGTGGCAACGAGAGATCGTGCACTTTTTTTTGATTGTTGATGATGACGGAATCCGTGCCAAAGGCAGTAACCGTCAAAGAGTCTAAGGTATCATTGGATACCACTTTGGTGTCAGGATCCAATGTATATAGGTAACATTGCATCATGGCTCGCGTTGTCATTGAACAGTCCGCTTCTTCCGAACAGGATATTACTATACTGAAAACAGGGAAAAGAACAGCCCCGAATATTATAAATCTGACTAATGCTTTCATGGTTAAATCATTTTCTCTATTTGGTACTTATTGCGTTCTGGTGCATTGCGGGATATCAGCTCTCCGAGAAAACCTGCCACAAATAACTGCGTGCCGATAATCATGGATGTCAGTGACAGGTAGAAATAGGGAGAATCTGTCACAAGGCGGTAGGGCATCCCTTGATTCATGTAATACAGCTTGCTGGCGCCGACAATAATGACGGCAACGAATCCGACGAAGAACATCAGCGAACCCAATATGCCAAAGAAGTGCATAGGCTTGATGCCGAAGGTGGAAAGGAACCAGAGGGATATCAAGTCCAGATATCCGTTGAAGAAACGATTCCACCCGCCGAATTTTGTCTTGCCAAATTTCCGTGCCTGATGGTGTACGACTTTCTCGCCAATTTTCTTGAAACCGGCATTCTTTGCCAGGTAGGGGATATAGCGATGCATTTCGCCGTACACTTCTATGTTTTTTATAACATCTTTGCGATAGGCTTTCAAGCCGCAATTGAAATCGTGCAGGTTCTTTATACCGGAAACCTTGCGTGCCGTAGCGTTGAACAGTTTTGTCGGTATGGTCTTTGACAGCGGATCGTATCTTTTTTGCTTCCAGCCGGACACCAGGTCGTAGCCATCTTCCGTAATCATGCGGTATAGTTCCGGTATTTCGTCAGGACTGTCTTGCAGGTCGGCGTCCATTGTAATCACAACATCGCCCTGGGCCTGTTCAAAACCGCAATAGAGAGCCGGTGATTTGCCATAATTGCGACGGAACTTTATTCCGCGCACTTTATCAGATTTTGTTTGTAATTGCTCTATTATTTGCCAGGAACGGTCGGTACTTCCGTCGTTAACGAAAATAACTTCATAAGAAAAGTCATGGGCTTTCATTACCCGTTCAATCCATGCAAACAATTCCGGAAGAGACTCCTCTTCATTATATAAAGGAACGACAACTGAAATATCCATTTGCTTATTTACGATTTTACTATATTATACTATACCTGATTTATTTGAAATTTGTCTGTTCTTGTCATTCCTTTTTACGCCTCATTACAAATAAGGCGGTAGGAAGCGCGAGCAATGAACCGCAAAATACATTCCATGACACCAGTTGCATGGTGATATCTATGGGAGTGAGCGATTTCACAGTCTCCAATGTTTCTTGAAACATGTTTGTATAGGCTTCTATGTCCGGTATACCGCTTTTGTTTAAGATATCAATTTGAGATTCGTAGGCATTGATAACGAAACCATGATCGATGAAACGGAAATAAATGTAGTGTGCCACTGCCGTCAGCAATGCGGCAAACATATACATGAATACTGTGAATATCCATGCATGCAAGAAGCTGATACTGCCGCTGCATACAGTATTACGATACATTCGTACATAATAATAGCCCATGAAAGGGACACATAACGTGAGTCCTACGAAAAGGAAAGATAAAAACGGAATTGTCAATCCTAAAGGGAAGAGGAAGAATTTTAAAATCCAATATCCTCCCAAATAGGTGCCGAACAACATTGCATATTGCATGTAACCTTTATTTTCTGCCATTTTTCTTAGAAATATGGCGCAAAGTTATAAATAATATTGGTTGTAGACCCTGTATTCTTGTTAAAGTTGAAAAAAGTTAGGGGAAGGTATTGCATATTTAAAATTTTTATCTACCTTTGCACTCGCAAAACGGGTAAGTCCTATACGGCCAGCTCCCTTCGAATCCTCCAGGGCTTGATCGCAGCAAAGGTAGTTGGTTGTAGCGGCGCGATATAGCAAGCTTACCCACCCGCCTCTTTAGCTCAGTTGGCCAGAGCACGTGATTTGTAATCTCGGGGTCGTTGGTTCGAATCCGACAAGAGGCTCAAAAAGAAAAAAGCATTCAGGTAGTTTACTTGAATGCTTTTTTTATAATCTAGCATAGAGATTTACTTGATTCTCTTGTATCCATATACAGCCAAGTCGCCGAGTTCTTCTTCGATACGGAGCAGTTGGTTATATTTAGCCATACGATCCGAACGGCTTAACGAACCTGTCTTGATTTGTCCGCTGTTGGTAGCTACTGCGATATCGGCGATAGTAGCGTCTTCTGTTTCACCCGAACGGTGAGAGGTAACAGTGGTGTATCCATGGCGGTGAGCCATTTCGATAGCGTTCAATGTTTCTGTCAACGAACCGATTTGGTTTACTTTAATCAGGATAGAGTTGGCACAACCTTTTTCGATACCCATGGCAAGGAAGTCTACGTTAGTCACGAACAAATCGTCACCTACCAACTGGCAGCGGTTGCCGATACGTTCTGTCAATTTCTTCCAACCTTCCCAGTCGTTTTCGCTCATACCGTCTTCGATGGAGTCGATAGGGAACTTGTTAATCAGTTCTTCCAGATAGTTGATTTGTTCTTCAGCAGTACGTTTCTTGCCTTTTTCGCCTTCAAACTTGGTATAATCATAAATACCATCGTGGTAGAATTCAGAAGAAGCGCAGTCCATACCGATCATCACATCTTTACCCGGTTCGTAGCCTGCGGCTTTGATAGCGGCAAGGATCGAGTTCAGGGCATCTTCTGTACCTTCGAGGTTCGGAGCGAAACCTCCTTCATCACCTACGGCAGTACTTAAACCACGGTCTTTCAATACCTTCTTCAAGGCATGGAATACTTCAGCACCCATACGAATTGCTTCTTTGAATGTAGGAGCTGAAACTGGCATAATCATAAATTCTTGGAAATCAATGTTGTTATCAGCATGTGCCCCACCATTGATAATATTCATCATGGGTGTAGGAATAATATGAGCATTTGCTCCACCAATATAACGATATAATGGCATACCTAATGAATCAGCGGCACATTTAGCAACCGCAAGAGAAACACCTAAGATAGCATTTGCTCCAAGTTTACCTTTATTATCAGTACCATCTAAATCAATCATTGCTTGATCGATTTCTCTTTGAGCAAAAACATCATACCCTAATAATTCAGGAGCAATCACTTCGTTTACATTTTTAACAGCTTGTAAAACACCTTTACCTAAATAACGTGATTTGTCTCCATCTCTTAATTCTACTGCTTCATAAATTCCTGTAGAAGCTCCACTTGGTACGATTGCTCTACCAAAAGCTCCACATTCACTTCTAACTTCAACTTCAACAGTTGGATTTCCACGAGAGTCTAATACTTTGAATTAAATCCATTTTAATACTTCCTTCTTTCATTTTTGTTTTGTTTGTGTTTGTGATTTTTGTTTGTGATCTGGTATCAATAAAAAATGATTTATTAACACGAGGTTAGCTGTAACTAACTGTCTATAAGTTAGCATATACTAACCTTGTGTGTCAACCCTTTTTGACTACTTTTTTTCAACTTCAAATACTATTTTGTTCCTTTTTTTATAAAATATTCTTTGATAGATACAAAAAAATTCCTTTTTTCATTTATTTATCTTTCTTGTTTCATTGACTTTCTTTAATCGACACTTTATAATTTGTTCAGGTGAATTCCTTCACCTGAAGGAAGAAATTTATGTAGTTTTACGTTATTTCTTTTTTAATGTTTGTGATCATTAATGTGATGAAAGGAGAAAATAAAAAATGATTTATTCACATGAAGTTGAAGAAATGTGCACTGTAAATCGTGGTGCATCAC
>OGRJ01001390.1_pt1 | contig 20365 bp, 17 predicted proteins | sample 1553411 | NCBI WGS metagenome assembly OGRJ01 (sample SAMEA2580084, study PRJEB22360) | human gut metagenome | biome: human gut; feature: human-associated habitat; material: faeces | place: Denmark | collected 2008/2010
AATGAATTTTTGAAATTCATATCTAAAAAAATAAAACGAAAAGGTATAAATTTTCCAATCAAATAAGCAATATGCACAAAAATGTTTCGGAAAAAACATAAATATTTCCATATTTACTTATGTACTCATCTGGTGTTATGATTGAGATATCAAATTTATATCTAAAAGATATCTAATTTGGTATGAGAAGTTTGAAATGGAAAGGACGGTCAAAATGGTGGATTACTGGGATAAGAAACAAAATCCTGTTACAGGCGAACAACTCGAAGAGTTCGTACGATATATGCGCGCTTGGAGTAATGAAGATTGTGACGTGGATGCGCTGATTTCCAGCGAATACGGGCACAAGCTGGGGGAATTGCAGGACTTGGCTTATCGCTGGAAGGATCCAATGGATCCAAATCTGCTAGCTTGGTACAGAGAACACGGTGTGAAAAAAGAGATGTTTGAAACCGAACATTTTTATACCCGTTGGACATTGCTAACACCTTTGAACATAGAAGAGGGAAAAAAATATCCACTTGTGTTTGTCAACCATGGCGGCGGAAACTATCTGGAGAGTGAAGAGTTTTCTACGGGATTCAACGTTTTGGTGGGCCGGGAGAAATTTATGGCGGCCTATTTGCAAAATACGAATACCGAAAATATTCGGCGAATTCTGGAGCAGTTATGCAAAGATTATCCCGTGGATACTGAGAGGGTCTATGTAGCGGGATTTAGCCAGGGTGGAGGAAAAACCACTGACTGCGCTTTTCGTATGCCGGAATACTTTGCGGCGCATGCACCCTGCGGAAATGATATCTACCGATATGTAGATCGGTGGTCGGTTCCTTACAGTGCCGAAGAGCACGAACGTCTTAGGCAAGCGTTCTTGCCCTTTATGCAGGTGGTGGGCTGCAACGAGCACTCCAACATTATACCATTGAATAATTGGATTCCGGCCCGTCCGCAGGCTGAACGAATTGAAGGAGATATGCACACTTATCCCTCCAGAGAAGGAGAAATTGATCCTACACGCCCGGCTGATCCAAAACATCCCGGTGGGCACATTGAGCCGCCTGAGGGATGTGACAGGAGAATGTGGATGGTGGAACAGTTGAACAAAAGACTGGAACTTTTGGATATTCCTCCTCGTGATCCCCAAATTTGCCTGGGATATGAGCAAACGCCCGAAGATGAACTACACCATATACTTGGCTTTTATGGAGACAAAGAGGAAATACAAATGTACTATGGTTACAAACATTACACCGTAGATATTTTTAACAGAGCTGGTATGGATGCTTTCCGATACGTGGCGGTGGAGAACAATCCCCATTGGCCGCCGGTGATGCTGGGCGAGTTGGTGTGGGCCTTTTTCCGACAGTTCCGTCGAGATACAACCACCGGAAAAATTGTCGCAGATGAGTACAAAACATAAATAGAGAACAAAGTGCAAGCGCACTTGAAATAAAGGAGGAGAAAAAATTGAAAAAATGGATAGCATTTGTACTTTCTTTGTGTATGGCTCTGAGTTTGGCAGGCTGTGGTGGGTCAGCAGACGTCAGTGAGCCTACGACTGTTGCTTCTGCGGAAACCGGTACTATAGTTCATGCCACAGCAGCAGACGTTGTGAAAAATTTTGATGTGGGCATCGATTCGGATTTGGGGGATTTATCACCGTTCGGCGCATCCAGCACAGGCCGAACGTATTCGAAATATGCCATTTATGAAAATCTGCTACAGTTTAATGCTTTTGGTCAGACTGTAGATGAGATGGAGCGTATGATTGCCAAGACAGTGAAAGTAGTAGATGATTTGACCGCAGAGGTGGAGATTTATGACTATGTGCAAGATGCGGCTGGCAATCCCATCACAGCGGAGGATATCAAATTTTGTTATGATATGTGTGCCGAATCCGGCAACTATCCTCAGTTGACTACTAAGATGGCCAGTTGCGAAGTTACAGGCGATTACACGCTGACGTTTAAGTTCAACAGCGCCGATGTGGGTACGATGGAGTATGTGCTTGGACAAGTACCCATTGTATCACAGAAGGCTTATGAGGAAAGTAGCGACGGCATGCTGAGCAACCCCATTTCAACTGCACCCTATCAAGTAAAAGAACTCTCAGCCGGTTCTTATCTGGTGCTAGAGAAAAACCAGAATTACTGGCAGACGGACGAATCTCTGCGTACTCATTTTGCGACGCAGGAATTCGATCAAATTACTTTTAATGTCATCAAAGAGAGTTCTCAGATGAGCATTGGGCTGGAGACAGGCGCTATTGACGCGGCTACCTCTGTCAGTGGTTCTGAAATCAGCCGATTCATAAATGAAGATGGAACGCCGGTTGATGGCTATAATGTAATGAGTGTGTATGGGGGCCTGACCACATGGATGGGCCTGAACACTACTGATCAAAGCCCTTTGGCTGACAAAAATTTGCGCTTGGCAGTGATGTACGGGATTGATGCTCAGGCCATTGTAGACGGTACCCTAAACGGTAAAGGGCGTACCGTGGGCACGCTGGGAACTCCCACCAGCCCGGATTATAAAGAAAAGTGGGAAGATACTTATTTTAGCTACGATTTGGAAAAAGCAAAAGAATATTTTGCACAGTCCGGTTACAATGCGGGCGAAGTGACGCTTCGTATTATGACACAAAACACCACTGCCCATAATCGTGCGGCCGAAATTATTCAGGCCTATTTGTCTCAGCTGGGTATTAATTGTGAAATTTTGGCATATGACAGTGCTTTGTTCAATACTTACAAAGGCGATCCATCCCAGTGGGATATTAAGATTGATCAAGGCGGAACAAGCGATTATGTAGTTACTACTATGTACACAGCTCTGAACAGTGGCGGCCAAGATTGGATTGTTGACCCGGAACTAAACGACCTACTGGATGCAGGGATGGCAATGGAGACTTATGGCGAGGATTCCACCCAGGCTCTGCACGAACACTTGCTGGAAGAAGCCTATGTTCGAGGCGTCTATGTGACGGATTCTTATACAGTGTCCATTGACTGCATCGAAATGGTGCGCCATCCTTGGGGACAGTTGATGGCCGGTGCTTGCCATGTGGTGGAATAACTGATGTATCTGCGCGCGGCGGATGCAAAAGTACGCCGCGCGCTTTTTTAGATAATGGTTTCAGAGAACAGGCTCTTATCAGGTTTGGCAGACTGTCCCATGTTCTGCGAACGGATCATGAGGCTATAAGCAAGGGGATTGAGGATTCATTATGATTAAATATATTGTGAAACGAATCCTGTGGCTGATTCCGGTGATTATTGGTGTCGCATTTACTATTTTTACCATTATGTATTTTGTGCCGGGAGATCCAGCGGCGATTATGTTGGGTGGTACGGCTACACAGGAAGAAATTGACTTGGCCCGAGAGGCCATGGGCTTGAATGAGCCCTATCTTGTTCAGCTTGTCAACTTTTTTAAAGGGTTGCTTCATTTCGATTTTGGGACATCATATGTATATGGCACCTCTGTTACGGCCGACCTTTTGGCTCGCTTCCCAAAAACGATGTTGTTAGCAACATTCAGTGTATTAATTTCACTGGCTCTGGGCGTTTCGCTGGGGGTAACAGCAGCGGTACATCAAAACAGTCTGGCAGACCGATTCTGTATGTTGGTCTCCTTACTGGGTGTCTCTATGCCTAGCTTTTGGGTAGCATTACTGTTTGTTATTTTGTTTTCTGTACAGCTTGGATGGCTACCTGCTTTTGGTTCCGATGGCTTGATTTATTATATCCTTCCTGCTGCCGCAAACTGTCTGGCAGGAATTGCGGGTCAGGCTCGTCAGGCTAGATCCAGTGTGTTAGAAGTGTGGCGGTCAGACTTTGTTGTAACGGCCCGCGCAAAAGGACAATCCGAACGCAATGTACTCATGAAACATATTCTTCCTAATGCCTTGATTCCTATCATCACATTCACAGGAAATAATTTCGGAGGTATGTTGGCCGGATCGCTGGTTATCGAAACAATTTTTTCTATTCCGGGAATCGGCTCTTACATGATCTCTGGCATCAATACCCGTGATTATCCTGCTGTACGTGGCAGTATTGTCTTCTGCGCGATAGCGTTTAGTATCATTATGTTGATTGTGGACCTAATCTATGCCTATGTGGATCCGCGTATCAAAGCGCGTTATGTATCCGGCAAAAGGAGGAAGTCTCATGGTTAATACTACTGCGGCCTTGACCAAAACGAGGCTGAAATATAAAAAGGGTAAAAGTACATTTGCTCTGGCCATGCGGCGCCTTTCACGCGACTGGGCAGCACGGTTGGGATTGTTCATCGTTATAGTGTTGGTGCTATTGGCGATTTTTGCGCCATATATCGCAAAATATCCTTATGATCAGGTAGACATTGTAAATGCGTATCAGACACCTTCGCTAGAGCATTTTTTTGGAACGGATGATTTGGGCCGGGATATTTTTAGCCGCATGTTGTATGGTGGACGCTATTCACTGAGTATTGGTATTTGTTCGGTAGCTATTTCGGCAGTGTGCGGAATCATTCTAGGAGCAATCGCGGGCTTTTTTGGAGGCGTGGCAGATGATGTAATTATGCGGCTTCTGGACATTCTGCACGCATTTCCAAACATTCTGCTGGCCATTGTGATTTCCGCAGCTTTGGGTACAGGATATGATAAGTGCATCATTGCACTAGGCCTCAGTGGTATCCCTACATATGCCCGCGTCACGCGCGCCAACATTTTAAACGTACGAGGTATGGAATACATTGAAGCAGCTACTTCTATTAACTGTTCCAATGCACGCATTATCGCGCGGCATGTGCTGCCCAATGCACTGTCGCCTCTGATTGTGCAGGTTACCATGGGGTTGGGCCAGACCGTTTTGAGTGCGGCAACCTTGAGCTTTGTAGGGCTTGGCGTGCAGCCGCCTACGCCAGAATGGGGCGCAATGCTTTCTGCCGCCCGCTCCTTCATTCGTGACTATCCGCATATGGTTATTTTCCCGGGCCTTTACATTATGCTTGCGGTGCTTTCCTTCAACCTTCTAGGCGACGCACTGCGCGATGCACTGGACCCCAAGTTGAAGAAATAACGGAGGCGCAAACATGGAACAGAACAATGAAAAAAGAGCCTTCCTCGCTGTACGGGATCTGGTGGTGGAGTATACTTCGGAAGGCTCTGTCATTCATGCGGTTAACGGTGTTTCTTTTGATCTGCAGACGGGGCGTACTCTGGGCTTGGTAGGAGAGACAGGTGCAGGGAAAACATCCATTGCAAAGGCAATCATGCGCATTTTGCCGAACCCGCCTGCCCGTGTTCCGAAAGGCGAGGTATATCTGGACGGTGTGGATGTTTACAAACTGAAAGATGAAGAAATGCGTAAATTGCGCGGTAATGCCGTATCCATGATATTTCAAGACCCTATGACAGCGTTGAACCCTGTGGTGCGGGTTGTCGATCAAATTGCCGAGGTCGTTAAACTGCACAACAAGGTCTCTAGAGTACAGGCAGAAGAACGAGCTGTAAAGATGCTGGAGATGGTAGGAATTGCGGCAAATCGGGCAAACGAATATCCTCACCAGTTCTCTGGTGGTATGAAGCAGCGGGTGGTTATCGCCATGGCGTTGGCCTGTAGCCCGAAACTTCTTTTGGCAGATGAGCCGACTACTGCTCTGGATGTGACTATTCAAGCGCAGGTGTTGGAAATGATCAACCATCTAAAAAGTGAAATGAATACTGCGATGATTATGATCACTCACGACTTGGGCGTTGTAGCGGAGGTGTGTGATGATGTTGCGGTAATCTATGCGGGAGAAATCATTGAACAAGGTTCTAAGGAGTCCATCTTCGATCATCCGGCACATCCTTATACCAAGGGGTTGTTTGGCGCATTGCCTAGTTTGAGCAAAAATGTAGAGCGTTTGTCTCCCATACATGGAATGCCTGCCGATCCTACGGCATTGCCTCGGGGCTGCAAATTTCATCCGCGTTGCCCCTATGCGACCGAGGCATGCCGTCAGGGCAGCATTCAGCTACGGGCTTGGTACGATGCCCCAGACCACCTTATTCGCTGCAATCTTGATCCGAAGGAGGGGTAAATATGGCACTGCTGGAAGTAAAACATTTAAAAAAATACTTCAGCTCGCCCAAAGGCCGGGTGCATGCGGTAGACGATGTGACTTTCAACATTGAAAAAGGTACTACAATGGGGGTGGTAGGGGAGTCCGGATGTGGAAAGTCCACACTGGGACGTACAATTATCCATCTGCTGGATAGTACAGATGGGCAAATTCTATTTGAAGGTGAGGATATCACTAATGCACGTGGAAAACGGTTGCGCAAACTGCGCGAAGAGATGCAGATTATTTTTCAGGATCCATTTTCCTCCTTGAATCCGCGTATGACGATTATGGACACGATCCGGGAACCATTGTTGCTTTCTGGGCGTTTCAAACACAGCGAAATCGATCAGGAAGCTGACAAATTGATGGATTTGGTGGGGGTTGAACCGCGCCTACGTATGTGTTATCCCCATGAACTAGATGGGGGGCGCCGGCAACGCGTGGGCATTGGACGGGCTCTGGCTTTGAATCCGAAATTTATTGTGTGTGATGAACCTGTTTCAGCATTGGATGTGTCCATTCAAGCCCAAATTCTTAATTTGTTGATGGATTTGCAGGATCAGTACGGTCTGACATATATGTTTGTTACCCATGACTTATCGGTGGTGCGTCACATTTCCGATAATATCTGTGTGATGTATTTGGGACAGTTGGTGGAGACTTGCCCGTCAGCTGAACTGTTCCAAAATCAGCTGCATCCTTATTCAAAGGCACTTCTTTCTGCCATTCCATCTACGGATATTCATCATAGGCGGGAACGCATTCTTTTGAGAGGAGAAATCGTATCTCCCATCGATCCGAAACCCGGATGTCGTTTTGCGGCACGCTGCCCCTATGCCTGCGATAAATGTAGCCAGCCGCAGAAGTTGGAAGAAGTACGGCCTAGCCATTTTGTGTCCTGTTGCCGGGTACGGGAAATCAATGATTTGTAGAATTTTCCACAGAAAACTTTTCCAGAGAGGGATGGGAATATGAAGCGATTGAAACAGAACAGCCCACCGGCCGGGGTGGCTGGCCTTAGCACATCCGAGCCAGTTAAGATATGGAATCCAACGTTTATCAGCGTGTTCATTGCGAACATGCTGATGTTTTTAGGCCAACAGATGATGAATACATTGGTGTCTAAGTATGCGAATTACTTAGGAGCGGCACCATCTATGGTAGGGTTTATTGCCAGTTCGTTCGCATACACAGCATTGCTGTTTAAAGTAATCGCAGGGCCGGCCATTGATACATTCAACAAAAAATATGTACTCACCACCGCATTGGTGGTAATGGCGATTTCTTTTGCAGGATACAGTGTTTCTTCTAGCACACCAATGCTGTTGGCCAGCCGTCTGCTTCAGGGCGCTGGTCAGGCATTTACGGCCACCTGTTGTTTGGCCCTGGCATCTGATTCGCTGCCAAGCGACAAACTGGGCCAAGGAATTGCCTATTTCTCACTGGCACAAGCCATTTGTCAAGCCATTGGGCCGAATTTAGGACTGACACTGTCCCGCGTAGTAGGATATAACATTACCTTTGCCGTGGGCGCATTCATAATGATGGTAGCGGCATTGGCGGCTGCCAATGTTAAAAGCAAAACACAGCCTCAGACACGTAAGTTTAAAATCAGTTTGGATGGATTGGTTGCAAAAGAGGCACTAATTCCAGCGATACTGGCCTTTTTCTTCGCTATGGCCAATTATAATATTAATTCGTTTTTGGCTATTTTTGGCGATGAGCAGGGATGTGGAGAACACATTGGTTACTTTTTTACTGTGTATGCCATTACATTGTTCATTTCTCGGCCGCTGGTGGGCAAACTCTCTGATAAATATGGATTCGTAAAAGTGTTGCTTCCTTCAATGCTCTGCTTTGCAGGTGCGTTTATTATCATTAGTTATTCTTCTAATATTTGGATGTTCTTGGCGGCGGCTGTTGTTTCTGCATTTGGATATGGCGCGTGCCACCCCGCGGTACAGGCCTTATGCATGAAATGCGTGCCAAAGCACAGGCGTGGTGCGGGAAGTACGACTAACTATATTGGTCAAGATCTGGGGAATCTAGTAGGACCTACTGTGGCGGGATTTGTGGTAGAACGTTTTAACTATGCCACCATGTGGCGTATCATGACATTTCCGATCCTTCTGGCGATGTTGATTGTCATTTTCGCCCGACGACAGATTAACCGAGCTGGTGAAGAAACTTGAAGTCGAAAACGGAGCGCATAGGAACTGATTTCACTCAGGGAAATATCCCCCGTGTACTACTGTTATTTCTGGCACCATTCCTTTTATCAAGTATTTTAAATAGTATATACAACATGGTGGATATGGTTATTGTAGGGCGTGTCATGGGAAGTTCTGGTACTGTAGCAGTATCCATGGGTGGTCGTATGCTGACGCTGTTTACCAATGCCAACACTGCGCTGGCGGGCGGAGGGCAGATACTCATTGCTCAACAGCTGGGCGCGGGAGAGAAGCAACGGGTTAATACCAGCGTGGGAACGCTGTTTACTTTGCTATTAATAATGTCTTGCATTATGTGTGCATTTTGTCTGATTGCTTCAGGGGCAATTTTGAATTGGTTGAACACGCCGACAGAAAGTTTTTCGCAGGCGAGAACCTACCTATGTATTACCAGCGTAGGACTTCCACTGATTTCCGGTTATAATGCGGTGTGTTCTGTTTTGCGCGGTATGGGGGATTCCCGTCGACCATTATTGTTTATCGCAGTGGCTACAGGCGCTAATTTAATGCTAGATCTTTTGTTTATTTGTGTTTTTTCCTTGGGTGCAGGAGGTGCGGCTCTGGCAACAGTAATCGGTCAAGGTATGGCATTTGCTCTTTCGCTTCGAATATTGTACCGTGAAAGAGAGAAGTTCGGCTTCGATTTTAAACTGCGCAGTTTTTTGCCAGATGGTTCCAGTGTACACACTATTCTTGATATTGGTGTTCCGAATGCGGCTCATGGATTCATTATTTCAATTACACAGCTCTTTCTAGTGGGATATGTGAATGCGTTTGGACTGGCCGCTGCAGCCGCGTGGAGTGTAGGTGACAAAATCATTTCTTTTACAAACATTATGTCTACTAGTGTTCGCCAAGCAGGCGGCGCAATTGTGGCCCAGAATATTGGTGCGCAGAAATATAATCGGGTTCAAGGGCTTGTCCGCTCAGCGGTTGTGCTTACAACGGGGTTTGCGTGTGTTTTGTCCGTGGTATGTCTGCTTTTTCCCCATGTGCTGTTCGGCTTGTTCACTAAAGATGCGGCAGTTCTGGCCTATAGCCGCAGTTTTATGGCTATCGCTTCGCTGGCATTTTTGGTTTCGGCACTGAGCGCCGGTTTTGCATGTGTCACTATTGGAAGTGGCAACGCAAAATTGATGTTTATAGCTGGTATTTTGGATGGTTTTGTTCTGCGTCTGATGTTCAGTTTTTGGCTGGGAATCCAGTGGAATATGGGTGTCACTGGCTTCTTTTTAGCCAATTCACTGGCACGGCTTGCGCCGTTACTATGTCATAGCTGCTATTATTTTAGCGGAGCTTGGAAACGACGTGGTCGATTGATGAAATAGCCGAAGCCAAATGAGGGCTACTATACTTCCCAGATCTATTTTTATTTTAACACGAAGGAGGGAGTGTGCTTTGGAAAAACGTGAGTACTGGTCCCGGAAGACTAATCCGATTACAGGCGCAAAATTTGAAAAATTTCGCGAGTATCTGGATGTATGCCACAACGGGAATATGGATGTGGACAGTATGATTGACAGTGAATATGGCAATGAATTTGCTCGCATCCAAGATCTTCGCTTTCGTTTGGAAGAAGATCCTTTGGGCCCGCAGGCACAGGAGTGTTATGCTTCGTTGGGGCTGTGGGCAGAGATGAACGAAGCTGAGGACTATTATACCCGCTGGCTGGCCCTTATCCCACGAACAATACAGAAGGGAAAGCGCTATCCACTAGTTGTGGCCAATCACGGTGGTGGTAATGCTATTGAGACAGATTTGTTTTCCTTTGGACTGCCGCAGATTGCCGGGAAAGAAGAATTTTTTGTTGTGTATGCCCAGAATACCAACTGGAAGAATCTGGCGCATATTCTAGACATTGTGGAACAAAAGTATCCGGTGGATGCGGAACGAATTTATATGGTGGGCTATTCTCAGGGAGGCTATCAGACGACATCGGCGCTATTCCGTATGCCCGATCGTCTGGCAGCGGTAGCGCCCTGTGGCAATGATGTGTTCCGAACCTACGACAATTTCAATGTTCCGTATACCATTGAGGAATATGTCCGGCTCAAGCGGGTTTGCGTACCGGTGATTCAGGTGGTAGGGGCGTGCGAAGCCTCATTTTTTGTGCCGGTAAACGACTGGCATCCACGTAAGGATTGGGGAAGAACAGTGAGCGGAGAGCCCTATGTAAATCCGCGCAGAGCTGATGAACGGGATCCTACTCGCATCAAGGGCGGTATACGGCCATTCAGTGCCATGCCTACACCACCTGTGGGGAAAGATAAACGTATCTGGATGATCAATCGGTTAAATTTAAGAATGGATACCTTGGGTTGTGCGCCTAGGAATCCGGAGCGATGTATCGGTTATAAGGATACTCCGGAAGACGAACTTCATCATGTGTTGGGCTTCTATGGAGATCGGGAAGAAATCCGCACATATTACGGTTATAAACATTATATGCTGGATATTTTGGACGAGTGCGGCAGAGATGTGTTCCGTTATGTGGTGGTGGAAAATAACGGACACTGGCCGCCTGTAATGATGGGGCAGTTTGTGTGGGATTTCTTCCAGCAATTTCGCAGGGATGTAACCACCGGAGAATTAGTACTAGACTCTTATAAAGGAGGCGGGCCGATTGACAGACTTTGACAGACAGTATGACAGGCGAAACAGCGATGCCAATAAATGGCGCCGCTGTCGTCCGGGTGAGATCCCTATGTGGATTGCTGATATGGATTTTGCAGTACCCTCGCCCATTCTGAATGCGTTGCGTCAGCGTTTGGAACATCCTTTCTTTGGTTACGACATTACCCCTCAGGAAGCTTTGAAAACTGCATCTTGGCATTATAAGGACAAGTACAGATACGAAGTACCGCAAGAGTGGCTGGTTCCGGTCCTCTCAGTGATGCCGGGGCTGAATGTGGGCGTGATGGAGGCCGGCGGTGCGCTTATGTATTGTACTCCTATGTACAGCCATATCCGAAAATTGGGTGAGGAAGCCGGAGTGCCGGTGGTAGAGGTGCCATTACAACTGAAAAATGGCCGGTATACATTTGATTTTGACGCTATGGAGCGCGCAGTAACATCTGATGTAAAGAGTTTTGTGTTGTGCAATCCCCACAACCCGGTAGGGCGTATTTTTAACCAGCAGGAGCTGCTTAATTTGGTGGAGTTTTGTCACAGACATGGTTTGGTGCTATTAGCGGATGAAATTCATGGCGAATTTGCATTGGATGCGCCACATATTCCCTTGTTCACTCTGAGTACGCAGGCGTTGAAAAACACTATTACGGTGACCAGTGCTGGAAAAATCTGCAACATTCCCCGCCTTCCCATGGGCTTTGCGGTTATTCCGGATGAGGATTTGCGCAAACGTTATGTTATGCGTATCCATCATTTATTTGGGAGAGGCTGTACGTTGAGTGCGATTGCATTTCAAAAAGCGTTCGATGGATCCTGCGATATATGGAAGGAAGAACTGCGAAGTTATTTGCGTTCTAACCGTGCGTACATGGAACAACGTATCGCGGGTATGCCGGGGATATCCGTTTATCATAGTGAGGGTACCTATTTGGCCTGGATTGACTGTTCCGCTTTAGAGATGGACTGTCCTCAGCGTTTCTTTCGGGAAGAGGCTGGTGTATTTATGAATGACGGCGCTGATTTTGGTGATCCGCATTTTGTGAGAATCAATTTTGCCTGTCCACGAAGACAATTAGAGCAGGCTCTGGATCGAATGGAACTGGCGTTGCAAAAGCGGGTACGCATATGAGCGGAACATTGACGTTGTCCAATTCCTTTTTGGAAGTGACAATTCGTATCCCGGACAGAAGTAATGAGGGTTGTCGTTTTGACAATGCATGTGCAGTAGAACAGGTGGTTTTGAACGGAAGACACATGTTTTGTCAGCCGGAGCAGGTGCATCCGGAGAACCGCTCTAGCGGTGGTGCAGGATTGATTTCGGAATTTGTGTGGGATCAGGTAGCATGTGAGACGTCCCCAGGCAAGCCCTTTCCGAAATTGGGGGTGGGATTACTTACTCAGGTATCTAGGGGGGGCGCTTTCAATAAATGGAATCCCTATAAAATTCAACGCTTTGAAAGACATTGGCATAGGCATACGAGCGGAATTTCTTTTGTGGAAGAGCCTCTTCTATGTGAGGGGTATGCTGCACGAATTCATAAGGATCTAACATTGTACGCTAATACGATAACAGTTACAACTACTATAGAAAATGTGGGGGAAAAGCGGTTGGATCTGTTAGAATATCAGCATAATTTTGTGGCGATTGATGGGTTGCCAGCAGGACCGGGGCACAAACTGTGGATTCCTTGCGATTCCCAGTTGGCCGAGTTGGAATATGCCTTTCACGACCGGGCCGCAGCAGACCGTACACAGCAGGCGGTTCCGGCTGCTCAAGTTCTGGGGGAGATGGCTGTTTGGACCAGAAGCATGGAGGGGAAAACCTTTTTTAAGGTGACTCCGGGCACAGCGCTTCGCCCTTCAGCTCCATATATGTGGAAGCTTAGTCATACGCAAAGCGATGCCAGCGTGATGGAAATATCTCACTTTGCGCCAGAGAAGTTAGTGTTGTGGGGAACGGAACATTGTATTTGTGCAGAAGTGTTTGCTGGAATTCACGTAGAACATGGCCAGGTGCAAACGTTTAGCCGAACTTGGATTTTTGAAGATGATACAACGAAAGGATAGAGGATTATGTCACAGTACGAATATGTCTTTTGCGATTCCGAAAGTAATTGATTCTTTTGTGTCGAACCGTGATCCAATACACGTGACAGTTTTTGAAGGGGGATGTGATTAATAGATAACAATTGTGTGGAGAGCGTTATCACCTGAGTACCAGATTACCACACAGGTGGAATAATATCGAAGTCTGAGTTGTAATATACGAGGTTTTGAATTTGAATAGGAACTAGCTCGAAACGTTAAAGCAATACTTGAAGTCAAATAGTAGCCAAGTGCCGTAATTTACACAGTTTTTAGAAGAGTTTTCTCCGTTTTGTTGATAGCTTTTCCTTATATAATAAGGCAGTGTTGAGTAGAGAAGCGGAGCGCCGCTCCCTCAAGCACTTTGAAAACAGAATAGTTAACCTGGATTGCAGGCAAATTCAATCAAAATAAGGTTGATATTTGCTTGAAACTGGAGTATAATGAAATCGAAAGGGGGCATAGGATATGTCGATGAATATTCGTCCAGCCTCAGCACTTCGCACAGAGTATAATGAGTTGGCCGCAACATCACGTGCCACGGGGCAGCCCATTTATATTACTCGTAATGGTGAGGGGGATACGGTTCTGATGGACTTGGCGGCATATATACGCCGGGAAGAAGAACTGGATCGCCGAGAAGCAGTGCTTGCCCATCGTGCAATGGTTTTAAATGCGGAACTGGGCCGCTTGAATGGTGAGGCAACATATACTCCGGCACAGGTGCGTGATTTAGTTCGGCAGAATCTCTCGAGTCGACAGAGGCGGAAGAATGGATAGGTTTCAGATTATCTACACAACAGAAGCCTTGCAGGATATACTGGAGATTTCCGACTACTATTACGATAAAGTCGGGGAATTATCTGCCCAGCGGATGCTTGATACATTGCAGGATCATATCGATAAGTTGATGCAATTTCCTCGAATGGGGGAAGAACATCCGGATGAATATTTGAAGGCAATGGACTTTCGAAAATTGGTTCACGAAAATCAAATTGTGATCTACCGAATCGATCGAGCAAATGTCGTGATTGAACGCATAGTTTGGGCTTCGAGTAATTACCCGGAACTTTTGCGGCATAGCCAAGAAACGGTGTAAGACGAAGAAGTTATTTGACATATAGGTGAAGTGGTTTCCCTTGCAGAGATAGGGAGACATCTTCTTTGAGCTGATCGCAAGATTCGGGTCCATCGAGGGCGGGGAAGTTCCCCGCCATTTTTATATACATATGTGGGATGTTTTTGTTGGAAGTAATACTTGTAACTAGGTAGCAGTAAAGTGCTGCGGTTCATACAGCTTTTAAGGGCGTTTTTCTCCGTTTTGGTGATAGCTTTTCCTTATATAATAAGGTAGTGTTGAATAGGGAAGCGGAGCGCCGCTCTCCAGGTACCTTGAAAACAGAATAGCTGATCTGAATTGTAGGCGCTACCTGCAAGGAGGACAGAGCAGTGGATTATACCAATCAATACGGAGAAGTGATCGCCATACCAGTAGCCGATGAAGTGTGGCTGGACGATGAATTTTTTGCAAAGGAGATGGCAAAACTGCCGCCCGATGCGCCGTGCGCGGGACTCGCCTACCGCGTGTCGACCAAAGGGCAGGTGGAGCATGACGATATCCCGATGCAGAAAATCGAGTGCCGCAAATTCTGTGTGCAGCAAGGCTGGCGCGTGGTGGCAGAAAAGGCAGAAAAGGGTGTGTCCGGCTCAAAGGTTTCAGCCGAGAAGCGGGATGTTATCCAATTTTATAAGATGTTGGCCGAGCAAAAGGGGATCGATATTTTACTGGTATACCTTTTTGACCGGCTGAGCCGCATCGAAAGCGAAACGCCGTTTGTTCTGGAGTGGTTTGTAAAGCACGGCGTCCAGGTGTGGAGTACACGCGAGGGCGAGCAGCGCATCGAAAACCATACAGACAAGCTGCTGAATTACATTCGGTTTTGGCAGGCGGCGGGAGAATCAGCAAAGACCTCGGAACGTGTATCAATGCGCATTCAGCAGCTGAATTCGAGCGGATATTATTCCGGAGGCACGGTGCCATACGGATACCGGGCCGTACATAAGGGTCGGACGAATAAGAAAGGCTTGCCGGTAAAGGATTTGGAAATAGAGCCGGCTGAAGCGCCCATCGTTCGTGAGATCTTTGAAAAACATCCCAAGAGGGCCAGAGCTCCTACGCATTGGCAGACATGTTGAACTGCCGCGGCTTACGCACACACAGCGGTGCGAAATTCACATCGAACCATATCCTGCGTATTATCCGACACGAGGGATATACAGGGTACATCATCACGCGGAGCGTGCGTTCACAGTACATTCCAGAACTGCAGATCATAGATGCGGAACTGTTTAAAGAAGCCAATAAAATGGCGGATCTGCGCTGCAGTGCAAACGCAGAGGCCAGAAAGGTCGCTCACAAGGCCGCAAATGGAACGCTGCTGGCCGGTATTGTGTACTGTGCCCATTGCGGAGCAAAGATGTCGGGCTTTATGCATAAGGACCGTTACAAACGGCGCGACGGAACAGTAGTGGAAGCATTGAAACCAAAATACAATTGCTTTCAGCGTGCGCAGCACCTCAGAAAATGTGATGGACAGGCAATATATCTGGCTGACAGGGTCGACGCGATCGTACTGGAAATAGCCCGCGAGCTGTTTAGCTGTATTCAGCGTTCGCCCAAAGACAAGCGCCTGGAACAGAAAATACGACAGGAGTATAGAGAGAAACGTCAGCAAAAGCGCATCCTTGAAAAGAAGGTAACGGACTGCGAACACGCCCTTGAACGCTATGAAAACGAAGTGCTCAAATGTCTGGATGGGCAGAGTAGTTTCACAGAGGGGATGCTGGCGCGTTTGATTGCGAAAGCTGAAGGTGAGCTGAAGTTTGCCCGACAGGAATATGCGGCAGCGATCGCGGCAGAGAATGATGAACAGGAGGCGGCACAGAAAATCAAGGCTTGTTACCGGCAGTTTTGCGGATGGGCTGAAGAATTTGAATTGGCCTCTCTCCCGCGCAAACGCGTCATACTCGGCCAGCTGTTTGAAAAAATAGAGGTCGGAAAAGGCTATGAAGTGACTGTCCATGTAAATATGAGCTACCGGCAGTTCATAAACCTGGGCGAACCGGATGAAATCCGGCAAATCACTCAAGCGAATGCCGCTGGCGAAGAAGTAGCTTAAAATCAAGGAAAAATTCGGTTGCTTACTGCTCTGAGCGAGAAACTGCCCCGGTTGGTAGAGCAGCTGACTCTTAATCAGCGGGCCCAGGGTTCGAGTCCCTGGAAGTGCACCACAAAAGCCACTGTCTGCACAAAGTGGACAATGGCTTTTTTATGCCTCGCTGCAAACCTTTCTAATATTTAACTAACTCTAGTTCGGACTAGAAAGCCCAATGCATTGTGTTGAACTTGAAAAAGATATGGAAAACAATAACACCGGCAATGTAGAGTGTGTATCGGAAACGACGCGAAGTTTGAGCGCATCCGCCGTATTACAGCTTATCTTGTGGACACGGTGGACCGTTGGAATGACGCAAAAAAGCGGAATTGAAAGACCGCGTAAAACACGCATGACAAATTATATACAGGCAGCGCACCTGGGGTGAATTCCTCTCGGCGCTGCTTTTTCGTTTTAGGAGGGAAGCCGCTGAAGGACATTAAAACAAGAGAATACCATGACGAAGCAGAGCTGCCCAAAACGCTCTGCTCCGCCTTAAAAGAAAAAGAACTGGCAGGCAAAAAACTTGTTGTACACGGAAGGAAAAGGGGAAAGAACAACTGTTACGGGTGGAGCAAATATGTATGGGAAATTTTTGCATTTTTTGCTAGAGGGGCGAAAAGCGCGGGGAACACTCCTTTGTGTTCTCCGCGCTTTTATATAAGCTGTTCTTCATTAAGAGGCCAAAGCCCCGGAAGCCTTATTGCTGTACCGGAGTGACAGCGCAGGCCCCGGCTTGTCCAACGCGGGCTTCAAACAATTTTCCGTGCCAGAAAAAACGGAACTGAAGCTCTTCCCATCCTTCGGGCAGGCAGGGCGCAAGGGCGGGCCCGTCCTCGGTAAAATGAAGGCCGGCAAAGCCGAATACCACCGCCTGCCACGTTTCACCGGCACCGGCCAGATGCAGCCCCTCTTTTCCCGTATTTCCCATGATCTCATACAAGTCAAGATAAGCTGCCTTTTGAAAGTAATTCAGCGCCTCCTGCGGCATGCCGTTCTGGGCTGCGAACAAGGCGTGGCTGGCGAAGCTCAGGGTAGAATCATGCAGGCATTTGGGCTCAAAATCCTGCCAGGCGTTTTGCTTTTCCTCCTGTGTGAACTGCTCAGGCAGGCGCGACATGACCAAAAGCGTATCTGCCTGCTTTATCACCTGATACCGCTGCAGCCTGTCAAAGCAGGCGCGGTGATAGCTTGCCTCGGCGCCGTTCTTCAAATCGCATATGCGGACGGGCTCAAGAAGATGAAAGGTATCGTCTGCGCGCAGACGCCCCGTGCATGGGTCGCGCGGTATTTTGATAGCTTTAAACAGAGCCTCCCAGCCTGCTATCTCTGCTTCACAGAGGCCCAGCTCTTCAAAATGTCGGGAGGCTTCCCGGCGCATTCTTCGGGCCGCGGCAACGGCAAGCTGCAAATTGTGGCGCACCATGACATTGGTGAACAAATTATTGCTGGTAATGCCGCAGTATTCGTCCGGCCCCTTGCAGAACAGAAGATTTACCATCCCGGTGCCCGGGTCGGGGGAATAGCGGCTTTTCCAAAATCGGGCGGTTTCAATATACACATCGGCAGCCTCTGTCTCTAACTGATGGTCGCCTGTCATTTGCACATATTGATTGAGGGCATATACAACATCCGCAGTGACATGCAGCTCGCTTGCCCCGATATCCCAGCTTTCACACTGCTCGGTGCCGTCATAAGAGGCCATCCAGGGGTAGCGCGCCCCGGCGCTGTTCATTTTGGCCGCGTGTGCCCGGGCCTGAGGCAGGCAGCTGATGCGGTACCGCGCCAGGCTGCGCGCGGCTTTTGGGGCAGAGAGCAGGAAAAACGGCATCATGAACAGGTCGGTATCCCAGAAGTAGCAGCCCTTATACCGCGTGTGTGTCAGGCCCCTTGCCCCAATGCTGACAGTATCGTCATATCCTGAATAGCTGCACATCAGCTGGTAGATGGAATAGCGCAGAGCCGTTTGCATGGAGCTGCCGCCCTCGGCCTTGATTTTAATATCGCCGACCGCCCATTTTTTCTGCCAGTGCAGCCTTGCCTGCTGCAAGGCTGTCTGATAGGAAACCGGCGGCTCCACCCCGGCAATGCGCGGGTCCTTGTCGCGGCTGGTAAAAATGAACGCGCACTTTTCAAGGGTAAAGGGTCTGCCGGGTGCGGCTTCGCCGGAAATGCATATGCCGCAGGCCTCGCCCGTCCGCTGTACAGAGCTGCACGTGGCCCCGCACGGTACTTTTAGCTGAAGGTGTATCTTCAGGTCAAGCCCTGTGACACGGCTACGCCACCGGCCGGTAATGGCCGTGCCTGAGATGTCGGGTGCCTGCTCTGCCATGAGCTGAACGGTCTCGTGGTTTTCTTTTACCTGGTCATCCGGCACAGGGCAGTTGCAGCTGGCGCAGTAGATGCCGCTTTGCACCTGCACCTCCGTTTGCGCGACGCTTTCTATGGTGAGCCGCTGGTAAAGGGCGGACGGCGCCTCCGGGTCAAAAAAGCGTTCTTCCAGAACATGAAGCTTTCCGCCATTGTGCTGCAGGTCGTATCGGATAGAAAGAAGCCCGCACGCCATGTCCAGTGTGCGGCTGACGCTGCCGCACAGGCGTGCCTGCCGGCCCTTCACCGATATCTGGTGCCAGACGGGGGTGGGCAGATGGATGAAATCGGTAATGCCGGGCTTGATCTCGTCGAACATTCCGGCCAGAAACAGGCCCTGCTTTACAGGGCGGGGAGAAGGGTCTCCGGCTACATAGCCCCGCACGCCCATGCGGCCGTTTCCTGTAAAAAAGATGCTTTCCAGAAAATCATCCTGACAGGGGCCGTCAGCATGAAGCAGCCATCCGTCCAGACGGACATCGTTACGCATGGTGTGCGCCTCCTTCCAACGCAAGGCGAAGTGCATAGCACAAAAAACCGGCACAGGTAGCAAACGCCTCGCCCGTTGTGCATTCGCCGGAGTACTCGTCCACACTTTCGCAGGCAATGAGGTTATCCATCTGAATGCGGCGCAGGATGCTGGTGCAATGCTCCACACGGCCGCATATCAGGCTGTTGGCAATACTGAGCAGCCAGGGGTGCGGCGCATGCGGACAGCCTATTTCGGCAATGGGGCAACCGGAGAAGCTGTATTGATACTGAGGGGAGCGAATCATTTGAACCGTGGCTGTATAAGCAGGGTCGTCCGCAGCACAGAACCCAAGGTGCGGCAACAGCTGCAGGCTTCCGGGCGGCTCATCGTACACATCACTGTGCCCGTTTAAGTCAACGCTCCATGCAAAATATGCCTTGCCGTCCGCATTGGTTTTGACGCAGTGGCTGTAAATGGCTTCCTTGGTCTTTTCCGCTTCGGCAGCCAGATGCGCGTACTGTGGGTACAGCTTCGACAGCGCGCGCAGCCCGCGCCAGACAAGAACATTGTCATAGGTGAGGTAGGGGTGCACGCGCTCGTCATCCGTGGGCTGCAGAAAGGTCTCGTACAGGGGGATATGGGCGTGACGCTTTTCCGCCAGCTTTTCCAGGATTTCTTCAATGCCCTGCATCACCTCCGGGCGCTGCAGAAGAAAAAGGTCGTCCGTGGCGGAAACATAGCGCTCCAGCGCCAAAACGGGTGCCATTAGCTCATCAAGCTCAAAGCCGGGCTCCAGCACGGTGCCGTCAATAAAGCGGGAATGTACGCCGATATTCCGGCGCTGCCGCCCGAACACATAGAGCAGCATTTTTCTGGCGATGCCAGCGTCGGCCTGCAAAATGGCGGGGAAGCTCCACAGCAGGCTGTCACGGTCCCAGTATGCGGCGCTTACATAATAGCGGGGGCTTCGGCTGGTCACCATGACGAATTCCTCTGTGTCAAGCGTGACGCCGGTTGAGAAAAAGATGCAGAAAAAGAGATTGGTGTTATAAAGCGCAGTGAGCTTTGCATCCTTCAGGTCGGCGCTTCTTTGGGCCAGCCACTGAAGCGTGCGGCCCAGCTCCTGCTGCCAGCCCTGGCGCAGCATCTCCTTGGCGCTGGTGGCGGCCGCCACCTCCTCGAAGCCGACCCCCCAGTAGAAGGTCACAGTAACAGCTTGTCCGGGTTCCAGCGTGCAGTTGTGGGCCAGACGGTAGACGATA
>OGRJ01001394.1_pt1 | contig 20349 bp, 19 predicted proteins | sample 1553411 | NCBI WGS metagenome assembly OGRJ01 (sample SAMEA2580084, study PRJEB22360) | human gut metagenome | biome: human gut; feature: human-associated habitat; material: faeces | place: Denmark | collected 2008/2010
CACACCAGGCTTTTGACTGACAAAGATATGTATTCTTTGTATGAGCTGTTTCAGGTGGCGAGAGAGACGAAAGTGGACATTTTAATTTCACACTTTGTCTATCAATATTGTAACGGTCTGGTACAGGAAGGTCTTAGAATGGTAGAGAAAGCTAGAAGAGAAGGGCTGCGAATTCAGATGGACAGCGGAATGTATACGAACTGGACGACTTATTTTGACACGGCGACTTTTGATTTGGCTAATATTCAAAACAATCACTGGCATTGGGAGCAGATGGTTGTGGCCACTGGAAAATACAAAGGACAGATCATGAGCGAAGAACTATACCACCATATGAAGAAGGAGTACCCAAAAGAAGCGATCATCTTTTTTGAGGGGGAAGAACAAAAGAAGAACAAAAGGCAAGACCACGCAGATGTTGTATGACAATTTGCGCGGAGTGTTTGGTTTTGCCCGCGGCGGCGGGGTTTCCGGGCTGTCAAATTGAACATTCCACGGCTTTTGTCTATGTACACTAAGCCGAAAATAAGCATAAAATAGTGCCATACCAAATGAGTGTCCCAAACGGAGAGAAAAAGGAGAGCAATCTATCATGCCGATGAATAAAGTGGTTCATGCCGCTCAGCGCGCTGCATTCAGCGCTGCCATTGATTCTGCCATCAAGGCCGTGCGCGGCAAAGGCCCTGAAAATATGGCCGAGCAGGCCGTCAAGCTCGTCAACCTGGCCCAGCCTCTGCTGGCCCACCGTTACCCCGATGCCGACTGGGACAAAGTTCGCGCCTTTGTGTCCGACCCCGGCAGCAAGTGGATGGAGTACGCCTACAAGGCTATCAACGAGATCGACCCCCACATCCTCAAGATGAACACCCTGAACCTTGTGTATGAGGGTATGTTCGCGGGCTATAACTACGTCATGGAGCTGCGCAGGAAGTATGACTGCAACATGCCGTGGATCCTGCTGTTCGACCCGACCTCCGCCTGCAACCTGCACTGCAAGGGCTGCTGGGCTGCCGAGTACGGCAACCGCCTGAACCTGAGCTTTGAGGATATGATGAGCCGCTTCAAGAGCCAGAGCGAGGAAAAGATGGCCGACCTCGACCACGAGACCAACAACCGCCGCGGCGGCGGTTATGCACCGCGCTCCCGCCGCGGCCGCTGAGCCATAGAACGAACCTGGCCTGCCCCAGCGGGGCGGGCCTGTTTTTTGGTGGTGCGGCAACGCCCACGGACAAGAAAGGAACCAGAATGCCTGCAAAATTTGAACTGATCGCACCCTGCTTCTTTGGCTGCGAAGCAACTGCGAAATTTGAGCTGACCCGCATCGGGGCCGAGAACATCCGGGTAGGGGATGGCCGCCTGACCTTTGCGGGCGGGCCGGAGATGATCGCTGCCGCCAACCTGAACCTGCGCACGGTGGAGCGCGTGATGCTGCTCCTCAACACCTACCCCGCTTCCACCTTCGATGAGCTGTTTGACGGCGTGTACAGCATCCCCTGGGAAGAGCTGCTGCCCGCCGATGCCGCTTTCCCTGTGACCGGCTCTTCCCTGAACAGCCAGCTCACCAGCGTGCCTGCCTGCCAGAGCATCATCAAAAAGGCTGTGGTCAAGCGCCTGATGAACAAGCATCATACCTCTGTTCTGCCCGAGACCGGCGCGGAGTACAAGATCCGCTTCATGCTGCGCAAGAATGTCTGCGAGATCATGCTGGATACCACCGGCGAGGGCCTGCACAAGCGCGGCTACCGCCGCAACGCCATGGAGGCCCCCATCCGTGAGACGCTGGCCGCGACCATTGCCGACCTGGGCCGTGTCCGCCGCGACAGTCTGGTGGAAGATCCCTTCTGCGGCAGCGGCACCCTGCTGATCGAAGCCGCCCAGAAGGCCATGAATATTGCCCCCGGCCTCAAGCGCCGCTTTGCCGCCGAGCGTTACAGCTTTGTGCCCGCTTCCCTCTGGGCCGAGCAGCGCCAGAAAGCGCTGGCAGAGTCCAAGCTGGATGTGGGCTTTGAGGCCTTTGGTTACGATATCGACCCCGCCGCCGTGGCACTGGCCAATGCCAACGCAAAGCTGGCCGGTGTGGAAAAGCGCTGCCATTTTGAGGTGGCCGATGTTGCTGACTTTGCGGCAAAGCCCGAAGCCATCGTTCTGACCAATCCCCCGTACGGCGAGCGGATGAACACCATCGAGGGTGCCGCCAAGCTGGCCTGCACCCTGGGCCAGCAGATGGCCGAGCATCCCTGCGCGGGCCTGTACGCCATCACTGCCGATATGGAGTTTGAGAGCCACTACGGCAAGCGCGCCAACAAGCGCCGCAAGATGTACAACGGTATGATCCCCTGCCAGCTGTATATGTACTACGAGGCCCCCAAGTTTGAGCACAAGGCAAAGCCGATGCCCAAGCAGGGCTTTGACGGGAAGCGTACCGTCGAATTCAAGAAAAAGTAAACAGGAGAATAAAAAGACATGGACGGTCGGATGCGGCCTTATCTTCCGGAACTTACCATCCGGGATTATAATATCTACCAATGGTACCTGCGGGGCGTGCAGTATCAGCTGAACACGACCTACGGGCTCTACTCGTGCAGTCAGCTGCAGCACAACGGGGTTCTGTTCGCACTGCTGTCAGACAGCCTGGCCGGGCGGGAGGCGACCTGCAAAAAGGTGCGCCTGCCCTGGACACTCTGCTGGAGGCCGATGATGTGCCAGACCCAGGGCATCCGGCTGGCCGCGCAGGTGGAGGTGCTGCTGGGCTGGCATAAGCTGCAGGACCGCCGCAGTGACGAACTGCCCTTCAAACAGCGGGTGAAGCGCACCATCGACCGCATCCTGCTCCGCCGCGCCTACGAAAAGGCCGTGCAGGAGAACCCCGCGCTGGAACGGCTGTTTGAACAGGAGCAGGAGCAGGCGATCGTTCAGATGAACCTGAACGCCAAGAACTACACCGAGGCTGCCGAGCCTATGAGCAACATCTACGGCGCGCTCTACTCCACGCTTGCCACCGATGAGAACAGCCAGCGCAAGAGTATGCGCTATATCGGCAGCTGCATCGGGCGGGTGTTCTACCTGCTGGATAAGGCGGGCCGTGTGGCCGGTGACAAGCGGGCCGGGCGGTACAATGTGTATCTGGTCAATGGTGTCGAGGACCCCGGTGCTGCACTGGAAAATGCCCGGCGGCAGTCGCTGGCTGCGGCAAACGATCTGGTGCGCGCCTACGGGATGCTGGATGTCAAGCTGAACAAGAGCCTGATCGACAATATTATGATCCTGGGCCTGCGCCATGCGGTGGAGCCGCTGGACCCGGAGAACCAGCCCGTGCGCTGGGAGCTGCCGTGAAAGCCCGCAAGAGCTGGGCGATGGCCTACTGCGGCATGGCGGCTGCCCTGAGCGTGGCCCTGATGCTGCTGGGGGCCGTGGTGCCGGTGCTGATGTTCATTGCCCCGGCGGTGGCCAGCCTGCTCATTGCCACGGTCTGCGTGGAGTGCGGCAGGACCATGGCCCTGACAGCCTACGGCGCGGTGAGCCTGCTCAGCCTGCTCTTTGTGCCGGATAAGGAGGTGGCACTGGTCTTTGTGTTCCTGCTGGGGTATTACCCGCTGGTCAAGCCCCGGTTTGAGCGCATCCGTCTGCCGCTGGTGCGGGGGCTGTGCAAGCTGCTGCTCTGCAACGGTGCCGTGCTGGCCATGTACGGGCTGGTGCTGCTGCTGGTGCCTGCGGGCAGCATTTCGCAGGAGCTGAAGACCACCGCGCTGGCGGTCTCGCTGGCCACCCTTGCCATGGGCAATGTTGCCTTTCTGCTGTATGACCGGGCGCTCCACAACCTGCTGCAGGTGTATCAGCTGGTGTGGCGGCCGAAGCTGCATAAGATGCTGGGAAAGTAATGAATAAACCTCTCAGTCTCGCATGCGCTCGACAGCTCCCTAGTAGGGGAGCTGTCGCCGAAGGCGACTGAGAGGTTAAACATTTGAGAGGAGTGATGTCTACCACTAGCTGACACAAAGCGCCGGGCCACACGGGTGACAGCCGTGAGGGTGACGAGGAGAGGAATCATCGAAAATTTCGGCGGATGTTTCTCCGGCTGACCATGGGCTATACCAGCCGCAGAGAGGGGCAAAAATCGGCAGTGATACCGTAACAGATCCCCTCAAAGAAAGCCATACAAGAACATAAACTGTTACAGGAGGCTGACAGCTGTGCTGCGCGCGTTTTTTGCGCCGGGCTGTCGGCATGGAGGTGTTTTGTATGTGTGGCATTGTTGGTTATGTTGGAAAACGGAATGCACAGGATGTTTTGCTGGATGGTCTGGAAAAGCTGGAGTACCGCGGCTATGATTCCGCCGGTGTGGCCCTGGCTTTGGAGGGCGGCATCCGGGTGGTCAAGAGCAAGGGCCGTCTGGCGGAGCTGCGTAAGCGGCTGGCGGTGGAGGCCCTGGCCCGGAGCGGCTGCGGCATCGGCCACACCCGGTGGGCGACCCACGGGGAGCCCAGCGATGTGAACAGCCACCCGCATTCCACGCCCCGGGTGAGCATCGTCCACAACGGCATCATCGAGAACTATGGTGTGCTGAAGGAGCGGCTCATGGCCAAGGGCTATACCTTTGAGAGCGAGACCGACACCGAGGTCCTGGTCAAGCTCATCGACAGCTGCTATGAGGGAGAGCCCCTCAAAGCCCTGCGCGCTGCTCTGGCCATGGTACGGGGCAGCTATGCGCTGGCTGTCCTGTTCCGGGATTTCCCGGATACCCTGTTCGCGGTCAAGCGGGAGAGCCCGCTCATCGTGGGTTGGGGCGAAGAGGAAAACTTTATTGCGTCGGATATCCCGGCGCTGCTGAAATATACCCGCCGGTACAGCGTGCTGGAAGAGGGGGACATGGCGGTGGTGAACGCCGACGGCATCCGCTTCTACAATGAGTTCGCGGAGCCGGTGGAGCGGGAGGTTCTGACCGCCAACTGGGATCAGGAAGCCGCTGAAAAGGGCGGCTACCCGCACTTCATGCTGAAGGAGATCAACGAACAGCCTGCGGCCATCACGGCCACGGTGAGCCCCCGTGTGGAAAACGGTCTGCCCGACCTGCGCGTTCCTGAGCTGACGGATGAGCGGCTGCGCCGCATCGGCACGGTGCATCTGGTGGGCTGCGGCACGGCCATGCACGCGGGCATGGTGGGCAAGGCTGCCGTCGAGGCGCTGGCCCGGGTGCCCGCACAGGTGGAGATCGCCAGCGAGTTCCGATACCGGAACCCCATCCTGCGGCCGGAGGATCTGGTCATCATCATCAGCCAGTCGGGCGAGACCAGCGATACGCTGGCCGCCCTCAAGCTGGCCAAGAGCCGGGGCGTGCCGGTGCTGGCCATTGTGAACGTGGTGGGCAGCAGCATTGCCCGCGCGGCGGATTATGTCATGTACACCTATGCCGGCCCTGAGATCGCCGTGGCCTCCACCAAGGCCTACATGGTGCAGATGTGCGTGCTCTACCTGTTCGCCCTGCGGCTGGCTTACGCCCGGGGAATGCAGACCGATGCCGAGATCCGCCGCCTGACGGCAGAGCTGCTCCGGGCCGGGGAGGTCATCAAGCCCCGCCTGGCCGATTGCGAGCAGATCAAGTATCTGGCCAGCCGTTTTGTCAATACCCAGAGCTGCTTCTTCATCGGCCGAGGGTTCGACTATTCGCTCTCGCTGGAGGGCAGCCTGAAGCTGAAGGAGATCAGCTATGTCCACTCGGATGCTTATGCGGCGGGTGAACTCAAGCATGGCACCATCAGTCTGGTAACAGACGGTGTGCCGGTGATCGCCCTTGCCACCCAGAAGCAGGTCTACGAAAAGACCATCTCCAACGCCAAGGAGACCAAGAGCCGCGGCGCGAAGGTCCTGCTCTTCACCACCCGGGATGCTGTGGTGCCCGATGGCGTGGCCGACTATGTGGTGCGTCTGGATGACTACGATGACCTGCTGATGCCCCTGCAGCTCATCGTTCCACTGCAGCTGTTTGCCTACTATATGGCTGTTCTGCGCGGCTGTGATGTGGATAAGCCCCGCAATCTCGCCAAGAGCGTGACCGTGGAATAACCGTAGAATCAGAAATCAAGCCTTGCCAAACCCGCCCGCTGGTGGTATACTATCTAAGTAACCGATGCTGGTGTGGCGCAATGGCAGCGCAACTGATTTGTAATCAGTGGGTTGCAGGTTCAACTCCTGTCACCAGCTCCAAAAAGACCTCAAAACGGAAAACGTTTTGGGGTCTTTTGCTGTTATAGGATCTGCTTTTGTTGCGGTAAAACGCAGGAAAATAGAGGACGACAGAAAATGAGAAAATCTGTGGAAAAAGTAGTTGACAAATGCCACTTCAGATGATAAAATATACAGGTAGTCAGCGATGACTGAAAATAAGATATGGGCGTGTTCCCGAGTGGCCAATGGGGACAGACTGTAAATCTGCTGCTTTTCAGCTTCGGTGGTTCGAATCCACCCGCGCCCATAAAAAGACCGTCAGTGTAGAGATACGCTGGCGGTTTTCTGTTTGCAGAAAGTTTGGGTTTTCATGCGGGCGGATTCGAACCAGCGGCCTGTGGTTTTGGAGACCGGCGCTCTGCCAGAATGAGCTAAGACGGCATGAAAAAAGCGCCCCTGCGCGGCTGGGTAAAGACGCTTACATTATTTGGTTGTTACGGTCCCATTTCTTCATAGACAGGACACTTGAGACAAATTTGGTGGGCTATCTCCCAACTGCAAGGCGGCTTGTCGTCGCCCTTCAGGCAGAGAATGTCATCGCCAATATTGGAGACCTCGAAGCATAGTCCACAGTCGATTTTTCGATTGTAAATGGGACAAAACAATTCTTCGAGTTTTACATCGTCACTAATGCGGAATTCCATGCTTTTTGACCACCTCCATCAATTTCTTTCCGCCCTCGTCCAACGGGCCAATGCTGGATACGTTTCCGTCCTGCCCAACGGCAACAAAGCCAAGCTCGGAATAATAACAGGTTTGGGTGCCATTGCGCTGAGACATTGCAACCTTGGAAGAACAAATGATGCGTTCTGCATCCATCGGTCCCATGCCACGCTCTGCCCAGTACTGCAAAACGTACGTACTTGCAAAGTTCAAAACGTTGGGCGCTGGCGGGGATTCGATAAGCTTACCTCTGGCCTTTATTGTACCAGTTTCCCGCATCTGCTGCAACTCTGTATTGGCTGCATCGAAACGTTTTTGTTTACGGGCAATGAAGCCAACCTTACTGCTGGCACTGCTACCAAACCCTGCCACGTTGGTGCGGGCGCTGTCGGCTCTGCCGCCGGCCTTGGCATGGAGCTGGCGGCGCGGCGCGGAAAACACTGCAAGCGTTAAATCAGATAACGGTTTCGATTGAAATCGGGGGTGTCACTGGCCCGCCTGCATGGCGAGCGGTGCACCCCTGATCTTTTTGTCGGAACAAAAAAGAAAAGCACCATACTTCCTACGAAGTACAGTGCTTTTTTGGTGGAGAATAGCGGGATCGAACCGCTGACCTCTTGCATGCCATGCAAGCGCTCTCCCAGCTGAGCTAATCCCCCACATATTCAGTTTGTGTCCTGCGACGTGAATTATTATACCAGCTGCACCGCCCTTTGTCAACCATTTTTGCAAAGTTTTTTCAGTAAACTGGACTGTGCAGGCACATCGACCGGGCACAGCCCCCTCCACGCAAAACAGCGCATCCCGCAGGCAGGCTCTGCCCGAAGGATGCGCTGTTATTTTTGTTCCGGTTACTGCTTATGCTTGGAACCAAAGCGGTACTCTTTGCCCTCACGGATGCGCTGGATATTGGCCCGGTGCATCCAGATGACCATGCCGCCCATGATGGCAGCTCCCACCACGCAGACGATGAGGTCGTCAGCGGCGAAGCCCTTGAGCAGGCCGTAGATAAGGGTCAGCACCGGATAGGATGCCGCCATTGCAATGCTGCCCAGCGACACCATGCCGGTGGGCACAAGGCAGAGCAGAAAAACGACGGTCAGCACCGGCAGGAGGATGGGCTGGACCGCCAGGATGGCCCCTCCCGCCACCAGCACGCCCTTGCCGCCCTTGAAGCCGAAATAGATGGGCTTGGTGTGGCCCACCACGGCCAGAATGGCGGTCAGATACACGCCCAGATAGGGCGAAACGGCGGCATCTGCGGGCAGGAACCCGAAGAGCCAGCGGCCGATGCAGACAGCTGCAACGCCTTTCAGCACGTCGCCTGCGGCGGTGAGCGCCGCTGCCTTTTTGCCAAAGGTGCGCAGCATGTTGGTCATACCGGCCGCACCGCTGCCGTGATTGCGGACATCATCATGGTACAGGTACTTGCTGACCAGGATGCCAGTGTCCACGCTGCCCAACAGGTAAGCCTGCGCAGCGGCAGCCAGAACGATGAAGAAGGTCATCATCAACAGCCGCCTCCCCTGTTACACATCTTTTGCGCCGACGCTGCCGGTGCCGCGCTCACGGATCACCAGGCGGATGGGCGTGTGTTCCAGACCAAAGTTCTCCCGGATCTGGTTGATCAGATACCGCTGATAGCTGAAATGGAACAGCTGCTTGGAGTTGACGAAGGCCACGAACGTCGGGGGACGGGTGGAAGCCTGGGTCAGGTAGAAAATCTTCAGGCGGCGGCCCTTGTCACTGGGCGGCTGCATCCGGGCGGTAGCGCGGGCCAGCATCTCGTTCAGGACACCGGTGGGCACGCGGGCACCGTTCTGGGCATCCACGTCACGGATCAGCTGCATCAACTTGTTCACGTTATAGCCGGTCTGAGCCGAAATGAAGATGATGGGCGCATACCCCATGAAGCTGAAGCAATCGGCGTAATCCCGGCGCTGATGCTCCATGGTGTTGGTCTCCTTGCCCTCCACAGCATCCCACTTGTTGACAACGATGATGCAGGCCTTGCCCTGCTCGTGGGCATAACCGGCCACCTTGCTGTCCTGCTCGGTAAAGCCGACGGTGGCATCCACCAGGATCAGGGCCACGCGGCTGCGCTCCACAGCGGCCAGTGCACGCACGACCATATAGCGCTCAAGGCCGTCAGAAATGTTGCTGCGCTTGCGCAGACCAGCGGTATCGGTAAAGATGAACTTGCCGTAAGCGTTATCCACGGGGGTGTCAATGGCATCACGGGTGGTACCGGCCTCATTGGCAACGATCATCCGGTTCTCGCCCAGAATGCGGTTGGTCAGGCTGGATTTGCCCACGTTGGGGCGGCCGATGATGGCAACGGGGATGCGGTCCTCCTCCACCACGGTCTCGCTGAAATCGAGGTGGGCGCAGACAGCGTCCAGCAGGTCGCCGGTGCCGTGACCGTGCACGGACGAGATGGGCAGCACCTCGTCAAAGCCCAGGTTATAGAACTCGTAGAGCTCCATGGGGGCCTCGCCGGTCTTATCGCACTTGTTGACAGCCAGGATGATGGGTTTATGGCTGCGGCGCAGCATGTGGGCCACTTCCTCGTCGGCGGCGGTCAGGCCGTCGCGGACATCCACCACCATGATGATGCAGTCAGCGGTGTCAATGGCGATCTCTGCCTGCTCACGCATGTGGGCCAGAATGCCCTCGGTCGCCTTGGGCTCGATGCCGCCGGTGTCCACCAGCATGAACTCGTGGCCGCTCCACTCGCAGTTTGCAAAAATGCGGTCGCGGGTGATGCCCGGGGTATCCTCCACGATGGCCAGACGCTGGCCGCAGAGCTTATTGAACAGGGTGGACTTGCCCACGTTGGGGCGGCCGACCACTGCTACGATGGGTTTGCTCATAGGGGGTTCCTCCTTTCGTTATGCTCTTCTTCTTCTCGAAATATGCAGGCCGGTGCGGAGCAGGGCTTTTGCCTCATCACCGCCGCTCACCGGCAGCACCTCGACCTTGACCCCCAGCCGTTCGCCCAACTGGGCAATGGTCACATCATCGAGGAACGTATCTTTTTCTTCCCGCAGCATGACAGCGGGGATGCCCAGGGTGCCGCTTTTCAGCTTTCCCTCACACTGGGCAATGATATCGGTGGCGGTGACAAGCCCCGCCACGCCCACGTTGCCGCCAAAGAAATTATTCTTGACAACGTGAACTTTTACATCGATCATGGGGTACTGGCGGTGGAGCTCGTCCATCAGCTCAGTGATAAGGGGGCCCGCCATGGTGCCGGTGACCACATCGATCTGCTTGGTGCCGTAGATGCGGTGGGGCCTGTCCAGCTCTGCCCGGAATTCATCCTCGAACAGGCGCATCATGCCCACGCCGTTTTCCAGCTGGTCAAAGTCCTCATAGAACTCCGCCGGGGGGATGGGCCGCCCCGCCTTGAGATACCACTCATCGCTGGGGTAGATGATGCGCTTGCCGTGGCGGCGCTTGCATTCATCGCCAAACTCCTCCATAATGTCGATGACAGCGGCGCTGGTCTCGGCATCATAGGGGGTCTGCTTGAACAGATTCTGTCGGTAATCCGTCACACCGCAGGGCACAGCGGCAATGCTCTGCACCATGGGGGTCAGCTCCAGCAGGTCGCCCAGGGTGCGGCGAAGCTCTTCACCATCGTTGATGCCCCGGCAGAGCACCAGCTGACAGTTGACGGCGATGCCGCCCTCCACCAGACGGGGCAGGTACTTGAGCACCTCGCCGCCCCGCTTGTTGGCCAGCATCCGGACACGGAGCTGGGGATTGGTGGTGTGCACCGAGATGTTGATGGGCGAGATGTGCATCTTGATGATGCGGTCGATCTCGTGATCCTGCATATTGGTCATGGTGATGTAGTTGCCGAACAGAAAGCTCAGCCGCTCGTCATCATCCTTGAAATACAGGCTCTCGCGCATACCGGGGGGCAGCTGGTCGATGAAGCAGAACATGCAGTGGTTGGAGCAGGAATGCTTCTGGTCGCCCAGATAGGTGGAGAAATCGCAGCCAAAGGGGCCGCGCTCCGCGCGCCGGACATCCCACTCCCGGATGCCGTCGGCAACCTTTGCCTTCAGGTGAAAGCTGCTGCTGTCGGTATAAAAATCATAGTCCAGCGTATCGTTCAGCTCATTTTCGTCCACGCTCAGCAGCTCATCGCCGGGCTGCAGGCCCAGCGCCTCGGCATCGCTGCCCGCGTCGATGCGGTCGATCTTGATCGCCATTGCATTTCACCTCCAGACAAAGAAAGAAGGGGAAGGCATTGCGCCATCCCCTTCTCAACATAACACCAATGTGCCACCAATTTTGCGCAAATTAGGCCTTCTTGATGACTTCCTCGCCCTTGTAGTAACCGCAGTTGCCACATGCCTGGTGGGGGAGCTTCAGAGAGCCGCAGTTGCTGCACTTGACCAGTGCGGGGGCCTCCAGCTTCCAAACATTGCTGCGACGCTTGTCGCGGCGGGCCTTGGAAAGATGTCTCTTAGGTACTGCCATATTTTTGCACCTCCTTGATGGGTTTCTCAGTTCAGCAGTGATTTGAGGATTGCGAGCCTTGCGTCAACAGGAGCGGCTTTGTCTTCCTCCGGCGGGCAGGTACAATCTGCCCTCTTCTTGCCGCACCGGGGGCACAACCCCGGGCAGTCGGCGCTGCAAAGCAGCACCGTGGGGATCTGGAACATAAACTCCTGGGCAAGCCATTCATCCACATCCAGATGTCCTTTTTCGTCCAGCGGAAGCTCGAAATCCGGGTCATCCAGATCCCGCTCCTTTGCTGTCCACTCCGCTTCAACTGTCTCTTCCCGCTCAACCGGGTCCAGACAGCGGGCGCACTCTCCGTGCACCAATGCTTTTGCCCGCAGTGTCATCCGGACCTCGTCGCCATCCGGTTCAGCGGTAAAGCTGGCCGTCACGGGCTGTTCGATCCTTGCACCGGCAAAGTCCCGTGCAGACAAATCACAGGGAAACTCTGCATGGTAAGGCTGTGTGCCGGTTGCGATAAACTTTCTCAGGTCAAATTGCATAGTACACCTCATAAAAGGCTGCTTTGTTAGTATAGCGCCAAAGCCAACCTTTGTCAACACCAAAACAGGCAGAAAACCGAAAAAATTTTGATTTTCCGGTTTCCTGCCCGTTGGAATGCGCTCAGTTCAGAAAATTACAGGTACTTTTTCACGTCGTGGGGCAGAGCAGCCTCGTCAGCACTGACAGTAACAGTGACCTTGACGGAATCGCCTGCAATGGCGGCCATCTCGTCCAGCACAGCACCCAGACGGTTGATATCGTGATCCAGCACCTTCAGGATGCCGTCGATGTACAGGTCGGTGATATCGTAGTTGCTTGCCATCAGGCCGGCAACAAAGCCGTACAGCATCTCGCCGCCGGCGATCTTATACTCATCCAGATCGATCAGACGTGCAGCGGGGGCGATGTCGTAAGTCAGCTTCATGCCTTTTTCCACGACGACGACGTTGCCCTTGGAGGTCTTGACCGCGTCATTGATCTGGTCGATCATTGCCTTGGTCTTGCCGGAGCCCTTGGTACCAACAATCAGTTTAATCATAGTTCTGTCCTCCTGTATTTTCCACGCCTTGCGGCGGGAGATCATTTTTTGTTTCCTGCTTACTTCAACTTTGCTTCCAGCTCGGCGGTCAGGTTCTCGTAACCCGGCTTGCCCAGCAGAGCGAACATGTTCTTCTTGTAGCTCTCGACACCCGGCTGGTTGAAGGGGTTCACACTCAGCAGGTAGCCGCTGCATGCACAGGCACGCCAGAAGAAGTAGATGAGGTAGCCTACATTATAAGCAGTCAGGTCGTCCACCTCGATCAGCACCTCAGGCACGCCGCCGTCGGTGTGGGCAAGGATGGTGCCCTCCATGGCCTTGCGGTTGACCACGCTCATATTCTGGTCCGCCAGGAAGTTCAGGCCGTCGAAGTTGCCCTCCAGCTCTTTGATGAACAGATCCTGCGCAGGCTTTTTGACATCCACGATGGTTTCGAACATGATGCGGGAGCCTTCCTGGATGAACTGGCCCATGGAGTGCAGGTCAGTGGAGAAGATGCAGCTTGCGGGGAACAGGCCCTTGTTGTCCTTGCCCTCGCTCTCGCCGAACAGCTGCTTATACCACTCGTTCATCAGGGTGAAGTTAGGCTCGTAGCACTCCAGGATCTCAACAGCCTTGCCCTTGCGGTACAGGATGTTGCGGATGGCGGCATACTTGTAAGCATCGTTGTCCGGGCTCAGCACGGAGAAGCGCTCCATGGCATCGGCTGCGCCCTTCATCAGCTCATCGATGCTGATCCCGGCGGCAGCGATGGGCAGCAGGCCCACAGCGGAGAGAACGGAGTAGCGGCCGCCCACATCGTCAGGAACCACGAAGGTGGGCCAGCCCTGCGCGTCAGCCAGCTGCTTCAGGGTGCCCTTGGCACGGTCCGTGGTGGCATAGATGCGCTTGTTGGCTTCCTCAACACCCATCTCATCCTCCAGCAGCTTGCGCAGAACACGGAACGCCAGGCTGGTCTCGGTGGTGGTACCGGACTTGGAGATGACATTGATGGAGAACTTCTTGCCCTTGCACAGAGCAATGATATCATTCAGGTAGCTGGGGCTGATGCTGTTGCCGCAGAAGTAGATCTTGGGACCATCCTCCAGCTCGTTGTGGTACAGGCCCTTGACGGCCTCGATCACAGCGCGGGCACCCAGATAGCTGCCGCCGATGCCGGCAACCACCAGCACCTCGGAGTCCTCACGGATCTTCTTGGCAGCTTCCTTGATGCGGGCAAACTCTTCCTTGTCGTAATCGCGGGGCAGGTACATCCAGCCCAGGAAATCATTGCCGGGACCATTCTTGGCTTCCAGCTGGTTGTGAGCCGCTTCCACCTGAGGATAAATGGCCTTATATTCCTCTTCGTTGATAAAACTGGAGAGGTGCTTTGTATTCAGAACGACGCTCATTCTATCAGAACCTCCAAACGTTTTTACGGGACGTGCTCCCTGAGGGTTTTGTTAGTATAAGTGTACCGTTCCAATCGTGCAAAGTCAAGGCCAAAATCCCCGGATTTCATACAATTTTAATAGTGTTCTTTTGGCTGTCCTGACATCTTTTGTTCAGGCCCGCCAATGCTGCTTTGTTTCTGCTAACCGCTTTTGTTCGGTGATGTGTTTCTTTTGTCTGCTATGCTCCCAGCAGGCACTGCCACAGCAGCTCCAGCGCGCCGCCAAAGGTCAGCAGCGGGGCATCCGCGGCCGCTTTTACTTCGTATTCATTCAATAAGGTATCATCCTGAAAAATGCTCACCTTTCCCACTGTCTGCCCCTTTTCCACGGGGGCCTCCAGCGCCTCGGGCAGGGTCAGCTCAGCCCGCAGGGCAGAGGCCGTTCCCTTCTCTATGAGGATCGTCTCGGGCAGGGCGGCGTAATCCAGCGGCACGCTGTCCTCGGCGCTGCCCTTTACGGCCAACGCCAGCGGGCGCTCCGGCAGGGTGGGCAGCGGGGCGGCGGCATAGTTGGCAAAACCGTAGTCCAGCAGGGTGGTGGCGGAGTGGAACCGGTCGGCACTGGAGGGCGATCCCAGCACCACGGCGATCAGGGTCAGGCCGTCCCGGGTGGCGCTGGCGCTGATGCAGACCCCCGCCCCGCTGGTGGTGCCGGTCTTGAGCCCGGTGATGCCGCTGTACCGGCGCAGGAGCTTGTTGGTGTTCACCAGCTGGGTCTGGCCGTTCCGCAGGCTGTCCGTCCAGATGCCGGTATAGTGCAGCAGCTCCGGGCAGGTATTGAGAAGGTACCGGCTCAGAACGGCAACATCCCGCGCCGTGGAGAGATGGCCCTCGGTGTCCAGCCCGCAGGCGTTCCGGAAGGTGGTGTTGGTCATCCCCAGCTCCGCCGCCCGGGCGTTCATCTGTTCCACAAACACCGGCTCGCTGCCGCCCACCAGCTCGGCCACTGCCACAGCGGCATCGTTGGCCGAGGAAACGCAGATGGCCCGCAGCATCTCATCCAGCGTGAACTGTTCCCCGGGCTCCAGCCAGATCTGGCTGCCGCCCATGTGGTAGGCGTGTTCGCTCACCGGCACGGGGGTATCTAGGGTTAGTTTTCCACCGCGGATGGCCTCAAAGGTCAGCAGCAGGGTCATCAGCTTGGTGATGGAAGCAATGGGCATCCGCTCATCCGGTGCTTTCTCGTAGAGCACACGGCCTGTCTCCGGCTCCATGAGGATTGCCGCCCGGCATTCCAGCTGCAGCCCGCTGTTGGCCGGAGCCGCCGCCAGCACCGCCGGGGCATCCGCCTGCACTGCCGGTCCCATTCCCCCAATGGCCACCCGCAGCCCGGCCCCCTGTGCCGTACCCACAGCCAGCGCAAACAGCCAGAAGCAGAGCACCCCCGCGCAGAGCAGGGCCAAATTTCTCCGTTCCATTCCTCGTACCTCCCCGCGTAAAGTCTCTGGTTGCATTCTATGCAAAAAAAGAGGGGTCAATGCCCTTTTCTACGGGATGAAAATCTGCTATAATAGGAGAGTTTATAAACACTTTAGCCGGCTCACCCTCTCAGGCCGCTTCGCGTCCAGCTCTCCCAAAGGGAGAGCTTTTGACAAAACCAGTAACTTTGCATGGATTGCCAAAGCCTCGCCCTTCGGGAGAGGTGGCAGCGCGTCAGCGCTGACGGAGAGGGTGAGGCCGTTCATCTGAGAGGATCTTTATGCGAGTTTGTTTTTATACCCTTGGCTGCAAGGTCAACCTGAACGAGACCGGCGCGCTGGAGCAGATGTTCCGGGGCGCTGGCTTCACCATCGTGCCGGAGGGCGAAGAAGCGGATGTTTTTGTGGTGAACAGCTGCACCGTGACCAACTTCGGTGACCAGAAGAGCCGCAAGTGGCTGCGCCGCGCCAAGCGCGAAAATCCCGGTGCCGTGACCGTGCTCACCGGCTGCTATCCTCAGGCTTTCCCCGAGGAGGCTGCCCAGTTCATGGAGGCTGATCTCGTCTGCGGCAACGGAGACCGCAAGGCCATCCTGGACAATGTGCTCAAGCTGCTGGACGGCCACGAGCGCATCGTTGCCGTTACACCCCACCAGCGGGGCGAGCTGTTTGAGGAGCTGCCCGTGGAGCGGTTCGAAACCCACACCCGCGCCTTTATCAAGGTGGAGGATGGCTGCAACCGTCAGTGTGCCTACTGCGTCATCCCCCGCGCCCGCGGCCCGGTGCGCAGCCGCGCCGAAGACAGCATCCTGAAGGAGCTGCGCCAGCTGGCCGCCTCCGGCTACCGCGAGGTCGTGCTCAGCGCCATTTCCCTGCCCAGCTACGGTCTGGACACCGGGACCAATCTGGTGGAGCTGGTGGAAAAATGCGCTCAGGTGGAGGGCATCGAGCGGATCCGTCTGGGCAGCCTGGATCCCGACATGCTGACCCCGGAGTTCATCACCCGGCTGGCAGCGGTGGAAAAGCTCTGCCCCCAGTTCCACCTCAGCCTGCAGAGCGGCTGCACCTCCACCCTGCGCCGGATGCGCCGGGTCTACACCGCGGAGCAGTACGTCCAGGTGGTGGACCAGATCCGCGCCGCCTATGGGGAGCGCCCTGTCAGCTTTACCACCGACTGCATCTGCGGCTTCCCCGGTGAGACCCAGGCCGACTTTGAGGAAAGCTGTGCCTTCCTCCGGAAGATCGGCTTCCTGAAGGTCCATGTGTTCCCCTACTCCCGCCGCAGCGGCACCCCGGCTTATGATTTTCCGGCTCAGGTGCATGAGCGGGAGAAGCAGGCCCGCAGCCGCGAGATGAACGCGCTGGCCGAGGAGGTCCGCCGGGAGGTGCTGGCCGCCCATGTCGGCTCCGAGGACGAGGTCCTGCTGGAAACACCCCTCTCCGAGACACTATTCACAGGCTACACCCGGCTGTACATCCCGGTGGTGGTCTCTGCCCCCGGCCACAAGAGCGGCGAGATCGTTCACGTCAGGCTGGGCGAGTACGATGGTGAGCGCGTCCGTGCAGCACTCTGCTAAAAAAGTTCGTTAAATCTTGTGCGTCCTGTACTATTTGCTAATTCTTTAACATATTTGAAATTTTCTCTTTTCACGCAGGCCCGTTTATGTTAAAATGAAACTGGATATCTGGGACGGAGCGCCGGTTGCAGCGGTGCGGTACCAGCCGGCCCGGAGCAAAGCAAATTCCGCCTGCCGCAGTCCAGTGCGGCAGCAGGATGTTTTCTGTTTCTGAACAAGGAGAGATTGGAATGAGTTTTAGAGGAATCAATACCACAGTCATTCAGATCCGCCGTCAGGTGTTTACCGAGGTTGCCCGCATGGCTTATGCCAACGTCAAGGGCGAACAGGCCAACCACCTGATGCGCAAGATCCCCTACACCATCATCCCCGGTGAGGAAGGCAAGCTGCGCAAGGACATCTTCCTGGAGCGCGCCATCGTCGAGGAGCGTGTCCGTCTGGCCATGGGCCTGCCCACCCGCCGCATGGATGAGCACAACAGTGTGGTCTCTGGCCTGGAGGATGCTTCCATTGCCGATAAGTACTATGATCCCCCGCTGGTGAATGTGATCAAGTTTGCCTGCAACCGCTGCCCCGAGAAGCTGGTCAAGGTCTCTGACCTGTGCCAGGGCTGTCTGGCCCACCCCTGTATGGAAGTCTGCCCCAAGAAGGCCATCACCTGGGAGAGCGGCCGTTCCACCATCGATCAGGAAAAGTGCATCAAGTGCGGCCGCTGTGCCACTGTCTGCCCCTACAACGCCATCGTCAAGACCGAGCGTCCCTGCGCCGCTGCCTGCGGCATGGGTGCTATCCACTCTGACGAGCTGGGCCGTGCCGAGATCGATTACAGCAAGTGCGTATCCTGCGGTCAGTGTCTGGTGAACTGCCCCTTCGGCGCTATTGCCGACAAGGGCCAGATCTACCAGCTGATCCAGGGCTTCAACCGCGGCGACCGCATCTACGCTCTGGTTGCTCCCGCCTTTATCAACCAGTTCCCCTCTCTGGCTTCCACCGGCAAGCTGAAGGCTGCCCTGAAGGCCATCGGCTTCTACGATGTCGTGGAGGTCGCCATCGGTGCTGACCTGTGCACCGTGGACGAGGCCCACGACTTCCTGGAGGAAGTTCCCGGGAAGCTGGACTTCATGGCTACCTCCTGCTGCCCGGCATGGAGCATGATGGCAAAGACCGCCTTCCCCGCTCTGGCCAAGAACATCTCCATGACCATGACCCCCATGGTGTTCACCGCCCGCATGATGAAGCAGAAAGACCCCACCGCCCGCATGTGCTTCATCGGCCCCTGCGCCGCCAAGAAGCTGGAGGCCTCCCGCCGCACGGTCCGTTCTGACGTGGACTTTGTGCTGACCTTTGAGGAGCTGGCCGGTATCATCGAGGGCAAGGATCTGGACATCGATCTGCTGGAAGTGGATGAGAACGAGGCAGCACTCTGCTCCGCCTCTGCTGCAGGCCGCGGCTTCGCACAGTCCGGCGGCGTTGCCAATGCCGTTGCCAACAAGATCAAGGAATGGCACCCCGATATGGAGGTCAAGATCGCATCCGCACAGGGTCTGGCCGACTGCAAGAAGCTGCTGATGCTGGCCAAGGCCGGCAAGTACAACGGTTACCTGCTGGAGGGCATGGGCTGCCCCGGCGGCTGCATCGGCGGCGCAGGCACCATTGCCGACCCCGCACGCACCGCCATCCAGCTGAACAAGTATATGAAGGAAGCTCCCTTCACTGACCCTGAGCAGAGCCCCTATATGAGCGAGATCCACGTTCTGAAGGACGACCCCAATTTTGAACTGTAATCTCTCCGTCACCTGCGGCTTGCCTCCCCTATTACGGGATCTGGCACAAAGAGCCTGAGAGGTTTTACAATATCCGCTTCCCGCACAGGGGAGCGGATATTTTTTCTACTTTTAATTTCATAAGTGAAACTTTTTTGTGAAAAGCTCACGAAGCAGATTGACATATTATCGCTGGCGTGATATTTTAGCGTTGACAAACCCTGTGTCCTGCCCCAACAGGACACCAGAGCAGGCCGCACACGCGCGGCCAGGAAAGGTTGATCTTTATGAAAAATACATTCAAACGCTCCGGCGCAGCGCTGATCTCGCTGGTGCTGCTGTTGGTGCTGGCCGTCAGTGCCGGTGCCGCCAGCAGCCAGAATGTCGGTGTAAAATTCTGGAAGGAACGCTCCGATAAGGAATCCATGGCCAACAGCGGCATCGATTCCAACCGCACCGCCACCCTCACCCGGCAGGCCAACGGCACTTACACCCTGACCCTGCCGGTCATGCAGGTATCCAAGCTGGGTGTCACCGGCTATCTGTCCGGCCTGACCATCGGCGATGTGACATACGACGGCACCCTGACCGGTGATTTCAACAAGGCCACGGCGGTGCTCACCATCAAGAACCTGCCCGCCTCGGTGCTTACCGGCAGCGACGTGAACAAATCAGTCCTTGTGACCTGCAACATTCAGATGGACCTGCAGGTCCTGGGCGAGATCAACACCAGCGCCCGGATGTGTATCTGGAACCAGAAGTAAATGGCAAGCAAAAAGGCAGAGCCCGCGGGCCCTGCCTTTTTGTTTGCCCTCACAGATCCATCCTGCGCTCCACGAGATCCGTGACCATGGTGTCCAGCTGGCTCATGGCGCGTTCCGCGCCCTTGGCCAGCTTGCGTGCGGTGCGCTTGACCTGCCGCTGATTCTGTGCCATTGCCATGGTGCCCACGGCCCCCAGGGCCGCGCCTGCCGCCATGCCCAGCAGAACACTGCCGGAGGAAGGCTGACGATTTGTGTTTTTCATGTGGCTTTCTCCTTTCCACTGTGTGATTTTTTGCCGCTGTGGCTAGTATTTCCTGTAAAGAATCCGGTATGCGCTTTTTTTGTCCCGCAAAATGTGGTATACTGTATCATACGCTGAGAAACTGGGCCCTGTGCGGCCCGTGGATGGCGCAAAGGAGGATCCTTTTTGTTGAAACCGACTGAACCGAAAAAAATTCTCTGCATTCACGACCTCTCCGGCATGGGCCGGTGCAGCCTGGCGGTCATCCTGCCGGTGCTGTCCGTTATGGGTTGCCAGCCTGTGGCCCTGCCCACTGTGGTGCTCTCCACCCACACGGGCGGTCTGGGCACACCGGCACGGCTGGACGGTGCCGCCTACGGGCTGGCCGCTCTGAAGCACTACCGGGAGCTGGGTGTGGAGTTTGACTGTATCTACACCGGCTACTTAGGCGGCGAGGAGCAGGTGGCGCTGGCCGAAAAGGCGTTCGATCTCTGGCCCGCTGCCCGCAAGGTGGTGGACCCTGTGATGGGGGACAACGGCAAAGCCTACTCCACAGTGACCCCGGCTCTCATCGACCGGATGCGCGGGCTCTGCCGCCGGGCAGACCTGATCCTGCCCAACGCCACCGAGGCCGCCCTGCTGCTGGAGCGAGAGCCCCAGACCGACGCATTCGATGACGCTTCCGCTCAGGCGCTGGCCGACGAGCTGC
>OGRJ01001400.1_pt1 | contig 20296 bp, 17 predicted proteins | sample 1553411 | NCBI WGS metagenome assembly OGRJ01 (sample SAMEA2580084, study PRJEB22360) | human gut metagenome | biome: human gut; feature: human-associated habitat; material: faeces | place: Denmark | collected 2008/2010
CTATGTTTGATGCTTTTCCTAAGTAATGTATGAGTATGATAGAATTTATATCCTACAAAGTCTAATCCTCTTGAATCTAAAGGAAATACTTGATAGTTACTCTTTACTGTTAGTTTTAAATTGATATTTAAATATTCTATTATATCTTTGATTAAAGTGTGTAAACTCTCTTTATTTTTACTAAAGATTACTATATCATCAGCATATCTGAAATAGTATTTTATTTTCTTACATTCTTTAATCCAATGATCAAAGTAAGCTAGATATAGATTAGCAAAGTACTGTGATAAGTAATTACCAATAGGTACTCCTGGTGCTAAATCAATTATTTCATCTAATAATTTTAATACTTTAGTATCTTTTATTTTTCTTCTTACTATGGACTTAAGAATCTCATGGTCTATAGAAGGATAGAATTTCTTAATATCTAATTTTAAACAATATTGAGTATTAACTACATCTTTCCTCAGTACTTTCTTTATATCTTGTGCTGCTTTGTGAATACCTTTATTCTTTCTACAAGCATAAGTATGTGCAATAAATATCTTCTCCCATATAGGCTCTAAATAGTTCATAAGTGTATGATGAGCTATACGATCTGGAAAGTATGGCAATCTATATATTAATCTTTCTTTTGGTTCATGAATTGTGAATAAACTATATTCTGAAGTTTTGTAAGTTAAATTTGTTAAGGCATCCTGTAGCTTATGAAGATTACGTTCACGATTTCTATCATGGTGTTTAACACCATATGAATGTAATTTCCCTTTACGAGCTTTTTCATCTGCATACAAGATGTTATTATAATTTATGATACCTTCAAATATATTAGAAACTCTTTTCATTAAAATTGTGATAAGAGGAGCGTTCGTCGAAACTACTAACACCGCTGATTTTATTATTTGTTTTTTGGCAAGAGCCAAGGTCATGTCAAAACAAAAAGAAATTTTAAGTGAACCATAATTAGCATTCGAATTACTGACTGTATTATTCGAATTACAATAACTGAGACTGGCATTAGTGCTGTTATTAGCATTACTGCTGTTTTTTACTTGACATCAACCTATAAATGTTTATGGTCTATATACTAAACGTGAACCAAAATAAGCAGACGAACCACCGACCGCATGATACGAATCACAATAACCGAGACCGGCACCAGCGCCGCTACTAGCATCACCGCCGTAGTATAAAGTTCTTAAAGAAGAACTAGTTATATTGGTTTCGAAGTTATCGCATCTACCTGTAGTAGAACTAGCTCCTGTTACTTCTGATGGGATGAATGTGCCCAAGTAAGTATCAGAGATAGCACCACCTTTTCTAGGTAATTGTCCTAATTCACTAAAACCTTCAGTAACAGTGTCACCATAATCAGCTTCAGTTTTTGCTAAGTATATAGTACTAGTACCACCATCTGAATCAGATTTAATATCAAAAATAACACCGTCAACATTCTTCCAAATATGTCCGAATGGATTTTCTATACCTCTATATCTAGGTACTTTTACTTTTACTACATTGTCTGGTTTAAAAGTAGAAGGTAAAGTATATTCAACTTCACCGGTTTTATTTCCAAGAGCATCACTAGTACCACAAGGAATGATTGGATAATAATTATTAAAAGTACTCCAATCACTACTAGTAACATTTGTAACACCACTACCTAAACCACCTTGTTTAAAACCGTCGTTAGATAATTTTTCATTAAAGGCTAATTGAGAATTCCAATTTGCATATTCAATAGAATACAGTAACCAAATAGTATTTGTTGCAAAGAAATCCAACATATTCCATTTAGAACCTGCAGCTCTATTTCTAGCATATTTTCTAAAATTAACCCTAGTAGTTGCAGTTAGCGGCATACCCAATTGAGTATTCTCTGCTTCATCTTTTGATGCATCATTGTTACCACCTCTAAAATTAGCAGTAGTGTTTACTACAGAAGCTAATTTCAAAGTATCAGATTTAGTTCTATCTACAGTAGCTTCATAAGCAGATACATATTGTTTCTTAACAAGAGTATAACCATCTAATGCATATTCTGAAATACTCATGCTATCTATACCATTCTTACTTTGGCATTTTACATAGAATTCAGGTATTTCAATCATTACCATACCATCACTACCATCTTTCTTAATGGGTGTACCATCTTCATTAGCAGACCAGTCATCTTTGAAATAATGATTTACTGTACCATCATCTGCTAAGGTACATCCTCTCATCTTATTCTGGATTGGTAAAGTACGATGTAAATCTAAATTACCAATTCTAGCTAAAGTTGCATTCAATGAACCTGTTTGCCAAGATACGCCATAAGAATAAAAACTTTCAGCATTAGGTATATCATTAATTTCAATGTTAGTAGAATTTATTTCTACATAAGCTTTACCATCTTGCAATTTAACAGCCTTCTTAGTATCAGTAGATACAAAACCTGTTTTAATACCACCTAAAGTAGAATCAGAAGCAGTAGGTAATGTATAGTTATTTGCATTAGCTGCTATACCTGCTAACTTATTCTTTTCCGCAGTAGTATAATCATTAGTAGATAAACCTTTACCAGATACTTTATCTACTTTGTTTTTAATATCTGTTTGAAGTTGTTTTACATCTTCTTGCAATTCAGTAATATCGCCAGTGGCTTTACTGTTTACGTAAACCCAATCTTTACCATTAAAGTATTTTAGGTCACCACCATTTGGGTTAGATGCTAAGTCAGCCCAATACTTAACAGATGCAGGATTAGGTTTAATCGTACTTCCTAATATATCGTATTTATTATTGTATGTACTCATATAATATTAAAATAAAAAAGGTTGACTAAATAGCCAACCTTTGTGTTTTAGATTTCAATTTGTTTCTCCTCAGATGAGGGGGTTTCTATTTTAACCTCTGGACGAACAGTAGTTACATTTTGTAAAAGTTGCTTAAGCTCTTTCACTTCAGCTTTTAATTCATCAAGTTCTTTGAAATCTTTTGTCACATTGGTTGTTATGTCCGGAGTTGTATTAAGTAATTTTAAGATGTCTTCACATCTCCTCATCTCTTCATCGTATTTTAATACGCTTTCCTTTTTAACTTTGCAGTCATTATAGGATTGCTTAACCATATCTACAATTTGAGTTTTATCTGTAGCTATAGTAAGTCCGATGGTAGAATCGGTCATCATTGTTTTATCTTCAGATACTGACAGTTTCTTCTGCTCACCGTCACAAGAGATAACTAAATCTACAAGCTTACGCCTATTTTGCATAGGCATTGGAAACTGACCTGGTGGCAATGGTTCATCGTAGGGTTTTGATACACTTACTACTTTACCTAAACTGTATGTAGTACTCTTTTTAAAAGTAGCTGTGTCAATTGATTTAACGTCACAGTTCAAGTTAGTAGACAAGGTATTGATTGCATCCTTGTTACCGTTGATAGCCTGCATTAACAAATCAGTGTTGTTGTTCTGGTTACCCATAGCAGCTAAACGAGCGAAGTCAGAGTTGGTTTCAGCCTGGTTGCCACGACCGAAGCCGTTGCCACCCCATCCGCCCCACATCCAGAAGAGCACGATGATGAAAATCCACCACCAACCACCATTGCCACCGAACATACCATTACCGTTGTTCATCATAGCCATCAAAGCAGCAGGATCAAAACCTTTATTAGCATTTTGCATCAAAGCAGCGATACCGGGGTCAATACCACCACGGTCTACAATTATTCTTTCGTTTTCTAACATAATGATTTATTTTTTAATTGATTTATTTATTTTGATAATTAGAAATATCTAACAGATGTGTTGCGAGAATCTCTGTCTCTTTTCATATCTTCTTCACGTCTATCTCTATCCATTCTATTTCTTTCAGGATAAGCATAACGATCAGAATATTCATATTCATCCTCTATTTCATATCTAGAGTAAGGATATGACATTCTACCGGAAGATCTTCTTTCTCTACCATATTTATAATCTGAATCATATTCACGATCATGAGACATATGTTCATATGCTTTATAATCGTTATCTTCATCATCACACATTATATAAACATAGTAATGCCACATCTTGCCTTCTGAGATGTCTTTGTCACAAATCCAAGCTTTGGTAAGTTCTGCAAAATGTTTGGTACTAGCTCCACCAGTCATTGCTACAACAGCTTTATAAAAATCCGAGTAGATCATATTCATGGCTACATACCAGTCCCACTTATTGTGTTTCTCTGATTTTAAATTTATGCCCATTTGATTGGCAATGGACGTTGTCTCTTCAACTGTCCAATGAGGGCCTTTTGATCCATCCTCATTTTCCATGCCTTCTACTGCGTATTTAGCATGTTCCTCATCAAAGTGAGGGCCATTTATAGCTTCATATACATTAGCACAGAGTTCTGATTTAAGTATTCTGAAGCCCTTTTCCAACAGATTATCTTCATGTTTATCCATAGCTTTACCCAATTTAGTTAAAGCTTCTGTTGGGGAAGGATGGCGTTTAATTTGATCTAATATTCTACTTAAATGCATAGTTTCAATTTATTTATTGATTAATATTAAATTGAAATATTTTGCAAATTACTTTGTAATTTTGATAACCCGAGTATCTAATACTCTTATTAAATCATTAGAATTGATAATTTTGTAAGATTCGACTTTATCTTTTTTAAAGTCAAAATGTATTAACCGTTGAAACCAGTTTTTATATTTCTTTCTATATACTTTTTCTTCGGTTATAAATAAATCTTGATGATTATATATCTCTGGAATACAGGTTATAACTGAATCCATTCTATTTATTTTGATAGTAGTCAATGGATTTGACTGAAGTTCTACATTGAAGTTTCTATCCACAGGTATTGTCTTTACTATAGTATCTGTCAATACTGTGGACATACTCATTACTTCTTTTAACTTCTTATTCTTTATCTTAAGTTGATCTTGTGTTTTTGATAACTCTTGTATTAAACTATCTTTAGAATGTTTGAAATCTTCTATACTAAGTTTTAATACTCTATTTTCATTTTGTTTATTACTTAGGATTGATTGATAAGATTCAATATTGTTACGAGCATCTCCCAATTCTTCATCCAATTTATTTACTTTATTTCTTAAAACATAATTGGATATTCCTAAGTAAGATATAATAGCTACTATCAATACTCTAAGGTAATTCATATTATTTAATCTTTTTAACTAATTTCTTAATCTTTGGTAAATCTTCTTTGTCAATTGTGATATCTAAATATTTCTCACCTTTCTTCTTAATAAACTTGCTGAATATTTTCCACGGTCCAGTAGGATCTAATGTTTGTAAATTCTCTACCATTGACCACAATTCTACACCAGCAACAAGACCGGCAAAACCTTCGACCAAACGTACATCAATAGATGTTAGTATATATTCATCTACTAGATGACCACAGCTTATCATTAATGAACTAAAGCAAAGCTTTTTAACAGTTGACCAAATTTTTCTAGATTGGATTTTTTCCCCATTGTTTAATGAAACACGAATGCCTAATATCATATCAATGATTATCAGTATTCCTACTGCAACAATAGGTAACCAAATAGGTAAAAAGAAAGTGCTTATAGCACTAGATAAAGCAGTACTAATGCATGTAAAAAATTTAATAGGACCATCATTTATTAGTTCTTTAAAATAATTCACTGTCGATACACTTGAGGCTTTTATTATAATATCATTTATATATCTAAACATGATTGAAGATTTGTGAGACTTTGAAAAAACAAAACGCTAGACAATCTAAAAGAATGCTAGCGTTCTGAAAATTATATGATACTTAGAGCTTGATATATAAAGTAAACGATTGTATCTAACAAAGGTTCCTCTTTGTAAGAGGACTATTACATACCTAATAGCGGTTATTGAACCACTGTTACTATAGATAAATCAATAGTTATCACACCAATCTTACATTTATGTTAATCAATTCTTTCAAATGGGCATATACCGGATTAATCGTACCATAAAAGCAGTAATATTTCTTCCTTACGCCGTCTTCTATTTCCGTATAATACTTTTCCTGTTCAAGCGTCATGCCTGGCGCATAGAGTTTGGGATCGTATTCAGTGCCTTTGTGATTTTCGTCCATGCGCTCATAAAGGGCAGCCGTATCTACCGAAGGAGGATATATTTCGAGAACCGGATTTATCGGTTGCCGGACTTTCCATAACCAGTCATCGTTAATTACCCGGTTGCCGGTATCCAACTTCCCGTTAATAAATTCTTTCCATTCCGCATGTGCGTATTTGGCACCAATCGCTTCATCATCCGTCAGTGACATTGCAGACACAGATTTACGGGTGATACGGGATAGTTGCTTCTCTGAATCGTGCGTTTCCGTGTATTTTACGGCTTCCTGTAATTCGGCTGTTGTTCTATGGATTACATCGGGATAGCCTGTCACCTCAATCGCTTCTACATCTTCCACTGTCTCGGCAGCTTCAATATCAGAGAGTAACTTTTCTGATAGACCTATACAGATATCATTATAGTCTGCCATCTCATTGAGAGCTTCCAATAACAGAGATGATTTATACGATTTCCCGTTTACTTCAACCGTATCTTTTCGGGCACACTGGTCTTTCAGAGACAGACGGTCATAGGTATAGGCATCGTTGCCGTCGATGTAATAGTGCCGGTAGTCGGTGTTGTAGACTTCCTGACGTTTCAAGTCTTTTGCGGCTTGAAGTTTTTCTTCCGGTGTCGGTTCGGGAATAGGTGTCAACTGCATATTGAACACTTCTTCTACGGATGCACCTTCGTTTGCCTCTTTAAAGGCAATCTGTTCTTCTGTCAGCAAAACATACTTTCCAGCGATGTAATCTTCCCAGGTTGTGCCGGTCTCGTAGTTATTGGAACCGAGCTGTTCCGGCATTGCGACGTAGATGTTTGCTGTGTCTTTTTGTATGTATAGATAGTTGCTCATATCATTTATATTTTGTTTGTTTATTCTTCATATGCGTAGTAGCGGATTAGGACGGTGCCGTCGCCGCCTTTCGTCGATTTTTTTGATGCATTTCCTCCAGCTCCGCCACCGTAGCCGCCACCACCAAGTCCGGCACTCCAGCCAGAAAAAAAAGCGCTACTTTCATTACTGCCTTCGCCACTTCCTTCTGTATAATCAGAAGCTCCAGGTCGAGACGTTTCACCACCTGATCTGTTATAAGAACTTGCACCACCTGCTGCATTCCTTTTACCATTAGATTCTCCAAAATCACGTGTTGTATGTCTTTGACCGGATGTTCCACCACTGCCTGTACCATCTGATCCTCCGACCGAATGAGTAGATCTATTTGTCCCTACGCCTCCCGAACCACCGTTCCCGTCTCCATTCCATTGAGACAGATGACCTCCATTGGCGCGATAATTAGAATTAAGAAATTGTGAATAACCACCATTATTGCCACTCACTCCTGCTCCTACTACGATATTTATAACTTGTCCGGGGATCACAGATACAGCACCTCCATCTCTATATCCTGTCGTTGCCCTTTTATAAGTTTTTGTGTATCCGCCTCCACCACCTGCGGGGACTCCCTTAGATGAATTATGTGAACATCCACCCCCAGCACCTACAAGAAACACATCCACCTCCGTGCATCCCGGTGGAACCGTCCAGGTGTAATTCCCTGCCGGGTAAAACCTTTTTTGGAACAATACCAACTTCTTATTCCCCATAGTCCTTCTTCTCAACATATCAATCCTGCTCTTTAACGGTTATTGAATACATGACACCACTCGTAGCGATCTTCAAGATGGACATCTCGAAAGGCACGCCGGAAGTAGTGGTAATAGAACTACCGGACATTGATCTAAAACCGCCAGTAGTGGGGATAGGCTGCGTAAATGAAGCGGTAGGATTACAATCAAGATATATCTCTTCGCCTACATTCAGTGCCCTTGCAGACTCATTTATCGACAGGTTTGAAGCGGAGGATAGGATAGCCCTAATTAACCTCTTGTTTGTTGGTATATTCGCAAGAGTTGTGACAGCATTACTCCCTGTGCCGAAATTTACTATATCATCCACCTTCTTCTTGTCCTCCGCCGACATATATCCCGCAGTGGTGGGAGCAGCGATAGGGGGAGTGAGGTATTCACCGTTGTCGGAGAGGTATTTTGTACCGGAGCCAGTATTTTGTAAACTTTGTTGATTAGATACCGAAGTATAAGTCTTGTTACTCTTGTTAATAATTACGGTTGTTACCGTTAACCCTATAGAGTGATCACCGGAGTCTACTGTTAAAATATTTGTTATAATACTATATGTTTCAGTAGAATTACTAATTGTTATCGGGCTAAATCCATCAGGATCCGTTTCAATTCTTGCTGTTGTTATTCCTTTATTTACTGCATCAACTATCTTTTGATAGTTTTCATCTGATAATGTACCACTTTCACTTGGAAATAAAGTTGTTAAGTCAAGATACTGATTGCTAGCTATAATCTCTGACCATTGCTTATTTTTCCTACCATATGTTTTACCATCTGAAGGTGCCTCTGTAATTACTTCTGTTTTTAAAGCATACTCATTGCCTTGTTTACCATCAAGTAAATCAGCATCTAAACCACTACCAACCCCATCTACTGTCTTTACTTTAGATAACACATCTGTAGCCGTATATGCAGAAGAATCTAATTTTGTATTGACTTGAGTAGTAGTAGCATAACCTTTTGCATTTAATTCAGTTTCAGTTACATATTCTTCAGGTACTGAAGTAAGATAATTGCCTTTTGGTTGATAAGTACTAGCTGCATCAGTCTTAGTTAAATACCCACTAAGATCTACTGTTTCGCTTAACTTATCCCAATCTGGAGTAGTAGATGTGGCTACATAATTAGCTCCAGTATCTTCAAGATTATAAACATCACCGATATTTACATTTTGTTTAGGTAAGGCTTCATAATTAGCTACAGAACCTTTTACCTTATATACTGAACCTATAGCAGTGTTAATCTTTTGATCTAGCTCCTCTGCAGAAGGTAATGCGTCAAGCTTCTCAAAATAACTAGCCGTTAATAGACCTGCAGATTTAGAACTAGCCGATTTGAACGTAACAGACCCAGTAGAATAAGTTGAACCAGTTATGACGTTTTTCTTATCCAAAGAAAGGCCCATTGTATTCATACTCGCGGTAGAGCGCATTGTGGTCACATAGTCTACAATGTTACTTACCTTTTGTCTGTCATCATCGCTATAATCATTAGTGCTTAATCCTTTTCCTTCCTCCTTGTCTACTTTGGTATCTAACTTATTGTCTACATAAGTCTTATCAGCTTTACCAGAGATCTGTTCAGTAACATCTACTGCTGCTACAGTATCATCAACATACTTCTTAGTAGCAGGATGATAATCTGCAGTAGGCGTATATGTACTAGTATTACTTTTATATATATATCTACTATCATGATTATGACTAGTAATATCCCCAGTAAGTACAGATTCTACATTCTGTTTAGTTACAGAAGCATCACTACCTGGGTCTCCTTTCTCTCCTTTTTCACCAGGATCACCTTTTGGACCTTGCGCTCCAGGTGCACCATCAGCTCCTGGTTCACCTTTAGGACCAGGTTCTCCCTGTTCCCCCTTAGGTCCTACAGGCCCCTGTGGTCCTGCTGGTCCTTGAATACTACCTACGTTACTCCATTTAGGATTAGATTCAACATTACCGTTTTCACCCACAAACACGTATAGATTACCAGCAATTAACCAAGCATCACCAGATACACCTTCTTGTGGTAATTGTGATTCAGAATCTAATTCTCCTTTAATATTTAATCCTGAACCAGTATCCCCCTTAGGTCCTTGTGGACCAGGTTCTCCTTGTGGCCCTTGAATTCCCTGTATACCTTGCTCTCCTTGCTCACCTTTAGGTCCAACAGGCCCTTGTATACCTGGTTCACCCTTTTCACCTTGAACACCTTGTAAACCTCTTTCTCCCTGTAAACCCTGAGGTCCTCTTTCACCAGTAGCCCCTTTTTCTCCAGTATCACCTTTATCTCCTTTAGGTCCAGTTTCACCTTTCTCACCTTTTAAAGAGATTAACCATTCGTCTTCTGTACCTTTAAAGCCATGTTGTACTGCTACTTGATATGCTGATAAACCTTGAATACCTTGTGCACCAGATAAGTCTGATATGAATTTCCATTTAGTATTACCTTTCAAATACAATCTAGAATCCTCTTCATTTTGAACATTACCTGTATCGATCATTACAAATTGTCCTGTTTTTACTTCAGGGTTATTGTAATCATCTTCCATAGCTTGAACTGAAGAATACGTTTTTACAATAGTAAATGCATCACCAACTGCATTAATACCACTATCTTGATAAGTATCTTTTGCATAATCATAGATATACCAATTACCATCTACAATCTTTGGTGGATTCTGAAGTACTTCTTTTGAGTCTTTTACAGCTTGTTTAGCATCTTTAACTGCATTAGGTACTTCATTAAGCATTTTGCCAAAGGCTTCTTCAGTACCTGTATATCCATGATCTACAGCATATTCATATGCAGTCTTACCATATGCAGTAGCACCAGTGTCAGCATATTCGTTTAATGCTGGATCAAATATCCACCAATTACCGTTTTCACCAATAATTGGACTTTTACCAGAAGCAGGTATACCTGTGTCACGATTATCTATCCACCAGTTACCATTAGAACCAATGAAAGGAGCAACAGCATCTTCACTAGTAGCATCTGTCAGTTTAACCCAAGACTTAATATCAGGATTATATACTTTAATTACTTTTCCTTTTGAATTTGCTCCCAAGTCTATCCAGTACCCAACTTCATTAGAATTGGGTACCATATAGCTTGCAAAGAATTCATAATATACATTATTCTTTATCATGTTATTCTGTAATATACGGGTTAGCTTCTTCTATTTCTAACACAGCTTGTTTCCATTCATTATAAGCTTTAGCTGCTGCCTCATCTTCTCCGAATTCTTTATATTTTATATATGCCATATATAGTGGATCGCTTTTACTAATGTAAGTATTTTCTCGTATTTTGCGTATTCTCTCATTTTGAGAAGATTTCGCTGGCGTTTTCATATAATATACGGCCATTGGATCATCCACTACGTCATCCATGTATTTGATATAAAAATCTTTTTGATCGTCGTTTAAAAATAAATAACGATCATCTTCTGTAAGTTCTTCTAATGATTTTACTTCTTTATCACTTAGATAAGTTTTAAAAAAATCAGCATCTATTGAACCTACTCCGTTCTTTGTAATATAATATAGTTCCATATTCTAATACGAAAAAAATGCAACATTAAAATAAGTTAAATCATGGGCATCACCATTAGTATCAAACCAATGGATATCAAAATAATCAGAATATCTAGGACCAATTTGATATGAACCTCTAAAGCCACTAGCTATATTTGTATTTGGATTATCAATAGAACACAATACAACATAATCAGTACTATGTGCACCTGATAATGTAAATCTAAATCTACCTGTAGCAACCCTAGAAGGAGACATTCTAAGTTCCTTAGTAGTAAATAAATATCCAAACGATGCGCTAGACCCAGTCCAGTTACATCTACCTGCGCACTTCAATCCAGGTATTGAGAAATTACTAGAATTAATATTTTGAGCAATTAAAGAAGTACAAGTAACATTTCCAGTAAATGTACCATTTGTTGCTACCATACTACCATTATCAAGTACTCTAAAAGGAGCAGATGTTCTATTACCATGATTTGTACCTGCCCAGATTCTTACAGAGTCTGAAGAAGTTCCTACCCCAGTTAATCCTGCTCTAGAACTGCTAGAACCATCTCCTACTGTAATGATACCATCTGCCCATAATTTTAAAGGAGCTTTTGAGTTTGTGATTTTAGTACCACCAGAAGAAATAGCACCTTTATTTGAACCAGTACCTGCTGCTAAAAATGGAGTCATACCATCTGTAGATGGATAGAAACATACTACATCATTTGTTGATCTAAAATAACTACTAGAAGCGGGACTAAAGCGCCATCCACCAATTGTAGCTTCTTCAGCAAATAACAAACCGGTTGCAATATTCTCAAATGAATTTAATGATTTCCATTCAGAACTAGACCAACCCGGTGTAATTGTAGCTTTATTTGCCATATAATATACTCCGTCTCTTTTTACGACATCTACCAATTCTGCTGTTTTATAATAAGTAGCATCCTTATTATATTCTCCTCTAAAATTTAATGCTGGGCCTGGGTCTCCAGCAGGACCTCGATCTCCTGGAGATCCTTGTGGTCCGGCAGGACCTTGTGCGCCATTTTGTCCATCTTGTCCATCTTTACCTGATATTTTTGTAGGTAATGTCCACTGTTCTCCAGACTTAAGTAAACCGGTTTCTCCATCAAATAAAGCAGTACTTTTCCATATAGCATAACCGCTTGCAGAAGGAGCATCTACATACCAGTAGTTACCATTACTATATGTGCCGCCTGAAGTAGGTCTAGATGTCATAGAAGGTCGATTTGGTTGAGATTCGTTAGATCTACAATAAATAGATACTTCAAAATCACCAGGAACTCCACCTTTGGCTTTTGTAATAGTAAAATCACACACATCTACTACCGGAGAAGCTGAAGAAGCAGGTACATGAAATTCTACTTTAAATACTGTACTATCAAAACTATTACCCAATCTAGCTACAGTAAGTTTATTATTGTTTGTATCAATAGATAATTGATTTTGAGTATTGTTATCTAAATTAGTATAAGTTATAGTATATTCACTATTCTCTAATTTTCTAGTACCTTGATATAAATAATAATTAGTAGAAGCTTTTGCTAATTCTGATGATTCTACTTCTCCTAACCAATTAGCAGCTACTGTATGAGCTTCATTGGTTAATACTCCCCTATATGGACTTTCTCCATCTTTTCCATCATACAATTTATTAATTGTTAACATATCCTGATATACGGCTCCACCTAAAGCAGAAGTACATTCTACTTTAAAAGTTACCTCGTTAACAGAATTGTTAAAGTATGAACCATTTGGTGATACTACTAAAGTTTCTGTAATCTCGTTTTCAAGAAGATTCCAATCATCTGTACCTACAATCTTCCAATACCAAGAATAAGTAGGAGATTCAATACCATACGAACTAGCATATAAAGTTATTTGTGATGGGCTAACTAAACCTTCTTTATCGTACTTAAACACTTGTTCTCCGGATATTAATACATAGCAAGCATCAATTCCATCAAACCCATTCTCACCATTCTGCACTTTATTAATCCATAAATCCTTAGTAAAGGACATGGAACCAATGTTAACTGTTAATCGTATTCTAGCGGAAGGAGACCCTAAAGTGTTTAATGTCACTTTGTCACCATCTACAGTAACAGTAGCTACACCTTCAATAGTTTCTGCTGTTATACTATCAATATATAATTGACTCGTACCCTGATATGCATACACATAAGTATATACATCAGTAATAGTAATTTGTGGATTATTACCAGACGAATCATAAGGTACTGTCATATTACCATTACTCAGGTCTATATAGAAAGCATCTTCTCCAGTTGCACCATCTCCAAGTTTGGCTACCTGAGTTTCATCATAAAAACTTTCTTTACCATTAACTACAGTACAACGTACTACAAAATTTCTAAGATCCCCAAACATATCAGGACGTACATCTAATGCTTGAGAAGTACCTATTGTTTCATTTGTATTTCTATTTACCCAAGTAAATACAGGATTTTCTATATTATAAGTATTACAATACAGTGTAATTACAGATGGTTTAGGAGTACCTTCAAAGTTAGGATTATCATACATGAATAATCTTTCCCCAGTAATTTCTACCCATTTAGCTTTATCTGCACCAGCAGCACCTTGCTCACCCTTTTCTACTTGCAATAACCACTCGTCATTTTCTTTACTAGGGATACTAGTGGTTTGAGTAGCCATACATAACCACAGTGAACCATTATATGATACTCTATCATAATAATAATACGTAGTACCAGCTATAAATTGTCCTCTATCAATGGGTACTCTGATAATATCTCCATTGCTAGACACCTGAGATAAAGTACCAACAAATCTACTATTTTTACCTATAACTGTACGATCTTTACCTACTAAATTAAAATCGTCAATATTATCATATAAAGTAACACTAGGTCCTTCTGTACCTCTAGCAGATATCATAATAGCCGATCTACGATCTTCATTACCAGGATATCTATTACCTAATTGAATAATTTTATCTTTGGGTTCAGGAACAGAACTACCAGGTTCACATACAGAATCAGATAAAACTACATAATCAGCACCTACTTCGGATACCATGCGCCAATATCTTTTAACATTTTTACCATCAAAGATTTGACATATAGCCTGGTCTCCTTCAACAAAAGGATTTCTTACAGTACCATCTTGAGTATCAAATGTACATTTGTAATCATTATCTGGAGTAGTAGTAACATCTAGTATTTCAAGATCAGCAACTGAAACTAATATATCTCCACCAGTAGCTTTTATTTCATTTACTAGAAGTTCATTAACAGTCATTCTACCTCTAACAAACAAATCATCTACTTCAAACTTCCATCTGCCATTAATTGGATATAAAGAAGCACCTTCACCTAGAAAACCTTCTCTAAATGTTTGACCCCCTTGTATTCCTTTTAAAAACTTGATATAACCATTTGCTGTATCGTCAACCTTTTTAGATATATAGTTTAAATCAGATCTTCTAGCTGAATATAAATTACCATCTGTAGGTTGAGTATTGTCGGTACTAGTGATCATATATTTTGTATCACCACCTATGCTACCTTCTACAGATCTAATTTTACCTTCCAGTTTTGATAAAGCTTGATTTAATGTATCCGTAGTAGTTAAATCACTAGTATCACCATTATAATAGTACCCTGATAATGGAAATATGGTACTAGTAGGTTGTGTATGAAAACCGGGTGCTTCACCACTACCACCACCATTTGCAATTAAATCTGCTAATGCTGTAATGATATTTTCATCTTCAATCAACCTGTTTAATAGGTTTTGTAATTGTTCCTTTGTAGACTTATCATCAATAGTATCTATCCAACCCTGTACTGTATCATTAACTTCAGTTAAATCCTTATCGTGTTTATCTTCAAGAGTAATGATCTTATTGTTTAATACATCATAATAACTATTAATATTACTACTCAGGTTATTAGTAACATTAGTATCCCCTTCTACTATTTTGTTGGATAGATCTGTATAATTGTTGTCTACTTTAGTATCAAGATTAGCTACATCTTCTTCAATACCATCTACTCTTTCATTAGTTGCAAACGTACCAGATAAACTAGTTTCAAAATCATCTTTATGGATTATCTTATTAGTTTTATCTTGTACAAGAGTTAGAATATCATTATCTTCAAAAGATGTGGTAACCTCAAATTGTGATATCTTTTTATTCATATTACTCTTGAATTATATGTTCTTCTACTTCTGTTAATATACAATCATCGTCGATATCTTTTTCTGGATAGAAATTAATTTGTTTTTTTAAACAATGCATACATTCTATAATTTTATCTACATCTTCCTGAGTAATAGGAAAATCTTCATCATCTATTTTAGTACTAGCCCAACTAGATAATTTATCTAAATGCAACAATAATACTAAATTAGTAATAGAAACTCTATCCAGTTTTGCATTGTACTTAGTAGACTGATTAACTAATTCCCCAACCTTATTTACATAATTCACAATATCCATCTTTACAATTTTTACAGTCATTAATAGTACAATTGCATGTTCTCATATCAAGCAAGTTAAGCATTTCTTTATAATATCTATCTGCATCTTCTGTAAAGTCTAATGCTATAGCATTTTCATATAAAGTTTTTTTGAATAAGAACATCATGATTTTATCTTTCATCTTGTTATCTAAGCAGTTATGACAGTACTTTGTAAGTAATTTTACTTCTGCATAATACAAGCTATCGTTTATGTCATTCATATCAATCGTATATAAAAAGAAAAGGGATTAGGGATAACTTCCCCAATCCCTTTCGTGGTTAAAAATTAATTAAATCCTTATTCAGATACTTCTGCACCAGAAATGAAAGATTTAATCATATTCACAAATAATTTATTTGTTTTGATCTGATCTTTTACAATGTACATTTCAACTGCCAGAGGAGTTGTTTTAATATATTGATTATCATCAGACAGATATTTATTATCCCATTCCATTGTAATAGTATCATATTCTGCACTCAAATCAGATCTAAATTCCGGAGCGATATAAGGATAGATACCATTAGCTCTATGAGTAATACCTCTGTAACCCATTGCTGCATCTTCACGATCTCTTACAATGTAAGCGTTACCCTTACCCGGAGTACCTTGAGTCTTAGCAATTGTCAGATTAGAAATCGGATACATTACGTTGCTCAATAAACCAGAAGGAATCGTTGTCCACATGAAAGCTTCTACAGATACCTGAGTATAACCATGATCCAAAGTAATACCTTCATTGTAAGGAATTTCTTTAGCTGTCAAAGTCAATACAGCTGCACTAGCGCTAGCAGTAACTCTAGCTTCTTTGTGTTTATTAATTTTCTTTACAAAGGCATCAACCAAATCCTTCGGAGCTGTAGTCTTAGCGATTACTTCATACGTATGAGTAAACTGACCCGGAGCTTCGTAAATGTCGTTATAAACTAAGCGTAAAACATAACGATGACCAACTTCCGGAGCTACATTAGTAGCAGTAATAACAATCTTATCTTCAGCTTTAGCAACGAAAGGAGTTACTACCAAAGTAGGATTAGAACCTTTTTGAATAGGCATAGAAAATCTAATTACAGATTTAGTGTTCTTAGCACCTTTCTGATCATATACATCTTCTTTACCTTCACAAACACCTACATAAATAGATTTAGCTGCAGCAGCTAATGCAGTAGATGTTAAAATTTTCTTGTTTTCATCAAACAAAGCAATTGCACCATCTGCCAAAGCATCTGCTGTAGAAAAAGAAGCAGGAGCTGTTTTAGCAATCAGTACAGTATTTACTTTCTGTAGCATAATATTAATTTATTTTTAGTTAAACGGATATCCTAGTTTAACTGTATTTAACCCTTCTACTCCTGTGTTTCAAGTTTCCGCGTTAGGTTAAACTAAGAATTTAAAAAACGTATACTTACTCCATTGTTGAAACTTCGTTCATATACGATTGATATCTTGGATTAGCCTTATTTTCTAAGTATAATTCAGCCGCTATTTTTACGATTTCCTGATGAGTAGATACTGGCATATCCGTATATTCATCAAAAGGAGCCGTAGTAAGACTAATCCTTTTAGGAGTCCTCAAGTATGTGAGGATATAATTCTTTATATTGTAATTACCATCAGTATATAAATGGATTTCATTACCTTGAAATAATCTCAAAGGTCTTGCTGAAGTACCATGCAATCTATACTCTGATAATGTATTTTGTCTTTGTCTATCAAAATTCTCAATAGTAGCTTCTAACACATCTGTATGTTTAGTCCTAGGTTGACCATTAGGTCCCTTAGGCCAACAGTTGTTATTACTATAGATTACTGCTGTTTCACCTAAAGTAAACATATAATCTGTTGGTAATGTAACTACTTGTTCTTCTGGGAATGTTGTAAACTGATATGTCTTATTGGTTACAAGTGTACGAAGATCATCAATTCTTTTCTGATCCTGTTCAAATGCTGTACGCTTGTAATTGATACCTGAGTATCTAGTTTTAATAAACTTATCTAAACCAGCCATTAACCAATATTCAATATCTGCTGTAACTGGCTTCTCAATATTATTATCAAGTAAACCTATTTCGGTTTCAAATGCAGTTTGTAATTCAATGAACTTCATAATTATTCTCTATTACTTTGGTTAGATGGTTTAGTTTGTAATCTGTATTTACCTTCTGTGATAAACATATTGACAGCAAGATCAACTATTTCACTATGAACAGATTCAGGTAATTCACATTTTGAAGCACCAGTTGTAGTATTAAATCTTAATGGTTTTCTATAGTAAGTAAGAATAACACCGCTTAAAGTAGTGTAAGCATCTACTACTACTTCCATATACATATATTTAGTAGTTGGATCAGATATTAAAGCTACTGCTGGTTGTCTTACAATTGGTGTATTATAAGCAGTCTTCATAAACTTTGGTAGATCCCTATATTTTACTAATTGATTATCTACTTTAGTTTCAGTAGTATACTGCTTATAAGTACCTTTTACTTTACTTACAGAGTGTACATATAAGAAATATTCATCAGTAGTAGAATAAGGTAGTCTATATCTAGCTATACCGTTTGATGTAGAACCGCTTTGAGTAAGTTCTCTTTCAACCAATAAACTTTTAATAGAATCTGTATTTCTAGTTTGAGTATTGGTTTCAATCTCCATTTGATCGTCACCAACATAGTTCATCATTACATAGCGATCCTGTGCTTCATTAAGTATAGAAAAGATTAAATCTGAATTAGGTTTATTTTCTATAGTAAGATCTGGACTAATAAGTTGGAGTCTACGTTCAAACTCCATTTGCATTTCTTTGCTACTCATATTATTCTGCTAATTGTGCCACATATTGTGGATGTGATTGAACTCTTGGTGATTCTATATTTTCTAATGCCATATCAGCAGCTAACTTAACTACTTCATACTGCATATATTCTGGTATTTCATCCATACCCGAAGTAATATCCTGATTATTTAATCTTTTAGGATATGCTAGATAAGTTAAGTCGATAGTATAGGGACCTGTCATAAGATCCCTATCCACGAACACTATCAACTTATTATCTTCTAGTATAGCAACAGGTTCTTCTATCCAAGGTTTGTTATTATATGTCTCTAAGAACCTCATTGCGTTTTCATGACTTATTAGTTTTACATTAGCTAATTTACTACCAAAGTGTAATGTACCTTGAATAAAATACATACGTTTATCTTGAGTTTGACTACCATAAGTAATAGTAGATTTAAAGTCATTGAGCATTAATCTATTACTAGTTGTTTCACTCAATAGTGTTAAACCTTTATCTGTTTTTACTAAACCTTCAAGGTCTGATACACGTTTACTATTTTCTTCAAAAGGAGTTCTAATAGTATTATTGCCCGTAAACTTGGTAGCTATTTTACTGAGGTATGCGGTATATAACCAATAATCTATTTCCTCAGGTAAAAAAGAAGGACAACCAGACATACCAATATTAACGGCATTCTTGTCAGCTTCTATTTTAAATGCTATATGTAATTCACTAATATTCATAATTATTTAGATTCAATTTCTTGCATGATTGCCATTTTGATATCTTGATTAGCCTTTTCATTTAAGAAACTAATAGCATCGTCTTGGCTTCTACCAATCACGTCAGTACCATAATAGTATACATTTTTTGACTTACGAATTACATTCTTACTAATTGCAGTCTCTAAAATGTATTGAGTATCTTTATTTTTGTTATCAATCCACAGTAAGAAGAATTTACGAGGATCTTTTTCAATCAATTCAAACAACTTGCTTTCTACTAATTCATTGCTAATGTTGTCTGACTTATGACCATAAATACGTAAACATTTACGCATCTCTTCGAGAGACATCTTATTAAATTCTGCAAATGCTTCACGTTTAATTTTGTTAAGTTTGTTAGCGGCTTCTGCTTCCGCATCGGTGTTAACTAACACATAATCATGTTGAGGTCTGATATTGCTTAAACCAGTTGCAACTCTTTTATGATTTTTTAAAAACAGATACGCTAATTCATCTTCAGGTTTTTCAGTATGCAAAAAAGTATCTTTAGCTCCTAATCTTACACTATAAGTTTTCCAAAAAGAACTAGTAGGTGCTAAATGACCTTCTTCATAACCCATAACTTTTTCAAGTCTACGAGCATCTTCTTCTGTTAAACCAGTATATCTGTTTCCTGATCTAGTCCAATACGGACCAATATAATCACCACAATTTTTAAACTTTGAAATACCAACCCAAGGATTAGTTCTAATAAATCTTAACGTTGCTTCCATATATTTTTAATTAAATATAGATTTTAAACCTGTTAATAAAAAAGGTCTGCGTTTTACAGACCTATAAATTACTCTTTATATTTCCAGATATATTTTAAATTACTGAAAGATCTTGCTGTGCCTATATTAGATTCTCCTTTTAATTGCCTTTGAATAGCTCTACGATCACATTTAGTAGACCTACTTGCTTCGACTATAGAAGGAAAAATATTTAATAGAACGCCA
>OGRJ01001404.1_pt1 | contig 20271 bp, 17 predicted proteins | sample 1553411 | NCBI WGS metagenome assembly OGRJ01 (sample SAMEA2580084, study PRJEB22360) | human gut metagenome | biome: human gut; feature: human-associated habitat; material: faeces | place: Denmark | collected 2008/2010
CAGCCGATAAAATTGGCGTGGCGGAAAATAGTATGGTTACGAAAATTGTTGCTCTTCTGACTGGGCGTGGAAATAATACGCTCAAAGATAAAAATGTGTTACCCGTTTTGGGAAAACCTTTGTTGTACTATCCTGCAATGGCTGCTAAAACTTGCAGTTTAATAACAGACTTTTATGTAAGTAGTGACGATGAAAAAATATTGGATGCGGCAGCGTCTTGTGGATATAAAAAAATTGTTCGTCCGGCTGAATTAGCTTTACCTACATCCCAGCATGTAGATGCAATAAATCATGCACTCAAAGAAATGGATAAAGTGGGAGTGCATCCTGATATTCTTGTTGTTTTGTTAGCAAATTCTGGAATTGTAAAGCGAGAGTGGATTGAAGAATCAATTCAATATATCATTCGGGATAATACTCTATCTGCTGCTGTGCCTGTTTTACTGGAAATGGATCACCACCCTTACCGGTCTAAAAGTTTGAGAGAAGATGGTTGCTTGGGTACATGGTTTAATTTTGATAAGCATAAAATATCCACAAATCGTCAAGACTTACCAGTGAATTATGTTTTATGCCATAATTTTTGGACACTGAATTTAGCAAAGTCTTTATATGCTAAAGAAGAAGGACAACAGCCTTGGACATTTATGGGTAATAATATAAAACCTGTAATTGTGAAAGAAAGTTTTGATGTACATGATGAAGATGATATTAAGCGTACAGAGAGATGGTTATTGGAAGAAGGTATAAAATATGAATAAGATGAAAACAGTTTTAGTAACAGGAGCAGCTGGATTTATTGGTGCTGCAATTGCAAGAAGTTTATTAAGCGTTGGAAACAAAGTGGTTACTATCGACAATCTTACCACTGGAAAAATAGAGAATATACCTGAAGGATGCATTTTTATTGAGGGTAATGATTATGATAAAAAAGTAATAGAACAACTTAATGATTATCGATTTGATTCGATTATTCACATCGCTGGACAAAGTTCGGGTGAAGTTTCATTCGAAGATCCTATTTATGATTTACAAACGAATACTCAATCAACATTGATGCTATTAGATTATGCAAAATCTACGGGATGCAAAGAGTTTATATTTGCAAGTTCCATGTCGACTTATGGCGATCATGATAATTCTTTTGTTTCGGAAAGTACGCCAACTGTACCCAAATCTTTTTATGCTGTGGGGAAATTAGCTAGTGAAAATTATATGCGTATTTATAGCCGTATGTATGGTATTCAGTGTACAGCTTTGAGGTTTTTTAATGTTTATGGTATAGGGCAGAATATGGATAATCTAAAACAGGGGATGGCTAGTATTTATTTAGCTTTGGCATTAAAGGAACGCCATATTACTGTTAAAGGTGCTAAAGATCGATTTCGTGATTTTGTTTATATTGATGATATCGTGAACGCAGTAATAAAATCAATGTCAAGGAAGAAAGGAGATGTGTATGAAGTATATAATGTTAGTAATGCATGTAAGACTCATGTGTTTGAGATTGTAGAGCTAATAGAAAAATCATTGCCTTTTAAGGTTACTCATCAATATGTTGAAGGTACTCCAGGGGATCAAATGGGGGTATATGGTGATAATTCTAAGATTATTAGAGATCTGGATTGGACTCCCAAAATCTCATTTGAAGAGGGTATGACTAAAATGGTTGCATGGGCTTTACAGATATGAATAACTTTGAATAACTGATAGCAATATTCACAACTTAACATTGAGTAAATACAAAATGAACATAATAAAATATGTAACAGTTTACCTCACGTTCATAAAAATGTGTAAAATCAACAATATCTAGTCAATAATTGTAATGTTTATCGGTCTTTATACATCATGTGTCTGGTGTAGATAATTTGGGTGTATATAATGTTGTAGAAGGTATATTGTTGTTCTTTTTTTTTATTTCTTAATGTTGTATCTTTTTTAAGTACATAAACACAATTTGAATACGTATGAACACCACTAAACTATTTTCGAATTTAAATGAAATCAGTTTTAAGGGATTTCCTAATGTGAGATGGAATGTTGTTTTTGGGAGGCTCTCCTTGTCTTTTCAATGTCAGGAGTTTGATACACGTGCTAAAATAATTGGTGTGTTAAATTTTTTTTATTCTTTGCTTTTCCCAAGAATTCCTTGCTATAATATTGAAAAGAAAAGTGATAAAGGTGTTCTATTTTTTAATAGTTGTTGTGACAGAAAAAGTAATATAGATAGACTACATTTTATTAGTGATTTAATACAAAATAAAACAGTTGTTTTAGGGAACAAATCTCGTCGGCAGTTTAATATCATACCTGCTATTAAAATTTTTCGATATATGCCATATTGGTATTTGTCATTAAGAAAACGAAATATATCGTTTATACAACAATTGATTATACTTAATAGATTGATATACCTGTATCAGGTACTAGGCTATATTGATAAAAATATAGAAATTAGTAATTATAGTTTGTTTGTATCATATTATGATTCATTGATAGAGGACAGTTTTTGGGAAGAGATTTTTCGACTTAAAAATATAAAAACAGCATCTTTGCAGCATGGACAATTTATTTCATATCGTGAAGATATGGTGAATAATTGTGGGATTGAATTACGTACATTTAAAAGTGATTTTTTATTATGTTGGAATAAATATACAAAGAGAGAAGCTGTACTATCAGGCATTGAAGAATCAAAATTACCTATATTAGGGATTATTGGATATGCAAGTAAAGAACACTGGAATAGATGTATAAAGCCAAATAATAATATTTTTGGTGTCGTTATTGGGCATCCAGATTATATAGATGAAAATATTGTTTTAATAAATGCAGCTAACAGTTTATCCAGAGCAAAAGGACTTAAATATTATCTTAAATTACATCCTAATTATAAGGAAGATTTTTTTAAAGATATAGTAGATCAAAGTTATTATTTAGGTAATATTAAAAAAGGAATTGCTATGATGGATTATGCAAATATAGTTGATTTTTCAATAGTAGGAGCTTCTACTGTATTTGCAGAGTTAGTGTTTTTAGGTCATGAAGTTATAAGGTATTCGAATCAGAGTATAAGAGATAAATATAGAGATATTAAGGCTGGGCTGACTTTCAGTGAACCAGAAAAGATTGTAGACGCCTATAATATAGGAAATTTTGAAGTGGATAGTTTATTTGACGATTTGTGCTCCATTCGTGAAGTGAGGGCTGCTTATCAAAAATTTTTCTCTGCTTTTGATGTTTGATTTTATATATATGTTTAGAAGTAAGATTGAAAGTGTTTTACAACATCCGATATTTAAGCGAGCAGCTATATATACTATAACTGATGGTATAACTAAATCTATATCTTTTATAGTATTACCTATTGTATCTTATTTTATTGTACCTTCAGAATTAGGTGTTACTGCAAACTTTGATGTTCTTCAAAATATTATTGTATTATTAGCAGGTCAAGCCCTAGTTAATTCATTACCATATTTCTACTATAAAAGGACAAAAAGAGAAGTCGCTTTATTGGTTAGTAATTTACTTTTTTTAGTTTTATTAGTTAATGTAATTCTTGCGATAATAATTCCCTTTTGTACTTCTACTGTGGAAAACTATTTACACATAGGACTTTCGTTACAGTTGCTTACGGTACTGAGTAGTTTTTGTGTATTGGTTAATAATATAAATTTTATTTTGTATAAAATGGAAGATAATCCTATTGATTTTGCAAAATTGCAAATAGGACAAGTCATTTTATATGTTGGCTTACTTGCTATTTTAGTAGTAGGATATAAACAACAAGCGTTGGGGAAGATTTTGAGTAATGTAGTTGCAATATTTATAATGTCTTTTATCCATCTTTATTTGTTATATAAAAGAGGGTATTTAATGTTTAAAGTTGATATTAATGTTCAAAGGACTTTATGTAAATTTGGAATTCCTCTTTTACCTCATTCTTTATCTTTTTGGATTAAAAGTGGTATGGATAAAGTTATTCTTACAACATATTGTGGACTTAATGTTAATGGACTTTATTCTATGGCTTTAAGTTTTGGGGCTGTTTATGCTTTATTTAATACATCTTTCAGCAATGTTTATGTTCCTGAGTTACAAAAAAGGTTATCAAAGATGACTCCTGAAAATGAAAAGGAGGAAAAAAGAAATTTAGTAAGATTATCATATAAGATTGGGGGTGTCTTTGTCATATTGTGCTTTTCTGTTATTATCGTATGTTGGGCTATAGTTCATTACGTTTTGAGTGAACAATATACTGCTTCATTCCAATATATACCATGGATAATATTATCATCTACAATATACTCATTTTATGGATTAGTAATTCAGTATCCATATACTGCCAAAAAGACTTTTGGATTAGGATTAGTAACATTCTCGGGTAGTGTTCTTCAGTTATTTCTAACGTTTGTACTGGTGAAAACAATAGGGGCTGATGGCATAAAATATAGCCTAGTCTTTGGTTCTTTAGTTATAATGTTGAGTGTTTGGTGGTATAGTAATAAAGTTTATCCTATGCCATGGTTTTCGCGTCTATAAAATAATGGATCTATGACTTCTTGATGTGTACATTTTTTTATTGTAAATAATTCGATTCTTTATAAATAAAACGCATATCATCATATTTTGTTTTTGTTGTAGGCAAATTGTAAAATATATGCAAGTGTGATTTAGTCGGAAACCTAATGAATACTTTGTTTTTTCCTCTTGTAAAGGCAATATAAAGTATGAAATGTCAAAGTAAAAATATGCTTTAATCTAATTTGTGTAGAAATGTGTAAATTTGATGTTATTATACCTACAGGTACAAAAGACGTGGCATTTGTACCTCGAGTTGTAGATTTTGTATTCAGATGTTTGGAGAATATAGAACATGTTTATATTCTGACAGCAAAAAAAAACTTTGTGAAAATAGAGAGAAGGCTTCCTGTAAATGTCTCATGTACATTGATTGATGAAAATGAGATGTTGCCAGGATTGTCGTTATCAACGATTACTGATATACTGAAGAAGTGCGCTCCTAATAGGAGCGTGAGCGTGGGGTGGTATTTGCAACAGTTCTTGAAATTGGGGTTTGCTCAAAGTAAATATTGCAAAGATTACTATTTATCTTGGGATGCAGATACTTTGCCGTTAGCTCCTATATCTTTTTTTAAGGATGGACATCTGTTATTTAATCCCAAAAGTGAGTATAACCCCAATTATTTTAGAACAATTGAACGATTGTTGGGGTATGGTAAACAAACGGAGTATTCGTTTGTCGCGGAGAATATGATATTTTCTAAGAATATTGTTTGTGAAATGTTAGCTGAGATAGAAAAAAATGAAGTACAGGGTAGCACATGGTTTGAGAAGATATTATGTGCGAGTGATTTAGATAATCCTTTACCTGCATTCTCAGAGTTTGAAACTTATGGAACCTATTGTTTTATGAATTATCCAGGTTTATATAAAATAAGATATTTGAATACATTTCGTGAGGCTGGATATATATGTGGTAGAAAAATCAGTGAGAATAAACTTCGTGTTATGTCATTTGATTTGGATACTGCATCATTTGAGATGGGACATGCACCAATGTTTCCTTATAATTTGCCTCATTTTATTTTTAATAATAAAATGCGTTTTAAAAAGATGAAATCAATGACGTTAAATAAAATAATAAAGAGAATTTGGAGGAAACTGTTTTGTTTGAAAGGCACCGATGATCAGATAGTTATAGAACAACTTTACAGACTCCCTCGGCATCGTTGAATAATGATTAAACTAATAAGAATATCATTTCATTTTTTTATATTGGCTTACATTCTTAATGAAAGAGGTGAGCGAGTTAAAATGTGTTCAACTTTTAATTATTACATATTTTTTCGATCAGTTTTTGCTTACTGGAAGCTGGAAAATATACGTTATTTTCTTGATAATACTTTAATAGATATTTACAAATAAGTGGAATCAAATGACGAGTATTATTCTGTAAGTATATGGTGGAGATCAAGAAATCTCTAACAGGGTATGAGACTCTGTTCTCAATGATGATAAGTCTAACGAATTTATGAAAATAATTTAAATCTTGTTTGTTCGAAACAAATGATGAGTGCCAATATACAGGTGCATACCATGTGTTGAACGCTTAAAATATTTAACTTCAATATAGGAATAATGAAACCACTAATATCTGTTATAACTGTATCATATAATGCTGTTTCTGTTATTGAACGGACGATTCTATCTGTTATTGGTCAAAGTTATTTAAACTTAGAATATATTATAATTGACGGAGGGAGTGTTGATGGAACTATTGATATTATCAAGAATTATCAGGATCAAATATCATATTGGATTAGTGAATCTGATGAAGGTATCTATGATGCGATGAACAAAGGTATTTTGCAATCAAACGGTAGGTGGATAAACTTTATGAATGCTGGAGATACATTTTCTGATACATCTGTATTAGAAAAAATATTTTTTCAGGAAATAAGTGAAAATGTAGGGATGATATATGGGAATACTGCTCTATTTAAGAATGGAGTTTTTATTGAATCTTTTGAAAACAAGCCATTTTGGCTATCACATATGCCATTTCGTGGTAAGGGAATTTGTCATCAAAGTATGTTTGTGAAATCTGACTTGGCAAAACGAATGATGTTTGATACCTCATATCGTATTTGTAGTGATTATGATATGTGTTACAAAATCTATAAAAAAGGATATGAGTTTTTATTTGTTGATATTGTTGTTTCACATTATGATGTTACTGGAGTCTCTTGTAACAATCCAATGTTAGCATTGGAGGAGAATAGTCGAATCTTGAAATGCAGGAATAATATCCTATATATGCTGTTTTATTTCTATTGTTGGTTGAAAAATAAGAGACAATGATTCCTAAAATTATTCATTATTGTTGGTTTGGAAATACTCCCATACCTTTAACTGCTCATAAATGTTTAGAATCATGGAAGAAATATCTTCCTGAATATGAGATTATATTATGGAATGAGGAGAATTCGCCAATGAAGATACCATTTGTAAGAGACGCTTATAAAGCTAAAAAATATGCTTTTGTTGCTGATTATGTGAGAATATGGGCTGTTTATACTTATGGAGGTATATATATGGATACAGACATGTTAGTAATCAGACCAATGGGAGAATTATTAGAAAAACTAGAGTTGTTTTTTGGGTATGAAGATCCAAAGGGAAAATATATAAATGCGGCCATTTTTGGAGCTGTTAAGAATGCTCGTTTTATATCTGATATTTTGTTTAAATATGACAACATGCAATTTTCTTTGGATAAGATTTACCAGATAACAATACCTAATATTATTACAGAAATATATGAGACGAAGAATTTGTATCGAGATGAAGTAGTTGTTTTCAATTATGAATATTTTTATCCATTACCACAGAAAAAGAGACGAGATTGTAACTTTATGAAATATGCTACATCGCATACTTATGCTATTCATTTGTGGGATGCAAGTTGGTTAACACTAAAAGAACGAATATTCTATCACCTGAAAAGATTTTATTTTGGGAAATATAGAAATAAATAAGATAGAGAAATTTATTTTATTCTTAGCTATATTAACTCCAGCTATGCCTAAACTTCAGTTTGTAGATGGGGTTACTATATATTTGCTTGAAATCGTTTTATTACTTTATTTTCCAATTGGTTGGAAGAATATCAGATTAAAATATCAGAAGACTCTGTTGGCTATTTGGCTTATAATATTGTTGAGCACAATTTATTCGCAATTATATTGTTTAGATATTGGTGGTATTTTACGCTGTATAAAAGGTTTGTTGTATATTCCATTAGGATATATTATGTGTAAATATGTGTTAAATAATCGTCCTAATATAAGAATTATTTTTTATGTATTTATCCTTGCTACAATATGTAATGTACTAAATCTGTTGTATAATGGTTTAGATTTAGCTAGTATGGGAACGCTTGTTTGGGATAATAAACTGATAGGTGCAGGGCTAAGTAACCGTTTTTTGGATATTAAAACAATGAGTCTAGGAACAATTCCAGGAGGAGCTCATGGTATTTGGGGGAACTATTGTGTTCTTGTATTTGCTATATGTTTATGTTGCAGAATTAAGCATGAGATAAATCTTTCACTTTTCTTAGTTGTCACATTTTGTCTTTTACTTAATAATGCATTGTCGGTAAGCCGTGAGTCCTTAATTTCGTTATTGTTTACGTTATTAGCTTTATTGTATACAGGAACTCATATTCATGGATTAAAAATTAAAGTTCATCGTTTTGTCTTATATAGTGCTATTGTTTTATTGACTGTTTTTTTTCTTCTTATATATTATTTTGCTGATTATTTTCAAGTAATAAATAAGGTACTATATACATTTAAGGCCATAGAAGAATCAGGAGAAGAATCGAATATAATGTTACGTGTCAATGCTTGGAAAGTTTATTTTGAATCTTTGTCTTTATTCCCATCGAAAATATTAACAGGATATGGTTTCAATCTGAATAATTATAATAGTTACTTAGATTTTGCATATCGTGCCTATAAAGATACATTTGTTCCTTTACCAGAGAGTTTCTTTGTTCAATTATTTTGTTTTGGAGGGATTTTTTGCCTTATAAAAGGGTTGAAGTTATGGAGGGAAATATTCTTTATTTTAGAATCGATAAAATTGCGAATGGAAAGAAATATCTATTTAGGTTATTTTGGGGGATTCCTTATAGTGAATATGTTTTCAGGTGCTTCTTTACTTAGTGATATGCTTTATTGTCAAATGATTCTTTTTTGGGGATATTTATTGGCTTGTCAAAAAATAAATAATGAATATTTTATATATAACAGTTAGAAGTGATTTTGGAGGGGGGCCAAAACATATAAATGAATTGCTAGCTTTGTCTTCAAATGGCTATAATATATATATGGCTTCTCCTCTAGGTGAGCCATATGGAAATTTATGGAAAAATGATATTCGTATTAAAGGTTTTCATATACTTCCATATAGGTCTTTCTCCTTTTCTAAACTCTTTTCTTTGATGAAGTTTATTAAAACCAATAATATTGAAGTTATACACTCTCATGGGAAAGGGGCAGGTATTTATTCGCGGCTATGTAAGCTATGTAATCCTTCATTGAAAGTCGTTCATACATTTCATGGAGTAGCAAGTAGCTCTACGACCTGTTTAAGAGGTATTATTAGTGATATTGTTGAATATTGCTTAGGGAATCTTACAGATTGTTTTATTTGTGTTTCAGAAGGGGAAAGAAAAACAGTTGCAGAGAAAAAACTTGTTAATTTGAATAAAGTTTTTATTGTTTATAATGGAATAGAAGATAGGGGGAGAAAAAATATTCAAAATGTTTCAAAGAAAATCTTTAAAATTGTTTCTTTGTCTCGTTTTGATTATGCTAAAAATATGTCATTAGCTTATGATATAGCTTATGCTTTTAAAGATAATCAGAATATACGTTTTATATGGGTTGGTGATGGACCAGATTATGCATATTTAAAGAAAAAAGCAGAATCGGATCTGGTTAATATTGATTTTGTTGGTTTTTCACATGAACCTATGGAATATTTGAAATCTTCAGATTTGTATTTATCAACATCTCGATTTGAGGGTTTACCATATGGACTAATTGAAGCCTCTTCTGTAGGATTACCAATTGTTGCAACAAATGTAATTGGTAATAATGAGGTTTGTATTAACAAGGTAAACGGTTTCTTATATACCCAAATAGAAGACTCAATAAAAGCAATAAATATATTGTATAATGATTCTCATTTAATAAAATGTATGGGGGAAAATAGTAGGAAAATTTATGAAGAAAAGTTCCAAATAGAAAATATGTTGGATGGATTGATGAAGCGATACTCTGTTTTATTAAAAAATACAAACAAATATTGATTTATTGAATAAGTGTTCAATAAATTCTCAGGAACTTTATCTTAAATCTTTTGTAATAGCAAAAATGGTATCTTTTATTGTAGATACTTATACTCAGGTTTTGAATCAATAGATTGTTTATAAATTAGAATAAGATGAAGGTTGCTATTATTCATAATAATTGATAAGCATTAGTGTTTCAGATAAAGTTGGCAAAGCTATTGTGAATATATTATATTTTAATATCTAATGAAAGATAGTGAAATAGGAGAAAAGAGAGTCCTTCACATCTCTAAATATTATTATCCATATCTTGGTGGTACTGAATCTGTTTGTCAGGATATTGTGGAAGGATTAAAGGAATATGAAAACCGAGTTATATGTTTTAATGATTCTAATCGGACTATTTGTAGTGAAATAAATGGTATACAGGTTTTGCGAATTGGGTGTTTTATGAAAGTGGCAAGTCAATCTTTCTCTCTTCCTTATTATTATTATTTGAAAAGAAATATACAATCTTGGCAACCTGATATTATCCATTTCCATCATCCTAACCCTTTTGTTGCATTTTTATTGCTTAGATTAATTCCTGCAAGTACGAAGTTAATCATTCATTGGCATTTGGATATTACGAAACAGAAATATGTTTATCCATTGGTGAGAGGGAATGAACGTAAGTTGTTAGAACGTGCAGACAGCATTATTGTAACAAGTCCCAAGTACAGAGATGCTTCATTACCATTAAAACCTTTTTTACAGAAAGTAAAAGTTGTGGCTAATGGTATAAATGTTCATCGTCTTGAGTTAAAAGATACCGATGAGATGATAATAAAAGATATTCGTAAAAAATATCATAATAAAAAGCTGATCTTTTTTATAGGACGTCATGTGGAGTATAAAGGGCTGGGGTATCTGATTGAAGCAGAGAAGTATGTTACTACAGATTGCCATATTGTTATAGCTGGGCAAGGTCCTTTGACTGAGGAGTTAAAAGCTAAAGCAAATTTGGAACGTGTTAGTTTTGTGGGACGTTTAAGTAATGATGAATTACGATGTTATCTTCACGCAGCAGATGTGTTTGCCTTTCCGTCTATTACCAAGAATGAGGCTTTTGGACTTGCGCTTGCTGAAGCAATGTATTGTAGATGCCCTGCTGTTACTTTTCATATTGAAGGATCTGGGGTTAATTGGGTCTCATTAAATGGTGTAACGGGAATTGAGGTTGATAATTCGGATAGTAAGAAGTATGCTTCGGCTATAGATACACTATTGAAAGATGATTCTTTGAGAAAGCAATATGCGGATGCTGCGAGGAAAAGGGTGATAGAATACTTTACAATAGAGAAAGAACAGGAAGCAGCTAATGAGATTTATAAACAGTTATAATTCTTGTTTTTTTGATTACTGAAACATGAAAAATGTAAGCGTAAATGCTTGTTGCATAGTGGTAAAAGAAAGAATATCAACGAAAATAAACAAATTGGGTATATATAATAAATGTTGAAAATGTTGAGATGTAATAAACACGTGAGTGTTTCGTATGTTGAGATGAAGAAAAATGTAGGTCCCTAGTTTCATGCTATAAAAGCATGATTCCCTACATTGTGGATCAGAAATAGCACGACGGTGCCTTTCTGATCTACGCCCTGACATCGGAGGTTAAAGCCGATGTGAATTTCCCACTATATCAACGGTCTGTGAAGATCGTTGATATTTTTTGTACGCCCAGCATGGGCGTACGCTATAGGGTGTAAGTCCCGAACGAGCCCTGATAGTGGGAATCGTTAGCCAAGAGCAAGGGTATCCATGGTGACGCGGAATCTGAAGGAAGCTGGCGGCAAATACTCGGCCTTACGAATAGGAACTGCATATAAGGCTGAACATGGAGGACAAGTCTGCAAAACAAGACAAAGTCCGATAACTATCCGAATCCATGTGAAGTAAATGCAGAGGGCACATGAGTTGAAAGCGTACGCTCTTATCTGGGGAGGTCTCACGGACATACATTACCAATAAGTAGTGTATGGTTGAAACAAGATTTGCCGAGAGAAGTCAGCCGAGACCATATTACCGATGAGTGAGCATTGGGAAGGGTCGAACCATTATTAGTAACACCAATGAAGATTACCTTATGACGGGAAGAATGCAGAACGAATTGATGAGATTAGACCAGTCGGAGAGTAGGGTGGACCCCAAGGGTACGATCGGTTTGCAGACCTCTATGGGGATAAGCGAAGACGGAGTTACAGATTTTACTCTCCCGAAGGACGGACTGCTGGAGTTTATTCTCTCACCCGCCAACTTGAATGCCGCCTATAAGAAGGTTAAGGGCAACAAGGGCAGCGGTGGAATAGACGGCATGAGTACAGAAGAATTGCTTCCTTATTTAAAGGAGCACGGCTCGGAACTCGTGGCATCCCTCCGTGAAGGCACATACAAACCGAATCCGGTCCGCAGGGTAGAGATACCTAAGTCGAACGGCAAGAAACGTGGTCTTGGTATCCCTACGGTTGTTGATCGTGTGGTGCAACAAGCTATCAGTCAGGTGCTCGAATTGCTTTATGAGCCTCAGTTCAGTGAGACGAGCTATGGGTTCCGCCCCCATCGCGGTGCCCACAAGGCACTTCTGAAATGTGGTGAATACATAGAGCAGGAGTACGTCTTTGCGGTGGATATGGACTTGGAGAAATTCTTCGACATGGTTAGTCATTCCAAACTGATAGAAGTGTTGTCACACACCATCACGGATGGTCGTGTCATTTCTCTGATACACCGCTATCTGAATGCAGGAGTAATCCATTGCGGAAACTATGAACCAAGTCAACTTGGTGTACCGCAGGGCGGTCCTCTCAGTCCGATTTTGAGTAATATAATACTGAACGAATTGGATAAGGAACTGGAGCGTCGAGGTCACAAGTTTGTCCGCTATGCCGATGACCTCGTAATCTTTTGCAAGAGCCGGAAAGCGGCTAAGCGTACCTATGAGCATATTGTCCCCTTTATAGAAAAGAAGTTATTCCTAAAGGTGAACAAGGTAAAGACCAAGGTTGCCTATATACGTAACATCAAGTTCCTCTCGTATGCGTTTGGTCGCAGGAGTGGGAAGTGTCAGTATAGGCTTCATCCCGAGAGTGTGAAGAAGATGAAGGCCAAGATACGTGAACTGACCAGCCGTAGTAATGGGTGGAGTTATGAGTATCGTAAGCATCGTCTTCAATGGTACATCCGTGGATGGTCTAACTATTTCTCATTGGCAGGCTACAAGCCTCGTCTTGAAGAATGGGACAGTTGGCTTCGGCACAGAATCCGCATGTGTATATGGAAATCATGGAAACGGGTTAGAACAAGGTTACATAATCTGGAAAAGTTCGTTTCCGATAAGAATCGTGTACGCATGGCTGCATTCTGCCGTAAGTCATATTGGCGGATGTCTCAACATCCCACGGTACACGAAGCTCTGTCTGACGAACGGTTGTTTCGCGCTGGTTATCCCACGTTTACAGGTTGTTATGTGGATTTTAATAAGGCAAGAGGGTATTATTGATAATGGAACCGCCGTATGCCGAACGGCACGTACGGTGGTGTGAGAGGACGCATGAGGAAATAATCCTCATGCTTCTACTCGATTTACTACGTCAATTATAAATCCCGATATTCCTTCACACACTCAAAGCACGGACACCCTTTCATTGGGTTCAAGTCACGATGTCCAACAATCAGCGCTTTCGGAAACTGCCGTCGTAATTCACGCAATAAAGCAAGCAGCGAGCCCCGTTGTTCCATTGTGCGAGTATCCTTGGTTTTGCCATCCGCATCCAAGCCACCTTCATAACAGACACCTATTGAATGGCTATTATGATTACGGCAGTGTGCCCCGACCTTTTCTAACGCACGTCCCCGGTAGATCTCCCCGTCGCGAGTAATGTAAAAATGATAGCCAATATCACGGAAACCACGGTGCAGGATATGATCTTGTCGGCAAGCCTCCGCCGAAAGGGATTTTCCTTCCGGCGTGGCACTGCAATGAATGATAATCAGTGTAATAGTTCGCATAGATCTATATGCAACTTTGTACTCCGATCAAGCCCCCGATAGCGGTGGCAACGGTGATGATTACTTTGATAATGAAGCTCCATACGGAGCGGGAAGAGGATGATTTGCTCATACAATAACAGGTTTTAAATAAATGGATAACAGTTTTCTTTTGTCGCAGAGCTGCAAACTACGCAACTATGCACACTACTACACAGACTCACACAGAAATAAATAATCGACCACTTTAATGACTACCAATTAAATTATAATCTGTGGAAATCTGTGTAATCAGTGGTGAATCTTTTAAGCAGCTGGGTCAGGTGCTTCGCCGCCTCCGTCCGGTTTGGGATCAGGGTTGTCACCTGAATCAGAACCTCCGCCGGCAGTTGTCGGTTTCTGATACTCCGTCTGCTGCTTCAACTGGCTGTTGAGCTTCAGGTTCGTGGTAGACAGATTACCGGTGGCACGAGCTTTCAGACGCATGCCGCTAATATTCTTCTCCAACGAGAACTCTTCCAACGTATCGGCAGCCTTACTGCGAATACCCACACCAAAAATGGCAAGATCATCGATTTTCACACATTTGCCATCCAGCAACAATTCTTTGATGCAATCTACCATATCCGAAAGCACACCTTTGATGACACCACCGGAATACGGTGAATTGTGCTTCGACATGTGTTCGGCAAGCTTTGCCAAATCAAACGTCTCATCGCTTACTGCACGGGCGAACCACTTACCCGCATTCAAGCCTTTCTTCTGCTGGTTCTGATAAATTTTGTAACGAATCATAAAACAATAAATTAAAGGGTTAAACATATTGTCCGGGGATTCTTTTCCCTTTCGACGATACAAAAATACTACTCCGGATCTCCCGGAAATCAGCAGTATACGGTTGTGTCTGGTAGCGGTCGGTTATTTGTCATTACAGTCGGTTATTCAATGGAAAAACGTTGGTTATATAGTCGTTTTTTTGTATTTTTGTAACAGTAAATCAGAAACATATCCATCATGAGCGAATTTAAAATACGTGCTTACGGGCGCATGGAACTGGCGCAACTTTATTCTCCGCAACTAACTGACATTGCTGCCTATCGAAAAATGAAGAAATGGATCTCTTTGTGTCCCGGACTTCTGCAACGCCTGTACGACTTAGGCTACGAATCAAAGCGACGCTCATTCACACCATTGGAGGTGAGAGTCATTGTGGATGCTTTAGGAGAGCCTTAAATAAAGCGTCGCTTTATGGTGTCTAAAGCACCGCTTTACGATGTCTAAAGCTTAGCTTTACACCTCCTAAAGCGATGCTTTATGCAGGACAAACGATTGTATCAGTCAAAACGGATGCGGTAATTGAAATGACTACCGTATCCGTAAGTAAAACGGGTACAGTAGGTACACTTTTTCCGGTTCACTCATACACACACGCACGCGCATACAACCCTTTACCGTCTATACTGATTAATTTTCCGTGTTTGGTGAGCCGTTTCAGCCAAGTGAGGGCTGTGTTTTCCTTAATTCCCATGGCAACTGCTTCTTCCAGTAACTGTGTACGAGTAAATTCATCACCCAGTTTCTGGAAGAGATAATCACGATCGGCATTAGGACGGTGGCTGATTTCTGTATTGGGGAGGAACGATAGAATATGCGTGGCATGACAGTAGAGAGGTTCCGCAAGACTAAGCACAGCATGAAAGTCTTCCTGTGAAATGGATACATCCCAACGAGTGATGATGTCATCTTTGCGGTTGTCCGCAGGAATCTCCTTGTCCGGTGTGAAAGGAGAGGTGGGAGAGGTCTTGAAGTCGTAGGGCTGCGGGCTTTCGAGGGCACGCAATACGGCTACTTCCGACATGATTCTGCATAGATTGACGGCCAGACGTGCCACAAAACTATACATTTCCCTTCCATTAGCTACACTGGAGCGTTCAAACAAGTCGGAAAAGACGGTGTCGATTTCTTCTTTTTGTTCATCCGTGAGTTGCAGGGTATGAATGCCGTGCGCTTTTATCACGCTCAACTTTTCTTTCCATTCCAGTCCCATAGCGGTGAATATCTCCTCCCAATCTATCTCGTTGTCCATAAATTGGCTGATCCATTTACTGATTCCGCACATGTAATAATATAATTGGCGGGAGTATGATCCGTCTTCTGCCGTCGGAATGAAAGTTTGCACTTGCGACGGCGTACCCGAAATCAGGACGGAAAGATAGCTTTTCTTCACTTCCCGGTATTCCTGGTCGGTGCGGCGGTTGTAGGACAAGCGGTCGTGGTCGAACGCTTTGCGCAGGGTATCGCTCCAATGACCGTGGTCCGATCCGATGGCGGTGGAAAGAGTGTCCGCTTCCGCTTCGCAGATAAGTCCGGTTCCGTCGGAGTCCATGATGTTTTGTAGGATACCCGTACCGGTGTTGTTGCCCGAAATGAGGAACATCCTGTTAGGGGGCATTTGTGGAGCCTCCTTTTTGGTTCGTTCTTTTCCCATTGCATCATACTCGGCTTTCTCTTTTTTGTATGCTTTCATCTGTATGGCCACTTCTTTGCGGATCTCGTCGTGGATAGGTTCCACGAGTAAGCGGATGTAGGAAAGGATACCTTTGCCGGAAGCCGAAGGAGCCACTACGAAACATTGGAGGCTGGGGTGATGGTATTTGCCGCCATATAGGCATCGCACGTGGCGCGACATACAAGCACCCAGGGCAGTGAGCGCTCCCAATAACATGATGTCGTGTTGTATTGGGTTGCTCCCGGCTTTTATGATACGTTGCAAAAATTCCGGCCAGTCGTTTTCCGGAAAAGTGGGCAATTGATGTTGTGGTTCACTGCCTGGTAATAGTTCTTCTTCCCCTTCTTTATCATCGGAGATATTGTCATTTCCCACCTTATTATGCGCGCCCGTGTGTGGGGGAAATTTGCGTGCTGTACCTGCTGTACCTTTTGTACCTGTGGGATGTTTGGGCATTTCTTCTATGCAGATGCTTACTCCCGTCGCTTCGGCAAGGTGGAAAGCGGTGCCCAGGTGCACTTCTCCACGTTGGGTGTGGAGTGCGTTGGAGAATACCCGTTCGGCATGTTCGCGCTGATACTTGGGAGATACCCGGCACAGGCGGTGAAAAAACTCACGTCCTGCTTCGCCGCAATCCGTTGCGATGGCGAATGACAATTGTACGTATTCAAGATAAGTGGGAGCAATGTCCGCTCCTGCCGTTTCGACTGCTTCGGTGAGACGGCGTAAAGATTCAATATCGGTCATTTTGATTTATGATTTTTGATTTATGATTTATTCGTTGGTGGTTCTGAACAATGCTTCCGGGTCGTAACTAAGGAAACAGGATCTCACGAGGTCTTTGCCGGAGAAATCTACTTTGGATTTTGTTTCGGAAGAAACTGCTGTTACCGTATTGTATGCCGTCTCTACGTACCGCATCGCCCAACTCATGTTGTCTGTGATATTTGGGATGTCATTTGTCGTGGAGGAATAATGGCAGGGAACAAATGCCTTTACACCCAGTCCGCTGGGGCTGACAAAGGTGAGTACAGGTTGTAGGAGAGGATCGTCATAGAGCATACGTCGCATTTCCACTGCTTCCTGATAAGAGTGGAGACCGTCCACATCTACTATCACCAGGTGAGACGGGGAGACGAAATCCTTACTGCTACGGCGGGTGAATGTGCCGCAGGGGGTCACATACGGTAGTAATGACGCTTTGGCGGTTCGTATATCTTCGGAGTTGCGCACTTGTTCGGTCAGGGCTTTGAGATTCTCGTTGCAAGTAATCATTTGGAAAACTTGTTCGATGGAGACTTCGCAGAAGGGGATAAGCGTGGGAGGAGTCATCAGTCGGCCTTGTTTGTCTTTGATAGGAGCGATAGGTGGCATGAAATAGGACATTCTGTAGTTGTTTGGCATCATTTTCTTTTTGTTTCAAGTTAAAATGTTTATTTTTGCAAAAAAATATGAGTGTGTTTCAAAACACGGCGTAAAATTAGTAAATGCAAAATAGACATCGTCCCGACATGTTGGGATGAAAGTGAAAATAATTAACCGTTACGGTGTAATTTTAACAATAAAAAAGAATGGAAAATGAAAAAGGTTTATATGTAGCTTTAGGAGTTTACATAGGAGAGTTGCAAAAGCGTGCGGATTTGAAAAATGACGAAATACGGAAGAGCGTACACATCGGCCACTCCACTTTTAATGATTTAAAAAAGGGGCAAAACGCCCATTGAGTGATTACGTAAAAGTGGTGGAGTGCTGTCTGGATGCCTTCAATGAAGAGGAAGCCGGAGTTATCTGGGATGAATGGAGGAGAATGTATTTTCGATACAGGAGAAGAAAAGAGGAGGAGAGAGGAGAACGGTGAAAAAACAGATAAGGTAAAAGCGGCAGGCGGGAAAAAGTTTCCCGCCTGCGGTCTTTATGAATGGATTTTTTTTGTAGCTTTGTGAAAAATAAGATTGATATGGAAGATTTGTCTGGTAATTTTTATAATTTAAGAAAAAGAAGCGTATGAGTAGCAAGATATACCCCATTGGCATACAGAACTTTGAAAAAATCCGGAAAGACGGTTATTTCTATATTGATAAGACTGCTTTGATTTATCAGATGGTGAAGACAGGCAGTTATTATTTCTTGAGCCGTCCCCGTCGTTTTGGAAAAAGTCTGTTGATATCTACGCTTGAAGCGTATTTCTTGGGCAAGAAAGAACTTTTTGAGGGCTTGGCCATGGAAAAGCTGGAAAAGGATTGGATTACATATCCCATTTTTCATATCGATCTTAATACGGAGAAGTATGATACGCGGGAGAGCCTGGACAGCATATTGAATTTCACATTGGAGAAATGGGAACAGCAATATGGCACCGCCCCGTCGGAAACAACTTTTGCATTGCGTTTTCGCGGCCTTATTGAACGGGCTTATGAGCAAACCGGGCAGCGTGTGGTCATTCTGATAGATGAATATGATAAGCCCATGTTACAAGCAATAGGTAACGAGGAGCTTCAGAAGGAATTCCGTAATACCATGAAAGCTTTTTATAGTGTGCTGAAGACTATGGACGGTTGCATTCAGTTTGCTTTTCTGACGGGAGTGACGAAATTCGGTAAGGTAAGCGTGTTCAGCGATTTAAATAATCTCGATGACATCTCAATGCGGAAGCAATACGTGGATATTTGCGGAGTTTCTGAAAAAGAATTGCATGATAATTTGGAAATTGAACTGCATGAACTGGCGGATGCAAAGGAGCTGACTTATGGTGAACTGTGCAATAGATTGAGGGAGTACTATGATGGCTATCATTTTACATACAATTCTATCGGAATATATAATCCGTTCAGCTTGCTTAATACTTTTAAATATAGAGAGTTCGGTAGTTATTGGTTTGAAACGGGAACTCCTACTTATCTAGTGGAGTTGCTGAAAAAACATCATTATGACTTGGAACGTATGGCGCATGAGGAAACGAGTGCCGCTGTATTGAACAGTATTGATTCAACATCGGACAATCCCATTCCGGTTATTTATCAGAGCGGTTATCTCACTATCAAAGGATATGAAGAGCGTTTTGGCATTTATAGCTTGGGTTTCCCGAATCGCGAAGTAGAGGAAGGGTTTGTCAAATTCTTGCTTCCTTTTTATGCAAACACCAATGCGGTAGAGTCGGAGTTTGAAATACAAAAATTTGTTCGTGAAGTAGAAGCTGGAGATTATGATTCTTTTTTCCGTCGTCTCCGGAGTTTCTTTGCTGATACTCCTTATGAGCTTATCCGTGATTTGGAATTGCATTATCAGAATGTACTTTTTATAGTCTTTAAACTGGTCGGATTTTATGTGAAGGCGGAATACCACACAAGTGAAGGACGTATCGACTTAGTTCTGCAAACTGATAAGTTTGTTTATGTGATAGAATTCAAACTTGACGGGACAGCGGAAGACGCCTTACGACAAATTAACGAGAAACATTATGCACTTCCTTTTGAAGCTGGCGGCAATCGCCGATTATTTAAAATAGGAGTGAACTTTAACGCGAAAATGCGTAATATTGAGAAATGGATAGTGGAGTAATCTGTGAAATAATTGATGGAAAATCCCGGCTGAAGAAATAAAACGGCTGGGATTTTTTGTTTAGGATGTCTATTTGCCATTCTTGAAAAATATCAAATGGTAGCTATATCTTTTCCGTGTGCGATAACGAAAACGCAAAAAATAACAATTTATTATGTAGAAAAAGTTGGGGGAATGCTTCGTAGTTCACAAATAATGATTAAATTTGCCGCGATTTGTAATGCGGAGTTTGCAAAATGACGAATAATACTATAAAGCATCTAGGTATTGTGGAAAACAT
>OGRJ01001407.1_pt1 | contig 20224 bp, 14 predicted proteins | sample 1553411 | NCBI WGS metagenome assembly OGRJ01 (sample SAMEA2580084, study PRJEB22360) | human gut metagenome | biome: human gut; feature: human-associated habitat; material: faeces | place: Denmark | collected 2008/2010
CTACTGCGGCCCGCTTTTTTACTGCCGATTCTTCCCGGCGGCACGGCCGTTTCGATATGGCTCTCGGATCATTTGGAATAATCGCGGGCGCCGAAAATCAGCGAACCGATACGCACCAGCGTCGCTCCGTATTCGAGAGCGATCCGGTAGTCGTGGGACATTCCGATCGAAAGGGTATCGAACTCCGGCCCGAAATAGGGCGACAACTCGCTCTTATACCGTTGCAAAGCGGCGAAATCCCGCCGGATGACCTGCTCGTCGCCGGTGTTGGTCGCCACGCCCATGACACCCCGCACCCGCAGGTTGGGCAGCCGTGCAAAGGCGCCGCTGCGAACGTATTCCTGCAATTCCGCCCACTCCCAGCCCGATTTGGACTCCTCGTCAGCCACGTGGATCTCCAGCAGTACGTCGATCGTACGGCCCGCAGCGGCAGCGGCTTTCTGGATCGCCTCGGCCAGCCGAACGCTGTCGAGCGAATGGATCATCGCCACGAAAGGCACGACCATCTTCACTTTATTGGTCTGCAAATGGCCGATCAGGTGCCATTCGATGTCCTTGGGAAGCTCCTCGTACTTCTGAGCCATCTCCTGAGGCCGGTTCTCTCCGAAAATCCGCTGGCCGGCTTCGTAAGCCTCCATGATCCGCTGGGCAGGGTAGGTTTTTGAAACGGCCACCAGCTCCACCTGCCCGGGCAAGGAGCTTTTGACCCGCAATATCCGATCTGCTATCGACATCCTACAATCTCTCCAATTTTACAGTGAAGTGACGCATCAATTCCGTCTCCCAGACGATTTTAACGCCTCGTTTTATTTCGTCACGACGATCGTAAACATTTTTTAGAGCCGCTGCGATTACATCCATATGATTGTTGGTATAAACACGCCGAGCGATACACAAGCGGAGCAGATCAAGGCCTCCAAAGCGATTTTCACGAGTTACAGGGTCACGGTCTGCGAGGATATAACCGATTTCACAACCACGGATACCGGCCTCCAAATACAACTCGATAGCGAGAGTTTGCGCAGGGAACTCTTCTTTCGGAACACTCGAGAGCACCTTGTCGGCATCGACAAACAGCGCATGACCTCCGACAGGTCTTTGATAGGGAATACCGTATTCATCCAAACGCGCCGCAAGATATTGAACCTGTTTGATACGTGTTTCGATATTATCAAACTCGGTATTTTCCTCAAGACCAACGGCCAAAGCCGCCATATCCCGGCCGTTCATACCTCCGTAGGTAAGATAACCTTCAAAAGGAATACAGAATTTTTTTGCACCTTCATACCAGTCTTCATGCCTGGTAGCAATAAAACCGCCCATATTTACGAGGCCGTCTTTCTTGGAGGACATAGTCATGCCATCAGCCAAAGAAAACATCTCCTTTACGATCTCCTTGATGGTCTTGTCCGCATACCCGTCCTCCCGGGTCTTGATGAAATAGGCATTCTCCACGAAGCGTGCCGAATCGAAAATAACACGTTTGCCGTATTTGTCCGCAAGGGCGCGCACCTCCCGCAGGTTTTGCATGGAAACAGGCTGGCCACCGGCGGTATTATTGGTGACTGTCACGATGATGAAAGGAATTTTGTCCTTATATTGCTTCAGGGCTGTTTCCAGTTTTGCAGGATCGACATTGCCTTTGAACGGCACTTCCAATTGGGTGTCTTTCGCCTCATCTACAGTACAATCGAGCGCTACGGCTTTACGGCTCTCTATATGCCCCTTTGTCGTATCAAAATGCGAGTTGCCCGGGACAATATCTCCGTTATGCACCAGATGACTGAAAAGAACATTCTCTGCGGCTCGTCCCTGATGGGTCGGAATTACATATTCAAATCCGGTCAGCCGGGTAATGGTATCTTTCAACAGAAAGAAAGATGAAGAGCCGGCATAACTCTCATCTCCCATCATCATCGCCGCCCATTGGCGGTCGCTCATCGCACCCGTACCCGAATCGGTAAGGCAATCGATATAAACTTGATCCGCTTTTAATTGAAATAAATTGTAGTGAGCTTCTTTGATCCATTTTTCACGTTCTTGTCGCGTACTTTTACGGATAGGTTCAACCATTTTAATTTTCCATGATTCAGCAAAAGGCAGTTCCATAATATAATTTTTTACTAATTAATAGAATTAAAAAAAGATTTTTATTAGTACATACGCTAACAAAGATAGTGAAATTTGCGATATTAAAAAAGAAAGAAGAAGTAAAAATTTGTTTTGATTCTTCTTTCTTTTACAGGCAGACCTACAGCACGGAGCGGGACAACCGCTCTTCCGGCCGGTAAGCCGGCGACGGCTACCAACCGCCGCCCAACGCCTTGAACAGATTCACATAATTGATATACTGTTGAGCTACGAGGTTCACATACTCCATCTGCGACTGGTACATGTTTCGTTCGGCGTCGATCACGTCCAGATAGGCCGACATACCATTGCGGTAGAGCGAATTGGTCATCGTGGCGATCTCGATATTGGCCCGGAGCAACCGGGCGTAATTCTCGGCCTGGCTGCGGTAGGTAGCGATGTCGAGCAGACTCTTTTCCACATCGCCCAACGCTTCGAGCACGGTCTCCTCATAGGCGAACACACTCTGATAATATCGCTCCCTGGCAACCTGCTCCTGCCGCTTGAGCTTGCCGAAATTAAAGATCGGCTGCACAAGCGACCCGACGGCCGACCACGCCCACGAATGACCGTCGGAAATACCTTCGATCGAACTGGAAACGATACCCCCGGCTCCGGTCAGCGTAATCGACGGAAAACGCTTGCTACGGGCAAGCCCCACGTTCGCGGCCGCCTCATCCATGTTGAACGAAGCCTCCATGATGTCGGGACGCCGCTCGAGCAATTCCGAAGGAAGTCCGACGGGAATATCCATTACCTGATAATTGTCCAGCAAGGCATCGTCGAAAGTTTCGTCCCCGAAATAGGAGGGATTCTCGCCGAGCAGGACACAAAGGGCCAGACGCGACTGCTCGACGGCACGCTGATACTGCGGAATATCGGCCTCGGCCTGATAGACGAGGCTCATGGCTTGCTGAAGGGCCACGCCGTTGGACATGCCGTAACGGGCGAGCGAATCCACGAGCGCCGCCGACTCCCGGCGCAGCACATAGCTCTGCCGGGCGATCCGCAGGTCGCGGGTGTATTGAAGCACGGTAAAATAGGAGGTGGCGACTTCCGCCGTCAGCGACAGCATCACGCCCCGATAGCCCCACTCCGAAGAGTAGAGAGCTGCCTTAGCCGCCCGGTTAGCGCTGCGGAGTGTTCCGAAAAGGGGTACTTCCCAGGAAATCGACGGTTCGATCGTATATTGTTGGGTCGTACCGGTCGGCTCGGTATAGTTTCCCTGTGCCGAAAGATTCAATCCGACCGACGGCAGGAAAGGCGCACGGGCCACGGCGATATTGGCGCGAGCTTCGAAGATGCGCGAAGCCGCCTGCGCCAGATTGCGGTTGTTCTCGAGCGCGTGCTCCACCAGGCGATTGAGCGTCGAATCCCCGAAAATCTCCCACCAGGCGAAAGGCAGCGACACCGAATCCTGCGGGAAATCGCCCGCGAAGCGATAATTCTCAGGCACTTCGACCTGCGCGTCGTAGAGTTTCGGAGTGCACGATGCCAGTGCGGCAGCGAACAGAATGATTGCAAAGTATCGTTTCATGACTCTTTTTGTTTTAACTCCCGCTTGTGTTCGAACTTGCCGACACGGGCAACCAGATAATACAGAGCAGGGTAAATGAAAATGCCCAGCATCGTGGCGAGCAACATACCGCCCACCAGAGCCATACCCATAATATTGCGGGCCGTAGCATAGACTCCGCTGGCGAAGATCAGCGGCATGACGCCCAGGATGAACGAGAAGGCGGTCATCATGATCGGCCGCATACGCAGCCTCGCCGCCTCGATCGTCGCGGCCTTCAGGTCCATGTTCTTCTCGAAGAAGAGCTGATCGGCATATTCCACGACCAAAATGGCATTCTTGGCCGAAAGACCGATCAGCATGACCAACGAGATCTGCATGTAGATATTATTGATAAACTCAGGGCTGACCAGGTACGCCGCACCGACAAATAACAGTGCGCCGAGCACCGCGAGCGGGACACTCAACAGGATCGCCAGCGGCAGCCCCCAGCTGTTGTAGAGGGCCGAAAGAGTCAGGAACACGAAGACAATAGCCAGCAGGTAAACGGCGCCGCTGCTACCCGAAGCCGTCTTTTCCTGATAGGATAAGCCGCTCCAGGTGGTTCCGACCGCCTCGGGTAGCACGTCGGCGGCCACCGCTTCGATGGCGTCCATCGCCTGACCGGTCGAAACTTTCGCGGCGGGATTGACCGTCAGCTCGATCGACCGGTAGAGGTTGAACTGCGAGACGAATTCGACACCCGTAGTATCCCGTACGGTCGTGAACGACGAAACGGGAATCGAGTTGCCCTGACCGTCGTCCACGAAATAGCTTTCGAGCGAATACTTGTCACGACGGTACTCGGGCGCAGCCTGGATATAAGTCTGGTAAAGTTTTCCGAACCGGTTGAAATTGTTGATATAGGAACCGCCGAGCAGAGTGCTCATCGTCTTGTAGAAACTCCGGAGCGGCACGCCCTGTGCCAGCGCTTTCTCCTTATCGACTTCGATTCGCCGCTGGGGGATGCCGGCGTTGAACTGGGTGGTCACGGAGCCGATCTGCGGCTGCTTGCGCAGCGAATCCATGAAGCGCATGGTTTCGTCCGCCAGGAACTCCGTACCCCGGCCTTCAAGATCCTGTACCTGCAACGTAATGCCGGACGTTACGCCCAAACCGGGGATCGATGGCGAGATAAAGGCGTAGCTGACGGCCTCGGGAACTGCCACGTACAACTCCTCCGTCAAGGCGGAAGCGATCTGAGAAGAGGTCTTGCTGCGCTGGCTGTAATCGACCAGCTTCACGAAGATAATACCGCTGTTGCTCGAAGCGATACCCGCCAGCATATTGAAACCGGCGGCAAAGGAGGTCGCCTCGACATCCGGACGCTGCCGGACGAGTTCATCGACCCGCTGCATCGCCTTGACGGTGGTTTGCAGGGATGAAGCCTCGGGCGTCTGCACGAAGACCATGACATACCCCTGATCCTCGTCGGGCAGGAAGCCCGAAGGCAGGAAGTGCCAGATCACGGCGATAGCGGCAAGGGTTACGGCGACGATTCCTCCGGTACGCTTCAGGTGACCGATAAAACGGGTGGTAGCCGATGTGTATTCTTCGGTACGTTTGCCGAACCAGCGGTTGAAAGCGGCGAAGAATCCCTTCTGCACCTTCGGGCGCGGCTTGAGCAGCAACGCGCACAGCGCAGGCGAAAGGGTGAGGGCATTGAACGAAGAGATGCAGACCGATACGGCGATCGAGATCGAGAACTGCTGGAACAGCAGACCCGTGATACTCCCCATGAACGATACGGGAATAAACACGGCCAGCAGTACGACGGTCGTAGCGACGATCGGCGACGAGACGCTGTGCATCGCTTCGACGGTCGCCTGCTTCGCACTCAGCCCCTTCTCGATATTGACCTGCACGGCCTCGACCACCACGATCGCGTCATCGACCACCAGGCCGATGGCCAGCACCATACCCAACAGCGAGATGATATTGATCGAGAACCCGAGTAGCGGGAAGAGCGCGAAAGCGCCGATGATCGACACCGGAATCGCCAGCAGCGGGATGAGCGTCGCACGCCAGTCCTGCAGGAAGAGGAAGATGATGGCGATCACCAGAATCAGAGCGATAATGAGCGTGACGAAAATATCCTTCACGCCGGCTTCGATACTGGTCGTGGCATCGACCATCGAAGTATAGGTAATGCCATCGGGGAAGCGCTTGGAAAGGCGCTCCATTTCGGCCTTGACCGAATTGCCCACATCGACGGCATTGCTGCCCGGTTGCTGATAAATGACAAGCAGGGCGGTCGGGTCGCTATTGAAGAGCGATTCGACACCGTACTGGCGGCTGCCGAGAGCCACGTCAGCAATATCGCTCAACCGAACCTGCTCGCCTTCGGGAGTGGTGGAGATAATGATGTCGCCGAACTGCTCCGCATCGTAGATCTGGGGCGGCATGGTCACCGTATAGGTATAAGTCACGTCGCCCGCAGCGGGTTCCCCGCCGAACTTGCCCGCCGGAAAGATGCCGCCCTGCGCTTCGACAGCCGCAAAAACCTCGTCGAGCGAGATCTTGTAGTAATCCAACAGGTCGGGCTTCAGCCAGATACGCATGGCGTATTCACCGGCGCCCATAATGTCCACCTTACCTACGCCGTCGATCTTCAACAGTTCGTTCTGGATGTTGATATAGGCGTAGTTGGAGAGAAAATCGCCGGTGTAGCGTCCGTCGCTGGTGAGCGAATAGACGATCAGAAAGCCGGTCATGGTCTTGCGCGTGGTGACGCCCTGCTGGGTCACCGACGCGGGAAGTTGCGAAAGGGCCGTCGAAACATTGTTCTGCGTAAAAATAGCGTCCATGTTCGGATCGGATCCGATATCGAAGGTCACCTGCAGATTCATCGACCCGTCGTTGGCGCTCGTAGCCTGCATATAGAGCATATCGCTGACACCCATGATGCTCTGCGAAACGGGCGTGGCGACCGCATTGTTCACGGTTTCGGCATCGGCACCGGGATAGGTCGTCGAAACTTCGACGACAGGAGGCGTAATGTCGGGATACTGCTCGATCGGCAGGTCGAATATAGAAATGATACCCAGCAGCACGATAGCTGCCGCCAGCGCAATGGCGAAAATGGGCCGCGCGATGAAAAATTTTCCCATACCTGCCTATTTTTTAACGGGAACGACCCGCATTCCCTGACGAAGTTTCTGCAAACCGGTCACAGCGACCGTTTCTCCCGGTTCCAGGCCCGACTCGATGGCCCACATTCCGCCGAACGTCTCGCCCGGCGTAACCTTGCGGTATTCGGCCGTGCTGTCCGGCCGGATTACCCAGACCGACGATACGTCGAGAGTCTGCACGACACTCTGCTGCGGCACCAGTACACGGGGCAGCTTCGCCCCGATATTGGCTTCGACACGCGCGAACTGTCCGGTCTTGAGCCGGTAGGAAGGATTCGGGAAGCGGACGATCAGCACGATCGTCCCCGTAGCCGAAGATACGGCCGTCCGGGTGTAATCGTACTTGCCGAAAAGCGGATAGCGGGTACCGTCCGCCTCGTAAAGCACGATCTCCGAAAGCAGTTCGGCGTTGTCGTAGATATTCGTCCGATTGCTGTCCAACCGAAGGAATTGCGTCATCGGAATCGCAATGGGGACCTGGACCGTATCAATATTCATAATCGTGGTGAGGGTCGGAATTTGCGTACCCGGACCGACATAATCACCGACGGAGCCGTTCGAAGATTCGATAATGCCGTCTATCTGTGCATAGATCTTCGTGTAGCCCAGATTGAGCTGGGCATTCCGCAGAGCCTGCCGGGCCGACTTCACGTCGGCCTCCGAAGCGGCGTACTGCGCCGTATATTGGTCGAGTTGCGTACCGCTGATGGCATTGATCTTGGCCAGCGGCACCGCCCGGTCGAAATTGTTCTTGGCTTCGAGCGCCAGCGCACGGCTCGACTCCAGAGCCGCTTGAGCCGAAAGCAGGGCAGTGTAATACTCACTGTCGTCGATTTCGAAAATCAACTGACCCTTGCGCACGGGCATACCTTTTTTATAGTGCCGGGCTACGAGAAACCCGCTCACACGGGGTTCGACCACCACTTCGTTATCGCTGTTGATCTGGGAAATGAAGCTCCGCCGCGTATAGAGCAAATCGAACTCGGCGACAGCGATTTCGATCTCCATCGGCGGCATCTGCCCGGTATGTCCGGAACGGGAACCGCAGGAAACCGCGAGCAAAGAGAGCGCGAGCAGGATAAAGGGAATTGAAGACGATCTGTAACACATAGTTTCTGCATTTTTCGAAATACACGGCAAGTTATGTGCCTCAACTTGCGGTCAATTCAAATTTTTCGGAGAATAATGTCCCTTTCGGCCCCTCAGGGCGAGCCGGGAGCCCGAATCCGCCCCCCGGCAGGAGCACAGCGGACAGCCGCTCCCGCCTCCCGTCGAAAAACATCCCGTCGCATCCGAAACGAACGAACCGGCCGGACAACATCCGGCATAAATGCTCCCGACGCATCCCGTCCCGGTTTTTACGATACCGGTTGAATTCCGGAAAAAGGGATGCGGCTGGTTTTGTTTTATTTCCGGTTTATGCTATCTTTGCGAAAATAACTTTTGCCCGGACCGGCCGTATTCCGGAAACACGGAACCGCATCGTTCAAGGAATACGCGCCGTTCTCACTCAAAATAAAAAATTCTCGCATGAAAAAACTATTCCGAACCCTGTTTGCCGCAGCCCTGTGCTGTCTGACATTCAAGGCGACAGACGCCTGCACCAACTTCATCATCACCCGGGGAGCCTCCTCGGACGGCTCGGTGATGGTCTCCTACGCCGCCGACTCCCACCAGCTCTACGGCGCACTCTACAAAACCTTCGCCGGGCGCTACAAACCCGGCACGATGCTCCCGGTCTATGACTGGGACTCGGGCCGCTACCTGGGAGAAATTCCGCAAGCGGCACAAACATACGCCACGATCGGCAACATGAACGAACATTCGCTCATCATCGCCGAATCGACCTACGGCGGACGCGAGGAGCTGGCCGATTCGACGGGTCGCATCGATTACGGCTCGCTCATCTACATCACCCTGCAACGCGCCAAGACTGCCCGCGAAGCGATCCGGATCATCGTGGATCTGGCCAACACCTACGGCTACGCTTCGAGCGGCGAATCCTTCTCGATCGCCGACCAGAACGAAGCCTGGATCATGGAGCTGATCGGCAAGGGCTGCGAGCTCGATGCCGAGGGTAACAACACCCGCAAGGGCATCGTCTGGGTAGCTCGCCGCATTCCCGACGGATACGTTTCGGCACACGCCAACCAGTCGCGCATCACGACTTTCCCGCTCGACGATCCCGAGAACTGCCTCTACGCTCCCGACGTGATCTCCTTCGCCCGTGAAAAGGGCTATTTCAACGGCCCGGACGAGGAGTTCAGCTTCTGCGATGCCTACGCTCCGGCCGATTTCGGCACGGTGCGCGGATGCGATGCCCGCGTGTGGGCGTTCTTCCGCACCGTAGCGGACGACATGGATCAATACACGGACTATGCAATGGGATACAACATGTCCAACCGGATGCCCCTCTGGGTGAAACCCCGCACCAAAGTCGATCCCAAGACCGTTTTCGACGCCATGCGCGACCACTACGAAGGAACTCCGATGGACATGACCCAGGACATCGGTGCGGGCGGACATGCCCTGCCGTACCGCTGGCGCCCGATGGATTTCGAAGTGGACGGCGTAACCTACCTGAACGAGCGTGCGGTAGCAACCCAGCAGACCGGATTCTGGTTCGTGGCACAGGCCCGGCCCTGGCTGCCGGACGACATGGGCATCCTCTGGTTCGGGGTGGACGACGCAGCGACATCCTGCCTGACGCCGATCTACTGCTCGGCAACCGAGGTTCCCGAATGTTTCCGCGAGGGCAACGGCACGATGCTCAAATATTCGCCCACGTCGGCATTCTGGCTCTTCAACCGCGTAACCAACTTCGCCTATCTGCGTTACGATCTGATCGCGGCCGACATCCGCAAGGTGGTTGACGAGTGGGAGAATACCCGTTTGGAGGAGGTCAAACAGATCGACGCAGCCACAGAGGGCGACTCGCCCAAGAAACGGCAGAAACGGCTTACCCGTTATTCGGTGGATATGGCCCGGCAACTCTTCGACCGCTGGACGGAACTCGACCGGTACCTGCTCGTCAAATACATCGACGGCAACCTGAAGAGCGAAACCGAACCGGGTAAATTCCTCGACAACGGCAACGGGCGCGACATTCCCGACAAGATCCAGTTCCCGGGCTATAACGAAAAGTGGAAACGCGCCGTAGTAGCCGACCACGGTGAAGTGCTGAAAGTAATTCAATAAACACATACAAAAAATATGAAATACGATATCATTGTGATCGGCAGCGGTCCGGGCGGTTACGTAGCCGCCATCCGCGCTGCTCAACTGGGTAAGAAAGTGGCTGTCGTAGAGCGTGCCGAGGCCGGCGGCGTATGCCTCAACTGGGGTTGCATCCCGACCAAAGCGCTGCTCAAGAGCGCCCAGGTTTACAACTATTGCAAGTCGGCCGAACATTACGGACTCAACTTCGCAGGCGAAGTGCGGCCCAACCTCGAAAAGATCGTAGCCCGCTCGCGCGGCGTGGCCGAAACGATGAACAAAGGCGTGTTGTTCCTGCTCAAAAAGAACAACGTGGAGCTGATCAACGGCTTCGCAAAACTGAAAGGAAACGGCCGGATCGACGTGGACGGCACGGAGTACGAAGCCGACCACATCATCCTCGCCACCGGAGCACGGCCCCGCGAAATGCCGTTCATGCCCATCGACGGAGAGCACGTGATCTCCTCGAAGCAGGCGCTCGTACTGCCCAAACTGCCCGAAACGATGATCGTCGTGGGATCGGGTGCCATCGGCAGCGAGTTCGCTTATTTTTATGCCGCACTGGGTGTGAAGGTCACCATCGTCGAATATCTGCCCCAGATCATGCCCCTCGAAGACGAAGAGGTCGCCAAGACTATGGAACGCGCTTTCCGCAAGTTGAGAGCGACGATCCTCACCTCGACCACCGTGAAATCGGTGAAAGTAAACGCCGAAGGCAAGTGCGACGTCGAGATCGAAGGCAAGAAGGGCGCAGAGACGCTGGTTGCCGACATCGTCCTCTCGGCCGTCGGCATCAAATCCAACATCGAAGGCATCGGCCTGGAAGAGTTGGGTATCAAGACCGAGCGCGACAAAGTCCTCGTCGATAAACAGTACCGCACCAACGTACCGGGCGTTTATGCCATCGGCGACATCGTACCCGGCCCGGCCCTGGCGCACGTAGCGTCGGCCGAGGCGCTCTGCTGCGTGAATGCCATCTGCGGCGTACATTCCGAGCCGGTGGATTACACGACGATTCCCTCGTGCGTATTCACCTCGCCAGAAGTGGCTTCGGTCGGTATGACCGAGCAGCAGGTCAAGGAGAAGGGCATCGACTACAAAGTGGGACGCTTCCCCTTCACCGCTTCGGGCAAAGCGACCGCCGCAGGCGACCGCGACGGCTTCGTAAAACTGATCTTCGACCAGAACGACAAGCTGCTGGGCGCACATCTGGTGGGAGCGAACGTAACCGAAATGCTGGCCGAGCCGACGCTTGCCAAATCGCTGGGAGCGACGGCGCAGCAAATTGCACACACAATCCACGCACACCCGACCATGAACGAAGGAGTTATGGAGGCGGCCGAGGTAGCTCTGGGTGCCGCGATCCACGTATAAATCGAAAATTACCGCAATGCGAACGGGGACGGCCTGCACAGGATCGTCCCCGTTTCATTTGCATACGCCCGTCAAGGAGTAATCGATAACACCGAAGGAATCATGGCCCCGGGACGATCGGCGATTGAATGAAAAGAAAAGCGGCCGAACGAAACAATCGAAGAGAAAACCGCCCGAACATAAGGGAAAACAGGCTGCCGGATCGAAGCGAAGGCGGCCTCTACTTTTCCACCGATGAAAAATAGCGGAGAGCGGGCAGCCGGGTTTCCCGCACGAATACTTCCGGCGGATAGAGCACATCGCTCAGGAAAAGGCCCTGGGCGGGTGCTCCGGCACTCGACCGCGAAAGATCGCGGCTGGCGACGATGTCGCGGAACTGTTCAACGGTATAACGTCCCCGGCCCACATCGACCAGCGTGCCGACGATAGCCCGCACCATATTCCGCAGAAAGCGGTCCGCACGAATCGTAAAGCAAAGCGTACCGTCCCGGCCGACCGTCCAGTCGGCCCGTTTGAGATGGCAGATATTGGTCTTGTTGTCGGAATTGAGTTTGGCGAAGGAGGTAAAGTCCTCATACTCCATCAGAACGTCGGCCGCACGGTTCATCGCCGCCACGTCCAGAGGGACGTAATATTGCCAGGAAGCGGCTCGTGTAAAGGGATTCTTGCGCGGTTCGATATAATAGCGGTACTCCCGCTCCCGGGCACTGAAACGGGCGTGGGCATCGGCCGCGACCGGCACGATACGGCTTACGGCGATATCGCCGGGAAGCATATGGTTGAGCTTGAAAACGACCTGTTCCGGATCGGCGACGGGAGAGGAAGTGTCGAAATGCGCCACGTAATAGGAGGCATTCACTCCCGTATCGGTGCGTCCGGCACCGGTCAACAGAATCGGTTCACGGAGCAGGGTAGAGATTGCCCCTTCGATCGTCTGCTGTACCGACGGCATATCGGGCTGCCGCTGCCAACCGCAATAGGCTCCGCCGTTGTATCTCAATTCGATAAAATAACGCATCGTTTTTCCATTTATCACATCTTGCAGGCAGTCCCCGCATTTCGGGAGGAATCCCAGCCGGCTCGTCCCGAATCTTTCGATCCCGAGCCGAGAATCACGGCTGATCGGATCTCCATTCGCAAAAAGAATCCGAACCCATGATACTCTGCAAAGATAGTGAAAGGTGAGAGCAATCGTGCGGGCTTGCACGCAAAGATTGCCGAACCGCCTCCCATCTTCCGCAAAGATAGTGAAAGCCGACAGAAAACGGGCACTTGTTCCCAGTTTTCCGAGACGCAACCTATTTAAGACTATGTCAAAGATAATAAAATCCGGAACGCCAACTCCGCTCCATAAAAAACGAGGTCGAAACCCGATAGGATTTCGACCCCGCATCTATACTATCCCGCGATTATTTGCGCGGCTTGATGTTCAGTTTCACCGGACGAATCATATTCTCGGGCTTGAGAATCGTGTCAAGCTCCTCCTTCGAGAGAATACCGTGCTCGAGCACCAGATCATAGACGCCGCGGCCCGTAGCGAGAGCCTCCTTAGCGATCTTGGTCGAATTCTTGTAACCGATGATCGGGTTGAGAGCCGTCACCACGCCGATACTGTTCTTCACGTAATCGGCACAGCGCTCGCGGTTGGCCGTGATGCCGTCCACGCAGAGCGTGCGGAGCGTATCGAAGCCGTTCATCAGCAACTCGGCGGACTCGAAATCGCACTGGGCCATCACCGGCTCCATGGCGTTGAGCTCCATCTGGGCCGCCTCGCCGCTCATCGTAACGCACAGCTCGTTGCCGATCACCTTGTAGGCGATCTGGTTCATTACCTCGGGGATCACGGGGTTCACCTTACCCGGCATGATCGACGATCCCGGCTGACGGGCCGGCAGGTTGAACTCGGCCAGACCGCAGCGGGGGCCCGAAGCCAGCAGGCGCAGGTCGTTGCAGATTTTGTTCATCTTCACGGCGACACGCTTCATGGCGGAAGCGTAACCGACCAGGCACGAAGTATCGGACGTAGCGCCTACCAAGTCGCCCGTCAAACGGATCTTCCAGCCGGTGATCCGAGCGATGTTCTCGGTGCACAGCTCGGCATAGCCCGGCTCGGCGCAGATACCCGTACCGATCGCCGTAGCACCCATATTGATCGTCAGGAAATCCTCGGCAGCTTCGTTCAGGTGAACGATCTCATCGCGCAGGATGCTGGCGAAACCGTGGAAAGTCTGGCCCAAAGTCATCGGCACGGCGTCTTCGAGCTGCGTGCGGCCCATCTTGAGGACATCGGCGAACTCCGCAGCCTTCTTTTCGAAGGATTCGATCAGTTGCTTCAGGTGCTCGACCAGCTTCAGATGCGTAGCGTACATACCCAGGTGAATAGCCGTCGGGTAGGCGTCGTTGGTCGATTGCGCACAGTTCACGTCGTCGTTGGGCGAGCAGTACTGGTATTCGCCGTACTGATGGCCCATGATCTCCAACGCGCGGTTGGCGATCACTTCGTTGGCGTTCATGTTGGTCGTCGTACCGGCACCGCCCTGGATCATATCCACGGGGAATGCGTCGTGGTGCTTGCCGTCCATGATCTCGCGGCAGGCCTGTGCGATCGCATTGAACTTCTCGTCGGTGAGCAGCCCCAGCTTGTGATTGGCTTCCGCAGCTCCCAGCTTGGTAATGGCGAGTCCCTTGATGAAGAGGGGATACTCGTTCAAATGGAATTTGCTGATTCGAAAGTTCTCGATACCCCGCAGGGTCTGGACACCGTAAAGTACGTCGGCAGGCAACTCTACGCTGCCGAGCAGGTCGCTCTCCGTACGCATTTTCTGATTATTTGCCATAATACTTATAATTTATAATTGTTTTTGACGTTTAAGTTTCGATCCGTCGCGAATTTAATTCGACAAAATTAACACTTTATTTTCAATTCGTGCCAACAAACCATATAAACTTGAAACTATTTTTTATTTCGGCGGCGAATAGCTATATTTGCGATAATATACCGTAAAATCCCCTTCAGCCAATGAAAGCAGCGATCATCGGACACGGCAAAATGGGCCGTGAAATCGAAAAAATACTCCTCGAAAGGGGACACCGTATCGGCGCCGTCATCGACGAGGCGAACGCATCGGAACTGGATGCCGCACACCTGGCCGGCATCGACGTAGCACTGGAGTTCACGACCCCCGACGCGGCCTACGGCAACATCCGGGCGTGCATCGACGCAGGGATTCCGGTCGTCAGCGGCACGACGGGCTGGACAAATCGTCTGGAGGAGTTGCGCAGCTATTGCCGGGAAAAAGGCGGTGCGCTCTTCTACGCCTCGAACTACTGCCTGGGCGTCAACCTGATGTTCCGCCTCAACCGCAGGCTGGCCCGGATGATGGAGCGCTTCGACGCCTACGACGTACGGATCGAAGAGATTCACCACACACAGAAAAAGGATGCTCCGAGCGGCACGGCCATCACGCTGGCAGAAGGGATCATCAGCGAAATCGGGCGGAAGACGGGCTGGGTGAATGAACCCAGCGACGATCTTTCGCAAATCGTCGTCACCTCCCTGCGCGAAGGAGCGGTTCCGGGTACACACACGGTAACTTACGAATCGGACGACGACCGGATCGAACTCAAACATACGATCAAAAACCGCCGGACACTGGCTCTGGGCGCCGTCGTCGCTGCGGAGTTCCTCTGCGGCAAAAAGGGTGTCTATACGATGGACGACCTGCTGAAATAAACGATACAGAACATGGGAAAAATCAAAGCTTTCTTCCGCAACAAATGGGTGGGATTCACCCTGGCAAGTATTTTATACATCCTCTGGTTCGTCCTCTGGACGGGCAACTGGTGGCTGCTGCTGGGCGAAATCGTCATCTTCGACCTTTATATCACGCGTTATTTCTACAAGTACGTCTGGCGGCACAACGCCGAGATGTGCAAGAAAAGCAAAAGTTACAAAGCCGTTTACGAATGGGTGAATGCGATCATTTTCGCCACCGTTGTAGCGTCGCTGGTACACATCTTCTTCTTTCAGATGTACGTGATTCCCTCGTCGTCGATGGAGAAATCGCTGCTGGTCGGGGACTATCTCTACGTCAGCAAGGTAGCCTACGGTCCCCAGATGCCCAATACCCCGGTGGCATTTCCGTTCGTACACCATACGATGCCTTTTTCGAAAACCAAAAAATCGTTCTCCGAAAGCGTCAAATGGCCTTATCACCGCCTCAAGGGACTGGGCCGAATCGAGCGCAACGACGTAGTGGTATTCAACTTTCCGGCAGGCGATACGGTGCTGCTCGAACGACAGGACGTTTCGTACTACGACGTGCTGCGGCAATATCAGCAAACTTTCGGACATCAGGCCGGCCGCGAACGGCTGATGCAGGAATACACGGTCATCACGCGCCCGGTGGACAAGCGTGAAAACTACATCAAACGCTGCATCGGCCTCCCGGGGGATTCGATACGAATCGAGGAAACGGCGGTTTACGTCAATGGAAAGCCGCAGGAGCCCGTCGCCGGAAAACAGTTCATGTATCTGGTGGAAACCACCTCGCCGATCACCCAATACGCACTCGACAATCTGGGTATCACCGAATGGAGCAACAAGGGCACGCTCTACTACATGGCGCTCACCGACGAAAACGCCGCAGAACTGGAGAAGCTGGACAACGTCGCTTCCGTACAGAAATACATCGCCCGCAGTCCCAATTTCGATGTCTTTCCGCAGGATCGCCGCTATGCGTGGAATCAGGACAACTATGGCCCGATCTGGATTCCCCAAGCGGGAACGGCCGTTGCGCTGACGGCCGACAACCTGCCCCTGTACCGGCGGATTATCGAAACGTACGAAGGCAACGACCTGCGTGTGGACGAAGAAGGGAAGATCTTCATCAACGGCGAACAGACCGACACCTATACTTTCCGGATGAACTATTACTGGATGATGGGCGACAACCGCCACAATTCGGCGGACTCCCGCTTCTGGGGATTCGTTCCCGAAGACCACATCGTCGGCAAGGCTTCGTTCGTCTGGCTGTCGCTCGACGCGAACAAATCGTTCCCGGCGAACATCCGCTGGAACCGTCTGTTTACAAAGGTGCGGTAGGGTGGAACCGGAGGACAGCTATCTGACCATTGCGGCGCCCGCCGAGGCGTCGTCGAGGGAGCGAAGCAGCAAGTTCCTCGCCTATGCCTACCCCGTGCAGCAGGAGGAGCAGATACGCGAAATCCTCGACGGACTGCGCGGCGTGGCGGCGATGATCGTGGTGGCCTTCCACCTGCTGGAAACCTACTCCAAAGGCCCTGCCTACCAGGTGCTCAACCACGGCTATCTGGCCGTCGACTTCTTCTTCGTGCTCTCGGGCTTCGTGATCGGCTACGCCTACGACGACCGCTGGAACCGCATGTCGCTCAAGGGCTTCTTCAAGCGCCGCCTGGTGCGTCTGCATCCGATGGTCATCATGGGGTCTCTCATCGGTGCGCTGTTCTTCTACTTCGGGTCCGCGGCCTTCCCGATGATCGCCGGCGTACAGTGGTGGGAGGTGCTGCTGATCTGCCTGCTGGGCTGTACGATGCTGCCCGCGCTGCCGTCGTGGGACATCCGCGGCTGGGGCGAGACCAGCCCGCTGAACGGACCCGCATGGTCGCTGCTCTACGAATACATAGCCAATATCCTCTATGCCCTCGTCATCCGGCGCTTCCCGAAATTCGTGCTGGGGCTGTTCGTGGCCGGAGCCGCGGTGCTGACGCTGGACCTCACGCTGAATCTCGACCTGTTCGGCCTGCTTTCCGCCGACCGCTCTGCGGCCTACACCGTCATCGGCGGCTGGAGCGTCACCCCGGAGCAAATCTACATCGGCTTCTCGCGGCTGCTGTATCCCTTCTTCGCGGGGCTGCTGCTCTCGCGCCTCGGTGCGGCGATCCGCGTGCGGGGCGGATTCTGGTGGTGCTCGCTGCTGATCGCGGCTGCTTTGGTCATGCCCCATGTCGGGAGTGTTTCGGCCCCGTGGATCGACGGTGGCTATCAGGCGCTGGTCATCCTGTTCGTCTTCCCGCTGATCGTCTCGATGGGGGCCGGAAGCCGTGTCGCCGGCGCCCGGTCGGTGGCCGTCTGCACGTTCCTCGGCGAAATCTCCTTCCCGCTCTACATCACCCACTACCCGCTGGTCTATATGCAGATGGCCTGGGTGGCCGGGAATCCCGACGCTCCGCTCGGCACGGGCATTTTCGTGAATGTCGCGATTTTCCTGCTTGCCGTCGGTCTGGCCTGGGCCTGCCTGAAACTCTACGACCTGCCCGTCCGCGAGTGGCTCAAGCGGCATTGGCTGATGAAGTAGGTTGCGGTTCGTTCCGCCATACGGGAAGGTCCCCTCTTTGGGGAGTACCTTTTAGTTTCAATATCTTGCAAATAGGTGCGGAATGTTTGATTTTTAGATCGTTATGTTTTGAGTCAGATGAGAAACATGACGTTTAGAGAGTGAAAAAACGTGATTGTAAACGAGGTTTCGGTTTCCAAATCGTTACCTCGTTTAATTTTGCTTGGAATTGCACATTATCTTGAATTACAAGATATTGCATTGTTATTCATCTTGACGACCTACTCTGCTGAAATTATTTTTGCAATCCTCAAAAAGCAGAGTTATGCGCAGTACATTCAAGGTTCTGTTCTACCTCAAAAAGAACAAGGCGCAAGCGATTGCTCCGGTTATGGGCCGTATTACGGTCAACGGCACGATCGCTCAGTTCAGTGCCAAAATCGAAGTCCCCGTCCGCCTGTGGGAGGTTAAAGGCGGTCGTGCGAAAGGCAAGAGTGTCGAAGCCGACCGTATCAACCGGCATCTGGACAATATTCGGGGGCAAATCAACAAACATTATCAGGATATTTGCGATCACAACAGCTATGTAACGGCTGAACGGGTGCGGAACGCCTATCAAGGCTTTGACCGGAAATACCAGACCCTGCTCGAAGTATTCGAAAAATTTATGGAAGGCTATCGAAAACGGGTTGGAGTCGATCGTGCTCGCAAGACATATGAGTGTTACCGTAAATGCTCGGAACATCTGCGTTTTTTCATGGGAAAGGAGTATCGGGGCAAAGATATGCCGCTTTTAAAACTGGAACAATCTTTCATCGAAAAATTCCACGCTTATCTATCCCATGACCTCGGAATGTCCCCTAGCGGATTATCCGGTTATCTCAAATGCCTGAAATATGTGGTTAAAACAGCTTTCAATAACGGTTGGATCCTCCGCAATCCTTTCGCTCTCTACCGCTATACGCCTCCGCAGGTCGAACGCGGCTACCTTACGGAAAAAGAGTTGCAGCGCCTGATGGCCACTCCGTTGCGCCATAAATGCCAGGTTCGGACGAGAGACATGTTTCTCTTCTCTTGTTTTACGGGTATCTGTCACGCGGATATGCGGTCGCTCGAATGGAAGCAGTTCGAGCAGGATGCTGCCGGTGATTGGTGGGTTTCAGGTAACCGGATGAAAACGGGCTCCAAATATCTGGTCAAACTACTGCCCGTTGCATTGTCGATTTTGAATAAATACAAAGGTCTGGCCGGACCGGAGAAGGTCTTTCCAATGTCCACAGTTAAAGTGATGGATCGGAGCCTGAAATTCATAGCCGCAGCCTGCAGCATTGAAAAGCAGCTCTCGTTCCACCTCGCGAGGCATACGTTTGCTACGACAATCTCGCTGATGAACGGTGTGCCGTTGATTGCTTTGAGTAAAATGTTAGGTCATAAAAGCATTACAACGACCCAAATCTATGCAAAAGTAACCGAAAGCATGATCGACCAAGCAATTACACAGGTCAACGAACGAATTTCCGAAAAATATGTCTTATGAATCAATGGATTGAAAGAATTTCATGGTGTTTGAATTGAAGTCGATATTTTTAGGGATCGAATCTTCCAATTTTGCAATGTTAACCTAAACAAAAAACGATGGAAGAGCAAACCAAGGAGGAAATATCAAAAATCCTGCGTCTTGTCCTTGAAATTTTGGAAGAGATCCACTATCTGAAAGAGCATCGCAGTATGTTGGAGGGCGACCCGATGCTGGAATTTTCGGAGGTTTGTCAGATGCTCCGTCAAAGCGAGCGTCAGGTGCGGCGCTACCGGGAACAAGGGCGTCTGGTGGGCTTTAATTTCGGGCATCGCAGGATGTATTTGCTCTCCGAGGTCCAGGAATTCATCCGTAAGATGCGTAAGCAGGGGAAACTCGAAGCATTGAAAGATACAAATCTATAAAAACTTTCGTTTATGGACATTCCGAAGAAAGACCAAACTTATGTACTGGTCACACCCGAAAGGCTGGAAAGCTTGGTTAAAACCAATTTCATGCTGAGCAAAAGCGTGATGCTGTTCGAATACCTGTGCAGTCAAAGCAAATATCCGATGTACCTTTCAGCGCATGCTGCATGCGATATTCTCGGCATATCGGCAGAAACGCTTATCGCGTGCCGGCAGCAACGCTTAATCCGCCCCAAAATATACCGGAAACAATTCCTCTACAATGCTTATGATTTGCTGGCATTGACCTTGAAACTCAATCAGCGAAATTTGCAGAATGCCATACGCAAAGCGCCCCGTGTGGTTGTTCGATGATTGGGAAAATGCTAAAGCTGTTTGTATTGCACAAACAGCTTTTTGTTTGGAGACGATATAGTAGTTAAAAAAGTTCACCTTGTGATCGCCGTCTCCGAGGCAAGATAGCGTCAGGGGCTTACGCCCTTTTCGGCTTTTTCGCACGATCTCCACCCTTCGGGTCGTATCGCGCGAAAAAGACCGACTGCGGGCTGCCCCTGACGCTG
>OGRJ01001424.1_pt1 | contig 20085 bp, 26 predicted proteins | sample 1553411 | NCBI WGS metagenome assembly OGRJ01 (sample SAMEA2580084, study PRJEB22360) | human gut metagenome | biome: human gut; feature: human-associated habitat; material: faeces | place: Denmark | collected 2008/2010
AACTTCCGGAGTAGTTACTGTTACAAAGAACTGGGATGACAGTTCTTCTAATGATAAGAGGCCGGTACCGGACGTTTCCATCAGTACGGAGAAACCAGGCAAAAATCCACTGGGTTATACCATTACTTATCATGGAAATGGACTGACTTTTGATAACGGAAGTACTGAAAATGAAATCATTGTAAATAGTTCTGGAAAAATCGTATCTGGTCAGTATAAGCTTCCAGGAAATACCTCTGTCGCATGGTATTCAGATTCTCAATGCACTTCAAAAATTGAAACAGATAATAATGGTTTGCCTTTATCCGGAATCTACTCTGACTTAGATCTGTATGCAAAGACAAAAACGTTCGTAATAAAAGATACAAACACTACTTCTGGGAAACAGTATTTTAATAATTTGATTCCTGATACAGCTACAAAAGTTGTCTTTACAGATGAAGCTATGCCTGCTTCTGCGACATTAATTGATGTAGATGCTGATGGAGATGGCGGAGTCGTTGCATGGATGGAAGGAACTGTTATGAAAGTATCAACTCAAATTTCGGGTCAAAAAGTTGTTCTTCCTAATGTATGTCCATATCTTTTCTATAATAAATCAAAGCTGATAGAGATCGAACTAAATAATCTGGACTCAAGTAATTGCCTTTTTATGTCAAGTATGTTTCAAGGTTGTAGTAGTTTAATTAATTTGGATTTAAGTCCTATAGATATGAGTAAAAACCTTGACATGAGTTATATGTTTAACAGGTGTTCAAATCTTACGTATATTAAATTCCCTGTAGATACCTCAAATGTAACGGATATGTCAAATATGTTTTCTGGTTGTAGTAGCCTTGTTAATCTGGACCTTAGGTCGCTAAATACCTCAAATGTAACTAAAATGAAATCTATGTTTTTTGCTTGTACTTCATTGGAAAGTTTAAATCTTGATTCTTTTAATACAAATGAAGTTGTCGATATGAACAGTATGTTTTATGCATGTACAAGTCTGACCAGCCTAAATCTTAATCATTTTAATACCAATAAAGTAACAAATATGTCCGGTATGTTTGGTCTCTGCGAAAAACTCACATCTCTGAACCTTACTCCTCTAAATACCCAGAATGTAACGGATATGAGTGATATGTTCTATAATTGTAGCGGACTGACAACTTTAGATCTGTCTCCTCTGAATACACAGAAAGTAACGAATATGAGTTGGATGTTCTATAATTGTAGCGGACTGACCGCCTTGGACCTGTCTCTTATTGATACCAGTAAAGTTACCAATATGAACGCAATGTTTAAGGATTGCTCCACCCTTACTCATTTGTCCCTTGGGGAGAAATTTGCCTTTGTCGGCTCAGAATACAATCTTCCATCCGGCAATTGGTACTCCTCCAACGGCACAGCCTACACCTCCGACGGCACCACCTGCACGATACCAAACAACAAAGCAGACACCTACACCCGTAAATAATATATCCCCACTTCAGGCTGTTCTCCTTACGAGCAGTCTGATTTTTTGTTTCCTTTATTTTTTTTCATATTTTCAAGTACAAAAAAACGAAAGGAGAATGCTATGGGATATAACTACAGAGAATCAGGATATGGACGTTGCGACTACCTTATAGTCACAAAAAAAGGAAAAGAAGAGGGCAGACTTCCAGATGGTATTGTCATATTAACTGGACAGCTTTATGCTGATCCGGAATTTAAGGCCTGGCTGTCAACAGCAGAAGAAAAAGGCTACCATGTGTTTGTTGCCAAACACTGTGAGAATGAACGAGAGCTTACACATATTTCCAAAAATGGATTTGTTAATCGTTTCGGCTTCTTCATTACTAAAGCAAATATGTTTGAACATGGCGATTCTGATTATGACATCGGAAGTGGAAGCTGGTTCAGACGAAAAAATGCCCCCACCTTCAAGGAAGCACTGAAACATCTTGATTAAACTAATCAGGAGTTTATCCGGGAAATTGTTGGCAGAGGTTTTTCCGCGGAAGATTCTATAAAGTTAGTTCCGGAAGCAGCCGGTTATTTTCCAGAAAACTGAATATGTGAATAATTCTTTTGGGACAGAAATATATCTGCCCCATTTTTTTGTTCTTACAGATGTTCTTCGTATTACATATATACAAAAAAACGATAGGAGATCAGTCGTACACAAAAAATACAGATTTTAAAAAACATTAATTCTGTAGAAAGAATCAGATGTATAACATATATCAGAATCAGAAAACACAATCGCCAAAAAAGACGCAACCCTATACTATGGATTACGTCCTTCTTTGGTGATCGCAGTTAAATCTAAGACAAATTATTTAAAAATAATCGTGCATTCTATCATCTGTTTTGTTTTCTGATCATATGCAAAAACAGTCAGGAACGTGTTTTTGTTTGCAACCTTAAAGGTATCTCCATCATTAAGCCAGGTTCCTAATTCGATTCCTTTTGGATCATTGATCTTACGCGTACTGATGTCCCATCCGTCTTTACCTTTTATCTGTAATTTCAGTTCTTTGTTTTTATATTTGTCATAACTCAACACATAGTGTGCTTTTTTGTTGAACCTGGATGTCAGATTCATGGAACCGATTTTGAAAGAGGATAATGGATTGACATATTTTTTTACTGTAACTTTTTGTTTGTAGGTATCTTTTCCTTTCTTATAGGAAACAACCGCGGAGCCTGTTTTCTTTGCTTTCATGAAGTAAGAAGAAAAAGAATCAGGATTTATCTGTGTCAGCATATAAACCTTCCTGGAAATAAGGCTTACCACAGATGTTTTGGAAGATTTAAAAGAGGATGTTCCCCAATTCATATAGGAATCCGTATTTACCACCGTTTCGTTTGCCGTAGCAAATATCCTTCTGTTTGCATTGTAGTGTAATGACTTAGAGGGATACAAAGTCAGTGTCTGAGCAGGTTTTGTAATAGTTTTTGCCTGCACACACATGGCACCGGTCAGAACCATTGTCAGAGCCAGAAATGCCACTAAGAGTTGCTTAAAATGTCTTTTCATGTTCTTTTCCTCCTTTTTTGTAGTACATATACTTTCATTATAATCCTATTTTCCATATTTGCAAGTATTTAAGGATTTTTTATATATTGTCACTAATAAGCCAGATTGTCGTCCGTACAGTCTGATTTTTGTTTTTTCTCTTCTTTGTCATATTTTTTCTGCAAATAAAAACGAAAGGAGAAAAAAATGAATAAGGAAGAATCAGACCAAAAGTATGGCTGGCGTATCCATGACGATCCTGTAAGAGCAACAGAGATCGGTGTGAGTGTCTGCCCTGTATGCAGGGAGAGCAGCAGGCTAGTCCAGCGTCAGACCTCAGGCTTCAAAAACATCCTGTCCGTCTGCAGACATGGGCATACCTGTGAGATCGTCAAGGCCGTATATGAAAAGTATCAGGTCGGTGACCGCATCCGCAGATATGAATCCACTTTTGGTAAGGATGCTACTGTGCGCCTGAACTGCTATACCGAAGGGGTGATTGAGAAGTCATATCCCAGTCTGATTGACTGGCTGTTCGACTACCGAATTGACAAGTGCATGAGGAATGGAACAGAAATAAAAGCCCCGGCATAGAAGAAGATGGGTATCCTCTTTTCGAAGTATCAGCTGAAAAGTTACCGTTTTCATCAGAGGCAAAAATTATTACTACCCCTGATAAAAGCAAAGCTTATAAATACTTTGAGGAGGCATGTAAAGATAATGCACATAGTTAACGAAAAATTGTGTGAAGGTAAATATGGTTGTCGTAAATGTCCTTTTACTACTTGTAATATTGAGTTTGAGGTTATGAAAAATTAAAGACTTTGACTAAAAAACGGAGGAAAAAACATGAATGAATTATATGTAGATGAATGCTGGTTATATTTCAAAACAAAAGAAGTTTCAAAAGAAGAAGCTATCAAAAAGTTATATGAAGCATGTGATGCTGCTGGAATTGAGCTTACGATAGAAAATTCTGCATTGAGAAATGAAGATGGAGAAGACATAGAGTAATCTTTCCGCAGCCACTTAAAACAAAGGAGAAATTTTATGTATACCATATACACAAGAGAATTTGATTCTGTAAATACAGGAGGATAAATTTATGAGAGATATTCACAAACAAAGGATTATTCAGACAGCAATACGTGAATATAAGGAGTCTGTTCTTTTTGGTTTCAGCCCAAGTGCACCTCACGCCATCAATATGATGGAGGAGGCTTTGCATATGTGCAGACCTTACAATGTGCTGGGTATTTCTGTATTAGAAAATAGCTTAAAAGAAGCTAAGAAAAAATACGAAAAAGAATTATCCGGGACTGACAAACTGGATGTTTGATTTCCGTATCGACAGATGCGTAGGAAACGGAAGGGAGATAACAGCTCCTGCCTGGATCATCGGACATCTATCCATTGGCAGATCCAACAAAAGTGTCGTCCTGGTAAAAAAAGCAATACCTAATGGGACCTTGAAGAAACTGGATAACATTTATAACAAAGGAGAAAAACATGATCAAAAAAGAAGACAAATCTGAATTTATTGGACAGATAATGGATCTTTTCGAGGATTTCCTGGATGAATACGGGATTAAAATTCCTCAAAAAGAAGGAGAGGAAGGATATGATCCGGATACTCCGATAAATCTGTACGGAAAGACCTATGATGACCTGGCAGAACAGCTGGAGGGCTTTTTCCGTAGCTGGGGTGTCATAAAGGATGAACGCCCACAGGTAGAATATCTCTTCATTTTATCCTTAAATGGGATCAAATGTGAGGGAACCATCTCCGTAAAGGCAAAGGATTCGGATGAGGCTTACAGAAAAGCACAGGATCTGGCGGAGACAGAACTTAGCAGTTCTTTTCCATCTTTGGACATTCCATATGATGTAGAACCAGTTGAGGAAGAAGGCTATCCCCTTTACTCCATAATCACTGAGTTTCTGCCTTTTTCAACAGAACAAAAGGTTGTTTCAACTTCTGACAAAGCAGATGCTGATGCTCTTTTTGAAAAAGCATGCAGAGATAATTCGGCTGTCAAACTGACAGTTCAGACCAGTTCCAAGGCATCCCCGGCAATCCTTAAGAAATGGAGCATCTGATTTTGCGAAAAAAAGAGAAAAACATGAGCTGGCTTCCGGAGAAGTGTATCTCCGCGGAGCTGGCACACAGGACCAAGTACAGCACGTTGAGACGGGCTCTGGACGGGAATAAGATTTCCGTTGTTGTCCGTGGGTACTGCTGGTATACGAAAAACTGCCCAAAACGGTTTCTGGGCATGATCAGGCGGGAGATGAAAAGACTGTATCCCCGCTTCGAATACACTTATTAAGTACAGAGGAGGAAAATAATATGACAGGTTACAGATGCGAAGAGTTTTTTGGAGAGGGTCGCCGAGATGCGGCGTCCGTAATGGCACACGAGACATTTGTATTGGAGAATACAGATATTCTGGATTACCTGATCAAATCCAATCTTATCGGTGAGACTATGAAGGAGCTTCTTTTTGTTTATAAAACCCTCATGAAAGAAGGAAAGCTTATCTATACCGGTTTCGATACAGACTACGAAGAGATGCTTTACCGGTATCGTAATAATGAAAAAGACCGGGTAGAGTTCTTTGAGGAAGTTCTTGACGATATCCGTAAAGCGACAGGTGTTAATGTCAGATTCTGTCTGTGGCTCTGTGACAGTCCGCAGGAGTGCCTTGATTCCCATAATGCAGATCAGGCAAAACACCTCAAAGAGTTTGAGTTCGATATGTATGATACTTCTGACATTGTCCTGGCTGATCTTGGCAAAAAAGGAAAGCTGTACGGGTATGAAAAACTGCCCGAGGCTTCCTGTTCTGTCCAGATGGAAAATAACTTATAACTGCTACTGCGGAGGTTTGCTCCGCGGTATTTAAAACAAAGGAGAAAAGCATGTATATTATTGACACGTATCTTGATAAAGACCGGCTTCCCGTTCTTGAGAAAAAAGAACTCTGCCGGGAAACACAGACACTTAATTCGCCGGATATGACCTTCGATTTCCTTAACCGGTATTTCCGTCTCAAAGACCGGACGGAAGAATACATATACCTTCTGGCATTTGACAAAAAATGTCATCTGATTGGGGTTTTTGAGCTTTCCCACGGTACTGTGGACAGTTCGCTCATCACTCCGCGGGAGGTATTTATGAAGGCTCTGCTCTGCGGAGCTTCCGGTATCATCCTTGCACACAACCATCCGAGCAGAGATGTTTCTCCCTCAAAGATGGATATGCAGGTGATGACAAAGATCAAAGATGCAGGTGAGATACTTTCTGTACCGCTGCTAGATTTCATCATCTGCGGAGAGTGTTATTATTCAGCCAAAGAAGAAGGCTTCCTATAAGGAGAAAAATTATGTTGTTAGAAGAATTTGAGAAAAGGACCAATCTTTTTGTACCAGGAGAGTATTTCGACGTAATCCATCAGTTCTACATGGATACAGAGATGGATAAAGACCAGTTTTGTGAGGCGTATAAGAATAATACCGACAATCTGGCTGTTAAGATCAAAATGGCTTATGTCGAGAAACGTACCAGAGAACAGGTCGATGTATGCCACCGTCTGGAAGCGGAAGAAAAAAAATGGCAGAACACAGTAAAAGAACTGAGATCAGAGATTGCGCTGTTAACCAGAAAACTGGAGTGTGAGCAGGAGTGGATGCCATATGAAGATGTATCAGGCCAGTTTTATGAGAACATTGCCAACAATGGTGTTTCCCCGGCTTCTGACGAGGAGACGGTACGGTTTGTCTCCACACACTTTGGATTCGATATGACGAAGATCTCCATCAAAAGAGTAAAACCTCTGTATGAGATTAACCGTCACCAACAGCTGCGTCAGGCTGGAGTAACTGTCAGAAACCCATATATCTTTGCTTCAGACTGGAACTATATATATTTCTCGTCCATGGGCATCGACTATGAGATTCTGAATGGTAAGATCATTCCTTTATAATGCGAAACGGCATTTCTTTTGAGAGATGCCGTTTTTCATTTTTTCCATCTTTCTTCATGCTGTTTTTAACTTACAAAAACGAAAGGAGAATTTGGATAAATCCTCTTTTCATGATAAAAAATGTTTTCGCTGACAGAAGTCAGCAGGAGAGGAGATACATATGAAGAAAAATAATGAATCAGCAGTTGTCAACGCATTTGTAAAGGCCTTGCCAAAGCCGTTAAAGAATGCCGTTAAAAAGCGTTCTGTCCATGTCAAGGATGGAAACATCGTTGTCTCTATGACGATGACGTTAGATCCTTGTAACGAAACAAACTGGAATCTCGCAGAACAGTTTGTTGATGGAAGATATGAACCTGAGTTAGATCAGTATGTATACGAAATCAATGACAGTTTCTACGAGGCTCCGGAATACGCACAGTTCCTGCGTCGCAATCGTCTTCATACCAGCTGGCCAGTGCAGGAAGGAGCAGACATAAATTTATATTATGAAGACCCTTATGCACGGGCTAACGTGGAGCTGTTTTTCTACTCCCACTATACAGTGCCGCTTGATGCACTTGATGTGAGGAGCGCAAGAAAAGCAGCGAAGAGATTCGCGGCTGGCTGCTGACCCAACAAAACACCCGGCTAAAGAGAGCCGGGTTGTGTCCAAACGCAAGGAAGTCCTTTGGTGCTTCTTTTTTTAATCATTTTTCTTATCAACTTCAGTTGTTTTTTTTTATATTTTTAAGTTGGCGTACATAGTCTCAAAAATTAATTTGTGAAAAAAGTGAATTCGAATTCACTTTTTTGCCGTTGACCGGACAGACCTGAAACGGTATAATCGGTTTGTTCTGCGTTTTTTCGTGCGAGCAGAAACGCAGGGGAAGATCGGTTAAACTATTCTCAAAAACGAAGGAGGATATTATGGCATATACAGACGAAGAGATTATGGCACTGGTCAAAGAACGTGGTATATTGCGGTACTCCATGCTGATGGCAAGGTTTCATATTTCCAGTGTGGAAGCAAAAAATATCGTTTCTGACTACATTTTCAAAGGTATCGTGGATGAGGACGGGAGATATGGAAAAAAGTCCGAGTGTTCCTGGAAACGTTTCTCTCCGAAAACGATTGCCGAGATCAACAGCGAATCCGAAACTCAGGAAGAAGCTGTAAAGGAAACTCCGCAGACGAGAAAAAAAACCTCGGATACAAAAAACTCGGACACAAAAATCCGTCAGGATCCAAATGGACAGTTGTCATTTTTCTGATCAAAACAGCCTTCGGGCTGTTTTTTTCGTGCCAGATTTCGATTTATCATTTTTCCTGTATCATTTAGAAAAAATGAAGGAGGAAAAAACATGAGTATCAAATGCAGTTTCTGCGGAATCGATCAATCTGAATGCAGATGGATCTTCAGTTCTCCAACTTCAAACGGCAAACATTATATATGTGACAAATGTATCGGAAAGATTTCTTCCCAGATTGAGGAATTAAAACTGGAATACCCTGAGGAAAAAGCATTCCTTACCCCTTCCGTCATCAAGTCAAAGCTTGACTCTTATGTGATCGGACAGGACAGGGCGAAAAAGATCCTTTCCGTAGCTGTTTATAATCACTATAAAAGGCTCAGGAAAAGAAATGCGGGAGTAGAGATACAGAAATCCAACATCCTGCTTATCGGCAGTACCGGCTGCGGAAAGACTTATCTGGCCCAGACACTTGCCAGGATCCTGGATGTCCCATTTGTGATCTGTGATGCCACCGGGCTGACTCAGGCAGGGTATGTGGGAAAAGATGTGGAAGAATGTCTTTCTTCCCTTTTAAAGAAGGCGGACGGCAGTATTGAAAAAGCACAAACAGGGATCGTTTACATCGATGAGATCGATAAACTGGCCAGAGTCGGGGAATCCTCCGCACAGAGGGATGTCTCCGGAGAGGGAGTACAGCAGGCTTTGTTAAAACTCCTGGAGGGACATGTGATCTCCATTCCTGTTGGAGACAAGAAGTCTCCGTTTACTTCCACAGTGGACATCGACACCAGTAACATCCTGTTTATCTGCGGAGGTGCCTTTGACGGGATACAGAAGAAGATCGAGCCGGAGAAGACCATTGGTTTTGGACATGCCATTCCAAAAATAAATGAGTTCTCCTATAACGAGATTGAGAGTTCCGACCTGGTAAAATACGGACTGACACCGGAACTTACGGGAAGACTTCCTGTCATCGCTTTCCTGGATGGTCTGGATGAAAATGCCCTGGTAAGGATCCTGGTGGAACCGAAGAATTCCATCGTCAGCCAGTACAAAGAACTTTTAAAAATGGACAATGTTTCCCTGGATTTTGAGCAGGATGCGCTTGTTGAGATCGCAAGGACCGCACTTCGCAAAAAGACAGGGGCAAGGGGATTACGCTCTATCATGGAGAGCACCATGACAGATATCATGTTTGAAGCTCCAGATATTGTTTGTGAAGATACCTACGAAATCAGGATTACAAAGGATATGGTGAAAGGAGGCGGCAGGATTGGCTAAGATCATTGAAGTAACCGCTGAAAATAAGATCGACACACGGCTTTTTGATTCTCTCCTGAAAGAATACCGTTCTGCATATGAACAGAAGCAGAAACTACATGATCTGGTCATAAAAAGCATCCTTTCCGGGGCGAAAAAGCATCACCTGGAATTTGGGGAACTGGAAGAGGTTGATGACGAAGGACTGTTTCAGTTTTTACAATCATTACTCGAATGTGACAGATTTGTAGTATACTGTCTGTATCATTTTCAAACATCGTTCAGAATAGAAGGAGGAAATACAAATGCCAACAAAAAATAATGAAAATATCCTGCTCATTGCAGGTAAAACAGAAGCGGAAAAATATCTGGTTCAATCAATACTTGCCAAAAACGGTTCCTATCTGGTAATCGATCCAGAGGGGATTCTTGAGGGACAGACCAGTGAAAAATTAAAACAGGAAGGATACCATGTTTATATTTGCAATGTTGATGACACGAAGGGCTTTTTCTACGACTATTTTCGTTATTATTACTATAATATTTTCCACAATGAAAAAACAGTCCTGTATCTGACAGGATCTGATAAGATAAGAAACGAAAAACTGATTGCTGAGATCACACTGATCCTGGATGATATCCTGAATGGCAAAATGGATCTCAGTCAGCATTTAACTCTTATGGTCAATGATTTTGGACATCTGGCTGGAGGAATCAACTTTCCTCATAAACTCTCCAGGATCAAAGGTACACAGGTATCAGCCATTCTTTGTACGGAATCCCTGTTACCCCTTCAGACAGAGCATTACAACCCGATGCTTACAGATGAGATATTAGATTCCTGCAATGTCATTACGGAAAAGTAGAAAAACAGAAAGCAGAGGCCATAAGCCCCTGCTTTCTTGATGTCAGTTAATGATCATAAATGTTGTGGACGTTTTTGCGATCTGGCTCTGCAGATCATATAATTTTCTGTAAACAGATCTGTCTTTCGGAGAGTTTACAAGAATTTTTCCACCCTTATCAATTCCTCTCAAAACGATGAAAGTTCCGTTATTTGTAAATAATCCTCTTTTCTGTACGCTTACAACAGGTTTTCCCTCTTGTAAAGCCTTCAATACCATGGATGTGCTGGATGTTTTTGTTACAGACTTGATCCCGTATTTCTTGGCTGCAGAAAAGATATTGTAAGAAGTACCAGATCCATTGATGTAATATTTATTTCCGCACCATTTTACAATCTCCGCGGGAGTCACTGTTTTTCCGGTTTTGTAACTTGCGATCATGGCAAGACAGGTTGGTCCATCTCCACAGACAGCAAGGTTGCTGTTTCCGTATTTTACCTTCGAATAGTCTGACTGGATATAGAGCGGTATTTTCATTTCACTGCTTTTTACTGTGTTTTTCACAGTTACGGTACAGGTATATTTCTTTCCATTATTCTGTGCTGTAATTGTTGCCTTTCCAGCAGCAACACCTGTTACTTTTCCTGTTGATGATACTTTTGCGACTCTGTAGTTGGATGTTCTCCAGATAATGCTTCCGGAAGCATTCTGTAGCTTCAAGTTTAAAGTCTCTCCTACATTAAGTTCTGCGGAGTCGATATTGATCTCCGGTTTTGTCTTTTTGTTTACAGTCACCCTGCAAGTGAAAGAGTTTCCCGCATATATAACGGTAATGGTGGCAGTTCCGGCTTTCTTTGCATTCACAGTACAAGAAGAGGAGTTTGCTGAGTCTGAATTCTTTGTAACAGAAGCTACAGAAGGATTCGATGACCGATAGGTTGCACCACTTGCATTAAATAGCACAAGATTATACAAATCTCCCTCGTTCATTGTAATTGATTTCTTGTTTAAGAAAACCTTTGACAGATCCGCTTTGACCGTTACTTTGCATTTGTATGTTCTGCCTTTGTACGTAGCATACACATAAGCAGAACCAGCTTTTAAGCCAGTGACATATCCTCTTTGAGTAACACCCAGGATAGTAGGAGAGGATACCTTCCACATGATCTTACTGGATACGGCATTGCTTAATGAAAGCTGGATACCCTTTCCTAAAGTAAGATTCGCTGTTGTCTTGTTGAGTTTTGAAGTTTTTGATACTGCCGCTTCAACAGTCTGGCACTGAAGAATACCAGCGTTTGCTACCGGTGCAGAAAAAAGCATCATCGCAGACATGCTGACAGCCAGTAAAGATTTTGAAAATTTCATATCCCGTTTCCTCCTTTTGGATTTTTTTATAATTTGACAAAAAAAAGCCAAAAATAAAAATCCCCCCCTGAAAACCATCTGTTAAACTATATAAAATGCCAAAGGAGGAACTGCCCTATGAGAAGAAACCAACTTCTGGCTGGGATGTAAAATACAGAAAGCAGAGGCCAACGGTTTCTGTTTTTTTATGCATTTCTGTATTGATGCTTCAGGCCTTCCATCCTGCAAGATCTTTGTTTTTCGCAGATTACAAAACCGAAAGAATTATATGCTAAACTAAAGAAAACGCCAGAGGAGGAAAAGCCTTATGAGAAGGAACCAACTGTTAGCCGGAATCATGACGGCCATGACTGTCGTAATGCCAGTTGCCAATGTATATGCCGATTCCGCAAAAAACCATGAGGTCCAGATTGCAACATCTATTGAAGAGAAAAAATCTGATATCGACAAAGCCGCAGTATTGCAGAATTCCGTAAAAATGACAGATCGAATCTCCGCAGCAGCCGATGGAAAAAACATCATGTTCAGTCCCACAAGTCTTAACTTCGCACTCGGTATGATCGCGGAAGGTGCAAAGGGAGAAACCAAAAAAGTCCTGGGGGATTACCTGGGAACCGATGATTTTGCTTCCTATGCAAAAGATTACCTGGACAAGATCAAAGAATACAATACCGAAGATGAGAATTACGGATATAAATCGAAATTAAAGATTGCAGATGCGGTCTGGGCAGATGATGAACTGACACTTCAGGAGAAATTCAGGAATACTGTATCGGACAGTTTTGGGGCTGAGGTAGAAAATGTGGATTTCTCTGCCGCGGAGAAAACATGTGGTATCATCAACTCCTGGTGTGAAAAAAACACAGAAGGTCTGATCCCGGAGATCATAACCCCGGACCTTATCAGCGACAGTACCGGACTGTGTTTAACCAATTCCCTGTATTTTGAGTCCGGATGGAGCGGGGAGCCATGGGATGTTTCTGAGACGGAAGAAGAATTTGGGGATAATGAAAAGACCAATTACATGACATGTACAGGAGACCGGTATTATGAGAACGACAAAGCTGTTGCATTTGGCAGGGACTACGCTAACGGATTAAGTTTCATAGGTATCCTGCCAAACGATCAGGGCGATTTCAGCCTTGAGGATCTGGGTATTGGAGAACTTCTGAAATCCCTGCCAGAGTATGACGAAGTCCAGTGTAAGATGCCAAAGCTTGAGTTTGAGACTACTGCTGTATTAAATGATATGCTCTCAGGTCTGGGACTGGACAATATATTTTCCAGCAATGCTGATTTCTCCGGTATTGCAGACCAAAACGTAAATGTGGATACTATACTACAGAAAACAAAACTGGAGCTGGATGAAAACGGCACGAAAGCAGCGGCAGTGACTGCTGTCATCATGGAATGCATGTCAGCCGCGGAGGAGGATGAGCCGATCATCAAAACTGTGGAACTTACCCGTCCATTTGCCTTCCTGATCTATGACAGTAGTAATGATGAAATACTATTTATGGGAAAGGTAATGACTGTTTCCAGATAAAAAGAGGGATGCAATGTGCATCCCCTTTTCATGATCAGCCTCCAAATGCCAGATTTTTAAACAATGGTTTTTTATAAGCTACTATCCGTTTTATTCCTTTCACCCAGCCAAATTTTCCATTGTATTCAACTCCGACCAGAAGTGTCTTCCGATTGTAATAAATCTTTGTTATTTTTATTTTTGCACCTTTTTTGATTGAAAATGCCCTGTCTTTTGTAGTGATGTCATTGTATGCCGTCAGTTTTCTGGCAGTGCTGACATATGAAGTCCTGAGCATTTCATGCCCGGTGGTATACCTGTCGAGAGCTGCAACGTCATATACATTGTGTCCTTTTCTCTTAATATCTCCATCCTTGTATACAAAGACACATGGTTTTAATCTGGTAAACCCGGTAGATCCTGTCATTAGAGAATATTGGACTGTAAAAGTATTACCCGAAACACTGAGATCACTCACGCCGTACAGCCATCCGTAATCGCCAAAATCAAGGTTGATGGACTTTGGCTTGCTGTTTTTATAATAAACAATAGTAGCCTGAGCAAGCTCATTTACACCATAGCTTTCGATGAATAAGAATGGAGTACCATTCTCAAATCTGCAGTAGCGGACAGTCGGATCATACTCGATCGGAGTTTTGTCTTTGTAGATGGTCTTTCCGTTAACAATGACAGACACATATTCATCAAATGCCCATTTTGTCTGTATTGAGTCTTTTTTGTTGTCCCCTGTGATATCGTAGCTTTTACACGGTCTTTTGGTGTTGATGGTCTGCATTGTGGAAGCCTGTACTCCAACCGGTTTCATGCAGAACAGTACCGCACAGACAAACAGCATCAGGGCGGCAAATTTTACATTTTTCGACTTTTTCATAAAAAAATTTCTCCTTTCTTTTATCTGTCTTAATTGTAGTACTATCAAATGGCAAAGTCAATCCGCGGAAAACAATTCCCCCACAATTCTCCCCGTTTTCATCCATCTTCCTGTATTATTTTCTCATCCTATAAACGCATACAAATGCCCCGAAAAAAAGTCTAAACTACTGGTATTTTGTATAACGCAAAATGTCGAAAAAGGCAGGTATTTTACGAACTGTTTTTGTGGAGAAAACAGAATATCTTATGTATGATAAACATACACACAAAAACACATAACAGGAGGTTCACACATGGACGCAAACACAGTATACGAAATGGTAATGGGAGCAATTACAGAAGATGAGGCTTCAGAAGAGTACGCAAAAATACAGGATGAGTTTTCAAAAGACTCAGAATGTGACAGGCTGTATGGAGAAATATATGAGGCCAAGCAGCATATCAGCCAAAAACTACATAAATCAGGAGAAGAAGATCCTGATGTGGAATTAATTATCAATCATATGTTCGACATTTGCCGTATAATTGGCATCAAAATGTTTGAATAGGTTTGAATATGGTGCAAAAGCGGTATAAAAATGTATACATATAGGCAGCCTGCAGATGCAGAGCTGCCTTACTTATTTCTGAATTTTTGATTCAAACCTGACTTTGTTGTCATGGTGGAAATCCTGCCTGTTAAGTGCGGGGCTTTCTATTTTTCCTTAATCTCCGCGGAATCACGAAAACGCCGCGGAGATTTTTGATTTTTAAAAAATCATAATTTCCAGTAATAATGCGGATTTGACGCTATTCTTAACTTTAATACTGCATCTTAACTTAAAAAGAGTTATATTGCAAAAAATAAGTTAAGATTTTTTTCGTACAAAAAGAAGAGTTTCCCGTTCTGTCATATTATTAAAGAAAAACAGAAGGGAGAAAACAAATGTATAGTAATCAGTCTCCGCAGACAGCATATCAGCAGTTTTATAATAACATGCCATCTTATCCTCAAAACAACCAACAGGTTCCAGGTAAACAGACTATGGTAGAAAAATATCCCCTGCAGATCTGGGTAGCTGCCAGAGCAGGAATGTCTTTGACCTGCGCCGCGGACCTTAATGTCCCGGGAGAAGGGGATACAAAAAATTCGCCAATGGAACTGCACACCGGTTATTCCGTATTCCGTATGGCCATCGCCTCTTCGGAAAAGGGAAGCGTGGTTGCCAATATCCCGGCTAATGACATACCGTATCTCCTGAACCAGTATCAGTTCCAGCGAAACATATTAAACCGGCAGGCAATGAGCAAGCCAAATACCCCGGCCTATACCGTCCCGATCAAAGAAAGGAACTGCAAGAACCGGACTGCCGCGGAGGTAGTGCAGATGGAAAACGGGCTGAACATCCTTACGAACGCGAGAAAGTTTTTTGCAGCCAATTTAGACAGATACCCCAAAAATAAACAGATGGTAGAAGCCATAGATGAAGCATTGTACCTGTATCAATCACATCGTCTTTCCCAAACCATCAACCTGCCTCCGCTGTATTCTTCCCCAGTCAAACCAAAATCTACTGCGGATAAAAACAACAGGCGTACCGCTTACTCAATCTCAATTTCAGGCTCCTCTTCCTTAAGTGTGGACTGGACCTTTGAAATCTTTAACTGCAAGGCATTTTTAAGGGATATGGGAAAGCTGAAGACCGTGGATGTGGAACATGCAGAAGATAAAAGGACGCTTACCTTTAAAGTGACCCAGCAGGAAATGGATCTCTTCATCTACCGGCTGCAGTCCACCCTGGAGAACTTTGAAAGAATGAACTTTTCAGGACAGTACAAAATTGCAAAAAAACATGTTAAATACAGCAGGGAGGTGCCGGTATGACAGAAAATCCATATAAGACTATAACATTTGATGAGTTAAAAGCAGTGTATGCGGATATCCAGGAATCAGAAAAAAACGGCAGGAGAGCGGATAGTCTCCTTCCGTACGCAAAAGAGCTGAGAGAAAAGATCGGAGCAAATGAGATCAGCCTGCGAGAGACACTGGATATCGCAAAAAAAGAATATTATGAAGAGGTTGCCAGGAGATACTTCTACTACTGAAATGAGAGGACACCAAAAAGACCATTCAGATGGTCTTTTTATTGCCCGGAAATCAGATGTTTTCCGTACCAGAAAAAGGAAGTGTCAAAAGATAGTAGTATTTCAGGTAGAACAAATGAGAGGAGAAAATATATGTCTGATATTTTAAATGGTTTGAACCCGCAGCAAAAAGAAGCAGTCATGCATACCGAAGGCCCGCTGCTCATCCTTGCAGGCGCAGGTTCCGGAAAAACAAGAGTTTTAACCCATCGTATTGCCTATCTGATTGAAAACGGGTTTGCAGAACCGGAGGACATCCTTGCCCTGACTTTTACCAACAAAGCAGCAAAAGAAATGAAGGAAAGAGCAGCTTCCCTGACCGGCAAAGCCGCGGATAAGATGCTGATCACAACCTTCCACTCTGCCTGTGTAAGGTTTTTAAAAAACAGGATGATGCTTCTTGGATACAAACGTGGGAACTTTGTCATCTATGATACCGATGAACAGAAAAAAATAATAAGGACTATTTTCGAGGAAACAGGTTTCCAGGGAAGATATCCGGATATCAGAGTATACGATGTCATCAGCTTTATCTCTAAGCAGAAAGAAAAAATGCTCGGACCGGATGAACTAGAGAGCATCTATCCAGATTACCCATTGATCACAGTCTACAAAGAATATGAGCGGATCCTCAAGAAAAACAATGCCCTGGATTTCGATGACCTGTTATGGAAGACCGTCCAGCTGTTTGAGAATTACCCGCATATCCTTCATTCCTACCAGGAGCAGTTCAAGTACATCATGGTCGATGAGTATCAGGATACAAACCTTGTACAGTTCAAGATCATCAGTATGCTGGCGGATAAATACCAGAACCTCTGTGTAGTCGGAGACGATGACCAGAGCATTTACAGTTTCCGCGGAGCTGATATCCGCAATATCCTGGAATTCGAGAAGGAATTTCAAAATACAAAGGTGATCAAGCTGGAGGAAAATTACCGCTCCACCAAAAACATCCTTTCCGCAGCCAATGCGGTGATCTCCCATAATCAGGAGAGAAAAGAAAAGAAACTCTGGACACAGGGGGAAGAGGGGAACAAGCTGCGGACCATTACTCTGCCAGATGCCACAACAGAAGCGAAGTTTATCGTATCCGAGATCGAACGGATGCATAACAGGGAAAAGGCTGATTATAAGGATTTTGCCATCCTTTACCGTACCAATGCCCAGTCCCGCCTCTTCGAACAGTGTCTTACAATGAAGGATATCCCGTACCGCCTCGTGGGTGCCTTAAGTTTCTTTGAGAGAAAAGAGGTCAAGGATATGCTTGCTTATCTGCGCGTCCTTATCAACCCGGATGACGATTTCGGACTGGAGCGGATCATCAATGTCCCACGCCGCGGGATCGGTGCAGTGACAATCAAAAAGCTGAAAGAGTATGCGTTCCGAAATAACCGCAGCCTGTATGATGCAGCCTGCTCTGCGGATGAGATCTTATCAAAGACAGCCGCGGATAAATTAAAGGGATTTGCTGCAATGCTGAGGAAAATGACCGAAGAGTCAAAATACCAGACGGCAGATATGACCATCAAGATGATCCTTCATGAAACGGATTTCTTTGCAGATTATCCACAAAAAAGCGAGGAGCTGGAAGAACGAACAGAGAACGTCTATGAACTGATCAATATGGCCACTGACTACAGCAGGAAAACAAACCATGAGGGAGCAGAAGCCATTGAAGGATTCCTTACAGAATCTGCCCTGACATCCGGAATTGACTCTTTAAAGGACGACGAGGACGGTGTAGTATTAATGACGCTCCATGGCTCCAAAGGACTGGAATTTCCACATGTGTTCATGGCCGGTATGGAAGAAAACACGTTCCCGGGATACCGGGCGATCAACAGCACGGATCCAGCTGCCATGGAAGAAGAGAGACGTCTTTGCTATGTCGGCATCACCAGGGCAAGGAAGACCCTGACGCTTACCAGTGCCGCCCAAAGAATGAATTATGGAAAAACTTATGCCATGGAGGTCTCCCGTTTCATTGACGAGATCCCCAGGGATCTGGTTGACCATATGGCGGTCCGGTGGTAAAAAAAGTGAATTCGAATTCACTTTTTTCTCCTGCCAGAGATGGCAGGATTTTTTTTATAGATTTTTTCCATATTAGGTACATCAAAGGAGGTTTAATTGAATGACAGATTTATTTAGAACAGATTTTTCCGCGGGGCTCCCGCTTCAGATTTCAAAGCATATCGCAAGACTGGTTTCCGGAAACCTGCTTGCCGTCGGAGGGACTGCGGATGAAGTACGGGACCTGATCGTCCTGAATCTTCTTGCTGCAAACGGATCCTATCTTGTCTGGGATTATAACGGGAAGATCAGTGAAGCAACCGCCGGCAGGATGAAGGCAAAGGGGTACCAGGTCTATGAAGTGGATCCACTTAATAAGAAATACTGCTCCTGTGTCGAACTGCTCGTCTGCAAGCCGAAGATGTTTTTTGAGGATAAGGTTGTGATCTATCTGAAACATCCATGCCCCTGCAGTACCCCGAGGTTCGTTGACATGCTGTTAAGGGGCAAATATCTCCACGGACAGCATCTGACACTGATCGCTAATGGTTTTGATCCAGATTATTCCTACATGTGGGACAAAGGATACGATGAAAGCCAGCTCTCTGCATTTGTACATATCGACAGTCTGGCTGATGCTGATGAGACAATCATCAATTCCTGTGACTATAAGCTGTTTTTAGATAACAGTGATGATTCTTCCATCTCTTACCTGAATAAGATCATCCCTGTATTTGCCAGCTTTAAGGATATCAACCTTGCAGATTACCGGGATGTAAAAACCAGCCATGGTTCCGCAGCAGTTGATGTGAAGATTTTAGAAGGATTCCGGGACATGGATAAAGACGACTGCCTTTTTGTGGAGAATGGAAAAACCTTTATTTTTGATAAAAAGAAGACCTGGAAGCCGGAGATCGAGGAGGGTCTGAAGCCGGATCATACGGGACAGTTACTTGCAGCACTTTTAGCGGGAACAGCTGCCGGGATCCTGCTCTTTATGACTAAACGAAAAAGATGATCCAATATGGGCCGGAGCTTCTGGTCCTTATTTGGAGGAAAGGATACTATGCTCTTCCTTAAAATACTCCGGATACTCAATGGAATATTTGTAATATCTGTAGCATTAAGTGCTGCTGCACGTATATTCCCCATTTTTCGAAATAAGAGGACGGTGATGGTCAATCTGTTTGTGCTTGGTATGGCAGGGATACTTACCTCACTGCTCTTTAAACAGTTTTCCATGGTCTGCATCAGCCTGGCTGTCTCCCTTCACCAGCTGTATACGCTGGAAATGTACCAGCGGGATGCCCGGCTGAGAAAAATGAAAAAAAGCATGCTGCGGATGAAAAGAAGGATCGACCGGCTGGAAAGACGGATCGGAGGTGACGGGGATGTATGAATCGGGGAATGCCCTCCGCGGGATCTTTCTTACCGCTTTTGTTGCTTTACTGCTGTTTTCCTCTTTTATCTTCTGCTTTCATCTGGAAAGGCCGGATGCCATGACGGTAGAACCGGAGATGACAGGGTATTATTTTTACCATCCGGATATCGCCGTCTTTCATCCATCGGAAAACAACGCCGCTCTGACGGCGAAGGATCCGACGGCAGCTGGCTCAACTGCTGGTTCAACGTCTGCAAATTCGATGGCTGCTAGTTCGACGGCTACAGGTTCGACGGATGCAAGTCCAGGTGAATGGTGGGTTAATTTCTCTACCCTTGGGATGCTCCTGTCATCCTGTGTCTGTCTTGCCTGTATCTGTTTTGCAGAATACGAAAGCCATATGTGATTTTATCATAATCCGCAAAGAAGACTCCATCTGAATCTCTGATTCAGGTGGAGAT
>OGRJ01001438.1_pt1 | contig 19876 bp, 16 predicted proteins | sample 1553411 | NCBI WGS metagenome assembly OGRJ01 (sample SAMEA2580084, study PRJEB22360) | human gut metagenome | biome: human gut; feature: human-associated habitat; material: faeces | place: Denmark | collected 2008/2010
CGAACACGAACACCAACGCGAACGGCCACATAAACTTCCAACCACGCCAATCCGCCTTGTGTTTATTGACACGCACGGTTGCCGAATGCAGTGGCATATTGGCAACAACTTCCGTCGCTGACATCATTCCTCTCCTTCGAGGCAATACCATTTCACAGGGCAATTTACACCCCCGTAAAACAGCTCCTTCCAAATGTTTGCGTTATCATAATAACACTATATTCCAAAAGTGTCTACTTTTCGCACATTCTAGACCACATATTCACTGCATCGAACAAATTGCATGGTGACGAAAACAATACAGAAGTAAGCATGTAAAGTTAAGCACAGTACGCATTTTCGTTCGGAAGGTAGATACACATGGCACGCAACTCAGTCTCGCTGCAAGACGTCGCTAGGGAAGCAGGGGTTTCACCGCAGACCGTTTCCCGAGTGGCTAATGGGAGCGATGCCGTACGCCCAGCGACGAAACTTAAGGTCGAGGCAGCCATGGAGCATCTCGGATACAGGCCGAATTATGCGGCACGTGCTTTGAAAAGCGGACATTTCAACAATGTTGGTGTACTGCTTTCGCATATGTCGGCCTACGGGAACTCACGTATCCTCGAAGGCATCACTACAGCGGCCGCGAATAGCGGCTATTCCATCACCATTCGCCCCTTGGATAACCTGCAGGATCAGTCACTCGCCGGCGCACTGAAACTTGTGGAAGGCCTCCCCCTCGATGGTGCAATCGTGATTATGGAACGCGATTTCACCGACTTCAACCAGTTCAAGCCATCCGACAACCTACCGGTAGTGCTTATTTGCGAGGAACCGGCAAACCACTGCCCTACCATCGATTCGGACTCGTATGGTTGCGCCACTGCAGCCGTGGACTTTTTCCTGTCGAAGGGACATAAAACTGTGTACCACATCGCAGGCCCCACCGTTTCACGCGCAGCACAGAGCCGCATCAGAGGGTGGCGCGACGCATTAGCGCAAGTCGGCATTCCCACACCACCCATGTATTACGGCGACTGGGAAGCAGATAGCGGCTACCAAGCCGGATTGGCCTTGGCCCACGAAAAGGATTGCACCGCAATTTTCGCAGGCAACGATCAAATGGCATACGGTGCCATGCTTGGCCTGAGGACAGCCGGAAAGCGCGTTCCCGAAGATGTCAGCATCATCGGTGTGGACGATTCACTCCGCGGCGTTGTGCCCCGTCTTGAACTGACCACCGTACGTCTCAAGCTCAGAACTGTGGGAAAAGAGGCTTTTTCCATGATCGAGCAACAATGCAATGGCAAAAAAGTGCCTTCTGGAATCAAGAAACTTATCACCCCCGAATTCATCGACCGCGGATCCGTGGCGAAACTCGACTAATCGCAATATCTCGCGACTTTAATCAACGCAATCAATCAAATCAGCCAATACGAAAAAGGCGTCTCTCCAGCGTGGGTGAACCGCGTGGGAGAGACGCCTTCTAGATTGAACGAAAAGCTGAAATCGGGTGAAATCAGGCTTCGATGCCGAGCTGCTGGCGTTCCTTCTTGGAATACATGAACGCAGGAAGCTGACGGCCCTGCTTGAGCCAAGCATGATATTCGGCGGTCGCCGCAAACTCCACATCGGAAGCGGAATTCAGGCAGGTCTCCACAGAATCCTGAATAACGCCAATGATGAAGCCGACACCCACCACCTGCATGGCGATGTCGTTGCTGATGCCGAACAGCGAGCAAGCCATCGGAATAAGCAGCAGCGAACCGCCGGCCACGCCGGAAGCGCCACATGCACCGAGCGCCGACACCACAGACAGCAGAATGGCGGCCGGCAGCGAAATCTGAATGCCCATCGTATTAGCAGCAGCCATGGCCATGATGGTGATGGTGATGGCGGCACCGTTCATGTTGATGGTTGCGCCCAGCGGAATGGACACGGAATACATGTCTTTATCAAGACCAAGCTTCTCGCACAGCTGCATGTTGACCGGAATATTCGCCGCGGAGGAACGGGTGAAGAATGCGGTCAGGCCGGATTCCTTGAAGCAGCGGTACACCAGCGGATACGGGTTGCGGTGCAGGTACAGGAAAATGACCAGCGGGCCGAACACGAGTACCATCAGCAGCATGGTGCCGACGAGCAGGAGCAGGAGGCTACCGTACTCGGTGAAGGCCGCCAAGCCGTTTTCGGAAACGCTGGTGAACACCAAGCCCATAATGCCGAACGGGGCGAGATTGATGACCCAACGAATCACCTGAGACACGCCATCGGCCACATTGGCGAGGAACGCCTTGGAGCTTTCATTAGCAATACCCTTCATGGCAAGACCGAACAGACAAGCCCACATCAGAATGCAGATGTAGTTGCCGTCGATCATTGCCTGAATTGGATTGGCCACAATATTGGTCAGCAACGTCTGCACAACCTCACTCAAGCCCTGCGGCACCACATCGGCGTCAGCGGCATCGCCCAACGATATGGTCTGCGGGAACGTGCGAGACGTCAGCACCGCCACGACGGCGGACAGGAACGTGGTGAACAGATACAGGAAAAGCACCGTGCCAAAACGGCCGTCAAGCTTGGAATTACCTTGAGCCAAAGCGCTTGCCACCAGCACAAACACCAGAATCGGAGCGACGGCCTTCAATGCGCTTACGAACAGGGTGCCGAATTCGCCGATCCACGTCATATGCGGAACGACCAATGCCAGTGCGGTGCCCGCGATAAGACCGACGATAATGCGGATAATCAGTGATACGCCGTTATATTTGTCGGCAACGCCACGAAGCGCTTTCGAAATATGGTTCATATTCTCTCTCGTTCTTTCCAGCTGGCTTGCCTTTGCCAGCCAGCACAACAAGAGCACATCCTAATCACGCTCGATAACACGAAATGTAAAATGTCCAATTATAGGGACGCGCAACTTCAACACGCCATAGCGATGCGATCAAATATCAGTACAGCGATGAACAGTTTATATATCTTTATTCATCGAGCCATGTCTGCTGATCAGACTGTTAATCAGCCAAGCGGCACTTTCGAAACGAACGTACGAGGCTCTCCCGTCACCGGATCGTCGAAATGTAATTCACGAGCCACTAATTCCAACGGTTGCGAGAAATCATCGTAAGAATGCTGCACAATATTCGGATAGAAATCATCGCCCAAAATCGGCAATCCCAACGAATTCATATGCACACGCAATTGATGCGTTTTGCCGGTTTTCGGGTGCAGCACATAATTCACATATGCTTTGCCGTCGATGCAACGTACCGTGTTCCCCCGCTCAATCAACGTTTGCGCATTGACGATTTCCGGAATTTCGTACGCCTGAAGTCGCCCGCGATCCTTGCAAATATGCGATGCTCGGATTGCCGGAAATGGTTGATGCCTGTCGATTCTTACGATTGTTCCGTATTGCGGATGCTGTTCGGGGGCAAGTGGCGCCAAACATTCATAGGTTTTGATGGCTTTACGATTCTGGAACAGCATTTGGTAAGCGCCACGCAATTCCGGTTTGCGCACAAATACGACGATACCTGCGGTAAGTCGGTCCAAACGGTGCGCGGGAACAATATCAGGTTCGCCATACTGTTCCCGAAGTCGGATCAACGCGGTTTCGCGATACCACATGCCGCGCGGTGTGGTGGCGAGAAAATGCGGTTTGTCAACCACGATAATCGCATCGTTCTCGTAAAGAACCTCACATTCGAACGGAATGTGAGGTTCTTCAAGAACGTAACGATGCCTCTTCTGCTGACTCTGTTGACGCATCGTATGAACGATTACTCCACGGTGACGGACTTGGCAAGATTACGAGGCTTGTCAACGTCGTAATTCTTCAGCTTGGCCATGTCCATGGCGAATAGCTGCAGCGGCACCACGTCCACCAGCGGACTCATCAGCGTTGGGCAGGCCGGACGCCAGAACACCACGTCCGCGTAGCGTTCAACATCGGGATCGTTCTCTTCGGCCACGGCGATAATGTACGCGCCACGGGCCTTGACCTCTTCGATACCGGAAATAACCTTGGCGTGCAGCACATTGCGGCCACGTGCCGGCGGCACGATGAACACTACCGGTTCGCCTTCGTCCACCAATGCGATCGGACCGTGCTTGAGTTCGCCGGCCGCGAAACCTTCGGTGAAGGTGTAGGCGATTTCCTTCAATTTCAACGCACCTTCCATCGCGACCGGGTAGCCAACATGACGCCCCAGGAACAGGAAGGACTTCGCATCGACCATCTGCGCGGCAGCATCATGCACGGTCTTGGTCTGCGTGTCGAGAATCCACTGGATCTTGCGAGGCATGTCTTTGAGGGAATCCAACGTCTGCGCGATTTCGTCGCGGAACATTGCACCCTTGACCTGCGCCAAATACAAGCCAAGCACGTAGGCGGCAGTAATCTGCGCCACGAACGCCTTGGTGGAGGCGACCGCCACTTCCGGACCAGCGTGCGTGTACAGCACCGCGTCGGATTCACGCGGAATGGACGCGCCCTGCGTGTTGCAGATGGCCAGCACCTTCGAACCCTGCTCGCGCGCATGACGCAATGCCATCAGCGTATCCATGGTTTCACCGGACTGCGAAATGGCCACCACCAACGTGCGCGGGGTGAGAATCGGATCACGATAGCGGAATTCGTGGGCGAGCTCCACTTCCACCGGAATACGCACCCAATGCTCGATGGCGTACTTGGCCACCATGCCCGCATAGGCGGCGGTACCGCAGGCGATAACGATAATCTTGTCGATCGCCTTGAAATCATGCTCGTCGATGCGAACCTCGTCAAGATTGAGATTGCCGTCCTTGCCGAGACGTCCCAACAGCGTGCGCTGCACCGCCGCCGGCCCTTCGTGGATCTCCTTGTTCATGAAGGAGTCCCAACCGCCCTTTTCGGCCGCGGAAGCATCCCAATCCACGGTGTAGGTCTTAGGATCGGCCACGATGTTGCCCATGAAATCAGACACCACGACCTTATCGGCGGACACCATCACGGCCTGATCCTGATCGATTTCCATGGCACGCTTCGTGTAGGCCACGAACGCGGCCACATCGGAACCGAGAAAATTCTCACCTTCGCCAAGACCAACCACCAGCGGCGAATCATGGCGGGCGCCGACCACGATACCCGGCTGACGGCAGTCGGTGGCGAGAATCGTGAACGCGCCTTCTAGCATGCGTGCCAAGCGTCGCACGGCCTTGAACAAGTCGGGCTTGCCGGTTTCCTCAACGATTTTCTCACTGATTTTGCCCAGTAGTTTCGCCGCAACCTCCGTATCGGTTTCCGATGAGAAACGGTAACCTTCCGTCTGCAGATCAAGACGAAGCTGAGAGGCGTTTTCGATGATGCCATTATGAATGATGGCGACCTTGCCGTCTTGCGAGGTATGAGGATGCGCGTTGATGTCGTTCGGCACGCCGTTGGTGGCCCAACGGGTATGGCCGATGCCCACGGTGGCCATCGGCATCGGTTTGCGTTCCACGTCTTCGATCAGGTTGGCGAGGCGCCCCGCCTTCTTGCGCACTTCCACATGGTCCATGCCGGGCGCGGTCAGCGCCACACCGGCCGAATCATACCCGCGGTATTCCAAACGCCGTAGGCCTTGGAGGCACACTTCCAACGGCTTGCCGCACACGGTTTCCACATTTCCTGCATATCCTACGATTCCACACATAACACCCCAGCTTATCGGGTAATGGTGTCATTTTCGAAACGAAACCGTCCCATCGCACCGAACCTTTGATATATGGACACAAAAATCCCCATGCCGACAGTTTTCAACATGGGGATTTTCTTCAGCTCTTCCCTTAATCGCAATTCTCGCAACGAAGAGATGTCTGATCCTTAACGATTATGCTTACGGCGATTTACAGCACGTGCTGCAGGAAGTCCTTGAATCGTGGTTCCTGCGGATTGTCGATGATTTCAGGACCGCCCTGTTCCACAACAACACCGCCGTCCATGAATACGATCTGATCGGCTACTTCGCGCGCGAAGCCTATTTCGTGGGTGACAACCACCATGGTCATGCCTTCTTTCGCCAAAGACAGCATGACGTTCAGCACTTCGCCCACCAATTCCGGATCGAGTGCTGAAGTCGGCTCGTCGAACAGCATGATTTCCGGCTTCATGGCGAGCGCACGGGCAATGGCCACACGCTGCTGCTGGCCTCCGGAAAGCTGTGCCGGATAGTGGTCGAGGCGATCGCCCATGCCCACGCGGTTCAGCTCTTCGATGGCAAGCTTGCGGGCTTCCTTTTTATCCATGTGCTTGACATGGATCGGCGCTTCCATCACATTTTCGAGAGCCGTCATGTGCGGGAACAGGTTGAACCTCTGGAACACCATGCCCAGTTTGGAACGCTGCTCGGCCACTTCCTTGTCGTTCAGGGTCTGCAGCACCTGCTTGCCGTCCTTGTCGACATACTTGTAGCCGATCATTTCACCGTCGACGTCGATTTCGCCGCCGGTCAGTGTTTCCAACTGGTTAATCAGGCGCAGGAACGTGGATTTTCCGGAACCGGAAGGTCCCAGAATCACCGTCACCGAGCCGGGCATAACCGTCATATCGACGCCCTTGAGCACATGCAGGCTACCGAAAGCCTTATGCACCTGCGTGGCCTTCACTGCGGGAACAACACCGTTGGTGGTTGGTTCAGTCATTGCTCACTCCCCTCACGCGGTCATGCCCGCGAACGTTGCCTCGTTCTGCTTGGTGATATCGTCTTTCGGTTCGCCTTCGGTTTTGCCCGGCAGCGGCGGCTGCTTGCCGCGCGCGCCGGCCGGTCGTGCATCGAAGCCCTTGCCGAAATGCTTCTCCAGGCGAGACTGCAGCACCATCAGAATGGAGGTGATCACCAAATACCAGATGCAGGCCACGATCAGCAGCGGAATCGGCTTGTACAGTCGGGTTGCGATTGCGGTGGTGGCGAACTGCAGTTCCAGCGTGAACGGCACGGCGTTGACCAGCGAAGTGGTCTTCAACATGCCGATGAACTCGTTGCCGGTCGGCGGAATGATGATGCGCATGGCCTGAGGAAGCACCACGCGACGCATGATCATGGAGCGCTTCATACCCAGCGCCTTGGCCGCTTCGGTCTGACCCGGATCGACGGCTTCAAGACCCGCACGCACGATTTCAGCCAGATATGCCGCTTCGTTCAGTGCGAGACCCAGCCATGCCGCGTTGAACGCGGTAATGACGGACTGCGAGTCAATGCTCCAGAATTCAATGGAAGTGAACGGAATGCCCACGCCGATGCGAGGCACCAACACGGCGAACAGACCCCAGAACACCAGCTGCGTATACACAGGGGTGCCACGGAAGAACCAAATGTAGAACCAGCTCACGCCACGCAGCACCGGATTGATGGACTTGCGCATCACGGCCAAAATCACTGCCAGAATAATGGCGATGACCATAGAGATGACCGTCAGCAGCAACGTGTATTTGATGCCTTCGAGCACATTCTCGTTGAACAGGTACTTCCAGACCACATTCCATTCGAAACGCGGATTGGTAATCAGGCCCTGCAGCAGCATGGCGGCGAACAGAGCGACGATGACCGCCGCCACAATCGGGCCCGTACGCTTAACCGGCAGCGCCTTGATGCGATTCGGAATATCGAGGCCATCGCCGTCGATCTGTTTTTTCGCCATGATGCTTCAGTTCCTTCGTTGTTGATGTAAATAGTGGGGATGAGATCAGTCGAGATCGGTCGGGTTGATCTCAGCCTTGTCAAGAGCGCCGGATTCCACGCCCCAATGCTTGAGGATCTTCATATACGTGCCATCGTCCATCAGCTTCTGTACGGCCTTCTGCACGGCTTCAGCAAGCTGGGTGTTGCCCTTCTTAACAGCGATGCCCTGCTTGGCCACGCCTTCAACGTCGCCCAAGGCTTCAAGCTGTCCGTCAGTCTGGGAGATGGCATAGCCGGCGACCGGCGAATCGGCATAGAACGCATCGGCCTTGCCCGTAGCCACTGCGGTGGCTGCTTCGGCCTGACGCTTGTACGACATCACCTCGGCCTTGTTATCGGCCTCGCATCCTTTGGCGATGGTGTTGGCTTCCTCTTCCTGCACGGTGCCGGTCTGCACCGCGATCTTCGCGCCACACATGTCGGAAGTGTCGAGTTTCTTCGGATTGCCCTTCTGCACGGCCCACGTGGAACCTGCACGGTAGTAGCTCACGAAATCCACGGACTGCATACGCTCTTCGGTGATGGTCATGGCGGTAATGCCCAGATCATACTTGGAGCCAATGGAAGGAATGATGGTGTCGAACATGGAAGACACGATATTCGGCTTCAAACCAAGCGTCTTTGCGATGGCCTTGGTCATATCGATATCATAGCCGACCGGAGTCTTGCCGTCTTCGGCATAGAATTCAGCCGGAGCGTACGAAAGCTCCATACCGGCGGAAAGCTCGCCGTCCTTCACCAGATCGCCGGACGGAACCAGCTTGGCCAGCTCGTCATCCTTTTCAATGGTGCTGACATCGTAACCGGTGGTAGTGTTCGACGAATCCGACGAATCACCGGATTTGGACGCATCGGAGGTGCCGCAAGCGGCAGTGGAAAACAACATCGCCGCGCTCAGCGCAAGCGCCACAACGGACTTGATCTTCAAAGACATGATACGCATATCCTTCTTCTTATCTCTTCATTGCCATACCGAAAATCTCAACGCCATTCGGTTGCAGAGAACCTCAGTATCTCAAATAGGCACGATAAGAGCGCAATGCTACATGTACGTTACGTTGCGCAAAACTTACGTACCAGCCAAGAATCGCGCAATGAGCTCCGTCGAATCACGGAAGATCCATATACGAAAAACGGAAGGCACGCGGATTGGGTCCGCATGCCTTCCATCATATCGGCATCACAGTATCGCCGTGTGCGATGTCTGCCTTACGTTTGATCGTTCAGTCGAGGTCGGTCGGATTGATTTCGGCTTTGTCGATCGCTCCGTTCTCCACGCCCCAATGCTTGAGGATCTTCATATACGTGCCGTCATCCATAAGCTTCTGCAGTGCGGCCTGCACCGCCTTGGCGGTATCGGAATCGCCTTTCTTAATTGCCACGGCCTCCTTGGTCACGCCGACATCCTCTCCGAGGGCTTCTAGCGTATCTTCGGTTTGTGCGATGGCATAGCCGGCTACCGGCGAATCGGCATAGAATACGTCAGCCTTGCCCGTCGCCACGTTCGTGGTCACATCGGTCTGCAGCTTATTCGACAGAATCTGCACTTCGGACTTGCCGTCGGCCTTGCATTGTTTGGCGGCAGCGTTGACTTCCTCTTCCTGCGTGGTGCCCGTCTGCACCGCGATCTTCAAGCCGCACAAGTCGGAAGTATCGACCTTGTTCGGATCGCCCTTCTTCACCACCCACGTGGAACCAGCCTTGAACATGCTCACGAAATCGACAGCTTCCATACGCTCGGGCGTGATGGTGAACGACGAAATGCCGATATCGTACTTGGTACCGATCGACGGAATGATCGAATCGAAGTTCGACGTTTGCGGCACGGCCTCAAGACCGAACATATTGGCGAGCGCCTTCGCGATATCGACATCGAAACCAATCGGGGTCTTGCCGTCCTCCGCAAGGAATTCGGCGGGAGCGTACGACGTGTCCATGCCGACAGTGAGCTTGCCGTCCTTGGTGACTGATTCCGGCAGCATCGCGGCTATATCGTCATCCTTCGTCGCGCCGGAAACGTCATAACCGGTGGTGTTCGACGACGACTCAGAATCACCGGAAGCCGTGGAATCGGATTTTTCCGATGTGCCGCACGCACTCAACGAAACGATCATGGCGGCGCTTATCGCAAAAACAGCGAGTTTCCTCAGATTATTGAAAGCCATCGCGAATCCTCTCTTCATTCCCAACCGCATGAATACGGCCGAACCGAAGTTCTGCGGGCACCATAGAAAACGATTGCTACGGCCACGTTAATAGCACGCAAACTCTATTCGGTATGCCGTTTTTCCTTACGAAAAAGCGGGTTTTGCCATATCACAATATGATCAAAACCCGCTTTGTTCCCGGCACGTTGCCAGCTAGGCGATCCTTAAAACCGTCTGATCCGCGGACGGTTCAATCATGGAATCATTCGGCGCCCGGCGTATTGATTTCCGACGTTTCGATGGCACCGTCCTCGACACCCCAATACTTGAGGATCTTCAGATACGTACCGTCGTCGATGAGCTTCTGCACGGCCTTCTGCACGGCCTCATCCATCTGGCTGTCGCCTTTTTTGATGACGATGCCTTCCGGGGCGACGCCTTCGACCTTGCCCAGCATTTCCAGCTGTCCATCGGTCTGTGCGATGGCATAGCCCGCAACCGGCGAATCGGCATAGAACACGTCAGCCTTGCCGGTGACAACGTTCGTGGTCACATCGGTCTGCAGCTTGCTGGAGATCACTTCAAGCTTATCCTTGCCGTCGGCCTCGCATTGCTTGGCCATCTTGTTCGCTTCGGTCTCCTGCATGGTTGCAGTCTGCACGGCCACCTTCTTGCCGCACAGATCGGACACGTCGATCTTGTTCGGATTGCCCTTCTTCACGGCCCATGCCGATCCGGCATCGAAATGGCTTACGAAATCAACCGCTTCCAAACGTTCCTTGGTCACGGTGAACGACGAAATGCCGATATCGTACTTGGTGCCGACCGATGGAATGATCGAATCGAAATTCGCGGTTTCCGGATCCGCTTCAAGGCCGAACACCTGCGCCAAAGCCTTGGCGATGTCGACATCGAAGCCGACCGGGGTCTTGCCGTCCTCCGCAAGGAATTCGGCGGGAGCGTACGACGTGTCCATACCGATGGTGAGCTTGCCGTCCTTCGTCACATAGTCGGGCAACAGTTTGGCGATGTCATCGTCTTTCTGCACCGACGAAACGTCATATCCCGTCAGCTCACTCGATTTCGAACCGCTATCGGACGAAGCCGCATCGTCGCTTCCGTCACTGGTGCCGCATGCCGCTCCAGCAAACAGCATCGCAACGCTCAGCGCACACGCGGCAGCCGTCTTCAGACTTTTCTTCGCTTCCATATCCTTTTCTCCTATGTCTCGCTCAGTCTATTCGACCGAATCCGAACCATACACTAGAGAGGGCAAGCTACAAAAAGATTACGACCACCGCTTTATGTCAGTATGTGAAACAGGAAATTTTCCGGTTTCGACTTATCGCACTTGCTTGTTGGCATAGCGCATGGCACGCAACGCCTCACGCTTGTCTTGTTCCTCGCGCAACGCCTGACGCTTGTCGAATTCCTTCTTGCCTCGGGCCAACGCGATTTCCGCCTTGACACGGCCATCCTTGAAATACAGGCTCAGCGGAATGATGGTGAAACCTTTGGCTTGGCTTTGACGTGCCAGCTTGTCGATCTGCGCCGCATGAAGCAGCAGCTTACGCTTGCGCTTAGGGGCATGATTGTTCCACGTACCATTGAGATATTCAGGAATGTTGGCTCCCTCAAGCCACATTTCACCGCGACGGTCAATGGTGATGAACGATTCGGCCAGCGATGCACGTCCCTCACGAAGCGACTTCACCTCAGTGCCGGTCAACACCAGACCGGCTTCATACTTGTCTTCGATGGCGTAATCATGGCGTGCCTTCTTGTTCTGCGCAATCGGCTTCACACCTTGTTCCTTGGCCATGTCGGACCTCCTTTCCGGTTCTTCGAAGAAGTGTTCTGCAACGCAACAATCGACAATATCACGGGAGCGCGCCGCCCAACGATTCAGGCGGCGCGCTCCCGTGACACAACGCTCAAGGAAAAACTCAAACACTCCTTGATGAATCAGTGCACATACCAGAACTGGGACGCGTTGTATAGCGTGCGATACGACACGTTGTAGGGACCGCCGGACGCGTTCATCTCGGAAATGGTGATAGTGCTTCCGTTCACCGCTTCCACAACGGCCACATGACCGTAGAAACCATCTGCTCCAGCCTGCCCAGGAAGGAAGGAGAGAGCCGCGCCCACCTGCGGATTATGGTCCACTCGCAGACCATACGAGGAAGCGGTAAGATACCACTGGCCACCGTTGCCCAAGTACGAGGGTGTTCCGATGCCCATCTGTCTACGACGTTCGTACGCCCACCACGTGCACTGACCAGCCACGTAGGCATTGCCGTAATCGCCATTGGAGGTTCCCTGACCGGAATTGTTATTGGTGCTCGGCGCGGGAGCAGGAGTAGGAGCAGGAGTAGGAGTAGGCGTAGGAGTAGGCGTAGGAGCAGGAGCAGGCGTCACATTGCTGCCGCCATTATTGGTATTGTTGTTGCCTGGCTGGGTCTGCCCTTGATTGCCGCCATTGTTTTGATTGGCTGCTGCGGCCTGCTCGGCTGCATACTGGCGATTGAAGGAATCGACCTGTGACTGCAATATAACCGTTTGCGCCGCTTGCTTGGCCACGCTGCTGTTCAGCTGCGACTGCTGGCTTTCCAATTCGGCACGGCGGGTTTCGCCTTCTGCACGCAACTGGTCAAGCGAGTCGCGCTGGGTCTGTGCGGAAGCGGCAGCCTGCTGGGCGGAAGCGGCTTTCGCGTCCGCCGTGGTTTTCAAATTGGCGATCTGCTTTTCGATGGCGGCAAGACGCTCGCTGCGGTTCATTGACGTGTTCAACGTATTCGCCGCATCGCTGGCCGCATTGGCTTCGGTACGGCTCAACGCATCACGAGACTGCATGGAATTAATAAACTCCTGCGTACTCGTGGAACCTGTCACCACGCTCATCACAGTGGATGCATCGGAACCATGCAGGTCTTCACGAGCCATCTGCGCCACGGCCGCATGCGCGTCGTCGTAGTCCTTGCCCGTCTGCTCAATTTGCTCTTCGAGGTTTTCCTTGTCTTTCTTCGCGGCCTCCAAACGGGAAGCAGCAGCCTCTGCCTCGCTTTGCGCCGAAGCGGCAGCGGCATTGGCCTCATCGACCTCAGCCTGGGCCGCCGGAATCTTCGTATTCGTCAATTCGTCCAGTTCGACGATCTTGTTTGCCAGATCGGACTTCACACCAGAAAGCTGCGAACGCAACTGCGCTTCACGCTGTGCGCTGTCGGACTTCCGATTCTGCGCGTTCACCAGATTGCTATACGTATTAGCATGCGCCTGCGGAACAGCAGGCGAGAACGGGGCGATCGCCATCGTGGCGCACATAGCCCCCGTTGCAAACACCGCAGCGGCCGGCTTGAGAGCTTTTTTGCTTATCATTCGGTCACTTGCCTCCCATCATTGTTCCACACCATAGCATCTCATGCTTAAAATCCGCGACACGTAATGCCACTTGCCATTAAGTAATACTTATCAGGCCTTCAGATATCTATGCAGCGATACCGTGGATGCAATCACGGACAGCAATACCGCTCCAAGAACCAGAATCGGCGAAATCCAAAGCACTGTCATCTGATTCACATACGGAATCCATTTTACGGAAGTCGCAAGCCAATCAGTGACGAACACCTTGACCAATACCGAAAGCGTGGCGCAAGACAGCAGCGAACCCACCAACGACGCGATCGCACCTTCCAGAATGAACGGCAATCGAATCGTCCAGTTCGAAGCACCCACCAAACGCATGATTTCCGTTTCGGTTTTGCGAGACGCCGCAGACATACGAATCGTGGTACCGGTCAGCATAATGGCAACAACCACCATCACCGCGGCCAATGCGGCAGTCGCAATGGTAGCGCGGTTCAGTACGGCAAAAACCGGCTCGAAAATCTGCCGTTGGTCACTGACGGTATCGACACCTTCCTTGCCGGAAAGCACTTCGGAAACCACCTGGTATTTTTCAGGATTCTTGAGTTTGAGCCACAATGAATCCTGCATGTCATCGGCAGTGAGTGTACGCCCCTGATATTCGCCGTTCGGATATTGCTTAAGGAAGGTGTCGTTATAGAAATCTTCCTTGCTGACGAAGGTGATCTGCGAAACATCATCGGCAAGCTCGTTGCGGATGGTTTGCTGCAAGTCGTTTATCTGTGCCTGTGTCGCGGCGGTTCCTGCGGTGCAGTTCACGGATTGGCTGGTGCCGTCGGGGCACATCCACACCACCACTTCGACCTTGGAATACCAATCGCCTTTGGCTTTGGTGATCTGTGCCTGGGTAAGCACCGACGCTCCGATGAAAAGGAATGAGATGAAGGTAACGAGCATCACCGAAAGCAGCATGGGCACGTTGCGCTTGAGGCTGCTCCAGGTTTCGGAAAGAATGAAACGCAAACGCATCAGTCGTTCTCCTTGTTTTCGGACGTTTCGTGCTGTTCGGCGGATTGTTCTGCGCAGTTCGCCGCTCCATCGTCGGTCACTGCAGGAACGGCAGGAGGTGCCGGAGGCACTGGCGGCGCGGGAGGCATCGGCGGCGCCGGAGGCGTAGGAACCGTTGGCTCAGCCGGCTGTTCGTTTTCATCCGCGTTGCCTGATTCGACGCTCGTTTCAGACGAAACGATAGTGGTATCGGCATTGGATTCGCTCTGGGAACGTGCAGACGAATCAGCTTGTTCCGGCTCTGCAAGCTCCTCGAGCTTCAGGCCCTTGCCCCAGGTCAACGTGGTCTCCACCGAGGCGAACGCCTCTCCGTAACGGCCGGTGCGACCGGAATGCACGGAATTGGCAAGTCGCGCAATGCCCGCATCTCCATTGCCATCGTGGATGGCCGCAGCCACGGCATCAACCGCATTCGCCGCGGTTTCGGCTCGCGTCGCACCTTCCACATCCACCGTTCCTTCGGAAGCATCGGACACGTCCAAACCTCTTGGCGCGCGGTACTTCGCGTCGACATCGCCACCATTCAGCGCCTGATGCGATTTGGATTCCACTTCGGCATCCGGGAAGTACAGTGCGGAATCGTAGGATCCTTGCTGCTCGTCACGCACGATTTTGCCGGTATGCAGTTCGACCACGCGCTTGCGCATGGAGTTGACGATTTCCTCATTATGCGTGGCCATGACGACGGTGGTGCCGGTGCGGTTGATGGCGTCCAACACTTCCATAATGCCCAACGATGTGGTCGGATCAAGGTTTCCGGTAGGCTCGTCGGCCAGCAGAATCTGTGGATGGTTCACATACGCTCGCGCGATGGCCACACGCTGCGCCTCACCGCCGGAAAGCTCATGCGGATAGCTGTCCTCCTTACCGGTAAGCCCAACCGTCTGCAGAACTTTCGGCACCAACGATTTGATGGTGGAACGGCTTGTGCCGATCACTTCAAGTGCGAACGCCACATTCTCCCACACCGTTTTGTTGTTCAACAGCTTGTAATCCTGAAAGATGAAGCCGATGGAACGACGATAATGCGGCACCTGCCGTGCGGACAGGCGTCGCAAATCGTTGCCTGCGACGCGGATCTCGCCGTCCGTGGCCTCCTCTTCACGCAGCAACAGGCTCAGCAATGTGGTTTTGCCGGAACCTGATGCGCCCACGAGGAACACGAAATCCCCTCGATTGATGTCGAGATTGATGTCATCCAACGCAGGCCTAGTGCCTTTCGGATACACCTTGCTCACATGTTCAAGCGAAATCAGCGCCATCGTCGTACCCCTCCACTATGTGCTGTTCTGATTACGGGAATCGCGGCTTTTAGGCTTCCGCTTCTTCCTCCGCCTTACGACGCTGTTCATGACGCCAGCGGATACCAGCTTCGATGAACGCGTCGATATCACCGTCGAACACGGCTTGGGTCTGCGAGGTCTCATAGCCAGTGCGCAGATCCTTGACCATCTGATACGGATGCAGTACGTAGGAGCGCATCTGATCACCCCAGCTGGCCTTGATATCGCCGGCAAGTTCCTTCTTTTTCTTGGCTTCCTCTTCGTGACGCAGCACCAGCAGTCGGGACTGCAGCACTGCCATAGCCGCGGCACGATTCTGAATCTGCGAACGCTCATCCTGCATGGTCACCACGATGCCGGTCGGAATGTGGGTGATGCGTACCGCGGAATACGTGGTGTTCACGCCCTGCCCGCCAGGACCGGAAGAGCAGTAGGTATCAACACGGATTTCGGAATCAGGCACGTCGATATGATCGGTCGCTTCGACGAGCGGCACCACTTCCACAGCCGCGAAGCTGGTCTGACGGCGGCCTTGGTTGTCGAACGGGGAGATGCGTACCAGACGGTGGGTGCCGCCTTCCACGCTCATGCGACCATACGCATAGGGGGCATCCACCTGGAAGGTGGCGGACTTGATGCCCGCCTCTTCCGCATAGGAGGTGTCCATGACTTTAGCTTTGTAGCCGTTGCGTTCCGCCCAACGCAGGTACATGCGCAACAGCATCTGTGCGAAGTCGGCCGCATCCACGCCGCCAGCACCGGAGCGAATGGTCACCACTGCGGAACGTTCGTCGTATTCGCCGTCAAGCAAGGTCTGGATTTCCATGTCCGCCAGATCGTTCTGAATGCTTTCGACTTCGGACCGCGCTTCCGCCAACGTGTCGGCGTCGTCTTCTTCCTGCCCCAATTCCACGAGCGTTTCGACGTCGTCGATACGCTGGCTTGCGGAGGCGAGACGCTTCAGCTGGGACTGTACCGCGGAAAGCTTGCTGGTCACCTTCTGCGCGTTTTCGGGGTCATCCCACAGTCCCGGTTCGGCCGCCTGCACTTCAAGATCCTTGGCCTGTGCGGTCAGTCGGTCGACGTCCAGCGCCTTGGAAATTGATTCGTATTTGGCGCGCGCTTCGCCGATTGCTTGGGAAAAATCAAATTCTGCCATCGTTTACACCATACATTTCTTTATGCGTTCTTTATATTCTGTCATGGAGCCTCATACGGCTTTCGCACAATCCTCAACTTTTCCACGTGCCCGCATGCTCACTCCCATCCTGCCGAGCCGTGAACTAGTCTCGTTATGTATGGGAATGCAGACCCGGGGAGGATCATACCAGACCAAGGGCGTCAAAGACCTGCGTAGATAGCAGGAATCACCAGACTCAGCAGCATCGCCGCGGCAATGACGATGCACACCGCTCGCACCAAAGTGCGGCGACGGCGCTCTCGCTGCTCGCGTTCGCTTCTGTAGTCACTCATGGGGCACCAGTATAGGCAACACCTTCTACTTATCGACTTCCGGCATTCTTGACGCAGTCTCGTATTTCATGCGCGGAAATCATGCGCGAATCATTCGAGAACGTGAACGAATCATTTATGGTAGGGCTCTCCGGCATTGATTTTGTACGCACGATAGATCTGTTCCAACAAAATAACGCGCATTAACTGATGCGGGAACGTCATTTTGGAGAAGCTCAGCAGGTAGTCGGCCCGTTTCACAATCGTTGGATCAAGCCCGAGAGAGCCGCCGATGATGAGCTGGATATGGCTTGTGCCGTGCAGCCCGAGACCGTCGATTTTCCGCGCAAGTTCCTCGCTGGTCAGCTGCTGGCCTTCGATGGCGAGCGCGATGACGAACGCATCGTCACGTATATGTTTGGCGATGCGTTCGCCTTCCTTGGCTTTGATTTGCCGTTCAACTCCCTCACTGGCATGCTCGGGTGTTTTCTCGTCGGCTACTTCGACGATGTCAAGCTTGCAGTATCGGCTGAGTCGTTTCGAATATTCGGCGATGGCGTCGCGCAGATATTTTTCCTTGACTTTGCCGACGGTGATAAGGGAGATTTTCATGGCTTGCTTTTAGTTCTTGTGCAGTTTTTCGTTCAGTTCGATACCGGTCTTGCGATAGCGCGCTTCGATACGTCCGGACACCGAGTTGCGGATGAACAGAATGTTGTCTTTGCCGGAAAGGTCGGCGCCCTTGACGGTTTCGAGCGGTTCTCCCGCTGCAACCTTGGCCTTGTCGTAGATGGTCACCTTGGTGCCGGCGGTCACATACAGGCCGGCTTCAACCACGCAGTTGTCGCCAAGGGAGATGCCAATGCCCGCGTTCGCACCGAGCAGCGAATGCTCGCCGATGGAGTTCTTGAGCTTGCCGCCGCCGGACAGGGTGCCCATGATGGATGCACCGCCGCCGATGTCGGAACCATTGCCGACCACAACACCTTGGGAGACTCGGCCTTCCACCATGGAAACGCCGAGCGTGCCGGCGTTGAAGTTCACGAAGCCGGCATGCATGACGGTGGTACCTTCGGAAAGGTGGGCGCCCAAACGCACGCGGTCGGCGTCGCCGATACGTACGCCGGTCGGCACCACATAGTCGACCATGCGCGGGAACTTGTCGATCGACAACACGTTCACGTCGACCTTCGGCAGGCCCGGAGCGCTCTGGTTGGCGGCGGCCATCACATCGAGCTTGCGCAGCGCGAAATCCTCGACCGCGAAAGGACCATAGTTGGTCCACACCACATTGTTGAGGGCCGCGAAAATGCCATCCAGGTTCAGTGTGTTCGGCTTGGCCAGACGCATGCTCAGCAAGTGCAGACGCAGGTAGGCGTCGGCGGCATCTTCGATCGGCTCGTCAAGCTTCGACACGGTGAACACCGGAATGCGGCGCACACCACGCACGTCCACTCCCTCATGGGCAAGGTTGCCGAAATTATGGTTCGGGCGGGCCACTTCCTTCGGCGCCTCGCCAAGCTTCAATTCCGGATACCAAACATCCAAAGTATTGCCGGCCGCGTCCACGCTGGCCAGACCCCAACCCCACGCAGTGCGTTGATCGGTCATTCTTCGCTCCTTCACAATAGTGATTGCATTACTTGCACGTTTCCGTGCAATACTTTAGCCGCAGGGCTTGGCGAAAGAAATCACGATTCCATGAAGCAGCGAAAAAACAACTATCGACGGTCGATCGGCACGTAATCGCGTTCGGTGTAACCGGTGTACACCTGACGTGGACGACCGATCTTGGTGTTTGGATCGGCAAGCATCTCACGATATTGCGCAATCCAACCGGGAATGCGCCCCAATGCGAACAATGTGGTGAACATCGACGGATCGAAACCGATCGCACGGTAGATCAATCCCGTGTAGAAGTCGACATTCGGATACAAGTGACGAGACACGAAATACTCGTCATTCAACGCGATCTTCTCCAATTCCGTGGCGACGTCGAACAATGCACGCTCATCGGCCGGCAGTTTCAACGTATCCGCGCGTTCCATGATCTTCTGCAGATACGTCTTGGCGATCGCCGCACGAGGATCATACGATTTGTACACGCGGTGGCCAAGTCCGGAAATGCGCTGACCACTGGTTTTGGCGTCTTCCACGAATTCCTTGACGGTTTTGCCTGAATCGCGAATGGTTTTGAGCTGACGCAACACCGCCTCATTCGCACCGCCGTGCAGCGGGCCCGAAAGCGCGTTGATGCCTGCGGCGACCGCGGAATACAGGTTGGCGTGAGCGGAACCGGCGATACGTACCACGGACGTGGAGCAATTCTGCTCATGATCGGCATGGATGATCAGCAATCGGCCGAGTGCGTGCACGTACAGCGGATCGGAATCGAACGGCTCGTACGGCACCGCGAAGCACATGCGCAGAAAATCGTCCACGTAACCGCGCGAATAATCCGGATACAGCATCGGCTCATCGCGGCGACGGCGGAAAATGTAGCTGACGATGGTTCGCGCCTTCGCCATGATAATGGTCGCGGCTTCGTCAAGCTGGTCGGAATCGTTGATATCCGTGGTATCCGGGTAGAAGGTGGCGAGCGCGTTGACCGCGGACGCCATCACGCTCATCGGATGCGCGGTACGCGGGAAGGAGCCCATGAAAGTGCGGAGATCCTCCCCCACCATCGTACGATGGTTGATGTCGGAGATGAAACGGTCGTACTGCTCCTGATTCGGCAGTTCGCCGTGGCGCAACAGCCATGCGACCTCAAGGAAATCAGATTGCTCGCACAGCTGCTCGATCGGGTATCCGCGGTAGCGCAGAATCGAGTTCTTGCCGTCGATGTAGGTGATTTTCGATTCGCATTGCG
>OGRJ01001442.1_pt1 | contig 19843 bp, 23 predicted proteins | sample 1553411 | NCBI WGS metagenome assembly OGRJ01 (sample SAMEA2580084, study PRJEB22360) | human gut metagenome | biome: human gut; feature: human-associated habitat; material: faeces | place: Denmark | collected 2008/2010
TGTTTATTCCTCCTTATTTTTAAACAGATATATTAAGGAATTAATCTTATTTCTGATCTCTGCAATTCCAATTCCACTTTTTCTTTTGTTTCTGCTATTTCATCTATAGCTGCTTGCGTAGCTTCATTTGGATTATTTCCAGCGGATTTCAAAGCACTCTGGTAGAGGTAATTCATCTTTTCCCATTTCAACAAGTCATTAAACACCTTGTAACTTCTGATATTCAACAATGCATCCTGCAAAGACAGCGTATGTGCCTTCCCTCTGGTGGTGTATCCGATTTCGAGATAAGAAGAGAGAACCGGATTCAGATGGATGGATACAGTATCATCTTTTAACATCTTGTCCTCCCCTCGCTCTCCGCTGATCTGGAGGATGCCGGAATTGCAAAGAACCATAAGTACGCCCATCAGATCACCGACTGTTTCCAGACGAAGTCCGGCAGTATCACTGCCATTCAAAGCATTATAACTGACACCGAGTGCAGCTGCAATTTTCTCTAACTGAGGAGGTTGTGGCTGCATTTTATTTGTTTCGTATTTTCGGATAGAAACCGGATGGATGCCGGTCAACTCAGCCAGTTTATCTTGCGTGATGCCGATTTGTTTTCTGCAGTATTTGATTTTTTCTCCTATGGTCATTTTTATCGTCCTCCATGTATCGAGATGGCTACATTATAACATGTTTGAAAAAATTTTTCTACTGGCATTTCAAAATGCTTGACAATAGCGATGTCGCTACATATAATGAGAATATAAAATGTAGCGATAACGCTATAAAAAGAAAAGGAGGATGTATATATGGCAGAAAACAACAAGATTTATATTACTGCAAATGAACTCGCAGAAATGCTGGGTGTTTCTGTAGGTCATGCTTACAAGCTGATCCGTAAGCTGAATCAGGAACTGGAAAAAGAAGGATTTCTGGTGATTGCAGGCAAAGTTCCCAGACGCTATTTTGAAAAACGCTGGTATGGTTTCAGTGTGTGGGAGGTGGTCGAATGAAAGCGGAAAAAGACAAGAAAACAGGAAAATGGTTGATTCAGTATCGTTATACGGATTGGCAAGGAAAACGTCGGAAATCTACCAAAAGAGGTTTTGCGACCAAAAGAGAGGCGGAGGAATGGCTTCGAAATTTCCTTATTACGCAAAAAGCGGATTTTGATATGAAGTTTGCGGATTTTTGGAAGATGTATTGTGCAGATATGGAAACTCGCCTGCGGGAGCATACCATGAGAACGAAAAAGTATATTGTGGAGCTGAAAATTCTCCCGTATTTTGGGAATAAGCGGGTAAATGATATTACTGCAGCTGACATCCGACAATGGCAGAATGAGTTGATTAAAATGGGGTATTCACCCACTTATCTGAAAACAATCAATAACCAGTTGAGTGCAATTTTTAATTATGCGGTTCGATATTATGATTTGAAAAGTAATCCCTGTGCAAAAGCCGGAAGCATGGGTAAGAGTAAGGCAGAAGAAATGGATTTCTGGACAGGAGAGGAGTTTAGGAGGTTTATCGACAGTGTTATGAACAAAAGGCTTTCTTATATGGCATTTATGACTTTGTACTGGACGGGAATGCGTTTGGGAGAACTTTTGGCTCTGAATCCGAAAGATGTGGATTTGGAAAAGAGAACAATTGCTATCACAAAATCATATCAACGTCTTGGTAAGAAAGATGTGATCACTCCACCAAAGACATCGAAAAGCAAGAGAGTGATTACCATTCCAGAGTTTCTGGCTGCAGATATCAAAGATTATATGGACAGCTTATATGATTTGCAGGAGGACGACAGGTTGTTCCCTATTACGAAATATTATCTGGAGCATGAAATGCAGCGAGGAATTAAAGAAAGTGGCGTAAAGCGGATAAGAGTACACGATTTGAGGCATTCCCATGCAAGTATGTTGATCGAACTGGGATTTTCGACATTGGAGATTGCGAATCGGCTCGGCCATGAAAAAGTGGAAACTACGCTGAATACCTACTCACATCTTTATCCAAACAAGCAGACAAAACTGGCTGAACGGCTGGATAGGGAGTACAAGGGGGATTTGCAATGAGTGGATTAGATAAAGATAGAAAACGCAATCAGACAGTTTGTTTTCGGATGACACCTGAGGAACGCAGAGAATTAGAAGCGCGCATTACAGTGAGTGGACTGCCGAAAGGGAAATATTTCCTTCAATCGGTACTCCATCAGGAAGTAAAGATTGCGGTTGGTAAATATCAGAGTGATCGGTTAAGCCTTGAAATAAGGCGGTTGTGGGAGCGTCTGGATCATCTGGAAACAGAGGATTTATATGAGGTACTGGCAGACTGCCGGGCATTAATGAAACAGGTAATTGAAATCACTAGTAATGGTTGTTTAGCAGCTTGGACAGCAAGTGATTTTAAAACAGAGATATTGGAAGATGAAAAATAAAAGCCTTTAAGTGTCGGCAAACACCTAAAGGCGGAGACTTGGTAGAAAATCCAAATCAATCACTGAGGTTATTCTACCAAAGTCTCCACCATCTTTCAACAGAAAATGGAGATAATTTTGGATAACAGAAGAAACGAACCGAATTTAAAACTAATAAATATGGAACAAGTAGAGATAGAAAAAATAGACTGGCTGCTTTATCCCTTTATTCCCTTTGGGAAAGTTACGATCGTGCAGGGAGATCCCGGTGAGGGCAAGACCACAATGGTGCTGCAGATTATTGCAAAGCTGACAAAAGGCGAGGCAGTATTACCATCGGGCAGTGATGAACCAGCCTTGGAAGGAAAAACAATGGATCTGGAGCCGGTAAATGTGATTTATCAGACTGCAGAGGATGGATTGGGCGATACCATTAAGCCCCGACTTCTTTCAGCAGGTGCAGACTGCTCCAGAGTGATGGTAATTGATGATAACGATCAGGCATTGACTATGATGGATGCCAGATTAGAAGAAGCTATTATAAAGACAAAAGCACGTCTTGTAGTTTTAGACCCGATACAGGGCTTTCTGGGTGCTGCTGTAGATATGCACAGGGCAAATGAAATTCGCCCCTTGATGAAGCGTATAGCGGTGTTTGCTGAGAAATATCATTGTGCAATTATTTGGATTGGTCATATGAACAAAAACAGTAATGGGAAATCGTCATACCGTGGACTTGGCTCTATTGATTTTCAAGCAGCTGCCAGAAGCGTACTGATTGTCGGAAGGATCAAGGATGAACCAGAAATTCGTGTGGTGTGTCATGTAAAAAGTTCCCTTGCACCGGAAGGAAAATCCATTGCATTCCGTTTGGATAAAGATACTGGATTTGAATGGATCGGGGAATATGACATCAGCGCAGATGATTTGTTAAGCGGAGAGAACCGGGGGCAGAAAATTCGTTCAGCGAAGGAATTTCTTAAGGAAGTCCTGGAATCTGGTTTTGTAGCACAGACAAAGGTGGCAGAAGAGGCGGAAAGCAGGGGAATTAAAAAGAAAACACTATGGAATGCGAAGAAGGAACTGGAAATTGATTCTGTAAAAATTGGTAACCAGTGGTTCTGGATGTTGCCTGAATAATATTGGGAAGATGGCAAGATTACCATCTCTTTAAGAACAGGGAATCTTGCTATCTTGAAAGGAGCTATGAATGAAAAATGTACAAATACCACATGAATTATTTATGAAACTGCTCCGATATCATCTGCTTGATGATGATAATTGTGCCGCTGATGTGAAAAAAGGTTTGGAACAAAAAATGAACGCTATGGCAGAGCTTGAATTATATACAAAATCAAAAACAGCTCCATCAGAGGAAGAACGGGAAAAAGCTCGCCAGGAGTATCTGGACAGGCGGGGAATACAGGCTGACTTTCGATGGTAATTCTTCTTTGAATGCCATATGACAGGGGCGTGGCACGCTCCTGTATAAATGGCAGACAAGGAAAAGTTGTAAATGTGAGGTCGGAAGTATGCCGACCGCAGGAAAGAATAGCCCCGCAGGGCACAAGGGTACTTTTGATGGATGGTACGGCTGTCGAAAGTGCTTTTGCGTTACTTTTGACAAAAGTAACAAAACCGGCCTAATGGGCACGAATACAATTCATGTGCCGTATCCGGCACTTTTTAGAGAATGTGAGGTGAAAAAATAGGATGATGAAAAGAACAATCAGCGGTATGACAGGAACAGGTTCTCTTGCTCATAACAGAAGGGATTTTATTGCAGAAAATGTTAATCCGAACAGAGTATATCTGAACATCTGTTACCTGGATGAAAATCTGAAGGATGTTTACAAAGAACTGTTTGATGAATCGGTAGAACGGTATAATGTCAGAAAAAGAAATGACCGGAAGATTACGAATTATTATGATAAGATCCAGCATGGAAAGCAGGAGAAGTTGTTCCATGAAGTAATTTTCCAGATTGGGAATAATAAGGATATGGCTGTCGGTACACCAGAGGGAGATCTTGCGGTGAAAGTATTGAATGAATATATGCAGGATTTTCAGAAATGAAATCCAACACTCCGAGTATTTTGCTGCTATCTGCATCAGGACGAAGCTACCCCACACCTACATATTGATTTTGTACCTTATGTGACCGGGTGGAAGGGAAAAGGAATGGATACAAGAGTTTCGTTGAAACAGGCATTGAAAAGTCTTGGATTTCAAGGTGGTGCCAAGCATGATACAGAATTGAATCAATGGATTAATCATGAAAAAGAAGTTCTGGCAGAGATTATGGAGTGGTATGAAATCGAGTGGGAGAAGAAAGAAACTCATGAAGAACATCTGGATGTGTATAATTTTAAGAAGAAGGAACGTGCAAAAGAAGTAAAGGAGCTGGAGCAGAAAATAGAAAATTTGACAGCAGATGTAGAAGCGATAGAATCGGATATAAAGGCGCTTAATCAGGAAAAAGCTGATGCAGAAAAAGCTAGGGATAAAGTCAGGGAAAGCAAAGAACAGGCGGAAAAAGAACTCAAGTATATGGAGAAGCAACGGAATCAGTTGCAGCCAATCATAAATAGTATTGATAAGGAAATAAAGAATTCTGGGCAAATTAAATTAGTGTTGCCTGAAGCTGGGACACTGGAACTGGCGTCTTCATATCGCAATAAAAAGATTAAACCTCTGTTCGCTAAGATGAAGAAATATATTGCAGGATTAGCTGCGAAGGTGATAGAACTTTCCAGAGAAGCAGAAAAATGGAGAGATAAATATCAGCAGTTGAAGAAAGATTATGATGATCTGGAAAAGGATGCTGATAAGGTAGCGAATCTGTGCAATCAGTTGTGTGATGATGTAGATAAGCTGGAAGTAATATCAGATAAATATAATAGAGCACTGCGGATATTTGGGAGGGATACTATAGAGTCGGCAATCTGGCATGATATTCAGAGGGAAAAAGCATTAGAAGAACAGAAACGAAAAGAGCAGGTGCCGAGGAAACTGAGTGACAGGCTGCAATGGGGCAGAGAAAGAAGCCAGGAGTACAATATGCAGCAGAAGAAAAATAAAAACAAACGCAGAGAAATGGAGTTGTAAGCATATTATAGAATAACGAATCGAGTTTTAAATTGCATGGAGATAGATTATTATTTTGTAGAAAGGTTTCTGATTAAGAAGAAACAGTGCATCTTTGTGGATGCTAATGCAAAAAGAGGAAGATAATGGTATAATTATAAAAGGTATAAATCATATTTTGCAATGCGCCTTGGAGAATAAAGAGTGGGATAGGATTCAGGGTATATTATACATGAAAGAAATAGGGAGAATATGAAATGGCATTAGATTATAAACTGTATTTACATGATTCAGATAAAGCTGCAATGGCAGCACTTAAAGCGATACCAGGGTTTTCTCAGGTGATGAAAGCTTTTATGAAAATTTGGAGCGAGCAACAATTAAGGCTTATTAACATGTCAACAAATCTTCGACTTAACGAAAAACAAATGGCTAAGTATTATAATATGCTTCCACCAATTTGCACGAAGTTAGGGATTGATGTTCCAGAACTGTTTGTAGAATTAGATGTGCATCCAAATGCCTATACATATGGTGACACGAAACCGTTTATCGTAATTACGTCAGGATTATTTGAAACGCTGCCGGATGAATTAATCCCAACAGTGTTAGCTCATGAATGTGGACATATTGCCTGCCATCATACTTTATATACGACAATGGGACGTGCTATATTAAATGGAGCATCTGCTTTTGTGTCTGGGTTAGGAAATATTGCACTATATCCTATTCAGCTTGCTTTTGCATATTGGATGAGATGCAGTGAATTTTCCGCTGACAGGGCGGCTATTATTTGTGATGGTTCAGCAGAAAAATCTACAGAAGTTATGATGCGATTTGCCGGATATGATAAAGATATTATGGCAGATGCAAATGTCGAAGCGTTTATGGAACAAGCGCTTGAATATAAAAATCTTGTTGATAACAATGCGTGGAATAAAACTTTGGAATTTATTCTTTTTCAGAATTATGATCATCCATTGAATGCTATCCGAGCATATGAAGGAAGGGAATGGGAGAAAAATGAAAGGTATAAAAATATTCTTGAATATGTAAGTTCAGAATCGTCGGAGTCTGAGAGCAAGTTACCAGTTGAAATATTTCTTAAGAAGATGGTTGGTAAAAATGTTACGGATATTGAAGCAAGACTTCTGACAATGGGATTTACGAATATTAAGACTAAAAGAAATACTGAGGCTGTCAAAATCAAAGAAGGAAATATCATTTCTATTACGATTAATGAATCTGCGGAAGATGGATGGTATAAACGAACAGATGAAGTTCTGATTGAATATTTTGAAGCAAAAACAGATGAGGAAATTGCATTGGAGCATCCGGGAGAAATCAAAATTGGTGAGAATCAAAAGTATTTTTTGGGAAAAAAATGCGAAGAAGTGAAAAATGAATTAGAAATCTTAGGATTTACGAGGTTTACAATCAAAGAAATGGCAATGTCAAAAATTGGTTGGGGAGAAAAGGAAGGTTGTGTAGCAAAGATCATTATCAACGATCAAGCGCAGTTTAATAAAGACGATTGGTTTGCAACAGAATCAGAAGTGACACTTTATTATTATGTTCGTATTAAGTAGACGTATTTAGAAGATAATCAAAAAGACTAATTTGTGTCAGCAGTGTTGGCACAAATAAAAATGGTCAAGTAACGTTCTTTTTGAAAAAAATTGATATGCTTATTATGGGAGAAATATTATGTATAAATCAAATGCTGACGAAGAGGAAATTATTAAATGTTTTCATTGTGGAAATGAGACAATTATGAAAAAAGTTGGTGAATATAGCTGGGGATCAAGAGACTTAAAGTATTCAGATTTTGATTTTTTTTATCAGTATGAGATGTTTGCCTGCCCAATTTGTCATAAAGTTACTTTGCGTGAAACATATGGTGATGAGACAATGATAGAGGGGTATGAAAATCCAGTATATGGTAACGAAAAGAATATTCTTTATCCGTTGAACAGTATTGACAGTGCGTCTGTTCCAGAGAAAATAAAAAATGCATATGAGGCAGCTTTAAAAACAAAAGGGGTTGACAAATATATTGGCCTTATGGCATTACGGCGTACTCTTGAATTGATACTTAAAGATCAAGGTGCTACTAAATGGGGACTGAAGGGGAAAATTGAAGAAATTGCTGCTCAAGGTAAATTGCCGGATACTTTGAAAGAAGCTTCGGCATTAGCAAAGTTGCTGGGAGATACTGCCGCTCATGATAAAGAATTAGAAGTCGATAACTATGATGTTGAAGCTATAGCTGAGTTTCTAGGGTTTATTATTGAATACCTATATGTTGTACCAGATAAAATAAATATGTATAAAAAGCATTTAGATGAGAAGACACCCCAAGATAGTTGAAAGATAGTTTTATTTGAATGATAAAGATACATTTATTACAGAAATCATATTGAAGGGAAGAAGTTAATGGAAAACGAAATTAGTTTTGCCGGGAATCTTATAAAAATTATAGAAGATTCAAGGAACAATGCATTAAAAAAGGTAAATGAAGAGCTTATTCAGATGTATTGGAAAGTGGGCGAGTATTTAAGTAAAGAGGCAGAAAATGCGGCGTTTGGAGATGCTTATATAGATTTCGTTGCTAAAGAAATCCAGGATGCCTTTCCAGGTATAAAAGGATTCAATAGACGTGGTCTATATAGAATGAAAAAATTTTATGAGACTTACTGCAATGATGAATTTGTGACAACACTGTTGACACAAATTAGTTGGAGTAACCATCTTGCTATTATGTCCAAAGCAAAAACTGCAGAAGAGAGACATTTTTATATAACCCTTTGCATAAAAGAATCATATTCAGCCCGAGAGCTAGATAGACAGATTAATAGTGGTTATTACGAAAGATATATGCTTTCCAAAGAAAAACTCCTGCCAGAACCAATAAAGGGATTGAAAGAGAATCCGTTTTTGGATTCGTATGTTATTGAATTTCTTGATTTACCAAAGAATTTCAAGGAGTCTGATCTGCGAAAAGGTCTGATCCAGAATATGAAAGACTTTATTCTAGAAGTTGGAAAAGATTTTACTTTTATTGATGAGGAATACCGGGTGCAGGTCGGTGGCGAAGATTTTCGCATTGATTTGTTATTCTTCCATAGAGGGCTGCAGTGTCTGGTTGCTTTTGAATTGAAAATTGGTAAATTCAAACCGGAATATATCTCTAAAATGGATTTCTATTTGGAGGCATTAGATCGTCAGAAGAAGAAAGAAAATGAAAATCCGAGTGTGGGAATGATTCTTTGTGCCTCTAAGGATGATGAAGTAGTGGAATACGCAATGAGCAGAACTCTGTCTCCGATGATGGTAGCGGAATATAAACTACAGTTGCCGGACAAAGTAGTATTGCAGAAAAAGCTGCAGGAATTGATAAATATGCCGCTGATCGAAGAATAATTTTCATCGTGTTGTTGTGAGTGCAATTTGAGTACAGTTTTTATGTCAGTCAAAATCATGGCAGAAAATATGACGAATATAGCAACGAAAAATAGCGAAAACGCTACTAGAATTATCGGGATTAAATACCTGTGAGACGAGTTTGAATAGCAGGCGGTGGGCCAGAAAGCCTTATTTTACGGGGCTTCCGGGCTTCGGCCTTTGAAAATTGCATTTTTATTGCATTTTTTAATTCACCTGCTTATGATACTCAGCTGTGAACTGATTGCTTGTGTAATCAGCCACGCTTTCTGTTGCAGGTGTGTAAGTAAGTTTTCCTGTCAGCTTCTTTGCTACTTCAAAGTTGCTGTTTGGATATAAATGCCCATAGGTTCCCAAAGTCGTTTGGATTTTTTCGTGACCTAGACGGTCTTTGATGATTAATGGGTTTTCTCCCATGCTGATTAACAGGGAAGCGTGGGAATGCCGTAAGGCATGAATTTTAATACGGTGGACACCAGCAAGATTTGCCAGCTTTTCCAAGGCTCTTGGCAGAGTTGTCTTGCTGGTGGGCGTTCCGTTATAGCTTAATACAAAATTACATTTCGGTAGAACTTTCTGTTGAACTTCTTTCCATTCTTTCAGTTCTTTGATTGTATCATCATCTATAACGATATCCCGTATACTGGCCTGCGTTTTTGTCTCTACAAATTTATAGTCGGTCATGGTTTTGTAGTAAAGATTCTTGTTGATGCTAAGAACCCCTGTCTCAAAATCAATATCTGACCATTGCAGTGCTGCCGCTTCTCCGATTCGCATTCCAGTCATAAATAACAACCAGTAGGAAATGAACAGATAGTGTTCATAATAATCCCCCTTATACAGAAGAGAAATGACTTTCTGGAATTCTTCCAGTGTCCAGAAATCAATTTTCGGTTTTCTGCTTTTGACATTTCCGATCATTCTGGCCGGATTTTTCTTTGCAAGTCCCAGAACGATAGCTCTGTCAAATGCGACTGCAAGCATTCCCTGTATAATCCTCACATAATTTGGGCTGTAGTTTTTTGCCAGTTTTAATTGCCAGTTTTGCACATGGATTGGCTCAATTTTGTCAGTATTCATCTTATAGAAATAGGAAAAGTGTTTTTCAATGGTAGCATACCTGTTCTTGTATGTACTTTCTTTTACTTGGGTTTTATACCAGGGAAGATAAATCTCCTGAATAAATTTTTTGAAAGTCACTTCCTCTTTCTTTTCCGTAAGCTCATCTGGTGTAGACAGAATAAGTTTTGAATATTCTGCCCGAGCCTCTTTCTTTGTTGCAAATCCACTGCGATATTTTTGTATTTGTTTCCCAGTTACAGGGTGTTTTCCTAAGTTCGCCCTGAAATAATAGGTTCCGTTAGTTGCTTTCTTGATTGGATCTTTTGCCATAGTTACACTCCTTCACTAATGCAAGAAGTACACTTAGTTTTCAGTATCTGGCAAAGTGATTCCCAACAATTCCTCAACCGCTTCCTTTGGTACCCTGTCCAGTTTCTTTGATTGATAATAAGTATGGCCTTTGGCAATCATCAGCTTTTTCGCTTCCCGTATAATATCTGCTGAAAAAGAAGGACCATAACCTAACTTTATCAAATCACTTTTTGTTACTGTAATCATTCTGCTCCTTTCTACGGACAGGATAAAACTTCAATACCTGTCCATTATTATATCAAGTTTAGAGTAATTTTACTATTGTAAAATAGCCTGACGAAAAATGGTGTAAATCTCCCGGAAGCCAGTTCCTGTGCCCTTCCCGGCCACGTAGAAGGCGTTACTATGTAATCATAAAGCTGCAGGCACGCAATAAACGCAGGCACTATCTGCAGCACCTATATCAATCTTCTGAGAGGTGTATGCAATTATCAAAGTACAACTGGGGGCTTACCCATTTACTTAGAAATAGTCATGGAATTTTAAATATTGGAAAAAAGCAGAAAAAAAGCTGCCATAATACAGGCAGCCGATAAGACATTAAGAATGTTTTTCAGTTAATCGTTTGAGAATAGAGAGGATGGCCAGCATATCGTCTTCATCCAATTGTTTTAATAATTCATTGGCTTTTTGATACAGAGGCAGATCATGAAGCCTTTCATCAAAGAATTCCTGAGGTGTGATTTCAAAATAGCGGCAAATTTCATAGAACTGGCTCATGGAAGGCAGAGAACGTCCGGAACTGATATTCTGGATGTAACTTTTATTTTTACCAAGATCAAGACTCATCTGGTATTCCGAAACATCTTTTTTAAGTCGCAGCTCGGTAATGCGTTCTGAGATAAATTTTTCATCCATCTGTCACACCTCCATTTTTCTTTATTTTAAACTATTTACGAAAGTGAAATTACGGATTAAAATAGGCATATTAGCAGATATGTCAGCGGAGCAAAAGGTGGAATACATGACGACCGAGCCGATCCCACGTTTGGTAAGTCAGATGGCGGTACCGACGATCATCAGTATGTTGGTGACGTCATTTTACAATATGGTAGACACGATGTTTGTGGGAAGGATCAATACGCAGTCGACGGCAGCGGTCGGTATTGTCTTTTCGGTGATGGCAATTATTCAGGCGTGTGGGTTTTTCTTTGGACACGGATCGGGCAACTATATTTCCAGAAAACTGGTCGAACAGAATTTTGAGGATGCTAAGAAAATGGCAGCGACGGGATTTTTTTCTGCATTTATTGTGGGGCTTGTACTTGGTGCGCTGGGACTGATTTTCCTGCGTCCGCTGTCGGTATTTCTCGGATCCACGAAAACGATTCTTCCATATACAATGAGCTATCTTCGGATCATTCTGATCGGTACGCCGTTTATGATGTCTTCTCTTGTAATCAATAATCAGCTTCGTTTTCAGGGGAGTGCATCTTTTGCAATGGTAGGAAGTGTGACCGGAGCTGTTTTGAATATTGCGCTGGATCCGATTCTGATCTTTGGATGCCATATGGGAGTGGCAGGAGCGGCTTTGGCCACGGTGATCAGCCAGATCGTCAGCTTCCTGGTATTACTTAGAGCCAGCATGAAGGGCGGGAATTTCAGGATATCGTTCCGGAATTTTACGCCAAACGGACATTATTTTTATAATATATTCAAGGGCGGTGTGCCGTCTCTTTGTCGTCAGGGACTCGGAAGTGTGGCGACGATCTGCATGAATACGACGGCAGGAATTTATGGCGGGATCTATGCGGACGCAGCGATTGCGGCGATGGGAATTGTGGCAAGGATTGCGATGTTTGCGAATTCAACGTTGATTGGATTCGGGCAGGGATTCCAGCCGGTGTGCGGCACGAATTATGGCGCGAAGCGGTATGACAGAGTCCGGGAGGCTTTTTTCTTCTGTGTGAAGACAGCAGTTGGTGTATTGGTTGTCATCTCGGCGGCGGGATTTGTGTTTGCGGGGCCGCTTGTGCATCTATTCCGCGAGGACGCTGATGTTGTGCGGATCGGAAGTCTGGCACTTCGGCTTCAGTGTCTGGTATTTCCATTGAATGCATGGATCGTTATGTCAAATATGATGCTTCAGACCATTGGACAGGCGCTGAAAGCATCTGTTCAGGCGGCGGCCAGGCAGGGGTTGTTCTTTTTGCCGCTGATTTGGATCCTTCCACAGTTTTTCGGGCTTCTGGGTGTACAGATGTGCCAGACGGTGTCGGATGTGCTGACATTTTCTTTGTCGGTGCCGCTGTGCTTGAGTGTGCTGAAGGAACTGAAATGATTGGAAAGAGGTTCAGAAAAATGGAATTAAATTAAGAAATAAAACAAAATTAGTGAATATTTCATAAAAATGAAAGTTGAAAACTATGAAATATACATATTGACCAAGAAATAATAAGGTGATATGATTGAATTGTCAATGAGGGAACGGTCCCACAAAGGAAGAGAAAATGTTAACAATAAAAGAAATTGCAGAATTAGCCGGTGTGTCGAAATCAACCGTGTCCCGTGTGCTGAACAATAACGGATATGTAGGTGAAGAAACACGGCAAAGAATTGAAAAAGTAATAAAAGAGCAGAATTACACACCTTCGGCAGCGGCGGTAAGTTTGTCGAAGCAGGAAACCAATACAATCGGAGTGATCATCCCGGAGATTGACAATGCCTTTTTTGGTGAGATTATTAAAGGGATCACAGAGATTGCAGACCAACAGGACTTTTCCATTATTTGTTGTGATACACAGAACAAAGCAGAGAAAGAGCTTCGGGCGCTTAAGATGCTGGAACAGCAGCGAGTGAGAGGAATCCTTTTCACTCCGGCCAGAGGAGACGGGGATCTTGCTTATGTGAAAGAACTCAAGAAGCAACTTCAGGGTGTTGGAGTTCCGATTGTTGTGGTTGACAGAGATTTTCAGTATTCCGTATGGGATACTGTATATTATGAAAATTATCAAAGTGGTTATCTGGCAACCAGGACTCTGATCGAAGCCGGTGTGACGCGAATCGGATTTCTACAGGGCGATATGAAACTAAAAATTGCCAAGGACAGATATCAGGGATTTCTGGATGCAATGGCGGAAGATGAGAAAAAAGTCATTCCGGAAGATATTCTGGAAGGAGATTTTACGATTGATACGGCATATCGGTTATGCCGGGAAAGATTTGCCAAGGGGGATATACCGGAGGGAATCGTGACAGCGAATAACCGATCCAGCCTTGGGTTCATGAAAGCAGCCGGCGAAGCCGGCCTGAAGATTGGAAAAGATATAGCGGTTGTTGGAATCGATCACATTCCGCTGGTGGATATCTTTGGAATGAATTTTAGTTATGTGTCCAGAGATACAGTAGAAATGGGGCGGGTTGCGATGAAGCTGCTGATTGAAAGAATGAAAAATCCTAAACATTCAAGGCAGATCAGCATGATTCCATGTGAATTAAAATTGAACGGTTCTGAAAAAATAAGAGAGTTATAGGCTCTCTTAATAAAAAAAGTAAAATGGAACCGTTCCCATGCATAAACGATATTTTTAGAATCTAACTCCCGGATTCTGTGAAAATATACAAAATAAAAACTGAAGTAAGGTGAAAAAGAAAAGAAAGGAAGGGTTTTTTATGAAAAAAGCGATTGTTATGTTATTAACAGCGGGATTGATCGCAACTATGACTGCATGTGGAGGTACGAAAACAGAGGAGACAACAAATAATGCCAAAACTGGAACCGGTACCACAAACAGTGACGCGTATGATGTTACCGTAATCATCAAAGCAACGGATTCTGACTACTGGCAGAGTGTGCTTCTTGGGGCAGAAGCAGCGGCAGAAGAGAGTGACGGTAAGATTAATATCACAACAGCAGGACCGGCATCGGAAACAGATGTGGATGAGCAGGTTTCTATTTTAGAGAATGCAGTTGCGTCAGGACCAGACGGGATTGTGATTGCATCAATCAGTTCGGATTCAACTGTTCCGGCAGTGGAAGAAGCTGTTGGGAAAGGAATTCCGGTAGTGACAGTGGATAATAAATTAAATACAGATTCTTATACGCAGCACCTTGCTACCGATCATTATGCGGCAGCGGGTGAAGCAGCAGAAGCAATGGTAGAAGAGTGGAAGGAAAATGGCGTAGATCCGTCAGGGAAGAAAGTTGTTGCAATCAGCGCAGACTCAGGATCAGCAGTAAATCAGGCACGCTGCGAAGGATTTCTCGACAAGATTCAGGAACTTGTTCCGGATATCAAAGTAATCGAAACTCAGTATTGTGATAATGATATTTCTAAAACACAGGATACGGTGGATAACCTGATCCTCGCAAATGATGATCTGATTGGAATCTTTGGTGACAATAACCATATGGGAGACGGAATTGCCAACTCTATTGATCAGAACGGAAAAGCTGGAGCGATTGTAGCTTACGCATTTGATTCAGATGATACAGAAATTGAAGCAATCAAAAATGGCATACTTACCGGAATCGTTGTTCAGAATCCATATGGAATGGGACATGACGGTGTGTTGGCAGTTATTGCAGCGTTGGAAGGTAAAGAAGTAGAGCATGATGTAACAGCAGCAACAACATTAGTAACAGCTGACAATATTGAAACGGATGAGGTACAGAGCCTGCTTTATCCAGGTAAATAATAAAGTGAAATGAGCTGGTGCTGTCCCGCGGTAGGGAGTTGGAGGGACAGCATACCGGTGTTCAGAAGGTGGAGAAGATTATGCATCAAACAGTAAAACCTCTTATTGAAGTTAGGAATATTACAAAAGAATTTCCCGGCGTAAAGGCATTAAATGGAGTCAGTTTTGATATTCGTCCCGGTGAGGTACACGCACTTGTCGGAGAAAATGGTGCAGGTAAATCTACGATTATTAAGATTCTGATGGGTGTTTATACAAAAACATCCGGAGAGATTTATCTGAACGGAGAGAAGATTGATTTGAAATCCCCGTTGCATGCACAGGCATTGGGGTTGGGCGCTGTTTATCAGGATGTGAATCTGGCGCAGCATTTATCCGTTGCAGAGAATTTCTTTATGGGACAGTTCATACATAATAAATTCGGCGTTGTAAATCACAAGAAAATGAATGAAGAAACAAAAAAGACGCTTGAATCAATTGATGTTCATGTAAATCCGGCAGCAAAAGTCAGTACCTTATCTGTAGCATTACAGGAAATGGTGGCAATTGGTAAAATCATGCATCAGAATGCGAAGGTTGTAATTTTTGATGAACCGACAGCACTTTTAACAAATGACGAAACAGAGCAACTTTTTAAAATCATTGATAAACTAAAAAAAAGCGGGGTTGGAATTGTTTATATTTCACACCGCATGGAGGAAATATTCAGTATCTGTGACAGGGCTACTGTTCTAAAAGACGGCACTTTGGTTGGCACGGTTGATACAAAAGACACAACAGAAGATAAACTGATTGCTATGATGGTTGGCCGGAATATGGAAGACATGTATGGAATAGAGCATGTAAAACCAGGGGAAACGATTTTAAAAGTAGATGGAATTTCCCGTGGCAAAGCATTTCAAGATGTCAGTTTTGAAGTAAAAAAAGGTGAGATTTTTGGTATGTTCGGACTTGTGGGATCCGGACGTACAGAAATTGTGAGGAGTATTTTCGGAGCGGATGTAAAAGATGAAGGTACCGTTACTTTTATGGGGAAAAAGGCAGATTTTACAAAACCGTCTCAGGGAATAGAGGCCGGAATTGCGTTACTTCCGGAGAACCGGAGAGAGCAGGGACTGGCGTTGGGACTTTCCATAGCAGATAATACAAATACAGTGGCAATCCGAAAGATTTCACGAATGGGTGTGGTCAACAATAAAAAAGGTGTTGAAATAGCACAGGCGTATTGTGACAAACTCCGGACGAAAACGCCGTCGGTCTTTCAACTTGTAAAAAATCTTTCTGGGGGAAATCAGCAGAAAGTAGTCATTTCCAAGTGGCTGGCTGAAGGAAGTGAGCTTTTTATTTTCGATGAGCCTACAGTGGGTGTTGATGTCGGTGCAAAACTGGAAATTTACAAAGTGTTTGAAACTTTAATTAAAGAAGGAAAAACCATCATTATCGTTTCTTCATATTTACCGGAAGTTATGGGGCTGAGTGATCGTATGCTTGTTATGTATGAAGGAAAACAGATGGGAATTCTGAATAAAGACGAATATCAGGATGAAAGAATCCTACGTCTTGCTTCAGGAATAAGGGAAAAGGAGAAGGCGGTATGAGCGTAGCAAAGAGTAACAGCGAAAATAAAAAAGGTGTGTCTCTATTTAAAAACGGATTAAAAACAGAGATGCTTTTGGTTGGAATTCTGGTTATTTTATTCATTTTCTTCAGCGTTACTTCGCCGGTTTTTTTGAAAACCGATACATTGATGAAGTTGCTGAAGCAGGCATCCATCTATGGAATCATTGCAATCGGAATGGTATTCGTCATTACTTCTTCCGGAATTGATATTTCCGTAGGTTCAGTGGTGGGACTGTCCGGTATTATTGTATCCATGTGTATGCTGTCCGGAATGGGAGTTATGGTTTCGATTTTGATTGCAATTCTGGCAAGTGTACTTGTGGGTCTTTTTAACGGTGTACTTGTGTTTGATGCAAATGTACCGCCGTTTATCGCAACGATGGCATCTATGACAATTGTGCGAAATATTATTCTTCTTATCACAGGAGCAAAGACGATTTCCGGACTTCCGAAAGGATTTACTGCAATTGCGGCGGGAAGCGTATTTGGAGTGCCGAATCTGTTTCTGGCATGGTTTGCGATTATTCTGATGAGCTTTTTTATTTCTAAAAAAACGGTGTTTGGACGAAACATATATTCATACGGAAGTAATAAAGAAGCGGCAAGATTAAGTGGAATTAATACAAGAGTTACGGTATACGGAGTATATGTATTCTGTGCGGTGGTTTGCGGTATTGCAGGAATTCTATTAACCTCTCGCTTGGGGAATGGTGTTCCGACTTCCGGAGACGGATATGAGCTGGATGCAATTGCAGCGGCAGTTGTTGGAGGAGCGAGCCTGGATGGTGGTGAAGGTTCTGTAATAGGAACGGTTCTGGGTGCGATGATCATGGCTATGCTTCGCCAGGGCGGAACTCTGCTGGGAATCAATTCATTTATCATGGAAATTATTATCGGTTCATTGATTGCACTTGCGGTTGTAATTGATAAAATCAGAAGACGCTAATTCATGCATAATAGGAGGAAAAAATCATGATTTATAAGAAAGTGGCAAAAATAGAAGAAGAGATTTCAGCAATTGGTATCGGATGTTGGAATTTTGGAGGAGATTGGGATTCGACAGAAGATAATAATTCGGCAAAGATTGTTTGTACGGCGGTTGATATGGGAATCAATTTCTTCGATGTTGCTCCGGTATATGGTTGGGGACATTCAGAGAAGGTTCTCGGAAAGGTTTTGAAAGAGAATGGATTAAGAAATAAGGTCCTGATTGCATCGAAAGGAGGACTTCTCTGGAATGAGGCACATGAAACAACCAATAATCTTTCGAAAAAAAGCCTTTTGAAGGAAATTGATGATACATTGACAAGACTGCAGACGGATCATGTGGACATCTATCAGATGCATTGGCCGGATCCGAACGTTCCGTTGGAAGAGACTGCCGAAGCACTGGAAGAGATGAAAAAGGCCGGAAAAATACGTTATGTCGGACTGAGTAATTTCGCACAGGCAGATGTGGATAAAATGATGGAATACACCGATGTTCATTGCCAACAGAGCTTATATAATATGTTGGAAAGAAACCCGGTAAGTTATCATAGTATTCCGTTGGATTATCTTACAGAAAAGGAAGTTCTTCCGAACGTGAAAAAGCACGGACAGGCATTTTTGCCGTATAGCCCGCTGTTCCAGGGATTATTGGCAGGCAAATTCAATTCAGGAGTCAATTTCTCTGAACATGACATTAGAAATGCAAATCCAAAGCTTGTTGGACCTGATTTTGAGAAATATTTCAATGCAGCAAAACAATTGAAAGATTTAGCAGATAAGTACAATAAACCAATGAATGAAATTGCCTTAAACTGGTTGAGGCAGAAGGAAGAAGTCACTTCAATTATTGGAGGGGCATCATCTGTAAAACAGTTGGAAAATAATATCCATTGCACAACCTGGGACATCGATGATGAGATGATGAAAGAAATTGAAATCATAATTGAGCCGTTTGAAAATCTGTAAAACATAACTGGATCATGTATAAAAAAAGAGAAGCGTTCCATGATGGCGAGCGTTTCTCTTTTTTTAGCTGCCATACATATGCTAAAAAGAACCGGTGGACCTTTTATAGTTCGAATCTGCATGAATTACTGTCTTGTCACATGCAATGTCATATATTATAATGTCTGTCAATGAGCATTTATCCCAGCTCATATTCCCGGCTTTGCATTTCAAAATCAAAGAAAGCATTTCAGAGAGCAGAATAACAACAGAATACCATACAAAGTGAAAGGTGAGAGACGTGACATTAGTAGAAGAAATACAGGCATTAAAAAAGGAAAAGAATGCGGTCATTCTGGCGCACTATTATGTGAGACCGGAAGTGCAGAAAATCGCGGATTATATAGGAGATTCTTTCTATCTCAGCAAGGTCGCCGTCGGACTTAAGGAGCAGACGATCGTGTTCTGCGGAGTTTCGTTTATGGGTGAAAGTGCCAAGGTGCTGAATCCGGAAAAGACGGTTCTGATGCCGGATATGGATGCGGACTGTCCGATGGCGCATATGGCAGATGCGCAGACGATTCAGGAAATGAGGGAGAAATATGAGGATCTGGCGGTGGTGTGCTACATCAATTCTACTGCGGAGCTGAAGAAGTATTCGGATGTCTGTGTGACATCGGCAAATGCGGTTCAGATTGTAAAGGCGCTTCCGAATAAGCATATTTTCTTCATTCCGGATCGGAATCTGGCACATTATATTGCGGAGCAGGTGCCGGAAAAGGAGTTTGTTTATAATGAAGGCTTCTGTCCGACGCATGAACGGCTGCAGGCAGAAGGCGAGTTTGAGTAGCTTGAAAAATCGCGGAAAAGCCCATAAATAAAGGATTCGCGGGATGGCGAAAAGACCAAATGGAGTGCAAATGGAGTTTAAAAATTATTTTTTTCTCTTGTTTATATTCCAGATTCACCTGCAAATTTCGTGAAATCAGTTATTCTCATAAAATAAAATTAGAGTAAATATGAAGAACAGTTTGTTTTGATTGAAGTGATTTTCGTCAAGGCAGACTGTTTTTTTGTTGCCTGCATTTAGAAAACAGATACCACAGAAAGGTTCTTTATTTTCGATGAGCTTAAACTCCATGACACAGTAATCACACTGATGGAGAATTAAAAAACAAGAAAATTTGATAAATTTCGGAAAATGATGTCCGATTTTGCATCTGCCAGTACAGAGTATATGAAGAGATAAATATTCAAAACACAGGAGGTACTGATT
>OGRJ01001446.1_pt1 | contig 19804 bp, 25 predicted proteins | sample 1553411 | NCBI WGS metagenome assembly OGRJ01 (sample SAMEA2580084, study PRJEB22360) | human gut metagenome | biome: human gut; feature: human-associated habitat; material: faeces | place: Denmark | collected 2008/2010
AAGGCTCGTCGCCCCTTGGATGGCGCCGCTGCTGGACATGAGTTTGGAAGCCGCCACCAGAACACCTGCCATACCGGCGATACCCACCAAACCCTGAGCAATATCCTCCCATTCCAAATCCGCCAGCTTCTTCATCGCGCTGGAAAGGATCAGGATTGAGGTGGACATCAGGGTCATGGCGGCGGCATTCTTGAAGAGTCCCTTGGCCGCTGCGCCGCTGATAGTGTTGAACACCGCCATAGAGGCCATCAGCTCCACAAACAGCATCGTAATAGCGCCCAAGGCTACATTGAGCTTTTCCGAATCCACCACTGACAGCGCCACAATGGCCGCGGTGAGGATCGCGATAGCTCCGGCAATCTTCAACAGGGTTCCCGCCTGAAGCTGGGTTTGATAGGCCTCAAAGCAGCCCTTTACGCTGTTGAGGATGCCCACCACATTGTCCTTGATATCACCAATGGCCTCCAGCGGCTCAGTGAATTTCTTGACGGCCAGCGCAATACCCCCGAAGGAGAGCGCGTTGATAAAGTCCAGCACCCCGCTGAAATCCGCGTTGCCAATGGCCGTAATTAGGGTGCTCAGTCCACCGCTCAAAGCGTCGATCGCCCCGCCGGCCAAAGTCTTTACGCCGTTGAACAGGGTTTGCATGATTTGGAAGAATGCGCTCCCCGCTACGGCGGTGTCAATGTTGTCAAAAGAAGAGAGAATGCCGTCCTTGAATTCCGCCAAGGCCTCGCCGGCCGCGTGGAGCCGCTCGCTGATTTTCTCCATCAGGGTCTGAACCAGCTCCAGTCCCGGAGCGCCGATTTTCTCCTTGATGGTGTTCAAGAAGTCCTGCACCGACTCCTTTGCTTCCGCTAGTGTAGGGAGATGCAGCTTTTCCCGCACCGCGTCGGCAAATTCTGTAATGGCGGTCACGGCGTTTCGAATGAAGTCCGTCAGCTTCTGAACGCCTTTGTTGAAAATGTCGTTCTTCCGGATGGCCCCGTCGAGGTTTACCAGCCAGTCGCCCGCTGCCGCCGTAACGGAAAGAAATCCGGAGGCAAGCGTCCCGAGGCCAGACAACAGCGGTTTAACACCGTTGAACAGAGCTGTAAAAGCCTGAACGCCGATGTCCAGCACAGCAAATACGCCTTTGAAGGTCCGCTTGATTTTGTCCATCGTGCCTTCGGACAGGATAAGCCCTTGGGTAAACTGATGCAGGCCTTCAATAATGCCATAAAGCTGCTCCGAGGTGGCAGGCGGGAAAATATCCGCCCATGCCTCTTTCACTGCGCTGAAATAGCTCTCAAGCGCCTTGCAGATGTTGAGCAAAGACTCGAACAGCAGTGCTCTGCCGCTCTTCCGGGTCATGTTTTCCACCAGTTCAGAAACCGGGCCGGTGGCACTCTTGGCCTGCTTTTCCAGTTCGCGGATTGCCTGCACCTGTTCCTCGGTATAGCCTGCGTTCTTCAGCTGCTCGTCGCTCAGTGCCGCCAGCCCTTCTGTGGTGCCGGTGGCCTGATTGGCCAGCTTGTCCAGCGTCTGAACCAGAATATCCGTGGTCAGCCAGCCTTTGGACAGGGTGTCGTCGAAAGAACCCGCTTCCTCCACCATCTTGTCAAAGTCGGTAACGGTTTCCGAGGCGGTCTCCTGAAGGGCGGTCCGAAAATCGTCCACTGAAAAGCCGGCCTCTTTAACTGTGTCCTTTAGCTGCCCCCAGCTGGACATCAGCGCCCCGCTCAGCAGGGAGTTGCGCGCTTCGGAAGATGCGCTGATAATATTGCTGAAGAAGTTATTGAATTCCGTGAGGGTCTTTTTGGCCTCCTCATAGTCGCCCACGATAAGCTGCCAGGTTTCCGCCCAGCCGGACTGTGCGCTCTCCTTCAGCGTGTCGATTAACTGGCTGAAGGTCTTGACATCCTGTGCCGCGGCAAAAGCCTTCTTACCGATGTCCGTTGTTTCATCGGCATACTTGCCCAGGGTTTTAGTCAGCACATCCGTGGTCATCCACTGGCTGCTGAGGGAGTCGTTGAACATGGTAGTGGTCGTGAACAGGTCGGAGACCTTCCCGTTCAGATCCGTAGTGGTGGACTGGTACTGATCGCCCACCTTTACCAGCGTCCCCAGCTCCACAGCCGTTTCAATCAGCTGTTCCTTGAATTCCACGGTGGCCATATTGGCCAGCTCGATGGATTTCCAGTCAATCAGCCGGACACTGCCGGAGGACAGTGCCTGACCAAAGTTATACATGGCTCGGGACGCCTCGTTGGCGTTTGCGCCCGATACCGCCGCCACATTGGCCACACCCTGAATGGCCGCCACCGCGTCATCCAGATTAACGCCGGCATTGGTAAACTTGCCGATATTCTCGGTCATGTCGGCAAAAGAATAGATGGTTCGGTCCGAATAAGTATTCAGCTCGTCCAGCTTCTGATTGACGACATCCAGGCTTTCACCTGTGCTGGCCATGATGGTCTGAATAGAGCCCATCTTCAGCTCATACTCATCGAAGCCGCTCTTGATTGGGTCGATGGTAAATGCCGCAAGCATCCGCTTGCCCGCGTTGACTGCCGAATTCGTAATGTTGGCCAAGGCGGTCACCGCCATGACCTCCAAGGAGGAAAATCTGGCCTGAACGGTCTCCAGCGCACCGCTGAGCTTGGACATATCACACCGCTTCGCCGCGTCGTTGACCTGTTCCAGCCCCTTTGCCGCACCCTCCATATCAAGGCTCTTCTTGAGCCGGTCCAGCGTATTCAGGCTGGTCTGCACATTCGACTCGAACTGCTGGTTGTCAAATCGCATTTTAACAACCTTTTCGTCAATCGTAGTGCTCATGGCCGCGTAACCTCCCTCCATGCGTCTTTTGCAATCTGCTCAAAAATAGGCCGGATCGCGGGGTTGATGTAATCTCTCCCTTGGACCCAGCCTCCAGTCCCAGTGCCATGCCCATATTGGAGAATGATGGCGATGGGAACTCCATTTTGAATGTTGGAATTGCAGAACGAGATCGTAACGGACCCCTTCTGGTGTTTGATTTCGTAATACCAAGAACGGGCCGTTTCGCCGGACTCTACCGGCGTTGCAGACGACAGGGCGGCCACACCGGCCTTGCCGTACCGGTCAAGGTCGCCGAGGTGGATTGCCTCTTTCGCCCGTTCCAGAAAGCGGGTCAGCTTGGTAAAGTCGCCCTGTTGTCTGAATCTAATCATGCCGGTTCTCTCATCCTCTCGTATTCCACCGTTTCCGTCTGGCGGCGTTCAGCGTGCGGTTTCGCGCAATCTGTTCGCTCTTCGGGATTTTCTTTGGCGGCTGGCTCTTTGCATCGCAGACGCGGATCAATGTCAGCAGCCGGTTCAGGTGCCATTTCTGACACTCGAACGGGATGTGGTGGAGGATCATCCAGTGGTAAATGATCTCCGCCGTGATAATGTCCCGGTTGGCGCTTCGTCCCGGTTCCTTTGGGAAGGTCGTTGCGGTCATCGGGGCGTCGATATAGGCGTTTACTTGGTCGATAATGTCTTTTGTCACCGCGTGATAGACATTCGGGTCCACATTCTGGGTAATGGTCATGCACCGGATGTAGTCGATGGACTCCTCCGTGGTCTTGGCCTCTCTGGAAAGAAAAGGCTTGCAGTGCTTTGACTCCCATTTATAAAGGGAGACCAGAGAGTGCTCCAGCTGGAGAACCTGTTCCTTTGTGTTGATAAAGCACCCGGTAGCGTCATCGAATTGTTCGGACGCCGGTACTACAACCTTCAGCATCTCTGGTCACCTCGGTGTTTTCTCAGTTGGAAGGGGCCAGTGCCGGCGTCTCGCCGTCCTCCTTTTTGGGAGGCGGGATAATGCCGTTGATGAATACGGCCGCGGCATCGTGATCCGTGGACAGTTCCATAAACAGCTTCACATAGGCCTCCGTCTGGGAGAAGGCGTCCCGAAGCTCCGGGCTCTTGATGAACCGGCGGCCATCCGGGGACTTCTCGCCATAGGCCCGGAGTACGATGTCCTTGAAGGTGGCGATGATCTGCTTGCCGTCCTGTGCCGCCACGATGCGCTGAATCATGGCGGTCAGGCCACCGTCCACGGATACCACCATCTCGGCCAGTTCGGCCTCGTTCAGATTGAAGTAGAAATCCTCCGTGCGGGAGTTGCCGTTGTAATCGGTGTAGGTAATGGTCTTTTTCAGCATGATGTGCTTCTCCTTTCAATAAATAAAAAAGAAAGCGGAGCCCTCGGTGAAGAGAGCCCCGCTTTTGCAGGTGAGCGAATGGCTTGCGAAAATATCAGCCGGCCGACTCAGCCAGCAGAGTGATGATCTCCGCGGGCATGGGCAGGCGGGGCGCGACCGCCTCCGCGGAAGGCTCACTGGTGGCGTCCTTGCCGTAGAGGATGTCCTCCAGCGCCTTCAGCTTCGTGGCATCAGTCTTGGTGGAGTCGATGGTCAGGTGGGCGGTGGGCTTGTAGCCGGGCACATCCACGGGCGTGGTGCTGACCTCCCAGCTGAAGGCGACCGCCTCGGGGGAGTCGTTGACCGTCTGGCGGTTCTTCTCAGAGGGAGAGGCCAGCGCGCCGTAGATCAGGTGGATCTTATAGCCATGCTCCTGGCCGTCCACATCGTTGCCGATCAGAGTGCGGTAGCTCAGGCCGAAGACCTTGCGCGCCTGCTGGCCGATGGTCACACCGGGGGCGATTTCCGCGGTTCCGTCGCAGGCCTCGAACTCGGGGGGATAGGTATAAGCCTCCACAGTGGCGCCGAAGTCCTCCGCGCTCATAAGGTTCAGGTACTTGATATTGTCGGCGTACTGAGGGTTGGCCTCAGCACCGGAGGGGCTCTCGTTGACGGCGGTCAGGCCGTTCCAGGCCACGCCGGCGCCATACTGGCTGTTGCTCCCCATGGGGAAGACGACGCCGCGGTCCAGACCGGTTTCAAAGAAACGCTCGCCGACCTTGTCCCATACAATTCTGCCGGGATTGCTCATAGGTTTTTCCTCCTTCAAAAGTACAGGTTGAATACATCGTGGTTCAGGTTGTCAGATATAAAATGCCGTTCGTGGGAACACCGGGGGAGTTTGGCGATCTCCCCGGGCAGTCCGCTGTCGGGGTTGCGGTAAATGGCTGTGAGCTGATAGCGGTTGTGAATGGTGTAGGGGAGATTGTCCGCAAAATCGGTGTCCATGCGGCTGCGCTCATAGACAAGGCAGTCATACTCCATCTCCGTATTGGGCGGGGGCTGGAAATAGGCCCTGCATTCATCTCCCATCTCCGGGCAGTTCAGGAGTTTACACAGAACCGCGTGCAGCAGCAGTCTTCGGTCCATTGTAAAGTCCTCCTATCGTCAGGATAAGCCGTGGGAACTGCACCTCCACATTGCTGATCTTCCACCGGGCGCCCATGTACTCCACATACCGCATCTTGTGGAAGTTCTGGTTGGCAAATGGATCGGCGACTATGCTGATCTCATTTGCGACATTGATGTCATCGTTGAGATGCTCGGAAGATTGCAGCCGGCGGGTGTTCCGAACCAGTTCGCCGTAGTATTTCCGCTCGACGATCTGCTCGCTCCGTACCCCCGGCGCGGTTTCAACCACTTCAGCATAGCCCACCGCTCCATAAAATTTTGCCATTTTGATTTCCTCAGGCGCCGATGGTCCAGACCGTGGTTGCGGCGGTTCCGGTGGGGGTCCCGTCAACGACGGTGACAAAGCCGGCCTCCGTCATAGCCACCGGGGCCAGCTTGTTGGTGCCGTCGTCGATCAGCAGCAGCCTCTTGAGGAAGGCGTCCTCCAGTTCCTCCTGCGCGGCCAGAGTCTTGTGCTCGGGCTCGCAGTAGAGTTTCTTGTCATCGGTCTTTCCGTAGGCGATGCAGCTCTTCACATGGACATCATCCGAATGCTCGTAGATTTTCTTCATACAGATTTACCTCCATTCAAAAAAATGAGCCCACGGAGGCGTTAAGCCCCCACAGGCTCCTCCAGCACGATAGCGGACTGGATACGGGTCAGCGCGCCGGACAGACGGGTCTCGATCATGTACTTCTCCTGATTGAAGTCGATGTCGAACTGGTTGAAGCGGGTGATCTCGCCGCCCTTGGTAGCGCCGATGGTGTAGTCGGCCAGGTTCACGAAGATGCCCAGCAGCTTCTTCTGATTGCTCTCGCTGTCCGTGCGGGCCAGACCGGCGAACTGCTCGGCGGTGTAGATCTCGTTGACATTCAGCGCTTTGGCCAGATCGCTCTTGGAGTCGTAGATGCGGCGGCCGTTCAGGTCGCGGGCCAGCAGCATCACATTGAGCAGATGGGGGTCGCAGTAGAAGTCCGGGGTGCCGGTTCCCTTGTACTGCTCTCTGGAGTACAGGGATGCGGTGATAACAGCCTCGGCGTAGATATAGTTCTCGCCGAAGTTGGCCGAGGTGTTGCTGCCCTGAAGCTCCTTCTCGGCCGAGCAGTGTACCCCCCTCCCCGCCCCCCGCCACATCCACATCGTAGTGGATGGCGTACAGGTCGTCGTCATTCCAAATGGAACGGATATGCTCCTGATAGATCTTGTGCTCGTCGCCCTCTTCGCGCCCGTCGCCGATCATGATAGCTACCGCCAGCTCCTCGTTCAGCGTCTGGCGCATCACGCCATACTGATACTCCACCACATCGAAGTCGGTGATGTCGATTTTGTCATCCCGGTGCATGGCGTCGGTGATGTAAACGGTCTGGGGGTCGGTGGTGCGGGTGATCAGCTTCATGTTGCCGGAGGGAGTCTTCAGACTGCCCTTCTTATAGCCCTTGGCACGGATGCCGTCCCGGCGGGCATCCATCTGCTTGGTGCGGATGCGGCTGATGGGGCTCTTGTGAACCTTGTTCATGACCACGGTGACCCAGCCCTGATCCCGGCTGACCACCTCGGGCGCACCCGGACGCAGGTCACGGTAATCGGGGAACAGCGCCTCGATATCGTCGATGCCATGCTTCAGGGTGTCGCTGTGCTGCTCGGCGTAGAGTTTCATCGCGCCCTGAAGGGTGCCGATGCTCTTGGTCTTGGCGTTGCTGATGATCTCCTCCTGAGCGGAGTGGCTCAGAACGGTCTCCCGGTTGTCATCAGGCTTGTCGAAAACATTGTGCTTCATGGTGTTATCTCCTCCTTCAGAGTGTTTCGCGGTCTGCTTGCCGCCGGACTTGTCCTCGGGGTCATCGTCCTTTTCGGACCCGCCCTCTTCCAAGGCCTGTCCAATCAGGGCATAGACGACATTCTTCTGCTTGTCGGTGAGAGAGTTGAACACCTCTTCCACCGTTTCATCGTCATCCTCGGGCTTTTCCTTCTTGTCGTCGGGGGTATCCTTCGGGTCTTCGCCGTCATCGTCCTTGTCGTCCTCCGCATGGGCAAGGTTGATGCCTTCGCCGGTACCGATAATGACCTCCTGCTCCGCGCCCTCGCCGTGGGCAAGGTCTACGAAGTCGATGAATGCGCCGGGATTGGCGCCGGCCACCACCAGACTAACCTCGCGGATCATACCGTGGATCACATCCCGGTTCTGCTGCTTGAGCTGATTGGCATAGATGGAGAGGGCCTCCACATCGCCGTGCTGAACCAGCAGTTTGGCGGCCTTGCCGCTCTCGGTTTCATTAAAGGTGCAGTAGGCGTACACGCCGTCCTGCCGGTTTTCCAGCAGAGCGTGCCCCAGAACATTGAGGGGGTCGTTGTGCTGGTGGTTCCAGACCAGAGGGACGGTGGTGCCGTCGCAGTCGGCAAAGGCGTCCTTTCGGATGACCCGGCCGTCGCCGCAGACCAGATTGTTTCTGGTTGCCCAGCCGCTGCAATCACACTTCGGTTTCTTCATTTTGATTTGTCTCCTCCTTCGGTGTCGGTTTCTCTGATGTTGCTGTTGCGGAGTTCGTCTGCCTTGGGGTCCTTCGAGGGCTTCATCCCAACCACCTGCCGGATCTCATTGGAGGTCATGATCTCGTTGCGGGTGAACTTGTCCGCGATCTCCGCAATCTCGGATACCGGCACAAGCTTGAAGGGGTCCCGGAAGAACACGATGGACTGCCGCTGCGACCGGGCGGTCTTGGTTAAAAACTTCCGCTTCGCTTCGTCAACAAAGGCGGATACCATGGGCTCGATGGTCCGGTCATAGTAATTCAGCATCGTCTTGTCGTCCGCAGAGCCGTTCATGATCTCCTGCGTGATACCTAACTGGCTGTAAAGCATACTCGTCAGGTATTCAATCTGGGACATCAGGTTGTTCTCCACGGGGCGGTTTAGCTGCGTGATATGCTCCGTCCCATCGGTGTAGGCGACCCCGTACTTGGAACCCGCCAGCTGCTCTTCGATATCCTTACGGCGTTTTTCCGCCTGTTGACGCCTTGCCTCGGTCTTGATGATGTAGGGAAGCTGAATGATGATGTCCAACTTGCCGGACGCACTCTGTTCGTCAATGGCGTCCAGAATATTCAGCTTCCGAATCAGCCGCTGGCTGGTAGAGTTCGGCTCGTTCATCACGGCATAGAAAGGGTTTTCGATGATGGCCGTCTTGTTCTTGGGTACCACGATGTCCTCTTTTTCGCCTGTGCGGTCGTTGTAGACCCGCACCTTGACATGCTGGGGATACCACTCCAAAATGCGCCCCGTCCGCATGGACAGGATGTCGTAGGAGTTGGTTTCGTCTGGGTTCAAGGTCGTGTCCACTGGGACCACGGCCACGCATCCCTCGTCCATCATAGACATATACACATCCTGGCTGAATGCCCGGCCCGTTTGGTCCAGATTGGCCTCCAGGGTCAGGCAATTATTCAGCCCCGTGTCCATCTCGGAGAGAAAGCGGCCGTCTTCATCCAGGCGAACATGCCGCAGAACGCAGGCCGCCGCGTCCATGGCGATGCGGTTATAGACCGAGGTGACGATGGAACGCTCATTCCCCCGGCTGAAACGGGGCCTGTCTGGGCGATAGGAATGGCTCGGTCCCATCAGCCTGTATCCTCCGTATGGGTCTCGGTTAAAGAACGCGTTCCATGCGTGCTTCAACCGGGAACCGAATGCAATCTCCATTCAGACGCTCGCCTCCTTCCTGTTTTTGGGTATGAAAAGTCCACAGACTTCGGATGAAATCTGTGGCTGCTGTGTTTATTCAAATGCTTCACGATTTGCCTTGTAGGCGATGTATGCGTCCATCATGGCCGCAACGGCGTCAATCTTCTGCTCATACCGCTTCTTCAGCAGTTTTCGGTTGCCATTGGTGTCCTCCAGCGTGATGCAGTTCCCCATGGCATAGGTCATCAGATGCTCGTCGAACAAAAGCATCCGGTCTTCAGACATCTTCTTCAGTTCGCCCAGAGGGACCGACTCCGTCTTGGAGCCCTGAATGACCTTCTCAATGCCGAAGGGGCCATTTTCGTTGGCCCACCGCTCAATGAACTGCTGTGCGTTATACGGGTCATAGCCTACGCACCGCACATCATAGCCCTTATCGGTGATATGGTTGTCCAGATCCTCGTAGACCAGCATCAGGTCCAGTACCGTCCCCTCCAGAACGATCAGGCTCCCTTCCTCCATGAACTGGTCATACTTGACCCGCATGGCGGCGGGGAGCTTATTCAATGTGCGGGAGCTGATGTAGTTTCGGGTCTTCACGCCAAAGCTTCCATCCCGCAGCGGGAACAGGAAGGTGAAAGAGCAGAAGTCGTCCCCTTGAGACAGGTCGATGCCCATGGCGCAAGGCATGTTCCAGAACTCCCGTTTCCGATGGGGAAGGGTTTCCTCATAGGTGAAGTAATAGGTGTAGCCCTCCATGGGAAGGCCGAACCGCTTGGCCAGGATGTCGTTTCGCGCCGCAGGGGCATTCTCCGCCCGCTCCACATCCAGCTGGTAGGTCTCATAAGTGACGGTCTTTCCCAGGTTCGGGTTGGCCTTCATCCACATCTCCGGATAACCCACCTCGTCAACCGAGTCCAGTTTGTACCACCAGATAGACACATGGGGGTTGAAGTAATCCCCCTTGAGGATGTTCATAAGCTCCATTTTGATGGTGTCGCCCGCCCCGTTTCGGACGGTGCCCTCGGAACTGGTAGCGATAATGAGATAGTCGTCCACCTTGGACGCGCCCTGCTCAATAGCGCCGATGACATCCTCCCGAATGTCGCCGGAGAGCCATTCATCCACAGTGGCGATCTTACACCGCAGCCCCTGGAGCTTGTTGATGGACATGGGCCGGATCTCGATAAGGGAACCGGTGAGAAAGTTCTCAATGCCTTTCTTGGTGGAGGCCAGCTTGACCCGTCCCGCCCTTGAACCGGTAGTATTTTGGAGGGAGCCTTCCGTCAGAAATTTGAACAGCGGCCCCCGCGCTCTGGTGATGGCGGTCCGGATAGGCGATACCACCTCCTCGGCCAGCTTCATGGTCGGCGCGGTGGTGATCTGATGGGTGGTGGTGGCATCCACATTCTCAAAGAAGGACTGGATGCAGGCATCGTACAGCGACTTGGCTGCGCCGCGCCCGACAATCAGATACTGCTTGTTGATCAGGCGCTTCTTGATCATCTTCTTGACATAGCGGCCGCCGTGACCGTCCTTGTTGGGCCGGTAGACGGTACGCTCCACAAAGTAATACCAGCCGAACACCTGCTCGCCCCAGAGCTTGAAGCTGTCCAATAAATGCAAATCGGAGCCGTCCGTCAAGGTCAGCTCCGCTTCGCAGTATTTGATCCAGCCCTCCACAGCCTGGTCATCGTAATAGACGCCCGGGTTGGCGATCAGGTCATCAATCCGGTTCATCTCCATGGAGACTTCCTTGCACACCGGGATCTCGCCCCGAATTACGGCATCACGAAACATGCCGTAGTATTTGGGAACGGCAGTGTTTGATAATGCCATAGCGCTTCTCTCCTTACTTCTTGCGGGCGAGACCCTCTATGATTTTCTTGATCTTGTCCGCATTGTTGTAGAGAGTGATCGCGGTCGTGGTGGCCGTTGCCGCGGCGGTGGCTACCTTCATGCTCTTAGATACGAAGGCCTTGCCTCTGCTCACATCGGTCCCAGACAGTTTGCTGTACTGCTGTTCCATTTGCAAACGGTTCAGCCGGCTACGCAGCTCTGCGTCGCTCATGGTCTTCACGCTTTTGCTGCTATGAGCCTTCTTGTAATCGTCATGCTCCTGCTCGCCTTTCTCAGCATAGCGCTTCTTACCCTTCGCCGTATAAGAGCCGTCCTTGTTCTGGAATCTCCGGACGCCCCATCGCATCCCCTTGATCCCATAGTGGTAGAGTTCATTATGTTCCATTTTGAAGGTCCTCCTCTCCTGCGTGATTGTTCTGCTGGTCGGCCTCCACATAGAGCCGCCACTCAAGCTCTTTGATCTGCTGATTGATAGACTCAATGGCGGCGGAACTGAGTGGTGGGTCGAAAATGAGTTTAACCTTCAAATGCACATAAGTGCGCACAAAAGAAAAAGCCGCCGGATTTCCGCCGAGAAAGTCCTTCCACTCTTGGTCTTCATCCGTGATGGCAAAACCTTCGGCGGGGCCGACTCCCATCTGCCGTAAGATGGAAAACACGGAGTTGATGTGCATGATCAGGTCGGGGTCGAAATGGGTATAGCTCTCCTCGATGCCCAGCAGCTTCTTGATGGAGGTCAGGATACTTTCTGTCATATCCATGTGGCATCCTCCTTACGGCAGAAATTTGAGATACTTCTTCATGCAGTAGCCGTCTGTTTCATCGGAGGTCCGGACATGCCAGAAGTCCTCCGTGGACCCGTCCACATCCACCTGCACCTTCGTGGAGGCCGGAAGCTCCTTCAGCACAGAGGCATCCAGGTTTGCCGCCTCTCGCAAATTCAGCCTGACGCAGCCGGTCACGATTGCGAAAACAGGCTGGATATCGTGAACCGGCGTTTTCACTTCCGAAACCACGGCATCATCTACCGGCTTCACTGCCGCCCGGTTTCCGCGATTTTTGGAATCGGTTTGCATAGTGTTGCTCCTCCTTTTTCTGTAATAGCATTCAGTTCCCGTATGGCCTCCTCCATGGTGTCTGCGGAAAACTGAAACCGGCCATGAGAAAAGACTTCAACATGTCCTCGCACCCACCGAAACTCATACATAGGCGCCCTCCTTATCGCCGCCATGGGCAGGTGTCATTTCTGCTCCGTTCAGCGGGCGTGAGCATCAGCAGCGTTTCATCTCCATAGTGGATCGCTTGGTGGGTGCTGTGAATTGTTGTGATCAGGAATTCCGGATTGAGAAGGAGTTCGCTCCGCTCCCGGATATCCTTTACTGTAATGGGGTTCATGTGGTGGATCAGCACCCGGCCATGAATCTCCCGCCCCTCAATGCCGAGGTCGCATCCGTTATCCCGAATGATAACTTGGTTGCGGGCCTCTTTCCATTCCGGAGAGCGGTAGAATAGCTGGTTCAGATAGCGGTCAAATCCAAAAGTTTCCTCGCCTACCGCTCCTGAAAGCCGGAGATACCGATATCGTTCCTCAAAAGTTTCAAGCTGGATAAGTTCGGAATAGGTTCTAATCCTCGTCATCATCCGCTTCACTTTCTCCTCTGTACTCCCGCATGGCGGCCATGGCGTCAAGATAGACCTTCTCCATATCCTTTTGAGACTTGATCGACTCGGCTTTTGCTTCAGCCAGATCCACCTGCTTGGACAGAAGTTCTTTCTCAATCTGCGCTTTGGTGGAGCCAAGCTTCAGGAAATGCGTAATGACCTGAGAAGAGGCGGTTCCTTCGATTAACTGTTTTTCCGCCAGATCCACAGCCAGCGAGATCATCTGGTTCTCCCGCGCTTCCGGCGAGAGAGCCGGCCGGATTTTTCTTCCAGAAGAATTGGTTATCCTTGCTTTAGGCAAAGAAATCGCCTCCTTTCTCCGAGTATTTCCATAGATTTGATAGGGTTTGAGCAGCATTTGAAAGAACTCACAAAGCCGGCCCGCTCATAGTAAGGCCGAAAGGAGAAAGACATCTTGGAAAAAATGGAGGAAAAGAGCCCACAAAGCCGAAACCGACCTTGTGAGCTCCTGCAAATGCTGCTCCGCGCCCAAAAACATTTTTCAAAAATATCCGCCGGGGCTTTTTTGAGGACCACCGCGATGCAGGAGGGGGTATCATTTTTCAGACCCCCCCTATGTTTGACGGGGACGCCAAAAATCGCGGGCAGTCCATAGTGGATCACCATCAATCAGAAACAATTTAGCTAACTTTTTCTGTTTCTGACTGCTTGACCTTCTTATAGATGCCGAGAACATCGTATTTAATGATGTTGTTAATAGCTCGCTCAATTTCTTTGTCATTTTCTTCTTCCGAAAGCCGATCAGAAGTGCGAGCAATTCGAGCTAAGTAGGCGCAAGAATGATAACCTTTTCCTTCATCAAAGTGATACCAAGCCTCGTACTGGGTAAAAGGGTCGTATGGGTTGTCATGAGTTGTCAACATACACTTTGCCATCTGCTCTCACTCCTTTCATTCATTCAAATACTTCGACACAACAGAAGTAGAAATGCCCAAAGCCTGAGCAATCTCAGCATTTGTGTTGCCGGAATTGGCCATTGCTTTAATCCTGTTGATACGAGCAGTCGACAGTTGCGTACTGGTTCTTGGCGTTGCTCTTTCTCTGACGGTGTCAGGATCTGCGTAACGGAGAATCTGGGTTAAAAACGTATCCGAAACTGCTCCAGCTTGAATAGCTTCCCATTCACCATCTGTAATAGTGATACGAGCCCGCTTTCCGCTTGCTCCAGTCATTGTTCTGGCATCGCTGATTGCAGCTCTCCGAATTTTGGAAATCTCATCCTTGTCAGTGATGTTGTTATCCTGAACTTTGGCCTTTACCTTAGAGTTTGCGATACGCTGAGCCTCTCTTTCACGAGGCGCGTTCATGGTCGCCACTCTAAGTGCAGACATCAAGCGGTCTACTTCAGGCTGATAAGCGGCCTTAGCACTACTGGAATACTTGAGCGTGCCTGTTCTTGTGTACTCTTTCCGGGCCTCGTTTGCCAGGGCCTTCATTTTATTGGCATAGTCGGCGTAGGCCTCTTCCTGGAGGGTGCCGGAGGACAGCTTATGGGCATCATCGGTTACTTCCAGAAGTTTAGCCTTGGTGGTGGCCCTTACCTCTTTGCCCGTCTTTGGGTCGATGTAAGTACGGCCAGACTCCTTATAAATCACCTTGCCGGTGTCCTTGTCAATGCGACCACTCCCTTGGCGTTCCGGCACACGGACATCCTGTTTGCGCCTGGACAGAAGGGTGGATGCTCCACCTACCTCCCGGCCATCCTCATCCACATAGCCCTGGTACGCCTTTCGCAGCTCCGCAATACCGTTGTCCTTTTCAGACTGCTTATAGTCCAGTTTGTGCTTAGCGGCATCGATAACCACCATGCTGTGCTTGACTGCACGAACCAGTTCGCTCTCCTTGGCCCCTCTCAGGGTCATATCGGTGATAAGGTTGGAGATTTTGCCCATCTCAAGCTGGGTGGCCTCTTTGGACAGAAGCCGGACTCCAGTACGCCCCTCAGTGGAATACTGAGTTTTGGGATCGAAGTCCTTCAGGCCATCCAGGGCCCTGGTTGACTTGATGTTTACCTTGCCACCTGTTGGTATGACGACAACCTGGTCTCCATCAAAGTCTGCGCCAGACAGGCGCTCCGCGACCTTTGGATTGATACCGATGGCATCCCGAATATTTCGGCCTAAAATGGAGATTGCCGACTGGTTTTTATTGTTGACGGTAAGAACAGGAATCTCAAATGTACCAGCATGGGGGTATCGAACAAGAGCCACCTTTTCCCCATCCCGGTAATTGGGAGCAAATACCTCTGTTTCTTTCAACGCTGTGATAGGAAGGATAACTTGGGTACTCTGCCGTGGAAGCGCCGCCGCCTTCAGATGAACTGCGGCAGAATCACACTCATCAGCAAAGTCAAGAAGCATCTTTCGCTTAACCGTGGGGTTTGTCAGAGAACAGATCTCATCAAACTCATCAGCGGCATCAGCATAAGTAAGATCGAGCTGCTTTTTGATAAGCTTCATTGGCTGTTTGGAAAGGAACTGAGAAGACAGGTTCCTGCTCATCTTATCCCAGTCGCCCTCTTCTTTCAGCTTGTTGATGGCGGAAAGAGATTTCTTCTCTCCGGTGACAGGGTCGATGTACTTACCATTGGGGTCTGGATAATAGCTCTGTCCATTAGCCTTGATGAACGCTCCGAAAGGGTTATCCGGATCATCACTGATCTTCTTCATGACATCCATCTTGGGCGTGCCGGACTGCTTGTTTGTGTTGAACACAATGTCTACGCCATCCGGCATATCATCAGAATACATGGCCATTCCCTTGAGATAATGGGTTCCATCTACCAGAATGCGAACCTGGGCATAATGAGAGTCCCCAAGGTCAAGATCGGCCACGCCGCGGCGGAGCTCAATCACGCCGTCTTTGTTTTTTCCGCCCTCATCACCATAGAGGATTTTAACCCGGTCTGAACTGATGCTTGTAGGGTATTCCCGCTTGTCCCAGGACTCACCGCCGTCAGAGGAATGGTATTCTCCGACAGACTTGACCAAACTCAGGTTCTGGTACGCGTCTCTCTGAGTGATGTCCGGATTTGAAATAACCGGGGTAATCGTCCGCTTAGAGGGGTCATTCACTTGAGGAACGCCGACGCCGTAACGGTTATAGCCCTCGGTTTCCAAAATGAACAGGGCCTCCTGAAGAACCCCAGAAGACACGCCAAGCTGCTGTTCCACACCGACACCAACATCAAGAGCGCCTTTTTCTGCAAGTTCTTTTTTCAGAATTTCCGCAGTTTCCTGGGCCTTGTTCTTGTTCTTCGCCGTATTCTCATTCAGAAGAGCACGAACAGAAGAATCGTTCTCAAAGCCCAAAGCAGATGCGATTTCATCCAAGGTTTTTCCATCATCCCGCATAGAGCGAGCCCGGTCAGCCAGCAAAGCTCTCCGTTCATGCTTGGCGACACGAACTTGCATCCGAAGTTCAGTCGTTGTCAGACCAACTTCGCTGGCAATTTCTTTCTCGGATTTTCCAAGGCTTTGAAGTTCTTCAACCCGGGCCAGAAAATCGCCGCTGCGCTGATAGGGGTTTTCACCAGAACCCCACGGATAGCGGCCAGAGCGCCGCTTGACGCCGTAGTGCATCAGAATATCTTCCTCAATGGGGTTCACGGATCATCCCTCCTGTTCCTTAATTTTTTTGATGACCTTATCAGCGGTGATAATCTTGTCCATGATGGGGACAATGATTTCTACTGAAGGTTGGTCATACAAAATTTGGTCGTGTTGATAAATGCGGCATTCAATTTCAATGTCAGCTGGCTTGATATGATACTCCAAGCAGAAAAGAGCAACATAAATATAAAGCTGCTCCATGTGAGCCTGAATTTCACCAGTCTTCAAATCGTGAACCCGCAGGAAATTGTTGCGGAAACCAATGGCATCCGCCGTTCCAAAGCAGTTCTCCGAATAATAGAGGATCTGCTCTGGGAGCATTTTGTAGCCAATGGCGTCATTGACATACATATTCAGCGTTTTCTGGGATTTCGGCAATTTCTGGCCCAGCCGAATGCAGCGGGCCGCGAAGTCATGGAGTTCGGTGCCTCTCACAGTCGCCAGAAAGCGAAGATAGGAGTCGGCGACCTTGTCCTCACTGTAATTGATCCAGTGGTATTTGCTTGCGCCAAGAAACGCGTGCTGTCCTTCAAGGTTCGAGTGCTTGTTGAAGATCATGCAACACTTCCTCCTTGTTCTCGGGAGATATAAATCGGGAAAAAGACATATCGTTCATTTTTCCAACATAGTAATCCTGGTTCGGCTGCCTCTTGGCCCGCGCAAACTGCTTGCATTCTAAAGAGGCCCACTTCCTGCCATGAAGAATCAGCAGGTCGGGAATGCCCTGGCGCTGGTCCATCTTAAATACCATGCACCCGGGGAACATCGTCTTGAGCGTTGCAATCAGACGATCCTGAAACCCGCTCTCCAGCTTGGAGCTTCTGGCCATCGTTGAGGCCTCCTTTCGGCAAAAATAAAGAGGAGAGGCGTAGAATGTTGCAAAATGCAAAGCACATTCTATTCCTCTCCATAAAAGAGTCTGTTTTTTTCGCGGAAACAAAAAGAGCATAAAAAAAGCCGAGACACCCGTAGGCATCCCGGCTAAACCAGAAATATCAAATTGGTATTGGTCAACTGTTATTCCGCAGATAGCGGATTAGTATCCACAAAAGCCAAAGTCCACTGGTGCAGAGAGTAAGGATCACATCAAGAAGGATGCCGCCCGCTCCACGCTTATTGGTTCCGTTTCTGCTCATGGCTATTTTCTCCTTTCGTGCTATGAGGCCGGGAGATACACCTGTCCGTCATGTCCAATGTAATAATCTTTCCTCTGCTCAGGCGCTCGGAGAGCGTCACGGAGATAGGTCTGCATGGACGACGGTTCGGTGGCGCTGAGGGCCTCTACAATTTCTTCGACCTGCTTTTCATAAACGGTCTTATCAATCTTTTTGAACGGGTTTCCCTTGGTTACAGCGATAGCCTGCTGCAACGCGCTGAAACTGCTGAGCATACGCTTATCGCACTTATTGATGTAGGTGGAAACATCAGTTTCGATATAACGAATGAAATCGGGGTCATAATTTTGAGAATAGTATGTTTCCAAAAGACTGCTCATGGTATAGAGCTGCATGGACAACTCCAGACACTCTTTCACTTGAACGGCCTTGCTTGTGGTCACAGCGATGTCGGCATTTTCTTTTGCGGTGGCCGTGAACTTGCTGGCTCTTACAGTCAGCTTCTTGGTCAGTTCGCCGCCGCCCATGATCTTGATGCCGTCCTGGACGTTCTTAATGATGCCCGCTTCGATCAAGGTCACGGGAGTGACTTCCTGTCCGTCCTCAAAGATCTCAAGACGCTGCTGATCATGTTCCATGATGGAACCGTAGTTCTGGTAGGCATAGCGGACAAAACAGATTTCGGCCATCAACTCGGCCCGCTTATCGCCGTAAAGAAATTCCAGAATCTTATCCAAGCTCAGCTTCATCATGGTTAGTTTGCTATTGATCTCGGATAAAAAGTATTGGCCGGAGGCAATAGACATTGCCGTGAATGCGCCCAGAAGGACTGCCTGCATCTGCATGGGATGGAGCGATGCTGTTCCGCCAAACCGACCGTTCTCCTGAAACACGCTTCCGTATCCGCCCTGCTTCAGTTTTACCAGTTCATGCTGGAGCCCGTCCGGGAAGGATATGCGATACGCTTGCGCCATTTCGCTGACAGCGATCAGCGCTGGGACTTCGCCGAGCAAAGCATTGACCTGCATTTTCTGTCCCTGGGTCATTTCCAGTTTGATGAACTTTTCATCAGCAAGGTCTATGCCTTTGATACATGGTTTCAGTTCCACGTCTGTTCCATAGGCCAGTTGTTCATCCACAACAATCCCTCCAATCATCCCGAAATATAAAAAGAGTGCGCCCCAATGAAGAGACGCACCCTTGCAATAAGTGTATCTCCCATTGTTGCCACACAATCTCTTCCCCGGTGATGGGTATAAGTAAAGAGAGAAAACACTCGTTGCCAAGTTATTTTCCCATCACCAGAAGAGAATATATGATTGTGTGGCGAATTCAGTATAGCACACCCCAGGAAAAATTGGAAGAGAGATTTGTTCGGACATCGTTTTAATACATTTTTCATGCTCTGCCCAAAAACCCACTTTTTTTCGTCAGTTATATATAATTTGATACTATTTTTTCGCGTTTACTTAAAGAAAAAAGTGGGAAAGTGGGCAGAGAACCCGCAAAGCCTTGTGCCGCAACGGTTTCCGCCTGCCCACTTTTGAAATAAAACCGGGCAAAAACCCACTTTTTTCGGGCTTTTCGTCCGTACACAGTTTCACCAAGCGCCCCAAATTGCCCACAGTTCTAACAAAAAGTTGGGAGAAGCCCGTTTTTGCCTCTGAAAAGTGGGCTGAATTTTAGACATGAGAGCGGCCCGAATTCTAAACTTAGATTAGACAGAACCGGGCCAAACTCACATCGTTTTGCTCACCGCCAAACCCGTCCAGTGCGTTTGTCCACAAGGACGATGCGGCCCTCGATCTCAAAGTTCGCCAGCTCGCAAATATCAAAGATAGCATAGAGCAGCTTATGGAACCGCTCTTCCTCTGCCTCGATATTCTTCAGCGCCTGATAGGCCGTGGGGTCGGAATAGCCTTCCGCGTTTTTTCGGTCATTGTTCGCCACATCGGTCACCTCTCCTCTTCGTTGTGCCAGGCCTCAATATCCACGCCGACTTTTTTTAACATCTGAGTGCAGAGCCAGATGTCGTCCCCGTTCTCCAGCTCATACCGCGCAACCAGATTGTTAATATGAAGCCGGTAAGCGTCATAAAACGCGCGTAACCGTTTGGCGCCAAATCCGAACTGTTCATGCAGCACCCACAGAATAGTCGCGTCGATCTCGGCAAGGTGCTTTCTGTCATACTCGGCCAGTTCGCGCTGGATCTCCATGTCCATTGCTTTTTTCTCCGCCGCTGTGAGCACTGCTCCATAAACCTTGCCGTCGGCTTTTTTCAGGTACATCAGACATACTTCAGGATGCAGGGCGCAGAACCCTTGCGCTGTTTCTTCGGCCCGTGGAAGTTCTCAGGAATGGGCTTCCCGGTCTTCATGCTGATGGGCCGCAGGCCGAGAACCCGCCTCCACTGGTTATTGTGCAGACGTTTATTTACTTTGGAATAGCCCATGCGGGTCATCTCGGCTTTCGCCATGCTTCTGAGCAGTTTACGCATTGTCGTTTCCTCCTTTAATTTTTTGCCGATGTTGTTGAA
>OGRJ01001479.1_pt1 | contig 19480 bp, 17 predicted proteins | sample 1553411 | NCBI WGS metagenome assembly OGRJ01 (sample SAMEA2580084, study PRJEB22360) | human gut metagenome | biome: human gut; feature: human-associated habitat; material: faeces | place: Denmark | collected 2008/2010
ACGGTACAGTAACTGGTGTTAAGGCTGGTAAGGCAACAATCACAGCTAAGATTACAGTTGGTAAGGATTCAGCTGAAACTACTAAGGATGTAGAAGTAAAGAAATACGTTCTTAAGTCTGTAGCACAGACTAAGGCTGATACTTTTGAGACATCTATCACAGGTGCTACAAAAGAGATCAAAGCTTCTGAGATTACAGTTAAGAATACAGAGAACAATGTTGTCGTTCCTGTTAAGTCTGTATCTGTAGACAGCAAGGATGCAACAAAGGTTACATTCACAACATTTGCTGGATTAACAGATGGAAAGACATATGATGTAACTCTTGACGGAACAACAAAGCAGGTTGTTGTATCTGATGGTAAAGTTGCATCTGTAAACGTTAATAAACTCACTGTTCCGGTTGCAACCGAGACAGAAATCAAGTTAGTTTCTAAGGATGCTAATGGTGTTGTTCTTGATGAGTATGCTTATAACCCTAGCTCTCCGGATTATTCTTCCAAGTATGACTTCTCTCTTACAACATACAATGGTTATGTAAACGGTTCTAAGTTATACTTAAATAAGATTGGTGATACTGCAACAGCAGAGGTTACTTACAAAACTGGTAAATATGATGCAAATGGTAAGCCAGAAGGAAATATTACATCTGGAAAGCTTACAATCACAGCAGTAGCTCAGGCTTCTGTAAACAGCTACGATGTTAAAATCGCAAAAGCTGGTAAAAAGTTTGATAAAGTTGCAGCAAATAAGCAGATCGCTGTAGGTGAGACTTCAGCAAATACAGCTTACTTCCAGATTAAAGATGTTGATAACAACGAAATTAGTTACTACACAGATTATACTGTAGAGTCTAGTGACAACAGCATTTTAATGGTAGATGATGCATCTATCGCAGATAAAGAAGCTGTATTAACTCCTGTAAAGGCTGGTACTGCGTATCTGTTAATTAAGAAAAATAACACAATTGTTAGTTCTGTGGCAATTACAGTAGTTGCTGAAAAAGCAGTTACAACTATGTCTGTTGATAAGGCTTCTGTAGCTCTCTCAACACAGTTGGCAAAATCAGGAACTGTTACTGCAAGCTTTAAGGATCAGTACGGCGCAGATATTAAAGGTGATGCCGATAAGGTTTCTGTTTCTTGCCTGAGCACATCTGCAGACAAGGTAAAAACAGACGATGTTACAGCTAATGCCTCTAGTAAATATTTCTCTGTCGCACAGAAGGGAAATAATGTAGCTGTTACATTTAATGTAGCAAGCGTTACAAAGGGATCTTATGTATATAAAATTGCTTATATGAAAGATGGTAAGGAAGTTTGCGCTAAGACAGTAAATGTAAATGTTCAGACTCCTGCAGATCCAGGAAAGGGAAGCGTTTCCTATGCACTGAATGTAAATACTGCAAAGGTTGATACTCTTGTCGATGATAATCATAACGACGCGGCAGGAACTTGCTATGATGTAACAGTAGATGTTACTGAGTCAATCGGTGGTGTTCCATATGCTACATTAAAACCAAATGACAAAATTGCAGATGGAAAAACTGGTGCAGATGCAACAAATGTTGAATCTATCGCTTATAAAGTAGTTGATAAAGATGGCAAGGCAATTTTTGATGATGTTACTAAGGTTAACAATGTAACTAACGCTGCTATTAAGGCTACTAATGGAAAGTTAACTGTTAATACGGTTTCTTTCAGCGCATTCAGTGCTCAGAAAAATCTTGCAAAAGGAACATATACTGTTACAGCTGTAATTACAACAAAGAAGGGAACTAATGATCCGGTTAAGACTACTTTTACTACAAGCTTTGTTGTAGAAGATTCTCAGCCTGCTGGTGAGGTTTCACGTGTTAAAGATACTGTAGCAGGCGGAACTATCGAGGCAATGGCTAAAGCAGCATTTAAGTATGTATATGAAGGAACTTCCTACGCAGCATCTGATGCTGATGAGCCATTAACAGTTACAAATGTTGAAGGTATCACAAGCGATAATAAGAAGATTGACAGTAAAAACTTTGCAACAGAAACTCTTACCACAAAGGGTAAAAAGGTTACTGTATCTAAGATTGCTGTTGAAGTTAAGACTGGTGATAAGGGGTATAAAGTAAACATCGAAGTCCCAGTAAACTTAACTATCACAGTAGGTGAATAAAAATTTTACATTCATAAAATAATATTTCATCTTTTGATTCCCCCGATTTTAATCGGGGGAATTTGAAATGTGATTATAAATTTATTAAATTAATCCAACTTTCTATGTTATAATAGTATAGAAGTTGGATTTTTAAAAAGGAGAAAAATTCATACATCTTTTTTATTAGGTAACAGGTTTAATTTGGCTGTAGGAATAAATACTTCTTATGCCGAATTTAAAAAAATGCTACTTTCACAACAATATCTTGATAATGTTCCAGAACTATTATCTATAATATACAGAGAAACTGAAGATAAACAATTTAGTTGGAATGATTTAGAGAAATATTTAGAAGAAAAATTGTATGACAAAGCATTTACTGAGAATCTTGAGAAATATAAAGAAATTAAATTCTGTAAAATTGAGAATAGATTAACTAATTTTTTACAACGACAAGAGGATAGAATTACTTCATTTTCAAAAGATATTGAGTTTGTCAAGTAAAGTGTGCAAATTTTTTGATTTTTTTGTGGTGGTCGATAAATCGACCACCATTTTTACGAGCTTCAATCAAACGGAAGTTCTTCATCTATGGATTTTGAGTCAGATGTTTTGCGAATATACCGGTCAATTAAATCTTCCGGAACAGGGATGTCTTCTTTTATCAGTAAAGCTAAAAGATGTCTGATATCAGCTTTCTGTTGATCTATAGTTTTCAGTGCTTGGTCATAGTCATTCCGCAGAAAATCGAGTTGTGCAAAAAATTCATCATCTACTTCATATGGGGCTGATTTCCGTCTGCTCATTTGAAATCTCCTTAGTAATTCTCGTATTTTAATATTCGGGTATGCATCTTATCATCCATTGAAAGCTGATTCCTTACCAGTGCCCAATTAGCCACAGGTCTGCCATTCCATTTCCTGTAAAGCTCGGTAATGCGCAGATATAATGCTTTCATTATGACATCTTCGCTTGGAAATGAGCCTTTTTTAGTAACCTTGCGGAAGCTTGAATTTACGGATTCTATCGCATTTGTTGTATACATGACTTTTCGTACAGCACTGCCATAATTGAATAACTGCTCGATATTTGACCAGTTACGGATCCATACATCTATGGCCCCGGGATATTGGCTCCATGCCTGTTTAAAGCATTCAAACTCTGCTTCAGCAGCTTTTAAGCTGGATGCCCCATAAACCTTTTTTAATTGGGCAGTATAGGCTTTATAATCTTTTGAGGGAATGTATTTAATGGAATTCCTTATCAGATGGACAATGCATCTTTGCACAACAACATCCTTAAATATAGACTTTGCCCCTTCCTCAAGACCGGACACCCCATCCATACTTATAAAAAGAATGTCTTCAACCCCACGCGCCTTGATTTCATCGAAAATCTGCATCCAATAGTGTTTGCCTTCTGATTCTCCAATCCATATCCCCAGAATGTCTTTGATTCCGTTTACATCATATCCGAGCACAATATAAACAGCGCAGTTCTTTGTCTCCATTTCCTTACGGATGTTTACATACAGGCAGTCAACAAAGATAAAACTGTAAAATTTCTTTAATGGTCTGTTTTGCCATTCATTTGCCGTTTCTATAACCTGATCTGTGATATTTGAAATGGTCTCGTGTGAAATCTCAAATCCATAAATATCTTCAATTGTATCAGCAATATCACGCTGGCTCATACAATGCATCTTCCTGCCGGAGATTATATTCTTGAAATGAATTTTGAAACAGAAGTTAATTATGATCTAACTGTTAGCAGAATTTGAGAAAATACAAAATTAAATTATTCAAAACTTGATCTTACAAAAGGTTTTAACAAACAGTTAAAGGCAGAAGGGGGAACTATTAAAAGTTGTAGTTCCAGCAATAAGAAAGTTGCAGCGGTAAATAATTCAGGAAAAATTTCCGCAAAAAACATCGGAAAAACTACAATTATGGTAAAGTTGTCAAATAACAAAAAGCTGTCATGTGTCGTTTCAGTAAAACCAAACAAGTATCAAGCCAAAAAAATTACAATCGAAGATGTTGTTTACAATACATCAAAAATGAAAGCATATGCAGCATCATTTGATGCAAAAGGCAATTTGCATTTAAAATTTAAATTGGTCAATAATAGTTATGGGAAAATCACAAATGTATCAAAATTCAAAGTTTCTGTAAAAGATTCCTCGAATAAAAGCTTTGTATCTTATAGTAAGAACAATTTCAAGACAAATGTTGCCAGCTATAGAGATAAGGATTGTACAATAATAATTCCTAAATCCGCATTGAAAAAAAGTTATAAAAAAATAGATTTACGCACTGCGAAAATTTCAATTAGCGGAAATTTTGCATCTGCATCTTTATAAATAATATTCATAAAAATAACCTAATAAAAAACTCTGAGCGATTTCTCGCTCAGAGTTTGGCTAAAATAAAGTCTTATTTAGCTGTGATAGAAAGTGACACCTTGACTTCCTTATCTACATATCCGATAGTATTTCCATCTGCATCATGGAATGCAACTCTTACGGTAACTTTTGTTACATCAGCAGTTTTTCCAGAAGGTAAAACTGTAGTCATATTATCAGCTGTAATTTTGCCATTGCCACCAATTACATTTGAATATCCTTCAATAGCAATGATAGTAGCTGACTTATCTCCATCTGCACCATATTTAACACCATCATAAGAATACTGGATTACAGAAGCAAGAGATGCCTGAATAGAAGCACCGGAAGTAACTTTTGCATCCTTTAATTTCATATCAGTGATTGCATCATTGGAAGTATCCTTAACAACAAATGATTTTGTAATTGTTGTCTTTGTATTCTTTGTAGAATCATAAGTATATCCTGCAGTAGTATGCTTTGGTTCAACTTCAATAGTAGCTGTAATTGTATAAGTTCCCTCTGCAAGTTTTGCGTATACATTAGAAGCATCTGCTTTAACAACGTTGATTGTTAACTGATCAGTAGCACTTAAACTTCCATCGTTAAATGCAGCACCTGTGGTAACTGAACCCGGAATTGTGTTGTATACAACATCTCCCTTTGCATTTTTAACAGTATAGTAAATACCTCTTACCTTGCCGGCAGTCTTATCTGTTTCAGTATCTTTTGTGTCATCCAAACTATCGTTTTTAGCTAATTTCTTAGCTTCCACGCCCTTCAGTAATTCAGATACATTAACAGTAAAAATACGATTGCTAGTATTATCTGCATTTACTACGGCATCTTCTTCTGTCTGTGTTGCATTGTTGCTATTTAAAATATTAAGGCTATAGGAAATAGAATCACCAGCTACACCAGCCTCCTGTACATTAACAGTAACAACCTGTGCACAAACTTCTTTTCCGTCTTTCTTGAAAGTAAACTTAAAGGTATAAGTTCCCTTTACATAGTTAGATCCAGTAACAGTATATTTTACTTTATTGCCGTTCTTTGATGCATATCCTGGTACAGTAACATTTGCTTTGTCTACGCCATCCGGTGCACCTTCGCATGTAACTTCAATAGAACCATCATTAGCAGTAAACGCAAAATCATTTCCATACTGATCCTTAGTTGCTAATGTAATAGTTTCCTGGTTTGCATTTGCTGACTTGGATACTGTAACAGCAGTCTTATCAGCTGTCATAGTAACAACCTTTCTTGCTGCTACAACAGTTACAGGTACAGAAGCGACAATCTTATCATCTTTCTTAATGAAGATGTAAGCCGTTTCTTCTTTTGCAGGAATAAGCTTTACTTTGTTATTTGTCTGCATTGTATCACTGCCAAGCATTAATGTTGTCTTATCGCTTGACTCAACTTTGTAGTCACTGTAATTTGAAATTTCTTTTCCATCAGTGTCTTTAATTTCAAAGTATGCCCATACAGCGCTTGTCTCATCTACAGCAATTTTATCATTGTCCTTTAAAGAACTAAATTTTTTATTAGCATCACCAATTCTTACCTTGAAAGAACTTACAGTAGCCTGATCAGTAGCTGTGATTGTAAGCTTGTTTGGTCCGATGTTTCCATCTGCCTTACCATCTGCTGTATACTTATTTGTCTTATAGGTAATCTCGGCTGTTGCAGTGTCACCAACTTTATTTAAGTAAAGTTTAGATCCGTTTACATATCCGTTTGCTGTTGTAAGTGAGAAATCATAGTTTACATCAGATGTTCCGTAAGGAAGCTCTTTTAAGATAACTCCGTTGGCATCCTTTGCAACTAACTTAATCTCTGTCTCAGTTTTTACTGGAATGGTAGGCTTATCAATATTGATGGACGCAACCTTGTTGTCTGTAGCAACAAAGTTTACAGTTGTTCCATCTAATGTAACTGTATACTCTTTGCCATCATTCATATCTGAGAATGTTGTAAGAGTAACTTTTGTAGCATCTTTGCTGTCTACAGAAACAGACTTAACCGGAAGGACTACATTGTCAGGAGTTTTGATAGTTACCTCAGAAGCCTTAATATTCTTTGTAGCACCATCGATAGTTGCAACAAGCTCATTTGTCTTGTTCTGTGCTACACTCTTAAGAACATAGTTCTTTACTTCTACATCCTTAGTAGCTGTGGCAGAATCCTTACCAATTGTAAGCTTAGCTGTGATTGTAGCCTTACCAGCCTTAACACCCTTTACAGTTCCGTCTTCAGAAACTGTTGCGATTGTTTCATCACTGGATGTGTAAGTGATCTTAGCTCTTGAAGAAGCCTTCTTAGTTGTTGTTAACTTAGTTGTGCTTCCAACTGCTACTGCTGACTCTCCAGATAAAGCAACACTTGCCTTAGCAACTTTCATTGTGTAAGTAAGTTTCTTTGTCTTTGCCTTAGCACTCTTCTTTGTAGAAGTCTTGTAAGTTACCTTAACCGGAAATATGCATGGTATTTTCCGCGGAAGTATTGGAAATACCGGATTTATAAACAGAGTTTGGGGCAAAATCACTTCTACAAGTAACACGCAAGCAACATACAAGAAGCGATTAAATCTGATTTATGGCTTCGACCAGCGCAGGCACATCCAGATGCGTGTAAATCCGTTCTGTCAGGGACATAGCGCCGGAATGACCGACAATTTTTTTGATGGTCGTCTGATCGACATGTGCTTCGGCGAGCAGGGAAATCGTGGTGTGCCGGCAGCAGTGAGGTGTATGATCGATGTGCAGACGAAACATCAGAGGCTGGAAAACATTGTGGTAATACATATAATAGGTAAAATGCTGGCTGTCCAGAGTATGGATGAGATATTCACAATCGGAACAGTCATGAAGCCAGCGCTGGTAAAAGGGGAGTACTTTGTCAGCAATCGGAACTTTTCGAATGCCGTTTTCGGTTTTGCTGTCAATGACATCAAAATATTGTTCGGACAGATGAACGTTTTCTTTTTTCAGATCCAAAAGCTCTGAGACACGGACCCCATTGTATATCAGCATGAGGACTGTCTGGCAATAGGGATCGTTTTTGTGTTTCCACAGGAGAGCAATTTCAGAAGTGGAAAAACAGCTTCGTATGTTTTTATTAGGATTCCGGTCTTTGTATTTCGAGATATTTACATAGGCAGAATAATCTTTTGAGACAATTTCGTGTTTCATGGCATAAGAATAGAGCTGGTTAAAGAGAACACGAATTTTTTTCAGGGTAGGATAGTTTTTGCCACAGTGATCAATCACCTGCTGTAAATCATTGAGTCTCAAATTGTGAAATGGCATATCAGCAATGTTTTCACAAGTGGCATAGGCTGCCCGATAGCCTTTGATGTTGGAGTGGGAGATGGTAGGAAACTTTTCTTCGGACCATCGGAGATAAATTTCCCGGAAGGTTAATTTCAGCGTTTCCCCATCGATGGGATAATTGTTGTAACGTGCCAGAATCTGCAGAGCTTCTGACCGGGTAGGAGCGTAGCCCAGAATCTGATAGTGCTGGATGCGCTTTCCAGTGATGTCATTGATGTGCCAGCCCGTAGTGATGCGTGCTGCGTAGGGTCTTCTTCTGTTGCCGGAGAGTTTTACGACTCCGCCGTATCCGTTTGGTAATCTCATTTTTCTTCCTTTCGTGTGTAAAAATTTATATTATCGTGTCAATCATACACATTTATTTGTTAAATTTTTAAGTAACACACAAGTAACAAAAAAGTGTTTTTACCTATATAAAAAGAAAAATAAAATCGACATGCCGGAATGATTGAAAAAAAACGAAATTTGGGGTATGATTATAGGCAATGAAACATAAGGAGAAAATAATCTTGAATACGAATGGAAACAAAAACACGTTAAAAGCAAATAAGATATTGATTCCCATTATTTTGTTGATCGGATTTATTCCAATCATTGTGCATTCTTTTGTTTATGATACAAATCTGGCACAGTTTGACTGGTATCCGGAGAGTGCAGCAAAGCAGACGGACTTCTTTTTTGCATGGAAGATGATTGCGATCATCCTTGTGGGAGTTGTAATGCTCGCAATTTTACTGATCCGGTATTTGAATAAAAAGGAGTTTGCATTTGAAAATTCCTTTTATTTTCTGATGGTGTATGCATTGTTTGTTGCAATGTCTGCCCTGTTTTCCAGTCACAAATACTGGGTGGCACATGGTACATATGAACTTTTTGAGCCTGTATGGGTTATATTTGTCTATATGATACTGTGTTATTATGTCTATAATTATGTACAGGAAGAAAAACAGATAGAGGTAATCCTGCGCTGGTCTGGCATTGGAATCGCAATTGTTACTCTGATTGGATTTTTCCAGGTCTTTGGATTGGATTATTTTAAGACATCTCTGGGCAAACATCTGATGACGGACACAAGCTGGTGGAACCAATTAGATAAGATTTCCTTTAATTTCGCAGATAAGACTGCGTATACGACACTTTACAATCCTAACTTTTTGTCATTTTATTTTGGCATGCTGATACCATTGCTGGTCTGCCTGTTTATTGGGGCGAAAAAGATGTGGCATCGTCTTGTAATCGCGGTTGCAGAGATTTTTTGCATTGTAGCACTGGTTGGTAGCAGAAGTTCTTCCGGATTTATTGCACTGGCAATTGGTGCTGTGATTCTCGCATTGGTTTTACTCAGTCGGAAGAAAAAATTATTTGTAGCCGGGATTGTTGTGGTTATTATTGGAATGATAGCAGCAGGAGTACTGGCAAATACGACAGAGTTCGGTCAAAATCTTAAAAAGACGGTTGTTGGAACGTATCATATGAAAGATCAGTTCTCTTTAAACGATATCAAAACAAACACAGATGATGTGGAACTTGATATCTGGAACAATCCTCTGCATGTGTCCTATGATCTGGGGAGCGACGGTGTAATCACCGTGGTCTGCAAAGATGCAGATGGTCAGGAGATTCAGACAACAGAGGTAGATCAGGAAAATCATATTTTGGCCCTCAATGATGAACGGTTTGCAAATATACAGATTCAGCCGATCATGTTTACCGATAATACAGCAGGAATAAAGATGATCATAGATGGTGTCGAATGGGATTTCTCAAAAAATGATACGGACGGATATGAATATCTCAATCCAGCAGGAAAATTAGTGAAGTTTGAGAATCCGAAGGTTTCAAAAGTATTTTTGGATGATGCAATGAGCAATCGAGGACATATCTGGAATAAAACGATTCCGCTTCTTGGAAAGCATGCTTTTATGGGGAGTGGAGCAAATACCTATATGTTTGAAGTGCCACAGGAAGATTATATCAGCCAGAACTATGTCTACGGCGCAAACAGCTATGATGTAAAAGCCCATAGCTGGTATCTGCAGCAGTGGGTAGAAACCGGATTACTCGGTACCCTGGCACTTCTGGTATTTCTGTTCTGGTATCTGGTACAGTCGGTACGCATTTACCGCAGAGTGGATCTACACGAGAGTATCAGCTGGATTGGATTTGGATTATTTGCGGCAGTGCTGGTGTACATGATTGCAGGTATCGCAAACGATTCCAATGTATGTACCGCTCCGGTATTCTGGGGTATGCTTGGTCTGGGACTTGCAGTGAACCGTATGCTCGTAAAGAAAGAAAATCTTTTTGTTAAAGAAACAGCGGTTTCTGCAGAAAGTGATACTGCCGTAAAACAGAGTATTCCAAAAGCAGCAGAGAGTGTAAAAGCAGATACCGCGCAGACGGTACAGAATACTAAAGGGGCTGGAGTGACAGAATCCTCAGTCAGGAAGAAATCATCGAAAAAACAATCGAGAAAACAGAGAAAGAATCAAAAATAACAGATTGAAATTATGAAAAAAATCATTCAAGATAAACAATTACTGATCAGACGGATTTTTCTGATGTGCTACGACGTGCTTGCAGTGTTTGCTGCAAGCATAGTTGCGTTATTGATTCGATTTGATCTGAATATTATGAACGTGCCGTTTCAATATATGGATGAAGTGTGGAGAGCACTTCCTTTTATGATCATTGTTACGCTGGTCATTTTCTGGCTGCTCCGGCTGTATTCCAGTCTCTGGAGCTATGCGGGAGCACTGGAAATGATGTATGTTGTTTCGGCATGTATTCTGGATACCGTTGTTGTGACGGTGCTGATATTGCTTCGGAACTGGGGAGATATGTACCCGGTGCCAAGAAGCTTTTATATTCTGTATGGATTGTTTCTATTTGTATTTGTCATGGGATGCAGATATTCTTACCGCGGTCTGCGTGTGCTTCGCAATATGCGCAGAGCCGGTGTGTACAGACGGAATGTACTTGTGATCGGAGCAGGGGATGCAGGAAACCAGATCATCAAAGAAATCAACAACAGCCGCTATGTGAAAAAGAAGGTTGTTGGTGTGATTGATGATGACCGGAACAAGATCGGCAATTATATTCATGGAGCGAAAGTCGTAGGAGATCGGAGCGATATTCTGGAAAAAGTCGAAGAACTGCATGTGCATGAAATCATCATTGCCATGCCATCGGCCACACAGAAACAGATCAAGGGGATTCTTGATATCTGCAAAGAAACCGGATGCACATTGAAACGTCTGCCCGGCATTTACCAGCTTGTAAACGGCGATGTCAGCGTCAGCAAATTAAAAGATGTAGATGTCAATGATCTTCTTGGGCGGGATCCGGTGACGGTTGATCTGCAGTCCATCATGGATTATGTTTCTGGGAAAATCATAATGGTTACAGGGGGCGGTGGCTCCATCGGAAGCGAATTGTGCCGGCAGATTGCCGCACACAAGCCAAAACAGCTGATTATTGTGGATATTTACGAGAATACGACCTATGATGTGCAAAACGAACTGAAAGTCCGGTTCCCGGATCTGGATCTTGTTGTGCTGATTGCATCCGTGCGGAATACGAATCGTATGAACTGGATTTTTGAACATTACAAGCCGGAGATTATCTATCATGCAGCGGCACATAAACATGTGCCTCTCATGGAAGAGAGTCCGAACGAGGCAATTAAGAATAACGTGCTTGGCACATGGAAGATTGTGCAGGCGGCAGATCGGTACGGTGTGAAGAAATTTGTGATGATTTCCACGGATAAGGCAGTCAACCCAACCAATATCATGGGTGCCAGCAAGCGCATCTGTGAGATGATCATTCAGACCTATAACCGCAGATCGAAGACAGATTTCGTAGCCGTGCGTTTTGGAAATGTGCTTGGCAGTAACGGAAGTGTGATTCCGCTGTTCAAAAAACAGATTGAGCGTGGAGGTCCGGTCACGGTTACCCATCCGGATATCGTGCGGTATTTTATGACAATTCCGGAAGCGGTATCTCTGGTGCTGCAGGCGGGCACCTATGCCAAAGGTGGAGAAATTTTTGTTCTGGATATGGGAGAGCCGGTCAAGATTCTGGATCTGGCAAAGAACCTGATTCTTCTTTCCGGTCACAAGCCGGATGAAGATATCCATATCATTTTCACAGGACTTCGCCCGGGAGAAAAACTTTATGAAGAGATGTTGATGGATGAAGAAGGGATGCAGGATACCGCAAACAATCTGATTCATATCGGTAAACCGATTGAGCTGGATGAAGAAAAATTCATGCAGCAGTTGGAAGAATTAAAAGAGTACGTTGTGACAGAACCGGAAGACATCCGGGAGTGTGTCAAAAAAATCGTGCCGACGTATCATCCGGAACTGGCAGGGGAGAATAAATAAAAACGTATCTATGAAGAAGGAGAGAAAACGCCATGAAAGGATACCATTACATCAAAAGAGGAATTGATATCATATTAAGTGGGATGGCGATCGTGATCTTATCACCACTCCTTCTTTTTTTATGTATTGCGATCAAACTGGATACACCGGGACCGATATTATTTAAGCAGAAGCGTGTCGGCATCCACCGGAGTTTCTTCCAGATTTACAAATTCCGTACCATGCGGATTGACACACCGAAGGATGTGCCGACACATATGCTGGAGAATCCGGAGCAGTACATCACAAAGGTAGGAAAATTCCTGCGAAAAACCAGTCTGGATGAACTGCCACAGATTTTTAATATCTTCAAAGGAGAAATGAGTATCGTAGGACCGCGGCCGGCACTGTGGAATCAGGATGATCTGGTAGCAGAGCGTGAGAAATATGGTGCCAATGATGTGACACCGGGGCTGACCGGGTGGGCACAGATCAATGGCAGAGATGAACTGGAGATTCCGGACAAAGCAAGACTGGATGGCGAATATGTCAAACATCTGGGACCATGGATGGATTTGAAATGTTTTCTTGGCACAATTGGATCCGTGCTCATGCACGACGGCGTGGTTGAAGGTGGAACCGGCGAACTGAACAAAGAGGAAGAAGAGACAGAAGCACACAAAAGCGAAACAGCACAGAGCAGCGCGAAAAAGAAAACCATTGCAAAAGACATAGAAGAACGTGAAAAGGGCAGGAGAAAAAAGAAGATTCTGATCACCGGAAGCGGCAGTTATGTGGGAACTTCCGTGGAGGCATGGCTGAGACAATGGCCGGAGTACTACCAGGTTGACACGCTGGATATGAGAACCCAAACATGGCGGACGCACGATTTTTCAGCATATGATGTGGTCTATCATGTGGCGGGAATCGCACATGCAGATGTGGGACAGGTGACGGAAGAAGAAAAGAAGCAGTATTACCGTGTGAATACAGATCTGGCAGTAGAGACAGCCGAAAAAGCCAAAAAGGAAGGCGTGCAGCAGTTTCTCTTTATGTCTTCCATGATTGTATACAGCGGATGTAAAGAAAAGAAAATTACAAAAAATACAATTCCCAAACCATTGAATTTCTATGGAGACAGCAAATGGCAGGCGGATCAGAAAATACAGGCACTGGCAGATGAACGTTTTAAGGTTGTTGTATTGCGCCCACCGATGATTTACGGAAAGGGATCAAAGGGAAACTATCCACAGCTTGCAAAACTGGCAGGAAAACTTCCGCTATTTCCGATTGTACATAATCAGCGTTCCATGCTTTATATAGAAAATCTGGCACAGTTTGTCAAACGGATGATCGACAACGAAGAGACCGGAGTGTTTTTCCCACAGAACGAGCAGTATATCAATACTTCGGATCTGGTGCAGATGATCGCTGTGGTAAAAGGACACCGGCTTGTGATGGTTCCAGCGACTGGCTGGATCATCCGGCTGATGAAAAAGATTCCGGGAAAAATTGGCACCCTGACGGGCAAAGCGTTTGGTGACAGTGTGTACGATATGCAGATGAGTGAATATAAGGAAGAATATCGTGTGTGTGACTGGAAAGAGTCGGTAAGAAGGACGGAAGGATAAGAGCTGGAATGGGAAAATCTTGCATAAATAAAAGAATTAAAGTATGATACTACTGAAAAGATGATAAATAGCTTAATGGTATGCATTCGAAGGTTTAGGAGATAGAAAAGCGTGAGAATAGACAAACTGCAAGTGCACAATTTCAGAGGTTTTTCAGATACAGAAATAGTATTAAACGGAAAAGATGCCATTTTTTATGGAGTAAACGGAATGGGAAAATCGTCAATACTGGATGTCTGCAATCTTCTCTTTTCCAGAATTATGCAGGAAGCCGCACAGGATGAACAGATAACAGCCTCTCTTTTAGGAGAAAAAGATGTAAAAGTTGGAGAAGAAGAAGCAAAAATAACGTTGTTTCTTGAAGACCAGGGAAATAATTTTCACTATTACCGAAAAAGAATTCAGGGGAAAAATCTGCATAATTCCAAAGAACTGAAGAGAGTTTCGGAATATATGCGAAAACAGTATCTGGGAGATTATTTGGAAACAGAAGAAGAGTATGAAAACGATGACACGGAAACACCACAGAAAGAGTTTACTTTAAATAATGAAAATATTCCTGTTTATGTGTTTTATGGAGTTGACCGCTATAATGAAAAAACACGTAAATTGAGAAGGCGTTATACAGGAGCAGCAGGGAAGCTGGATGCGTGGAGAGATTCTGCATTTGGAGGAGTGATCAATTTCCGGTTATTTTTTGAATGGTTCCGGGGAAGACAGGAATATGAAAACAGTATACGAGTGGAAACGCCGAATGCAGAAGATCCACAGTTACATGCAGTAAAAAAAGCCATATTAAACGCATTGGGAGATGGATTTTCGGAAATTCGTGTGAAAGTAACAGAAGAAGATGCGGAACTTATTGTCATCAAAAAAGAATTGGAATTGGCATTTTATCAATTGTCAGAAGGAGAAAAAAGTGTAATCGCACTGGTAGGCGATCTGAGCCGGAGGCTGGCAATTGCAAATCCGAAGAGGGAGAATCCGTTGGAAGGGGATGGCATTGTGCTGATTGATGAAATTGATCTGCATCTGCATCCGAAGTGGCAGGAGAAGATTTTTCCGGCTTTACAGAATACTTTTCCAAATATTCAGTTTATTGTTTCCACACATGCTCCGAAAGTGCTGGAGTCTGTGGATGAAAATATACAGGTAATACGTTTGCATGAAGATGCAGAAACGCATCTGGTTTTGGCAGAACCGATGGAGCCGATGAACGGCTGGGATGTCAATACAATTCTGGAAGATTACATGGATACCGAAGTATATAACAGGAAGACAACGGAACTCTTAGAGCAAATAAATGTGTATCTGAATGAAAAAGCATATGATGAGGCAGAAAAACTTGTAAATAAGCTTGCATGGATGACATCGGAAGAGAATACGAAAGTTGTGCGTGCAAGAATCTTGATTGCAAAAGGGCGATAAAGTTTTTATGATTTATATTCAAAAGACAGGTGAACCAGAAGAAGTAAGCCGGTGGAAGAAAAAATTCAAGAATAAGCATAAAAGAGAAGCAGGGTATGAGGATATCCGGCATGAAAAGGAACTGCAAATATTGAAGAATGCATTGCTTGCAGAACAGAGACATCTTTGCTGCTATTGTTGTTCTTATATTAAAAATACAGAGACTGAAGTACAAAAGAATAGTTTTCATGTGGAACATTTTCGACCTCAGGCACAAAATCAGGATTTATCTCTGGCCTATAATAATCTTCATGCTTCTTGTAATGGAGACAATCGCAGGCACTGTGGGCATAAAAAAGAAAATAATTTTGATGCAAAGCGGATGATTTCTCCGCTGGAGAAGGATTGTGAAAGTCATTTTCGATATCAGCAGGATGGAACAATACAGCCGGCGGAAAAGACAGATGAGGCAGCTGAGTATACAATTACAAAGTTGAACCTGAATGATAAACGTTTATGTCGTGCCAGAGAAAACGCTTTATGGACGTTTAATGTGTTCCAGTTGAATGGAGAAGAAAAACAGCGGGAATTGAAAAAATTTGAATGTTCGGAAGAACTGCCACCTTATTGGGACGCAATTAAATATTTTTTGACACAGGGAGACTGATATACGTGAAATATGATAGAAATCTGGTCGCTACAATCATAGAAAACGAATTTTGGGATGACTTGTATAATGAAATTGACGATTCTGTTATGAACATGGAAGGTCAGGAATTGGATGAAGCGTTTGAGACATATGTTGACTATGCAGAATTGGATCAAATAGAAAATGTCAAAGTTGTCCGGGTAGAACAGGAAGAGGATGATACATGTACGATTGTGAGAGGCATATTGGAAGCTGATGTTTCTCTTGATGGTTATGTATATTTTGAAGGGGAAAATAATATGGTGAACAGTTCGGAAGTTACATTGGAATTCGAATTTCAATTTGAGCATCAGAATGGGAAAAATCGCCAATTTGTGTCCCGGGTAATTGCATAACTTATAATTGATAGAAGATATCATGAAGAATAAAAAATGGTGGAATCTGTAGAAACTGTGATAGGACAGATTAATAGAAAGAGTGGAGGTTTAGGGATGCCGTACGTGTCACCTGTTGTTGAAAATGATTTTAAAGACCGGTTGAACAAGTGCGTAGATATTATTAAAAATTCGAGTATCAAATATCAGAGTTTTGGGATTTTTGGAAGCTACGCGAGAAATGATTATAAGGCCAGCAGTGATATCGACTTTTGCATCATAGTTCCGGAAAAACCGGAAAGATGGATGATGGGAGCCTTGCGGGAAGAACTCGAGATGTTGCATGCGGATGTGGTTTTTGTAACACCGCAGTATTTCGAACATGATAATTCAAAGTTTACACAACAGTTAAGAAGAGATTATAAGGAGTTGAAAATATGATAAAGGCAAATTCTTATTATTCTATTGCGTGCAATGAATTCTGGTATTTAAGGGATGCAGTGTCACCTGTATACTGCAATCCGGCTGCAGCTTCGGCACAGCAAATTGCAGAAAAAATGTTGAACTCTGTGGCAGAACTGGTTTGTACTGGAATTGAAAAACTAATGTCATCCCATAATTTGCGTGCCTTATACGATGAGATTAAAAGGGTGGATACTTCCTTACAATTAGAGAGGAAGGATCTGGCATTACTTAAAGACTATTATTATGATGCAAGATATCCGGGGGATAATTTTGTTATTGTGACAGTGGATGAGCTGCGTGAGGCATTGGAGATCATGCTTGACGTTGTAGAAGCTGTAAATTGCTGGAGAACGTCTCATGAATTGGAGATATTAATTGCTGATCCGAGAGGGGAGTTTCAATCAGCGATGAGCAGATTGAAACAGAAAATATGATTAAAGTGTGTTACTATAATAAATAAACTGAAACTGTAAATATTAAGAATAAAGAGTGGAGAATATATGACACAGGAAAATGAACTAATAGAAACTTCCTTAAATGAGATATATAGAAAAATCAGTATTCAACAATATAAAACAGATATGGGATTTAAGGCGTTAGCAGAAGGGGTACATGATAATTTGTTTGTAATACCTGAGTATCAGAGAAAATATCGATGGACAAAGCAACAGGTGGAAGAATTGGCGACTTCCCTCCTTCGTGATTTACCAATTCCACCAATCTATGCATTCCGAAATGAAAATGGACAGCTTGAAATTTTGGATGGACAGCAGAGAGTGATGAGTCTGTATTTTTATTATATTGGAAGATTTTTTGCGGATACGCAACAAAACGTATTTGATTACAGAGAACTGGATATTGATCACACAAGTAATTTTGAAGAAGCTCTTGCAAAGAAATACGATATTGTTCCAACGAAGTTTTATATGATTTTTGGAAAGGAAAAATGTGATATTACCTATGCGACACTTCCAAAAGACATCAAAAGAAAAGTTGATTACACTACTATTTCGGTTGTAGAAATAAAAACATCAATGATAGATAATCCAGAAGCTACACTGCACAAAATATTCACAAACCTTAATAATGGTGGAACACGCTTGTCAGATCAGGAAATGAGAAATGGCGTATATCCTTGCAAATTTAGCAAAATGATAGATGCTATAAATCGAAATGATCTCAAATGGAGAAAATTGTATGGTCATATGAGTGACAAATATGATGATATGGAAAAACTATATCGTTTTTGTGCTATGAAAAAGTTTGTGAAATATGATGGAATGGATTTTCAAATAAAAGGAGATTCTGGTACAATCAAAATCAAAGAGTTTATTGATGCTTTTACGGAGCAGGCATTTTATTTTACGTCAGAAGAAGTCGAAGAATATCAGGAAAGTTTAGAAAAATTCTTTTGTAGATTAGATATTAGCCGTGAAAACTTTAATAAGGTTTTGATTACGGAAGGGATTTTTGTGGTTTTAGAAAAAACACATATTAATGTATTAATTACGGATGAAATATATAATGACATTTCTGAAGATGCAGGAATAAAAAGTACAATGAATGCGCGGACCTTTTCACGCACAAATATGAATAAAAGGTGGAAAATGATATATGACTTGTTATCAGGCTATGGTCAGTGACTTGTGTGAAAAAATGATTGGTGAACAATTGCCATATAAAGATACCATTTTATTGGGGGATAATTCCAGTGGTAAATCGGATGTTTTAAAAGGCGTCATAGAGAACGGTGACAGGCGGAAGTATTATTTTATTGATGCAGTGAATCGCGAATTTGATGTGAAACAAATTACCTTTGAAAAGGAAAAAAATATAGTATACTCTTCCAAAATAAATGATACTCGGTTAAATGAAGATATTTTTAATCATAAGGATTCGTTCTATTATGGAGGAACACCAAAGGCTATTGAAGATTTTTATTTTAATTATAAAGAACGGTTAGAGAAACTTATACAGATTTTTTTGCAGATAGAATTTGAAGTGAAACAGGAACTGACAGGAGCAGTAGTTTACGTTAATGATGAAAGATTTAGTTTATCAAGTGGTTATCAAGCGTTAATTAGAATTTTTTTGGAAATATTATATTATGAGGACACGATGCATGAAGGCATAATTGTTATAGATGAGATAGATGAGTTTTTATCTGTAAAAAATTGTGGAAAAATATTTGATTTTCTAAGAATAAATTTTCCAACATTAAACTTTATTGTAACAACGCATTCCGCAGATCTGATTGCTGAAACAGAAAATGCTAATATTGTTTTACTGAGAAATACGAATTATGAAGTGTTAGATGCAGGAGATTTTAGAAGCATATCACAAGTATATGACTTGTTTAAGGATGTTTTCAAAATTGAAAAGGAAAAAACATCAAAGGAGGTAATTGATACAAAATTGCGCGTGTTATTTAACAATAAAATGTCGGGCATTTGGAATGAAGAATGTGAAAATGAGCTTTGTACTATAAAGACAGGAAAAATTACAAAGGTACAGAAAATGATCATAAAACAAATTGAGGAGTGGAATGTGTGAAAAACGATTTTTTCTTATTGGATATTCCTGATTTTTCGCCATCTTATGAGGAAAAAATTGAGTATGGATATAAAAACAAGGCCGGGAAAAATTTATTAGAATTGCTAAGGAATATAAGCAAAAGCTGACTTGAAAAAGTAAATTCCAGTGCAGGGGTAAATTCCACCACGCTTTA
>OGRJ01001481.1_pt1 | contig 19469 bp, 17 predicted proteins | sample 1553411 | NCBI WGS metagenome assembly OGRJ01 (sample SAMEA2580084, study PRJEB22360) | human gut metagenome | biome: human gut; feature: human-associated habitat; material: faeces | place: Denmark | collected 2008/2010
CAAGGGCCGTGCCGGTCATCCAAGTTCCAAAGTATACTTGGGCTCTGCCGCAACCGTAACCGCATCTGCAATTGCCGGAAAGATTGCGACCGCAGACCAGATCTGACCATTTTCTTTGAGAGATACATAATATTTTTGGGAGAATAAACATATGGAAGCATTTACAGGAAAAGTATGGGTGCTTGGAGACGATATTGATACCGATATCATTATCCCGACCGAGTATCTTGCTTTAAAGACAATTGACGATATGAAACAGTACGGCTTTTCCCCGCTCCGCCCGGAACTGGCCGGACAGATTGAAAAGGGCGACATCATCGTGGCAGGAAAGAACTTCGGCTGCGGCTCCTCGAGAGAGCAGGCACCGGAGATCATCAAGGCGCTCGGCATTTCCTGCGTTATCGCGAAATCCTTTGCTCGGATCTTTTTCCGCAACTCCATCAATAACGGCCTTCTTCTGATCGAGCAGCCGGATCTGCACGACGATATCAAAGAGGGCGACGCCATCACCGTCAAGATGAATGAGCATGTTGATTACAACGGAAAAACATACCCGATCGCAGCTCTGCCGGAGAACCTGATGGATATCATTCAGGCAGGCGGCCTGGTAAAGGCAATGCGCAAGCGCAACGGATTGGATTAAGAGCGGGAGGAAGAAACGATGGGCAATACAGTAATTGAAAAAATCATCCGCCACAACACCGGAAAAGACGTAAAACCGGGCGACATTGTGACGGTCAACGTGGACAGAGTCATGATTCATGATATCTTCATCCCGTTTGTCGGCGATAAATTCGAGGAGATGGGCTTTACCAAACTGTGGGACCCGGATAAAGTCGTTCTGATCTACGACCACCTCGTTCCGGCAAGCCAGGTGGACGATACGAGACATTTCCACAAAGGCGATGAATTTGCAAAGAAATACGGCATGAAAAACGTACACAGAAGCGACGGAATCTGCCATCAGTTAATGACAGAGGCAGGTTACGTAAAACCGGGCGACGTTGTTTTCGGAACCGACAGCCACACGACGACATACGGCTGTGTCGGTGCATTCTCTTCCGGAATCGGCTACACAGAGATGGCGAGCATCCTTGGAACGGGTACGATGTGGATCAAAGTGCCGGAGACGATCAAAGTTGTCATCGAAGGCGAGCTGCCGAAAAATGTGATGTCAAAAGACATTATCCTGCGTCTGATCGGTGACCTCGGTGCAGACGGCGCAACGTACCGCGCACTGGAGTTCTCAGGAAACACCGTAGAAAATATGACCGTGGCAAGCCGTATGACGATTGCCAACATGGCGATCGAGGCAGGTGCCAAATGTGCACTTTTTACCCCGGATGAGAAGACCGCAGAATACTGCGAGATTGAACTCAATGACTATCAGAAGAGCTTAAAAGGCGATGAGGATGCGAAATATCTGCGCACTATCACTTACCGTGCTGAGGACTTCGTGCCGGTGATGGCATGCCCGTCCCAGGTAGACAAGATCCGTGATACCAGCGTTCTCGAGGGAACCCCGATCGATCAGGTCTTCATCGGTTCCTGTACGAACGGCCGTCTCGAGGATCTGCAGGCGGCAGCCGAGGTTTTAAAAGGCAAAAAAGTAGCCGACTACGTAAAACTGATCGTAACACCGGCAAGCCGCAAGATTTATCTGCAGGCAAGCAAAATGGGCATTCTCGATACACTGGCAGAGGCAGGCGCCATGATTACACATCCGGGATGCGGCCTGTGCTGCGGAAGAGCGGGCGGAATCCTCTCTGACGGCGAGCGTGTTGTAGCAACGAACAACCGAAACTTTCTTGGAAGAATGGGTACTTCTAAAGTTGAAATTTATCTGGCATCTCCAAAGACAGCGGCAGCATGTGCAGTAGCTGGAAAAATTGTGACGCCGGAAGTGTAAACGAACTTAACAGCAGAAAGGGAAAACAGACGACATGAATGGTTCAATGTTTATCGGAACCTGGTGGGCACTCGTCCCGCCGCTGCTTGCAATTCTGCTTGCATTTGTCACAAAAGAAGTTTACAGTTCCCTGTTCATCGGATCGGCAGTCGGTGTCCTTTTGTACACCGGCTTCCATCCGTGGGATGCGTTCACAAGCTTCTTTGAAATTTTACGGAACAGCATGAACATCAACATTCTGATCTTCGATATCCTGCTTGGCATGGTTGTCGTGCTGATGGCGAAATCCGGCGGCTCAGCGGCGTATGGAAAATGGGCGGGGACGAAGATCAAAACGAAGCGGAGTGCGCTTCTGGCAACGATGGGGCTTGGTGTTTTGATTTTTGTGGATGACTATTTCAACTGTCTGACAGTCGGCTCTGTCATGCGCCCGGTCACGGACAGCCACAAGGTTTCCCGCGCGAAACTCGCATACATCATCGACTCCACCGCAGCGCCGATCTGTATTATCGCGCCGATCTCAAGCTGGGCGGCAGCCGTCAACTCGTATGTGCCGGCGGATGCGGGAATCAGTGGATTCCAGCTGTTTCTGCGGACAATTCCGTATAACCTGTATGCGATCCTTACAATTGCGATGGTCTTTTACATCTGCTACACCGGCTTTGATTTTGGTCAGATGAAGCTCCACGAGGATAATGCCGCCAAAGGTGATGTTTTCACGACCGGAGGCGAGGAGTTTGAGCAGGTTTCCGAGCAGGAGGTCAATCCGAACGGAAAAGTCATCGACCTCGTGCTCCCGGTTGCCGTACTGATTGTATCAGCGATCGGAGCGATGGTTTACACTGGCTTCCTCGGCGGCGCGGACAATGTGATTTCCGCGTTCGCAGGATGTGATGCAGAGACGAGTCTGATTTTTGCCTCCGTCGTGACGATCCTGTTTATGATGGCGCTGTATCTGCCGCGGAAGGTCATCACCTTCAAGAGCTTTATGGACAGCCTGTCCGAGGGCTTCAAGCTGATGGTTCCGGCGGTTACGATTCTCGTCTTTGCGTGGACCTTAAAAGGCGTCGGTGATGCGATGGGCCTGGCCCAGTTTGTCGGAAGCGTCGTGGGAGACCATGCATCCGCAAGTATTTTTATCCCGGTGGTGCTGTTCGCCGTGGCGGTGTTCCTTTCCTTTTCGACGGGAACCTCCTGGGGAACGTTCGCGATTCTTGTGCCGATTGCAACGGGCATGTTCGCCGCCGGAACAAATCTGGAGATGATGATTATCTCGGTATCCGCCGTCCTGGCAGGGGCGGTCTGCGGTGACCATATTTCGCCGATCTCGGATACGACGGTTATGTCAAGTGCGGGTGCGCAGAGCAACCATCTGAACCACGTATCGACGCAGATGCAGTATGCGGCCGTTACGGCGTGTGTCTGCCTGGTGGGATATCTGATTGCAGCCGTGACCAGAACGTGGTGGATCACACTTGGCGTCAGCCTTCTTCTTCTTTTGGCTGTTTTAACCGGAATGCGCAGATTTTGCGCAAAAAAAGCGGAAAACGGCAAAAAATAAAAAAGAAAACAGAAAAACGCGTGAAATGCTTGACGGGAGAGAAAAAGAACCGTATACTAAAAAATAGAACAAACATTCACAGGACAACGGTGTCCTGCAAAGAAGAAGCGGAACGCTTTTGGAGCAGGAATGTGAATTGGAACAGAAGGAATTGGATTTTTCAAAGTCCAGTTCCTTCTGTTTATCTCTGTTAAAATTGCATCGGAGCTGTGAAATGCAGGAGAAGAAAGGAGGCATTCCGGGGCGAAAACGCTTTGGAAAAGGGAAGGACTGCTATGATCAGAAAGATCATAGCAGACAATGGCAAAAACAAAAAGAGGGAGAAAATATATGATATTTGGAAAGTACATTAACAAATACTACCTGAAGAATGCGCCCATTCTGATTCTCGGTCTTGCAGCGCTGATTCTCGTAGATTATTTCCAGCTTTTCATACCGGAGCTGTACCGCATGGTCATCAACGGCATGAACGGCGACCCTGTTCTGGTCAACGGCCAGGCGGCGGTGTTTGATATGGAATTTCTGCTGGATCAGGTCTGCCGGCCCATGATTATTACCATTATCGTCATGGTAGTCGGCCGTTTCCTGTGGCGAGTCTGCTTTTTCGGCTCCGCGATCCGCGTGGTGACCGATCTTCGTACCTGCATGTTCGCGCACAGCAAGGAGCTGTCCCAGGAGTATTATCAGGTCAACAAAGTCGGAAACCTGATGAGTCTTTACACGAACGATCTCGATACCGTGCAGGAGTGCTTCGGCGACGGTATTCTGATGTTCTGCGATGCGCTGTTTTTAGGACTGCTTGCCGTGATCAAAATGTGGCGCATGAACCACTTCCTGACCGGCCTTTCCATGATCCCGATGGCATTTCTGATGGCCGCCGGCACAACGCTCGGCAAATACCTGATGAAAAAGTGGGAAGAGCGCCAGGCGGCCTTTTCCGAGCTGTCCGATTTCGCGCAGGAAAACTATTCCGGTCTTGCTGTCATCAAAGCATTCGTCAAAGAGACGAAAGAGCTGATGATGTTCCGTAGACTGAACCGCGAGAACGAGGACATCAACGTAGAATATACCAAAATTTCCACACTGCTGAACATTATGGTAACGCTGTTTGTCGAGTCCGTCATCTGCGTAATCTTAGGCTACGGCGGCTATCTCGTTTACTGCGGAAGCTTCGACGCCGGCCAGCTTGTCGAGTATATCGGCTATTTCTCGGCCGTTGTATGGCCGATCATGGCGGTCTCCATGCTGATCGAGAAGACATCCCGTGGAAAAGCGTCCTTAAACCGTATTACGGAACTGCTTGACGCAAAAGTCGATGTGAAGGACCGCGGCGGTGTGCAGGATCTGCCGTCCATCCATGGAAAAATCGAGTTCCGCAATCTGACCTTCCGCTATCCGGACGGGGAGTACGATGTGCTGAAAAACGTATCGTTTACCATTGAGCCGGGCGAGAGTGTCGGCATCGTCGGAAAGACTGGTTCCGGAAAAACGACCATCGTCGATCTGCTGCTCCGCACCTACAACGTGCCGGACGGAACGCTGTTCATTGATGACCACGATGTCAACACCGTTTCCATCCACTCCGTGCGTGAGGGCTGTGCCTACGTGCCGCAGGACAACTTTCTGTTCTCCGACACGATTTCCGGCAATATTTCCTTTGCCTTTGATGACGAAAACCAGGAGGCCATTGAGGATGCGGCGATGATGTCCGATGTCCATGACAATATCGCAGAGTTCAAAGAGGGCTACCGCACCGTTCTTGGCGAGCGCGGTGTGACGGTTTCCGGCGGACAGAAGCAGCGAATCTCGATTGCGCGTGCGCTGATGAAACACGCACCGATTCTGATTCTCGACGATTCCGTCTCTGCGGTCGATACCAAAACAGAGCGCACGATTCTCGACAATCTCAAAAAACGTGAGGGACTGACGACAATTCTGATCGCACACCGGATTTCAACGGTGGAGCAGATGGACAAGATCGTGTTCGTCGAGGACGGAGAAGTCCATGCAGTCGGAAAACACGAGGATCTGTACCGGACCTGCACGGCGTACCGCAAGATGGTCGATCTGCAGAAACTTGAAGAGGAAGCGGGGGAGGAGTAGAAATGCACAATTATTATCCGATTCTCTGGGTCGGCGCGATCATCGGCGTGATTTCCACCCTGCTGATTGTGGCCGCGTTTGTAGTGAAAGATGGAGAAAAAGAAACCGGCTTTGAGCGGAACATGAAAGACAGTGAAATCATGCAGCGTCTGATGGATTACGCAAAGCCGTTTTACCGCCAGTTTATCGTTGTTGGTTTTCTGATGCTGTTTTCGATCGCGTACGATATCATTTCGCCGCTGATCGTCGGCAAAATTGAGGAGCTCGTCGTTGGAAAATTCGCGCTGAATACCCTGTTTCTGTGGGTAGCGGGCTATGCGGCAATCCTTCTTGTCTCGATGGCGTGCACGTATTTCCAGGCCGTGATTCTGCAGAAGACGGGTCAGAAAATCATTTCCAATATGAGGGAGGATCTGTTCGTCCACATCGAGCGCCTTTCCCACGAGCAGTTAAATGAGATTCCGGTCGGAAAGCTTGTCACGAGAACGACAAACGATACGAACGCGATTTCGCTGATGTTCACCAACCTTCTGGTCAATCTTCTGAAGAACTTCTTCGTGATCATCGGTATTCTGATTGCGATGCTGTTTCTGAACTATGAGCTGACGCTGATGGTGCTCTGCTTCGTGCCGTTTATCGTGCTGTTCTCGATTATTTTCCGCAAATTCTCGCGAAGAGCACACCGGAAAGTAAAAGACTGTACTACGGACATCAACACGTATCTGTCGGAGAACCTTTCCGGTATGAAAATCACACAGATCTTCAACCGCGAGGATGCCAAGATGCGCGAGTTTACCGACAAGAGCAATGCACTCGGCCGCGCACAGCAGGAGCAGATTTTCGTGTTTGGTATTTTCCGTCCGCTCGTCTACATGCTGTATATCAGCTCCGTGCTCTGCCTTTTGTATTTAGGCGGCAAGGGCTATCTGGAGGGAACGTCGTTCCTCGGCCAGACGCTTACCAGCGGTATGATCGTCAGCTTTTACATGTATATTTCAAAATTCTTCAACCCGATCCAGAACCTGGCGGAGCAGTTCAACTGGCTGCAGTCCGCATTTGCATCCGCCGAGAAAGTATTCTCGATTCTGGATCTCGAGCCCAAAATGCAGGATGCGCCGGATGCGATCGAGCTTACCGGCATCAGGGGCGAAATTGAGTTCCGCGATGTATGGTTTTCCTATATCCCGGGCGAGTGGGTGTTAAAAGGCGTTTCGTTCCACGTCAACCCGAAAGAGACAATCGCATTTGTGGGTTCCACCGGTTCCGGAAAATCGACGATTCTTTCCCTGATCTGCCGGAACTACGAGTTCCAGAAGGGTGAGATTCTGATCGACGGCATCGACATCCGAAAGATCAAGATCGATTCCCTGCGGAAAAAATTCGGCCAGATGCTGCAGGATGTCTTCCTGTTCTCGGGAACGATCCGTAGCAACATTATTCTCCGCGAGGAGGGGATTTCCGATGAGGAGATCATGGACGTCTGCCATTACGTGAATGCTGACCAGTTCATCAATAAGCTGGATCACGGCCTCGACGAGCCGGTGCGGGAGAGAGGAAACAACTTCTCCGCCGGACAGCGCCAGCTTCTCTCGTTTGCGCGTACCATCATCCATAAGCCTTCGGTTATGATCCTTGACGAGGCGACGGCGAACATCGACACCGAAACCGAGCTTCTGATCCAGGATTCCATGGAAAAGATGAAGAACATCGGAACGATGCTGATCGTAGCGCACCGTCTTTCGACGATCCAGCATGCGGATGAGATTATCGTACTGTCCCACGGAAAAATCGTGGAGCATGGAACGCATCAGGAGCTTTTAGCAGCGCAGGGAAGATATTACCAGCTCTACACGCTGCAGTATCACCGCGAGCAGAGTGAGAAACAGAGAGGAAGAAAGTAAGAAAATTTTAGAACAATAAAGACAATTTACAAAAAGGGAGAAATTTTGTTTGTGCAAAGTGACAAAATTTCTCCCTTTTTTACGGTGTATCATATTAAAATGATTTTGTATCAATATAGTCATATGAAAAATATATGAGCATAATACGATATCCGTTTTTCCATCTCAAAAAGCGGGCGGTTATAATAAGGGAAGCAAAACGGCAGGCACCAAAAAGCCGGGCCGTCTGTTGAAAGAAAGGGAAAATGTATGGAAAAGAAAGCAAGCTTTGTAGGACGCCTGCTCTCGGAAAATCAGATGTCGGAAGCATTTATCAACAGTATGTTTCTGGCGCTGTCCGGCGGTTTTCAGGATGCCTACACGTACAATTGCAGAGATGAAGTATTCTCAAATGCCCAGACGGGAAACGTTGTGCTGATGAGCCAGAACTTTCTGGAAGGAAACTTTACGGCAGGCCTTCGGTATCTCTTCCCGATCCTCTTTTTTGCGATGGGTGTATTTCTGGCAGAAAATTTCCAGGAGCATTACCGGTATGCAAAGAGGCTGCACTGGCGGCAGGTACTTCTCGCGGCGGAAATTGTGATCCTTGCGATCGTCGGATTTATTCCGTCTTCTTATAATATGCTCGCGGCGATGCTCGTATCGTTTGCGTGCGCGATTCAGGTACAGACCTTCCGCAAGGTCGGCGGTTATTCGTATGCAAGCACCATGTGCATCGGAAACCTGCGGGCGGGGATTCATGCCGCAGCGGAATTCGGCTTTTCCAGGAAGCGGGAGGACCGCAACCGGGCCATTACCTATTTTACGGTGATTCTGGCCTTTGCCCTGGGGGCGGTTTTGGGGAACCTGGCCATTGCCCAGTGGGGGACCTGGGCCATTCTGGGCAGCAGCGCCCTTCTGCTGGTTTGCTTTGGCCTGATGTTTTTCCAGGGAAAGGAAGGGGAAGGTCATGGCACAGCTTGAGCTCCACGACCTGACGGTGTTCTACCCCGGGCAGGAGACCCCCGCGTTGAGAGGGGTGACAGCTTCCCTGGAGGCGGGAGAGTTTGTGACCTTGTGCGGCCAATCGGGCAGCGGAAAGTCTACCCTTCTGCGCTGCTGCAAGCCTGCCCTGGCGCCCCAGGGGACCTGGCGGGGGGAGATTTTCTGGGCGGGGAGGCCCCTGTCGGGGCTGTCGGACCGAGCCCAGAGCGCCAGCATCGGATATGTGGGGCAGTCTCCCGAGAACCAGATGGTCACGGACCGGGTTTGGCAGGAGCTGGCCTTTGGCCCGGAGAATCTGGGCGTACCAACCGACGAAATCTGGAAACGTGTAGAAGACAGTTTGAAATCTGTTGGAATGATTTCTTACCGGCATCATTCACCAAATAAGCTTTCCGGTGGACAGAAGCAGCGTGTAGCAATTGCCGGGGTCATCGCTATGGAGCCGAAATGCATCGTTCTTGATGAGCCGACAGCTATGCTGGACCCGATGGGGAGAAAAGAAGTTTTAAAAACAGTGCAGAAGTTAAGAGAGCAGAAGAAAGTTACGGTTATACTGATTACACATTATATGGAAGAAGTGGTCGATGCAGACAAGATTTATGTTATGGATCACGGGCATGTAGTGATGGAAGGAACACCGAAAGAAATCTTCTCTCAGGTCGATACATTGAAGCACTACAGATTAGATGTTCCGCAGGTGACGATTCTTGCGGACGAGCTTAAGAAACGAGGACTTGACATTCCGGATGGAATTTTGACGAAGGAAGAACTGGTGGAGGCATTATGTCAATTAAAATAGAACATTTGAATTATGTATACAGTGAAGGCACAGCCTACGAAAAACATGCGTTAAAAGACATTTGCCTGGAGATTCCACATGGAGAATTTGTGGGGATCATCGGACATACAGGTTCCGGAAAGTCTACGCTGATCCAGCATCTGAATGGACTGATCAAAGGAACAAGCGGAGCCATCTATTATAATGGAGAGAACATTTACCAGGATGGGTACGATATGCGGGCACTCAGAAGCCAGGTGGGACTTGTGTTTCAATATCCGGAGCATCAGTTATTTGAAATAGATGTGCTGACGGATGTGTGTTTTGGACCGAAGAATCAGGGATTGTCACAGCAAGAGTGTGAGGCACGGGCGCTGGAGGCATTGAAGCTTGTAGGATTAAAAGAAAAATATTATAAATCATCACCATTTGAACTCTCAGGAGGGCAGAAGCGAAGAGTTGCAATTGCCGGGGTACTGGCAATGCGTCCGAAGGTGCTTGTACTGGACGAGCCGACTGCGGGATTAGATCCGAAGGGGCGCGACGAGATTCTGGATCAGATTGCATATCTGCACAAGGAATCGGATCTGACGGTTATTCTGGTTTCCCATAGTATGGAGGATATCGCCAGATATGCGGATCGGTTGATTGTGATGAACAGTGGTGAAGTGATGTATAACGATACCCCGAAAAATGTGTTCGCACATTATCAGGAACTGGAGAAGGTCGGACTTGCAGCACCGCAGGTGACATACATTATGCATGATCTGAAGATGAAAGGATTCCCGGTAGGTGTGACTGCTACAACTGTAGAAGAGGCAGCAGATGAGATTATGCACGCATTAGGAAGACAATAGCAAAAAAAGATAAAAGGCTTGTAAATAGATATTGGAGATATAAAAAATGATTCGAGACATTACAATAGGACAATATTATCCGGCAAAAAGTATATTGCACAGACTGGATCCAAGAGTGAAGGTTGTATCCACACTTTTATTCTTGATTTCATTATTCCTGTTTCGGAGTATTCCAGGATACATCATTGCGACCGCATTTCTTGTGATGGTAGTACGTTTGTCAAAAGTACCGTTTGGTTATATTGTGAAAGGTCTGAAGCCAATTATCATGATTTTGATGTTGACGGTATTATTTCAGTTGTTCCTGACAAGAGGCGGTGCCACATTAGTTCACTGGTGGATCTTTACAATCACAGAAGAAGGACTGGTAAATGCGGTGTATATGGCGATCCGATTGATTTATCTGATTATTGGATCATCATTAATGACATTTACAACGACGCCGAATGAGCTGACAGATGCTATTGAGAAGCTGCTTGGACCGTTGAACAAAATTCATATTCCGGTTCACGAGATCGCTATGACAATGTCTATAGCACTTCGCTTTATCCCGATTCTTCTGGAGGAGACGGACAAGATTATGAAGGCACAGATTGCCAGAGGTGCAGATTTTGAAAGTGGAAATATGCTTCAAAGAGCAAAAGCTATGATTCCAATCCTTGTACCGCTTTTTGTATCTGCGTTCCGCCATGCAAATGATCTTGCCATGGCGATGGAGGCAAGATGCTACCACGGAGGAGAAGGACGTACGAAGATGAAACCGCTTCGTTATGTGAGCCGTGACCGTGTGGCCTATGCAATTGTGATTCTTTATGTGGCAGCAGTATTCGTGATTGGAAGATATGTACCGTTTCATATCTGGATTTTTTAACAGGAGGTTTTGAAGAGTGAGAAGAATTCGGATAGTAGTTGCCTATGACGGTACCAATTACTGTGGCTGGCAGATTCAGCCGAACGGTATTACAATAGAAGAAATCCTAAATAGACAGATCAGTAAACTGACCGGAGAAGATATCCGGATCATAGGTGCAAGCCGGACAGATTCCGGAGTACATGCACTTGGAAATGTAGCCGTTTTTGATACAGAATCCCGGATTCCGGGAGACCGGTTCGCATATGCACTGAATCAGAAGATGCCGGAAGATATTGTGATCGTAAGATCTGACGAAGTGCAGATAGATTGGCATCCGAGATATCAGAACGAGATATCCAAAACATATGAATATCACATTTATAACGCGAAGGTGAGAAATCCGCTGAAAAACCGGTACAGCACCTTCGTTTCTTTCGATTTAGATGTGGAAAAGATGAGACAAGGTGCGAAATACATTTTAGGGGAGCATGATTTTGCAAGCTTCTGCAATGTACGGACTAATGCGAAAGATACTGTGCGTACAGTGCATGAAATAACAATTAAAGAGATTCCGATGGATAAGTTCCAGGCTTCGAATTGGGGACAGGAAAATTCAAATTTAGAAAATGAAAAAGAAATCGTTATTCGTGTAACGGGAAACGGCTTCCTATATAATATGGTTCGTATCATTGCCGGAACGTTGATTCGTGTGGGGCGTGGATTCTATGAACCAGAGAAAATCAGAGATATTCTGGAGGCGAAGGAACATACTTCCGAGGGAATAACAGCACCGCCGAATGGACTGGTGCTTGTATCAATAGATTATCCACTGTAAACGCTTTCAACAGAAGAATATAAGAAAAATGTAAGAAAAAAATAAGAAATTTGTATTTTTTCTTTGAATTATTAAGAACTCTGTGATAAACTATCTAGGATATATAATTCTATGGAGGGATTGGACAATGGACAATTACATGTATCTGGTTCCGGTTGCGGCTGTAGTAGCTTTGTTATTTGCTGCATACCTTGCAAATAAAGTAAGCAAAATGGACGCTGGAACTGACAGAATGAAAGAGATTGCAGATGCAATCGCTGAAGGTGCTCGTGCATTCTTAGGTGCAGAGTACAAGATTCTTGTTATCTTCGTTGCAGTACTTTTCGTACTGATCGGAGTAGGAATTCAAAACTGGATTGAAGCTATTTGTTTCGTAGTTGGAGCGCTGTTCTCAACAATCGCAGGATACTGCGGAATGACAGTTGCTACAAAAGCTAACGTTAGAACAGCTAACGCTGCAAAAGAGCACGGAATGAACAAAGCTCTTTCAATTGCATTCTCAGGCGGAGCAGTTATGGGAATGTGTGTAGCAGGACTTGGTGCACTTGGTGTCAGCCTTGTTTACATTTTTACTAAGAACACAGACGTATTATTTGGATTCAGTCTTGGTGCTTCATCTATCGCGCTTTTCGCACGTGTAGGTGGAGGAATCTATACAAAGGCAGCTGACGTTGGAGCTGACCTTGTAGGTAAAGTTGAGGCTGGTATTCCAGAGGATGACCCGCGTAACCCGGCAGTTATCGCTGACAACGTTGGAGATAACGTAGGTGACGTAGCAGGAATGGGTGCTGACCTGTTCGAGTCATATGTTGGATCATTAGTATCCGCTCTGACACTTGGTGTTGGTGTGGCAGCTACAGAAGGAGTATTATTCCCACTGGCTATTTCCGGATGCGGACTGATCGCTTCTATCATTGCTACATTCTTTGTAAAAGGTGATGAGAACTCTAACCCGCAGAAAGCTCTTACAAGAGGAAGCTATGTATCTGCAGCATTAGTTATCATCGTATCTCTGGCACTTAGCTGGACATTATTTGGAAACATGAACGCAGCAATCGCAGTAATCGCTGGTCTGATTGTCGGCGTTATCATTGGTAATATTACAGAGTACTACACATCTGCAGATTACAAACCGGTTCAGGGAATCGGAGAGCAGTCTGAGACAGGTGCAGCTACAACAATCATCAGTGGACTTGCAGTTGGTATGAAATCAACAGCTATCCCGCTTCTTCTGATCTGTGTAGCTATCTTTATTTCATATCAGACATTTGGACTTTACGGAATTGCTCTTGCAGCCGTAGGTATGCTTTCAACAACAGGTATTACTGTTGCAGTTGATGCTTATGGACCGATCGCTGACAATGCCGGTGGTATTGCAGAGATGTCTGGTCTTGAGGAGTCAGTTCGTGACATCACAGACAAACTTGACTCTGTTGGTAACACAACAGCAGCTATGGGTAAAGGATTCGCTATCGGATCTGCAGCTCTTACAGCACTTGCACTGTTCGTATCATACGCACAGGCAGTTAAACTTGATTCCATCAGTATCCTTGATTACAAAGTAATCATCGGTATCTTTATCGGTGGTATGCTTACATTCCTGTTCTCTGCATTTACAATGGAGTCAGTATCTAAAGCAGCTTACAAGATGATCGAGGAAGTTAGACGTCAGTTCCGTGAGAAACCGGGCATCATGAAAGGTGAGGAGAAACCGGACTACAAGTCATGTGTAGGAATTTCTACAACAGCAGCTCTTCACGAGATGCTTCTCCCAGGAGTTATGGCAGTAGCAGCTCCATTGGTTGTAGGTATCGTTCTTGGCGTTGAGGCTCTTGGCGGACTTCTTGCAGGAGCTCTTGTAACAGGAGTTCTTATGGCGATCTTCATGTCCAACGCAGGTGGAGCATGGGATAACGCTAAGAAGTACATCGAGACAGGACATCACGGTGGAAAAGGAAGCGAGGCTCACAAAGCAGCCGTTGTTGGTGATACAGTAGGAGATCCGTTCAAGGATACTTCAGGACCGTCAATCAACATCCTGATCAAACTTATGACAGTAGTATCTCTCGTATTCGCACCATTATTTTTATCAATTGGTGGATTACTGTAATACATATTATGAGATTAAAGAAACGAGGCATTGAAAAATGTCTCGTTTTTTTGTATGCCTGGCGGCGCACATTACTAATGGGTGAAAGTTCCCAATCCGCCCTGGTAATGGGAAAGATACAACCAAGAACAAGGGTGTCCCATTCACGGCAATGGCTTTGTAAATTTAAGGAAAGCTTAAGTATTAATCGCTTGTATAAGCCATAAGGATATGCTATGATATATCCACTTCAAACATTCGAAAAAAGATCAAGTTTATTTTAGAGCAGTTCAGCTCTGATCATACGGACAGATTCGTCCGGTATTCCATGTTTGAAAAAATAAATATAAATGGTATAATACAAGGAGAGAAGTGTATGGAGAAAACTGAAAAATTAATCATGCAGGAAGACGAATGGATTTTGTGGCGGAATCTGAGGATGGGCGTGTTTTTGATGTAGAGATGCAGAATCGAAAGGAAGGAAACATTCCAAAGCGTACCAGATTTTATCAGGCATTGATGGATGCACCACTGTTGAAAAGCGGTGAAAAAGGTTTTGACAAGCTGAAACCACTATTCATAATTGTGCTTTGTGATTATGATCCGTATGGAAAGAAGAAGTATTGTTATACATTTGAAAACAGATGTAAAGAACAGCCGGATTTATTGCTTGGAGATGAGGTCACAAAATTATTCCTCAGCACGAAAGGGGAAAATGCAGATGAAGTACCGAAAGAGCTGGTAGATTTTCTGCATTATATCACTGAGAGCAATGAAAAAGGACTTCCAGAAGAATGCGATGAGAGACTTCGCCGACTGCATGAGAGTATACAAGAAATAAAAACAAGTACAAGTGTGGAGGTCGAGTATATGAAGATGGAAGAAAGAGAAAGACTGGTAAAAAAGGAAGCAATAGAACGAGGTTTAAGGGAAGGAAGGATACAAGGAAGAATACAAGGAGAGCGTATTGGAGAAGAACGGCTTGCCAGTTTATTAATGAATCTTTCAAAGCAAAATCGTCAGGAAGATAGTATCAAGGCATTGGAAAATTTGGAATATCGAAAGAAATTGTATGAAGAATTTGGCTTATAAGTTGAAACTTAGAAAAGTTGGTCATGGGGGCCGGGGAGCAGTGGCACTTATCGGTGTATGGGAGAATGGTCAGGTTTGTAATCTGTGGGTCATGTATATATAAAGAACCGTGTCAGAGGGGGGAAAAGAAGTCTCCGCTGACACGGTTCTAATAGATTTTAACAATATCGGTCTCTCTTTTTATGAAGCTGGTTCTCTAATGGAACGATGCTGACATATTCTGCGTTGTTTTCTTCGATACATGTTCTGGCAGCTTCGATATCATCAGGATGTATCAGAAGTGCCATTCCACAGGCGGCTTTTCCGTCCGTTGCCCGTGGGGCCGGTGCGATACGATTCGGGATATCGTGATCGCACAGAAGCTCGTGGAGCATCATCCCCTGGGTGTGATTATCAAAGAGTATGTAATAGCGGATATGTTCGTTTTTATCTTCCATTATTTGCTTAACATCTCCACAAATGCACCGATTCTTGTACGGAGCTGTTCAGCATCTGTATCGGTGTAATCTGTTTCCAGAGAGAGAACCGGAATGTTCTTTTCTTTTAATGCTTCAGCAACTGCGCGTTTCTCTGTATCATACAGGCAGCAGAACATGAGGCTGCAGTCGATGACTCCATCTACCTGGTATTCATCTACCATGCGGAGAATGTCATCGATACGTCCGGTGTTCGGTGTGAAGCAAGCACAGTTTGTCTTCATGTAACGTCTGGACAGATTCATGAACTGCTCGTCCAGTGTCTCGCCAGATTCATCAACAAGGTTTTCGAAGTATCTTGTTCCGGTACACATCTCTTCACAGACAACAGCAGCGCCGCTTGTCTCAATGATATTGTGTAATTTCCAGTTTGGAACTGCAAGAGGTGTTCCTGTGATCAGGATACGTTTTGTTCCTTCCGGAACGACAGATACACCATCTTTAATGCGCTGCTCCAGTTCGTCAGCCAGGCGGTTACACATCTGAGCACAACGTACCGGATCATCAAAGAAGGAAATCTGAGTCATAAGCAGAGCATCACGTCCGGAGATTGGCAGACATTTTGACTTTCTGCAATCATAAACTCTCTGCATTGCTTTTCGTTTTTCGTTACAGATTTTGATTGCCTCTGCAAGTTTTTCTGGTGTTACTTTGTTACCAGTGAAATCTTCTACAACTTTTGCAAAATCAGCAATTTCATCTTTCCATTTTACAATATCTTTTTCGCGTTTCATCTGAGGAACATCCATAATATGCATCGGAACGTCTTTCCCAAGAATTTCATAAGCTTTCTTTTTGCCATCGCATGTAGTTTCCCCGACATACATGTCTGCAATACGGAAGAATGGGCAGGTACGTCCAAGTCTTGCACCAACAGAAGCTTTTACAAGCGGGCACATATTTTTCGGTAGGACTTTTTCACCGTCCGGAACCCAGAACTGGGAACCACCACAGAGTCCGGTCACAATACCATTAGCAGCGATGATAACTTCATCTGGTACATATACGCAAAATGTTCCGAATACTTTGCGTCCTTTTTTCTGCTCCTCAATTAATTCAGCCGGGCGGATACCATGTACCTCAGCAATGACCATATCCCAGAAATCCATTGCTTTCGGTCGGTTCTCCTGTGTCATAAATACATCCCCAACTGCTGTTGGAAGAACCTGACAGAGATTGTCATGATTATTGATATCCATTCCAAGGTCTTCCCACATTTTTACATAATCAGCCATGTTATTATTCCTCCTCTTTGACATTGACTCTTTGATTGTTAGAATCAAACATACATTACGATTAATCCTATGTAATTATTGTAAGAAATAACGAATGGGTTAGTCAATGCATACGTAAGATTGTGCAAAATAACTATAAATAATGAACTTTTATAGAAAAAATAAATAGGTTAGCTTTGGCTTACATAGCCTTGAAACACAACATTTTTTGTGTTAATATAAAAAACGGAACATATTTTTGTATTTAATATCGAAGAGAGGTAATAAACGTGACAAAAGTAGACATTATATCTGGATTCCTTGGAGCCGGAAAGACTACATTTATTAAAGAACTGATTGAAAAAGTTTTCGCAGGCGAGAAGCTTGTGCTGATTGAAAATGAATTTGGTGAGATTGGTATTGACGGTGGATTTCTTCAGGATGCAGGAATCGAGATTACTGAAATGAACTCAGGCTGCATCTGCTGTACACTGGTCGGAGATTTTAGTGTAGCACTTAAAAAAGTACTGGATGAGTATCACCCGGATCACGTAATTATTGAGCCATCAGGAGTCGGCAAACTTTCTGATGTTGCAGCAGCGATTGAAAATGTAAAAGAAGATGCAGACATTGAAATAGAAGGAAGAATTACAGTTGTAGATGGAAAGAAAGCGAAAATGTATCTGGACAACTTTGGAGAGTTTTTCGAGAACCAGGTGGAGCATGCATCGACAATCGTAATCAGCAGAACTCAGAATATGACAGACGAGAAGATAGAGGCTTGTGTACATCTTTTAAGAGAGAAGAATGACAAGGCTACAATCATTTCCACACCGTGGGATCAGTTGAGCGGAGACGCAATCCGTCACGCTCTCGAGCACGGCGCAGAGATCGAAGGATTATTTGAGCATCATCATGACCATGACGAGGAGTGTACATGCGGTCATCACCATGAGCATCATCACGACCATGATGAGGAGTGTACATGCGGCCATCACCATGAGCATCATCACGATCATGACGAGGAGTGTGGATGCGGTCATCACCATGAGCATCATCACGACCATGATGAGGAGTGTAGTTGTGGATGCGGCCACCACCATCATCACCATGCGGATGAAGTGTTCACAAGCTGGGGTAAGGAAACTGCGCACAAGTACACAGAGGAAGAGCTGGATTACTTATTGAAAGCATTGTCTGAGACAGATGCTTATGGAACAATCCTTCGTTCCAAAGGAATTATCCAGATGACAGACGGTAACTGGAAGCAGTTTGATCTTGTTCCGCAGGAGTATGAGGTCAGAGATGGAAATGCTGATTATTCAGGACGTATGGTTGTAATTGGAACAGATCTCAAAGAAGACGAACTGGCTAAATTATTCCATGTACAATAGTAAAGATATAAAGGAGCAGCAAAAACAATGATGGAACCAACACCAGTATATATATGTACCGGATTTCTGGACAGTGGAAAGACGTTGCTTGTCAAAGATACTTTGATGGAGCAGGAATGGATCGAACCGGGACTTACACTTCTGATTCTTTGTGAAGAAGGTGAGGAAGAATATTCCAAGGAATATCTAGAAGAAAATGATATGGTGCTTTTAAAGATAGATAACTTTGAGCAGTTAAATGCAGCATTTTTTACAAACTGCGAGAAGAACTATCATCCGGCGCAGGTTGTCATTGAATACAATGGAATGTGGAAGCTGGAAGATTTGTTACAGCTTAAGTACCCACGCAAATGGCAGATTCAGGGAATTTATTCTACTGTTAATGGAACGACACTGGATATGTACCTGAAAAACATGAGAAATATGTTGATGGAGCAGCTTACCGAGTCAGAGCTTATCATTATCAACCGTTGCCCGGAAGGTGTGGATCGTTCCGGATTCAGACGTGCACTTAAGGTACAGAATCCAATGGCACAGTTGATATTTGAAGGAATGGACGGCAAGATCATTCAGCCGACAGCTGAAGACCTGCCATTTGATATTAAGGAAAATCCAATTAAAGTTGAAGATGAAGACTTTGGAATCTGGTATGTAGATGCATATGATCATCCAGACCAGTATATGGATAAAGAGATTGAGTTTGTCGCACAGGCATTTCGTCCGAAAGGAATGAAGAATGATATGTTCGTTCCTGTCAGAAAAATTATGACCTGCTGTGCAGATGATGTCCGTCTGTATGGATATCCGTGTAAGATTCCAAAAGTTACAAATATCCAGATGCAGAAATGGTATCGTGTTCGTGTAAGATATTCCTTTGAGCCGACAGAGCCATTTGCACCAGAGCAGCCGGTACTGTATCTGATGCACATTGAACCGGCCGAGGCACCGGAACAGGATTATGTATATCTTGGATAAATGTATTACACAATCTGCTTGACAAAGCATGTCAAATCAGTTAGCATAACAGCAGGTAAAGAAAATATAACCAATATGCAAAGGCAATGAAGGGAAGAAGTAGTGGTGGATACACCCGTACAGAGAGCAGCCGGCAGGTGAGAGGCGCACGAAGGAAGAGACTACGAATACATCCCAAAGCTGCACACCGAAATCCAGAACCATGCAGAATGAGGAGACGTATAATCAAAAAGAACGTAAGAGAAATGTATTCTGAGGCAGGGACGAGTAGGCTGTGACGAGAAGCACCCGTTAACGTGCTTAAGCTGTGAATGCGGCTTAATGAGGCTGGCAGGCGTAAGCTGTCAGTAAAATAAGGTGGTACCACGAAGCCGGCTTCGTCCTTTGAAACGATTTTCAGAGTACGAAACCGGCTTTTTCTATACCGAAGAACAATAGACCAAAGGAG
>OGRJ01001495.1_pt1 | contig 19287 bp, 17 predicted proteins | sample 1553411 | NCBI WGS metagenome assembly OGRJ01 (sample SAMEA2580084, study PRJEB22360) | human gut metagenome | biome: human gut; feature: human-associated habitat; material: faeces | place: Denmark | collected 2008/2010
GATAATAAAAAGAAGACCCGATTGCCGATCTGCTGAAACAGTGAGGTGCTCGGGTCTTACTTTTTGTGTTTTCATATGATGTCATACAGGATTCCTTTATATATAACACCACCTATATTCTGGCAGCATCTAAGTTATCACTGCAACGCGAAAGCCCGCTAACCTTTCGGCTAACGGGCTTCGTTGTGTTTATAGTTATCTAAAGGAATGAGAGTAAAGTGTTGACACTTTCCTGTGTCACAACTTTATGAGGGGGGGAAGATAATTGATTTTCTCTTATCAACTATCTTGATATTAGTATATCCGGAAAATGTGTCAAAAGTATGAGTGCTTTCTTAAAGAATACGAAAAAATATAAACAGATTATGAAAAAATATAAACTAATAATTTATTTTTCTACGTTCTTCCATCCACTCGAGAAGATCTTCATATACCTGCTCCCGATCTGTCTCGTTAAGCAGTTCATGACGATCACCGGCATACAGTCTTAGACTGATGTCCTGGATTCCGGCCGCTTTGTATTTCTCATAAACCTTCCTTACGCCTTTTCCGAATCCTCCAACCGGATCTTCGGCACCGGCTGCGAAAAGGATTGGAAGCTGCTTCGGAATCATATAGATACTTTCTTTTTTCTCCATTATAAGCATCCCGGTAAACATGCTATAATACGCGTTCACTGTAAAGACAAAGGAGCACAGTGGAGCTGAAATATATTTTTCCAGATGTTCTTCATCACTGGTTACCCAGTCCGCGCGTGTCTTTGGATTCTTGAATTTCCTATTATAGGCACCGACTGCCATTCTATCCACCAGTTTACTTTTATAATGCCAGCCACGGAACATCGCCAGTGTCCTACACAGTCTTCTTCCAAACTGAAGTGTCGCTCTCTGCTGATCTGCTACAACTCCGATAAACATTGCTCCCGCCAGCCCATTTCCATACATCTGTACATACTGGCGCAAAAGACTTGAGCCCATGCTATGTCCTAACATAAAGTAAGGTACATCCGGATATTTCTTCATCGTCCGCTGACGAAGTGTATGCATATCTCCGATCACGCATGCATTTCCATATTTTTCGTTAAAAAATCCATACTCCGACTTGCTCTGCACAGATTTTCCATGTCCTAAATGATCGTTTCCAACGACATAATATCCATGACTACACATGAATTCTGCAAATTCATCGTATCTCTTAATATATTCCACCATTCCATGGCTTAACTGCAGGACAGCTTTCACTTCTCCTTCCGGTTTCCACTCAATCGTGTGGATCTCCGTATTGCCATCCTTTGAAGGGAAATAAAACTCATCTCTCATCGTTCATTCACTACCTGTCATCTAATTTGATATAATCACGATATGGTGCAAGCGGCTTATAAGCCGGACGTATGATCTTATCTACATTCTTCAACTCTTCCAGTCTGTGTGCACTCCATCCAACGATACGTGCTGCCGCAAAAATTGGAGTATATAATGCCGGTGGAAGATCAAGCATGCTATAAACAAGTCCACTGTAGAAATCTACGTTCGCATTAACACCTTTATACATCTTACGTCTCTCGCTAATGATCTCCGGTGCCATCTTCTCTACTTTCTCATACAGTACATATTCTGCCTCGTGGCCCTTTTCATATGCAAGCTGCTTTACAAACTTCTTGAAGATCTCCGCTCTTGGGTCGGATACAGAATAAATCGCATGTCCCATTCCATAGATCAGACCTCTCTTATCAAACGCTCTCTTCTCCAGCAGTGCCTCAAGGTAAGCTCTGATCTGATCATCATCCTGCCAGTCTGTCAGCTGCGTCTTCATATCTTCAAACATCTGTGTTACTTTTACGTTCGCACCACCATGTTTTGGTCCTTTCAAGGACGCCATAGCTGCTGCAATTGTAGAATAAGTATCTGTTCCTGAAGATGTAACAACATGCGTTGTAAATGTTGAGTTGTTACCACCGCCGTGATCCATATGAAGAACAAGAGCCATATCAAGGATCTTCGCCTCAAGTTCTGTATACTGATGATCTTCTCTGAGCATCATCAGAATATTCTCTGCCATAGACAGTTCTTTCTTCGGTGCATAAATATACAGGTCTTCACCCATTTTATAATTGTAAGCAAGATAGCTGTAAACCATAAGCATTGGGAACTGGCTGATCAGGTTCAGACTCTGACGCAGTACATTCGGAATGCTTGTATCATCCGCTTTGTCATCGTAAGAATAAAGCTGAAGAATACTTCTTGTAATACTGTTCATCATATCACGGCTCGGAGCCTTCATGATCACGTCACGTACAAAATTCGGTGGAAGCATCCGGCGGTCAGCTATCATATCCTTAAAATTCTCAAGTTCCTTCTGATTCGGAAGCTCTCCGAAAAGAAGCAGATATGCAATCTCCTCAAATCCAAAATGTTTTGCCTCAAGGAAACCGCTTACAAGATCTTTAATATTGTAACCTCTGTAATAAAGATTACCTGCACACGGTACGGATACACCGTCTACAATCTTTGTTGCACACACATCGGATATATTTGTCAATCCGGCAAGTACACCTTTACCGTTCAGATCTCGAAGTCCTCTTTTTACCTCGTATTTGGTATAGAGTTCTTTGTCAATTGCATTGTTCGTTTCACATTTCAGAGCAAGTTCTTCAATCTCCGGAGTGATGTCAAAAAATATGCTGTTAATATCTTTGGCCATGGGCTCTTCCTCCTTCTCTTGTTTCTTCTAATGTCTTTTATCTTTTAATTATACTAGATATCCGTCTAGTAAACAATTAACTGAATATTAAATCTTTATGAATCAAAAAGTGAAGAAGAATAAAGTTGCTGTCCACTACATTTTTGTAAACAGCAACTTTGTAAATTCCTTTAATATTATTTTATCTGCAATCATAAAGAAAATCTGCCAGTTTTGCAAATTCTTCCAGCGTAAGGGCTTCCCCTCGAATAGATGCACCTCTTCCGAGTGCTTCAATCGCTGCCTCGATTTCTTCCTTCGTGTAGTCAAGTTCTGCCGAATTCTTCAGTCCATTTGCCAAAGTCTTTCTTCTCTGGTTAAAGGAGGCTCGGATAATACGGAACATAAGCTTTTCATCCTTTACCTTCACCGGTGGTTCTTCATAACGTTCCAGACGGATTACCGCAGATCCAACCTTCGGACGAGGCATAAAGCAGTTCGGTGGTACATTTGCCACAATATATGGTTTCGCATAATATTGCACAGCCAGAGACAGTGCACCATAGTCCTTCGTTCCCGGTCCCACCTGCATACGGTCTGCAACTTCTTTCTGAACCATAACTGTAATACTCTTGATCGGAACATGATTCTCAAAAAGTCCCATAATGATCGGCGTTGTAATGTAATATGGCAGGTTGGCCACAACCTTGATCGGTTTTCCTCCATTTTCCTCTTCTGCAAGCTTTGCAATATCTACTTTCAGAACGTCATTGTTAATAACCCGGGCATTGTCATAATCTGAAAGCGTATCTTCCAGAATCGGAATCAGTGCCTTGTCAATCTCAACTGCAACAACTTTTCTCGCTGCACATGCCAGATACTGTGTCATCGTTCCGATTCCCGGTCCGATTTCCAATACAAAATCATCTTTTGTAATCTCTGCTGCCGCAATAATTTTGTCCAGTACATGTGTATCGATCAGAAAGTTCTGACCGAACTTTTTCTGGAATACGAAATTATATTTCTGTAATACTTCTATCGTATTCTGTGGATTTCCAAGTGTTGGTTCTTTCATCTCATCTCTCCATTTCTTATAATTGATATAAATCCCTTGCATTCTTCTCTGTCTGTTCGATCACCTGCTCCGCAGAAATGCCTTTTAGCTCTGCGATCGCTTCTACAACATATGGCAGGTACAAGGACGAATTTCTCTTCCCTCTGAACGGTGTCGGTGCCAGATACGGACAGTCCGTCTCAAGAACAATTGACTCCAGTGGAATTTCTTCTACAATCTCTTTTAACTTCTTTGAGTTCTTGAATGTCACAACACCACCGACTCCGATGTAATATCCCATCTTTACATATTCTCGCGCCATCTCAAGGCTGTAAGAATAACAGTGTATCACACCTTTGAGTCCTTTTCCATGTTCTTTCATAATTTCCATCGTATCAGCTGCCGCCTCACGGCTATGGATCATCACAGGTTTGTTCATCTCTCGTGCAAGATCCAGCTGTCTGATGAACCAATGTTTCTGCAGATCATGCCCTTCTTTATCCCAATAATAATCAAGTCCGATCTCGCCAACCGCAACGATCTTTTCTTTCTTTAATAATTCTCTCATTCGAGCGAAATTCTCTTCATTCAGTGCACCGACTTCGTCCGGATGTACACCTACTGATCCATATATAAATGAATATTTCTCCGCGAGTTCTACTATCTTATCCCAGGACTCTACCGTCGCCGCTGCATCCACAATTGTTCCAACGCCGCCTGCTGCCATACTGCTTAGTAGCTCATCTCTGTCTGTGTCAAACTGCTCATCATCATAATGCGCATGTGTATCAAATATCATTTTATTTACCGCCTGTTTTCAATATTTCTAATCTTGTGCTTTATTTTACCACAAATAATTCTTTCCGTCTTCATATAATACATCCATCGCCCCAATGTCCAAGGTTCTCAAGTTCCGCACAACTAACTAAATCAGACATTTCATAAGCAGATTTTTTCATTCTTATACCTTAACGTGTTACATTTTATTTCGTTTTAATACTAGCATGTGAAAATTTAATTAGCAAGATAAAAACAGCGAGGTACAGGTCATTTCCCATATCTCGCCGCTTTTCTTTCACTTTATCATATTTAATGATTGACTAATGATTTCTATAGTAATTGATCAGACATCCGTCAAGAATGATCTCACGCTCTGCGTCTGTCAGATCTCCCAGCTTAAGGTTCAGTTCTTTGAGTTCATCACCTACAACATAAGCTTTGATCACATCCGCTTTCTCTTCTACTGCTTTTCTCACATTAGGAACAAAGATGTAATCTCCGTTCTTGAAGGAAAGTGCTTCATGATCTTCTTCTGTCAGGAATGGGAGCATTCCCCAGTTGATCAGGTTTGAACGATAACGCTTTGTTGCATACTCTGTTGCGATGTTTGCCCATCCGCCAAGTACTTTCTGACAGGAAGCTGCCTGCTCACGAGCAGATCCGTCTCCTGGTTTTACTGCGAAGATTGTACTTCCGACACCAAGGTTACCCTTGCCAACTTCCGGATATGTCTCGTGGATCTTATCCATCACCGGTTTCAGTTCTGCAAGTGCATCTACCGGACATTCATCTGCTTCAATTGCTTTCTGAGCTTTCTGTACTTCTTTTGCACGTCCGACATATGCAGGGTCTTTTCTTGAAAGAGCGAACTCTGCAAGTCCCAGCGGATTAGAACGGTAAGAAGATGTCTCTCCGGACGGAATCAGCTCATCTGTTGTTGTAACAGGATCATGGATCTCAGATACAACCTTCACAAGCAGGTTCTGTGGAAGTGCTGACATTGCCGGCCAGTCCTTAATATTTGGTCCAAATTTAATCTCAACGCTTGGATCAGCAACGCCCTTGCTGTCAAATACACGGTTTGCATAAATGTTCTTATCAAAGTGATATTTCTGTCCTTTGTACTCTACATCCATTGCTGTTGCCGGTGTTAAGAATCCCTTGTTTGCTGCTGTTGCTGCGATAGAACGAGCATCCATCAGTGCTACAGAAGAGATCTGTCCGTTCTGCAGCTTACTTCCTTCACGGTTCGGGAAGTTTCTTGTTGTATGACGGATAGAGAATGCGTTATTCGCCGGAGTATCTCCTGCTCCGAAGCACGGTCCACAGAATGCTGTCTTCACAACAGTTCCTGCTTCCATAAGATCTGCAATTGCACCATTCTTAACAAGTTCCATATAAATCGGTGTACTTGCCGGGTAAACGCTGAATGTAAATTCATCTGCTCCGATGTTCTTTCCTTTGATGATATCTGCAGCTGCACAGATATTTTCAAATCCACCACCTGCACATCCTGCGATGATTCCCTGCTCTACATAGAACTTACCGTTTCTGATCTTATCCTGCAGAGAGTAATCAACTGCACCGTCAAGACTTACAAGTGCTTTCTGCTCTACATCATGAAGGATGTCTGCCAGATTTGCGTTCAGTTCATCAATTGTATAAACATTGCTTGGGTGGAACGGCATTGCGATCATTGGCTTGATCTCGCTTAAGTTCACATAAACCATACCGTCATAATATGTAACTGCTCCAGGATTCAGTTCTTTGTAATCTTCACTTCTTCCGTGAATATCATAGAACTCCTGAATCTTCTCATCTGTTTTCCAGATAGAAGACAGACAAGTTGTCTCTGTTGTCATAACGTCGATTCCGATACGGAAATCTGCACTAAGCTTGCTGACTCCAGGTCCAACAAACTCCATAACCTTGTTATTCACATAGCCGTTCTTGAATGTAGCTCCGATGATTGCAAGAGCAACGTCCTGCGGTCCTACACCTTTCATCGGCTCTCCGTCTAAGTAGATTCCGATCACGCCCGGCATCTTAATATCATAAGTCTTGTTCAGAAGCTGTTTCACAAGCTCCGGTCCACCTTCACCCATAGCCATCGTTCCGAGTGCTCCGTAACGTGTATGGCTGTCAGATCCAAGGATCATCTTTCCTCCGCCTGCAAGCATCTCACGGGCAAACTGATGGATAACTGCCTGATGCGGTGGTACATACATACCGCCGTACTTCTTCGCACAAGTTAGTCCAAACATATGATCATCTTCGTTGATTGTTCCACCAACTGCACAAAGACTGTTATGACAATTTGTAAGTACATACGGCATCGGGAACTTCTCAAGTCCTGACGCACGTGCTGTCTGGATAATTCCAACAAATGTAATGTCATGGGATGTCAGCTTATCAAAACGGATCTGCAGACGCTCCATGTTCTCGGATGTATTGTGTGCCTTTAAAATACCATATGCCATTGTGTTCTGAGCGGCTTCTTCCTTCGTCAGCGGAACCTGCACATTCCCTGTGTCTTCTACTATCTCTGTTCCATTGAGAAGATATACGCCATTCTCGTACAATTTAATCATGTAAAGACCTCCTTCAATCTGATCTATAGTTTTGCAATAACTGCTACCATATTAACATATTTGAGTGTTTCGGTAAATCTAAATTTTCGCAATTCAGCATTGTAACTCAATAAAGTGCAATTTTTACTGATTTTTTAGATAGAAAGCGGAAATCTCATCTCAATAATAAACTCATTTTTCTCTGTCTTCGCGCTGATTTCTCCATTCATACGTTTCACAAGTTCCTTTGCAATAGATAATCCCAATCCGGTAGATGTTTTGCTCCTTGCCACATCCGCTTTATAAAATCTGTCAAAGACATGTTCTATATCGATCTGCTCCGAATGTATCACCTGATTGCTGATTCGCAATACTGCATGCTCCTGCTTACGCTCTAACACAATACTTATCTTCTTTTCTCCATGATCCAGGCCATTTTTAATTACATTCTGAATAACACGGTGGAGTCCTTGTTTATTTCCGGCTATGGATAGCAGTTCTTCTGTAATCTGAATATCCGGCTGGATTCCCCTTCTTACCCAGTCATCATAATAGGAAAACACCGTTTCTTTCAGAATCCGGTTGATACAGCAAGGCGTCAGTTCCAGACTATAGGATTCATTTTTTAACTTTGTGAACATGAAAAGTTCTTCCAGCATTTCATTCAGACTGTGTATTCTTTCATGAATAATATTCAGATAACGTCTCTGGTCTTCGACATTTTCGCATTCTTCCATAAGCTGAAAATATCCGTCCAAAGATGTCAGCGGTGTCCGGATATCATGGGAAAGGTTCGTATAAGTATCCGCAATCAAAGCTTCTTTCTCCTGATAACGCTGCTTCTCTTTTCTTTGTAATTCCAGAAGTTCATTCAATCTGTCTGAAAGCGTTCCGATTCCACCCAAATCAAACTCGCGTTGAATCAACATGTTACTGTCATGTTTCATCAAGAACGCCAATTGGCGGCAGATGTCCTTCACCTGCCGCTGATATTTCCACATAATAATAAATTGTAAAATGATAATTCCTGCTAATATTCCAATTACGATATACATCCGCTAAATATCCCTCTTTTGAAAAACAGCACTGCTTGCAGCTATCATTATGACAGCAAACACAATCGCCACGCCGAATGCTTCCAGACACTCATTTCCACTTGGATTCATAGAAAGCAGTGATAATTTTCCGGTTATCGTATACTTGTAAATCTGGAAATTCTGGATTCCCATTTTCCGAACAGCACTGTTTATTAATCCGTATACGATACTCATTATATTCATTGTAAGACAAATCGCGATGACCATGCTGATCACATTATTTTTCAGAATAATTGCAATCGCCATGCAGATCAACACGAGTGCATAATGAAGGGCCAGCTCCGTCAGGAAATAAGACAGAACAGCTTTTGAACTTCCCCACGTCAATTCTTTGAATACTATATAGTTCGCAGCTCCCTGGAGCAAGAATGCTCCTGCCATTGTCAGCATCGTAAAGACCGCCAATGCAATGGATTTGGAAAAAATCAGTGCTCCTCTTTTTTGAACCTGACCGCCAATATTTTTAATATAACCGCTTCCGATATCCGCTGTTGAAAACATCACCGCAAAAATCACCAGAAACAACGCATAAAATTTCCCCTGAGAATTTGCAAAGAAAATGTCATACACCGTAACCTTTTCTCCCGGTTCTGTCGGCAGTGTCACCATCATTCCCACATTAATATTCTCTGCAGTCGGTTCCGCCAACTGCTCCTGCCGCACGGTATCTTCTTTACTTAATGAATCATAATCTATTTTACACATAAATGTTGTAAACAGTACTGACACAGCCAGCACGATCCATACTACATACATACTTTTGGTGCGAAACATCCGGTACAAATCCATTTTTATCATATTAAGCATGGCTGGCACCTCCTGTCAGATTCAGGAAATACGTTTCCAGTTCTTCACTCGTTATAGAAAGCCCTTTTACCGGAATTCCTGCCTTTGCAAGCTCCATATTCAACGCTGCGCTTTCATTCAGACGTTCAAAAATGTGAATATGTTCTTTGTCTGTTACCTGATAATTCGTAAATCCCATAGCATCCAGCACCGGAATTGCCAGCTTCGGATCAGCCAGTGTTAATTCCATCCGCTCACTGCATCTTCGCATTAATTCTTCTCTCGTAAGCTCCTGCAATAAACTTCCATTGTGAATGATTCCATAATCGGTAGCAATCTTCGATAATTCCTCCAGTATATGACTGGAAATGCAAATCGTCATATTCCTCTCTTTCTGAAGTCTCTGAATCGTGTCACGGACCTCAGCAATTCCCTGTGGATCCAACCCATTGATCGGTTCATCAAGGATTAACAGATCCGGTTCTCCAACCAACGCAAGACCAATTCCCAGACGCTGTTTCATTCCAAGAGAAAAGTGTTTTGTCTTTTTCCGTCCCACATGCTCCAGACCTACTGTTTTCAATATCTCATCAATGTAACCTGCTTTCTTTATCCCAAACAGCTTGCATTTGATATTCAGATTTTCATATGCGGTCATATTTCCATATAATCCCGGTGCTTCAATCAGACATCCCACTCGGGAGCGGACTTTCTGTAAATCCTTTCCCTTGTATCCGAAGATCTCAATCTCTCCACTCGTTGGCCTGGAAAGTCCACTGATCATCTTCAGGCAAGTCGTCTTCCCGGCTCCATTTCGTCCGATAAATCCATAGATAGCGCCCTTTTTAATATGCATGCTGACACTGTCCACAGCTTTATGATGTCCATACCGCTTCGTCAGTCCTCGTGTTTCCAATAACATCTCACTCAAATTTTTCATCTCCTTTTTCTTATCTGCATTTATCATAAAAGATGAATCCTAATCAAACGCAAATAAATAGTAAAAAAAGAGTAAAGATTACGCATGAAGACGATAACCGATTCCCCATACTGTCTCAATGTATTCCTCCGAAGTCACTTGTTTGATCTTCTTGCGGATGTTGCTGATATGTACGTCCAATGTCTTCGTCTCACCAATATAAGGTTCGTCCCAGGCATATTCGAAAATATCCTCTTTACTGAAAACCTGTTTTGGATTCCTGAGCAGTAATTCTAAAATCGCAAACTCCTGTTTTGTGATCTTCGGAAGTATCTTTCCAGCAATTTCAACCTGAAATGTATCTCTGTTTAATAGCATATCTTTAAATGAAAGCGTATGCTGTTCCTCTGCTTCCTTTTCTTCTTTATGACGGAGTTGTACCTGAACTCTTGCCAGCACTTCCCTGATTTCAAATGGTTTCGTTATATAATCATCCGCTCCGCTCGTTAAAACCTCTACCTTTTCATCCAGGCTGTCTTTTGCAGTCAACACAATAACCGGAAGATTTCCCTTTTTCCGTATTTCCTCCAGAACTGCCTCACCTGGAATTCCGGGCAGCATCAGATCCAGCAGCACGAGTGCATAACCGTGCTCCTGCATATTTAAAAGCAGCTTTGCTTCGGTCCCGGAAAATGCCTGCTCACAGGAATAGCCTTCTTTGGATAATGCCTCCTGAAGCAAGTTATTAATATTTGTATCGTCTTCTACAATCAGTATTTTCTGCATGATATTGCTCCTTTATCTTCCTCAATACTCGGCCATGATTTTCTGAGTGCTGCATAAGAAATCAAGAAGTTTGCAAGCCATCCGGCCGGTACTGCAAGCCAGACAAATGCAATTCCGAACCGCGGTGCACAAATCAAAGCGACAGACAAACGGATCGCAAGATTTACCATATTCGCAATGAGAAACGGACGCATGATTCCAAGTCCGCGAAGAACACCATCGGTTGCCATCTTGATACCCATAAAGATGAAAAAATACCCCAGCCATCTCATATAATCACCGGATACCTGATACGCTAAAGCTGTTCCATCTTTTCCAAGGAATAAGGAAGAAATCTGATTGTGCAGTGATTCAATAACCAGAAAAGCAAGGACTGCAAAACCTAGATCTAACACCAGTGCCGCATGATAGCCTTTTTTAAGCCGTTCGATTTTCTTTGCACCAAGATTCTGGGATATATACGGCGAAATCGCATTGCCGATGGATACAAAAATCAGTGAAAAAACATTTTCCACTCGCATCGTTGCCGAATAACCTGCGAGCGCCTGTGTGCCAAATGGATTTACAACTGCCTGTACGATCATCATACCGATCGACACTGTAGACTGCTGGAGAACTGACGGTACGGCAATTTGAAGCATCGAATATAACTCCTGTCCGTCAAACCATTCAAACTGACATTTATACCGTCTCATTCTATAAAGGAAAATCAGAAATGAAAAGACCGCGGAAATCCCCTGTGCAATAAGCGTTGCCAGGGCCGCACCAAACACGCCGAGACCAAGTCCGGCTACCATCCAAAGATCCATAAAAATATTTAATACAGATGAAAAAATCAGAAGAACCAATGGAATTCTGGATTCACCGATGGAAGTAAACATCGTTGAGAGGATGTTGTACATAAACAGAAATGGGAATCCCACAAAATAAACCCGCAGATACAGCACTGCTTCATCCAGTATATCAGGAGGTGTTTGTAATAAACTCATCATTGAATGTGAAAAGCAAAAACCAAAGATTCCAAGTAGTATGCTCAGGACTAAAAAGCTGATCAGCGATGTCGACACAATTGTTTTCATTTTACCATAATCTCTGGCTCCAAAATAACGGCTTACGAGTACACCTGCGCCTACACCGGCACCCAGAGCTACACAAATGAAAACATTCGTAAGTGCAGCACAGGCACCGACAGCCGCAAGTGCCGAAGAACCAACAAACTGACCGACAATGATCGAATCAGCCATATTATATATCTGCTGAAAAAAACTGCCTAAGATCATAGGCATTGCAAAAACAGTTAACGCTTTCAGGGGCGCATCTGTAATTAGATATTCATCTTTTGACATGATCATACTTCTCCTCAATCAAAATCTCTGGTAATATTTGTAAGCCATTTCTTTCTGAAATAGTGAATAAATACCACGGGCATTTTCTCGAACTCATCTAAAGTCATTACAAAGTAAACCCAGACAGGCGGTAATTTAAAAACATATGCTGCAAGGAAAGTAGCCGGAACTGCAACAAGCCACATAAATATGGAATCTACGATCATTCCAAATCTGGAATCACCGCCGCCTCTGAAACACCCACATATAAGGCAGGTATTAATTCCTTCTCCCACAAGACGCCAGGTTGTCATAATTATAAAAATGCTAAGATAAGAAAGGGCAGTCTCGGTCAATTTATCCCGATAGAAGTCCAGTATCAGAGGACGAATCGCCAGAATAATAACGCATCCGATCAGGCTTACAGCAAGTGTTATCCTAAGCATCCGTTTCCCGTATTCTCCGGCTGTATCAATTTGATCTTTCCCTAACTCCTGGCTGATAATGATAGTCGTAGCGTTGGCAAAACCGCGACAGGCAATAGCACCAATATTTACCACCATAACAGCAACCGCATTTGCGGCAACCATGTCATCTCCGATATGCCCAAGAATTGCTGCAAATGCTGAAGTGGCAAAACTCCAGACAACATCATTTACCACGGCTGGAGTGGCAATTTTCATAAAGTCATGAAACAAAATACCTGATTTCGCAAAGAAGTATTTTATCCGGAATCTGACATCTGAACTGTTTAATGAATAGATGAGACAAATTAATACCTCTGTAATTCTGGCAATCACAGTACCAAGTGCAACACCTGTAACGCCAAGCTTTGGAAATCCAAACAGACCAAAGATAAATGTGGCATTACAAAGTACATTGACACAAAGAGAAACAATGTACGTAATAGAAGGCAGCATTATTTTTCCAATACTTCGAAGAGCGCTCATAAAAACCTGCGAGAACCCCATAAACATAAATGAAAATGAAATCACCTTCAAATACTCACTTCCGGCAGCAATCGTATCCGGACTATTTGTGAAAATCTTCATAACCGTAACCGGCATAGTAAAGGAAATAACGAAAAATATAAGCGAGACGATCAGTGAAATCCGTTCCGCAAGACCGAGAATCCTTTCTACTGTCTTTTTATCACCTTTTCCCCAGTACTGGGCACACAGAACCGAAGTTCCTGTAGCCATACCGTAATATAAGCAGAACAGAATAAACGTATACTGGTTCGCAAGTGATGAAGCTGACATCGCCGTCTGGCTTACGTATCCAAGCATTACCGTATCGGCAATGTTTACCAATGTTCCAATCAAATTTTGAATCATGATCGGAAAGGCTAATTTTGATGCGTATTTTAAGAAATCTTTTTTATTTAGCATACAACTGTTCTTCCTTAATTCTATAAATGTTTAATCTACAGTACTGTTTTTGCAGCATCATCAGCCTTCCTCTTCTCCGTAATGTTTACTCAAAGAGAAGCCTCTTCCTCGTACCTCTGTAACTCTGCTGATGATCATAAATGCCTCCGGGTCAATCTGTCTGATCAATTTCTCAACTTGTGGAAGTTCTCGATTAGACACAATACTCAATACAATCTGCTTTTGTTCTTGTTTGTAACCGCCTTCCCCATACAGCATCGTCACGCCTCTGTCTACCTGCGCAAGAATTGCCTGACGTACTTCTTCCACCTGTTTGCTGATAATCTTCACTTCCGTCTTGGTATTTCCCATCACTAACACTTTGTCCAGCACTGTCGTGTAGATCATTACCAGTAAAATTCCGTATAAAACGCGTTCCGGAGGATTATATAGAATCTGCGGTAACAGAATCAATATATCAAATACATTCAGACTCACTGACACCGGAATTCGAAAATACTTATTCAAAATCAACGGTGGAATATCCATACCTCCGGTAGAAGCTCCTGTTCGAATTACAATACCAAGTCCAATCCCAATTCCAAGTCCGGCAAAAATCGTATTCAGCATTGGATTATCCGTGATCACCAGATCCCCAAAAATATGATTGGCCGCTTCCAATGCAATTGGATATGTGAAAGAACTGAGAATTGTCGTCAGTGCAAATTTCTTACCAAGAAAAATCACTCCAACTATCAGCATCACAATATTAAATGCTAAGACGAATCCAGAAATTGATGCTCCCGTAAAATGCTTCACTACCAGACCAATACCGGTTGTTCCTCCTGTCATCAGATTCCCCGGTAAAAGAAAAAGTTTGATTACAAAAGCATAGAAAACATTTCCAAAAATGACCTTTGCAACGGTACTTGCCCGCTTTAAATATGCCTTATCCATAAATTCCTCCCATTAGCCATATGATTTTGATTATCCCCAAAAACGTCCGTTAGAGAATCTTCCCTAACAGACGTTTTTCAAAGTATTTCCTAATACAGTGATATTATACTTAGAAATGTGACGAGTTTCAATAGGATTTTTTCAGGCACACATATACAAAAACCCACAGAACCGAAGTCCTGCGGGCATAATTCATTTTAAGTATCGATATTAAATCTATCTAGATATTAATTACTCGATAATTGTTGAAACTGTACCTGATCCTACTGTACGTCCACCTTCACGATATCAGAATGGCGTGTTGCAGAGGCTAAATGGTTATTTTCCGTTCATTTTGTGTGGGAAAATACTGTTTTTCCGCTGTATCCGTGTGGTTTTTGGAAATTTTGTTATCATGGTGTTATCATTACCCTTCAATAATATTATGATACATAACTTCTGCAACACATTTTGTTCGTTCCACAATCTCCCTTTCTCCCCATTCCACTTTATCCTTATTTTGATCCACAAATCTTTTTACTGTTGCATATTGAGATTCTGGATATCGAGCCATTTTTAACTCAAATTTTTTATTAGACAGATCATTATTTAGTTGTGGATAAATGAAACCATTTTTCGAAAACATCAAACGCCATTTACGTGCATGACTGCCAGACGTATCTTTCCCAGCTTCATTTTGAATAATTCCTTGATCATTAAGAAAGTTCATAAAGCCAATTTCATTCTCTTTCCCACGAAGTTTCCCCACATATGGCGAATTTGCAAACGCTTTAAAACCTTCCTGTATTCTATTTGGATTCCGTAATCCGGTATTACCCACTAACCAAATATCTATTTTTTCTTCCATACGTCTTCTCCATTAAACCCAACAAATAAATATTCTTGTACTTTATTTCTATTTGTCTTAGCATGTTTTTGATTTCCAAAAGAATATGTATAATCTATCGGCACCACTTCCACATGTTCCTTATATTTCGACATAAGTGCAACCATTTCATCTTGTGTTGGTTGACTATTTGAGGAATAAGATACAATCAAAATACTATTCGAAAACTTTTTAAACAACTTATCAAATGCATCTGCAGCACCTTTTCTAGTTGAAAATGGTGTAGGATATGATTTAAATTTCTTTGTTATCGTATTTTCCTGTATTTCTACACCTTTCCAATCTCGTGCCAACCCTTCAACAAAATGATATCTACGAACATACTCATTGTCTGACAATGGAGAATAATACGGTGGATCAATATATACTAAATCCGGATATTTAATTTTTACTTCCATTGCATCTCCATGTTTAGATTTATTTTCACATCCATTATCAAAAATAGCATTATTGATACTTTCCACAGCTTCCAGAAATTGCTGTTCTAAAGATTTCTGTAAATCCTTTCTTCCATCATTATATCGATCTCCGGTATATGTAAAAATTCCTCTCGGTCTTTTCTTCGTACAGGCTCTAATCAATGCTGTCATTGCAATTGCTTTCTTATACTGATCTCTAATAACAGCGATATTAGTTCTTAAAATATCTATTAACTTATTCTCTTCATCCTTATAATACAGACCTTGAAAGGTCTCTTCTACAAAATGATCAGACTCTTTTTTTTCGATTAATAACTTTTTTGCCTCGTCCAATGGTAATATAACACTATTATTTTCCACCATTGCTTTAGTAAAGGTTGCTGACATTGCCATATAATCATTGCTAATCACAGTTTTTCCCTGAGCCTTAAACATATAACCAACAATTCCAGATCCAGAAAACAGATCTACTACAGTATCAAAATCAAATTGTGAAGCCACCGCCCAAATTTGTGGCAATAATTTGCTTTTTGAACCCATATATCTAGTTGCCGGATATTTCATTACCTGTTCAGGCAAAGGTTTCGGAACTATTTTTAACATAATTTTCTGTTCTGGCAAAATATCTACTATAATATCTTCACCTTTCCTTTTACTACCATTACAAGAAATATACCTTTTTGTCTGAATAACCTCAATCTTATAATCAGCATACAATTCATGAACCAATGGATGATTGGAATTTGTCAATATTACATGGCAGCCTAACTCCTGTAATCTTTTGACTTCCTTCGCCAATTCTATATGATCTTCTTCATAAAATTGTTCTTTCGTATACCGTTTAAAATCCGAATATTCTGATATGGGTAAATACGGAGGATCTAAAAAGACAAAATCTCCAGGTTCTGCATATTCTTTCAATACTGAAAGATAATCTCCACATGTTATAGTTGCTTTTTTTAACACTTCTGAAGCAGCGTATAAAGCTTCTTCATCGCAAAAATTAGGAGATTTATATTTACCAAAAGGAACATTAAATTGACCTTTCTTATTAACACGATACAATCCATTAAAACATGTCTTATTCAAATAAAGAGTTCTTGCTGCAGCTTCTTCCTTTTTTAATTTAAGCCAATCTAATGAACGTACTTCATAAAAATCTTCCTTTGTATTTTTATATTTTTTCAAGTATGAAATAACAACTTCTACATTATCTGCAACCTGCCGATACATATTGATCAGTTCTGGATTACTATCTGCAATTATTGCTTTGTCCGGGCTTAATGCAAAAAACAATGCACCCCCACCAATAAATGGCTCTATGTACTTTCCATATTTTCGAGGAATCTTAGGCATGATATCACCTAACATCTGAGTTTTTCCACCAGCCCATTTCATGATTGGCTTTGCCTGTATCTGTTTTTCTTTCTTTAAAACTTGTTCCATCACGCCTTTTCCCCTTCAATCTCTATTATTTCCATGATATCACTGATATCGCATTTTAAAGCAGTGCAAATTTTCACCAACACATCTGTAGTGACATTTTCATTTTTTCCAAGTTTTGCTACTGAAGCATGACTAATACCTGCAGCCGCACATAAATCCTTCTTTTTCATATCTCTATCAATAAGTAATTTCCACAATTTTTTATAACTAACTGCCATATTTTAACCTCAAACTCGTTTTTCTAAAATATTGCTATGTCGTTATTCTATCATGCAACTTCAGCAGTATCAACATTTATTTCAGCGATCGCATACTTTTGCAAACATTTGTTCTTGTTTTTTCAATATAAAAATATACTCATGTGCCAACATTAAAAAGTTTCTTTCTTTTCCGTCCCAGTAGTCAGATGATCGACAATTATGCTGTTCTTTTATAACAATTTCCTTAAGTTTAAATCCTGCATCAACAAATTTCTGCATAGAATTCATTCCTAACGGTAACACATAACCTGCTCTCCGTATATCTCCGATCATAAATGCACATATTCCCTGCTTCTTCAACACTCTATATGCTTCTCTTGCGACTTGCTCCAATGCCTTCAAAAATTCCTCATATTTTAAGTGTGAAATATCGCCCGGAATTTTCTTGCTGTATCGTATAATATCTGCGTATGGTGGATGTGTACAGATAAGGTTTATGCTCTCATCTTTTATAAATGATAATTCAATTGCATTTCCATGTTTTGTGAAAATCTTTGAACTTTCTTGACAAGTAAAATTAAGATTAGTGTTAGATAGTTTGATGGCTTCGGAATTTATATCAACACCAATAGCATTTCTTCCTAATAACTTTGCTTCTATCAATGTTGTACCGCTGCCCAAGAATTGATCTAGTATCCAATCATTCTTCTTTGAATAACGTAAAATAAGATTTCTGGGAATGTATGGGGACCAATTTCCTCGATATTTTCCCGAATGTGTAGCCCAACTTCCTCTTTCTGGAAAGGACCATATTGTCGTGTCTTCCAATTTGAATTTTTCTGGTGCTTCTCTTATAAGAATCTCCCCTTTCTTTTTGCTCATTATACCTCTACCATATTTATTTGTCTATAAAAAATCTCTTTCCAAAAAATGCTTTATCAGTTCATCATTAAGTTATTTCAGAATTGAATAATCTTTGCCTTGTTTCACATCTGATTTTTCCATGACATTATTCACTTTTTTGCTAGAATAGAAGTACAAATATTATTAAGGAGGCGCATTTTATGACATCTTCCCCTGCCGGTGGAATGGTTCCGCATCATATACAAGGTACCGAATTTTATAGCCATGCTGAAGCTAAAATTTTGGCAGAAACATATTACAATATTGGAAATGATTTATATCAAGCATTACTCCCAAATTTTCAGGCAAATACTCCTTCCCAAGAAGATGTCTGGCGTTTGTATCCCGTGTTTGTTAATCTATCATTTTCCTGTGAAATAGTTCTTAGCTTTTTTATGAAAATGATCATCATGGAAAAATCGCCAGAGGTCACAAATTATATAAAGAACTCTTTAATAAATTATCTGATGATTCAAAAAAATTTATATCAGATATAACAATAACAATTATGAAGAACAACTATGATGCTAATTACACTAATAAGTTGTTCATTGGTGATTTTAAAAAAAGCGAAAATACTTTTACTCATGAGCGCTATTCATTTGAAATGATACCCGGAACATCTCACGAATTGCATTGTTCTTTTCTGCTTGCATTTTCAAATGCTCTAAATATATTAGCAAAATCTTTGAAATAAACACTTTATCGATTATATAATTTTTAATTTTGTTATCATTCTGTTATCACAAACGGTTGTCAGGACACTCTCCTGACAACCGTTTTCTATACTGTTCGTTATTCTTTTCCACTTTTTTATATTTCCATATAATACAAAAGCCCGCAGAACCGAAGTCCTGCGGGCATATTTCATTTTAAGTATCGATATTAAATCTATCTAGATATTAATTACTCGATGATTGAAGCAACTGTACCTGATCCTACTGTACGTCCACCTTCACGGATAGCGAAACGAAGACCTTCCTCCATAGCTACTGGATGGATCAGTTCAACTGTCATCTCTACGTTATCTCCAGGCATACACATCTCGATTCCTTCTGGAAGCTCGCAAACACCTGTTACGTCTGTTGTTCTGAAGTAGAACTGTGGACG
>OGRJ01001496.1_pt1 | contig 19287 bp, 20 predicted proteins | sample 1553411 | NCBI WGS metagenome assembly OGRJ01 (sample SAMEA2580084, study PRJEB22360) | human gut metagenome | biome: human gut; feature: human-associated habitat; material: faeces | place: Denmark | collected 2008/2010
TTTATCCTCATTCACCTTGTAAGTGAGCAATTCATTATTGATAGCTTTGCGGAGCGCATTCCATTCCACAATACGGCAATAGTCTCCTTGACCGAGAATGACCTTTTTGCCAACAATTCCGGCTTCGCTGTCATCGATACCCAAATAGGTGAAATCCCATCTACGCTTAAAAGCAGTATCCATCGGGAATACACCTTGGTCGGCACTATTCATGGTAGCCCAGATGAACATATTGTCTGGGATGCGGATTTCGGCGTAGTCATCGGGATTGCCGCCAAGTTCTCCTGCCAGATACTTTTTGATGTCCTCAGATGCCTGGATCGGATATTCACTGACCTCATCGTCACCACGGTCAAGCAACTGGAACACATCACCGAACACGGCAGCAACATTGGCACGGTTGATTTCCTCGATTACAAGCAGGAAAGGTTTGGGTGCATCGGTTCTGCTGTTCTGGAGGGCTTTCACATAAGTACGCATAAACGGGCCAGGCACATAGGAATAAGTAATGGCATCCTTGCCATCGCTGTCCTTGCAGGGCACTGGCTTATATGTACCAACAAAATTGGCATAGGAGTAATCTGGGTGGAAGGTCACACGCTCGTATTCGCCGCCTTCGGCAAGAAGCAGATCCTTTTCGTGGTTCAGAGTGAAACTCTTACCAGTGCCAGGGGCACCAAAGAGGATGCGGTTACGGGGATAATCACTTTGGTAGCCTGTACTGAAACAAACATTCTGGACTTGCTCCGTCCGTTCAGTCAAGAATCGCTTATAGAGATCCAGGCCTGCAGACAATGACCCATTACCACGATTACGGTTGAATTCCTCAAAACCTGCATTCTCTTTAATAGCAAATATTACACTTTCAAGTGTTTCAATGTCATCGATTCCAAAAACTGATGCAAAAGGTGCAATTGCATCAGCAAATGTCATACTTATAGCCTTCAATGCACCAATATATTGGTTCCGAGTATTTTCAGTGTAATATTCGCCGTTGTCTTTTTTTAGTTCTGCAAACCAAACTCTGAAAGCCGACTCATTGTCGCCAACATCGTCCGGCAGAGGTGTGTTATGGTCTGCCAATTCAGTAACAAGTGCGCCATGAAGCCATTCGGCATTACGAATATAAAAATACATGAACTCTTTGCGAAAAGCGCAGGCATATTCGCCAGAACCTTTGTCCTGCTGCACGAACCCCTCTTTCATGGCCTGTGCAATCGTTGTTATCTTAATTTGTTTTGAAATCGGGGTTTCTGCTCCAGCAGAAGACTGCTTCAGCTTCCACGCACAGAACACAGTCTGACCGTCACGTCTATACACGCCTAACTGAACAGCAGACTCTCCAGTCTGTAATTTTGAATAGGCATAATTAATATATTTACTCTTTTGCTGCGTTCTTTGCTCGTCGTTCAAATTAGAACGTCCGCCTGGAGTCGTGCCTTTGGCGCAAATTGTGATATTGCTTTGAGATGCATCCTCGAAAGAAATAGTATAGACTTCAGAGAGTTGATCACTGACGGGTTCGCAATGAACAGAATGACCAAACTGCTCAAAAGCAGATTGCAACTCTGCCAAAACTTGCTCGTTCGAAAGTGAATCATTGGCTCTATTATAATCTGCTGAAACTATATCTCCGTTGCTGAGCGCCCATTGATATTCCGGCATAATACCCCTCCTTATTCAAAAACTTTTATATGTTTAGCATTCAAAGATTCACGGTTGAAAATTTCTAGTATTCTTGTAGGCTCCGCAATAATTGCGTCAATATCAGAACCTTCGACCATAATTATACAGAGATTCATTGTTTTCATAATTTGGGTAGCGTATTCTCTAGCTTTCTCCGATACAACGCCAGTTGTCATAATAACAACAGCGTTTGTCTTTAGGACATGAGATAACCCTACTTCTTTTGCGACCTGATCTAACGAAACTCTGTGAGTGTTTTTGCACTGCACTTGCCATCTGGTATAGAGCAACCGACTGGAATCAAAGAGAACATCCACTTCTGCACCGGCCGTTTCGCTACCTTTAAGGCGAGTTTGAATGAAGTCCAATCCAATGATTCGCATAATTCTAATTGCAAAAGCCTCAAGAGCCAGACCTTTTAAATAACTGTCCGCTGAATCAATATCCGTACGCAATTCTTCCAAAGGTTTCTGAAGATATTCTATAACCTCTCTGTCGATAATACCCTCCAGCTGTTGCAGCAGAGGTAATACAATATCTCTCTTTGTCAATTCTGTGAGTTTCACTAGAGGGGTGCGAGCGCCATGACCTCCCGTAGCACGTTGAATTTCAATGAGCCCTCTGGCTGTCAAGGGACGAATTACGGACTGAGAGAAATTGCTCTCTACAAAGGTTATCCCATAGGTTGCAGTTGCCAATTGACGAATATCTGCTGCTCTCTGATAGTTTTCTGAGGCAGTATTACAAAGAGCACGAAGAAAGTAATACTGTTCCGGACGTAGCGTTCTGAGCAATCTAAATTCTCCTTCGGTCAATTCAGTTAATTCGCTCAGTTTATGCTCGTCGATCCTCCACCCACGAAGAACCCCCGCTTTGTTTAACCACAATTTCATAACAGGAACATTATTAGAAGTTCTGCTAAGGTTGAACCCACGAGCGTTTAGTGCCTCAACGACAGTTTCCTTGGAAATTCGGTCTCCATTACGATGCATACCACGCAATACATCAATGAGCATCATACCATTAAGGTTTTTAAGTATGTGTTTTACCAGAGTCTCACATTGCTCTGTTTCATCAGTGATCTCATGTAGTTGTCGACCAAATGCAGTGATGCGGACACCTCCGCCATTTTCAAGGATTCCATACGAAACTAAAGAATTTTTGCAATTTCCTGCCATATTCCGTTGTTGCTCCGTAGCATTTGTGCTAAAAAAGGTGTCCACAATTGCCGTAATCAGTGGTGCTGTATCATCTCCCTCATTATCAATAATGAGTTGAAGCAATTGCGGTAGTTCTATTTGATTTGGAGAAAACTGTGTGCCAAAAGGCAGTGTGTTTGGCATATTTAATCCTCCTTAAAATACTGTTCTCTTATAGCCTGTGCAATCTGTGTGACCAACCTTGGGGGAACAGCATTGCCAATCTGACGCCACTGATCCTTAAAATCACCACAGAATTCGTACTCATCATCAAAAGTCTGAATTCGCTTAATTTCATTAATTCGCAGGAAGCGGTTTTTCCAGTGGAATGGTCCCATATTGTTAGAGAAACTCGCCTGGATAGTCCAAGAAGGTTTTTCGGGAGAAAGTTTCAACAGGAAAGACCAATAGCGAGATCTCCACTTGAAAATAGGCTCTGGATAGCCACGTTCCGCGGTGAAATACAGATAATTATCACCGGGGGGAACCAGTTTGAGTAGGTCTTTGTGTTTGGAACCAGCTTGCATATCCTTATCTTCAGGAAGATCATAATCCAAGTCTCCGATAGCGTCACCGCAGGTAACCCACGGTTTCTTTCCTAAAGCAACATCACCACCCGTTTTTTCGGGATTGTAATGTGTTTCTTCGGGGAAAACAAAGGGTTTGCCGATATCGCGTCTTACACCAATACAAATAAAGCGCTCTCTAATCTGCGGAACACCATAATTTGCAGTATTGATAACTTTGAAGCTAATATCATAGCCAAGAGTATCCGCACGTTCCTTAAGCAAATCAAAGGCAGCCTGATGAGGCTTATAAACAAAACCAAACACATTTTCAAAGAAGAACACTTTCGGTTTAATTTCCTCTAAAGCACGGAAATACTCATACAAAGTAAAAGAGTTCTCATCTTCAAGCGCTCGCTTTTTATCGGTACGATAAAAACGAGATTTTGAATACGCAGGACACGGCGGTCCACCAGCTAATACATCAATATCACTGACAGAGAGACCAATAGATGCTAATTCTTTAGCGTAGTCAACTTGGCGTATATCTGCACATCTAACTAAACGACCGACTTTATTCTTTTCCAATGTGTCACAAGCCGGTTGCCAAAAATCGGTGGAAAAACATATGTCATAGCCTGCCTTTTTGAAACCGCAGTCTATTCCGCCACCGCCGGAGAAAATGCTTAGAACTTTTATACTCATTTCTGTAAACTCTCTTTCACAAACTCAATCATCGCTTTGCCCATAAGTGCAGGGACAGCATTACCAATCTGCTTCTGTACAGATCTTCGGCTTCCATAAAATTTATATCCTTTAGGAAATGTCTGAATAGCTGCAATTTCGGGAACTCTGAGTCTTCGGTTATCCCAATGAAAAGGACCAACCCACGGACCAGGCTGTGCAGTAATAGTCCACGAAGGCATATCGGGTGACAGTTTCAAAAGGAAACTCCAAAAACGCTTGTCTGCCACAAATTTAGGGTTCTTATAGCCATACCAAGCTGTCAGTGCTTTGTAATTCATTCCAGGTGGCACTTCACAAAGATCACTATAATAGGTGCCACCTTTAGTTTCTTCCTCGGGTTCATAGTATTCAGGGCCATCATATCCTGCAATGACTTCGCCAACATTTACATAGGGTAACAATCCCGTTTGAGCACACTTTTCAGGTGCACAGTGGGTTTTTCGTGGTTCATCGCTCAGAAACTCACCCAAAGTACCCACAATAAAGAGACGCTTTCTCTTCTGAGATACGCCGTAATCCAGAGCATTGGCACGAATAATTTTGTATTTATACCCTTGTTCCGTAATTATCTCGATAAAACGGTCGACTATAATGCGATTCGTGGGGTGAAGAAGACTTTCTACATTTTCAAATACAAATCCATCCGGATGGAGATCACATACCACACGCAGGTATTCATCTACCAAAGTAGCACGAGGATCGTTAATCCCCTTTCGAGTGTTATTTCCTACCCAATATCCCGCTTTTGAAAAAGGTTGACACGGCGCACCGCCAATCACGATGAACTTATCGTAATCTCTCTTTTTCAAAATATCAGAGAACACGCTACTTTCAATTTGATGTAAATCGCCCTCAATTATCTCTGAATCATCGTATAAATCATTCGATTTGAGTGTTTTTATACAATCAGAATCAAAGTCTGTACTTGAAACCACCGGAACACCGGCCAAAAAGCTGGCCACATCTAAACCACCAGCACCTGAGAAGAGGCTGATGGCAACAATTTTTCTTTTTTCCATGCCTAAATACACCTTTTCGTTATTCTTCAATTTCAGCAATGTCACTTAATTCGCAGTTCAACACACAGCAGATGCGAACAAGAACCTCCAAAGAAACATATTCGTTTCTACTCATCTTCGATAGGGTACTCGAAGCTATTTCGGTCCGCTTCCTCAATTCGGTTTTTGTCATGTCTTTGTCAATAAGAAGTTTCCAAAGTCGCTTATAGCTAATACCCATAGTACACCTCGCTTTTCCTGTAGTTCTGCGATTGCAGATAACATAACATTATAAAATATACTATAAAATGTTCGAGAAGTCAAGAAAAAAGGACGAATACTCGAACAAAATGTTGCGACAGTCGTGTTTCGGTTCTGTAAACGAATGTATGTTTGCAACTGTTCATTATAAACCATACCGGATTTACAGTCCGATAATACGGATATAGCCGTGTGTGCCGAAAAAATATAAAAATTTTTCTCTGGGTGGACACGCTGTGTCCGGCAATTAGTATGTTTTTGCATCCTACGCCCTTATCATGCCCTCTCTGATGAGCCATACCGCTCGTTTGGAGAGGGTTTTTTCTATTCTTAACTCCCAAATTCAGTGGACACAGCGTGTCCGGGTCAAATGGCATCCTTTTTTCTATAATTAAGGCACAGTCAGACGGAAACCCATCGACTGTCACCAGATGCTGCATCACCTGATCACTGATGGCTCAACGGTATCCGGCGGTACAACTGAATACTTGTAGCTGCCTTTTGAGCGGGTTGGCTGCAATCCGAAACGGAGAGATTCGTTAGGACTGCGGTTGGTCTTTTGCACCCATTATGCGGCTATCTTTAATTCCTCCGTTTCGAGAAATCGACAAACGGAGGAATTTTTATGCCAAATCAAGACAAACAGTACACCATTTATCTTCGGTCAGCCAATCTGAGAGTCCCTTGTACCAAGCAGCAGTTTGACGATTATTACCGAGATATCAACGCCTATCGCCGTACCCAGATGAATCACGGGCGTTGCGTATGCCCACCGTCCAAGCGGCTTCAATGCGACATGGATTGCTGCACCTGCCCTCATCGCACCAACGGTGACATCAGCTATCTCGACGACAGCCGTGTGGATGACGAAGGTAATGAAATGACCTGGCTGGATCATCTGCAGGAAAAGATGCCGGATCTCCAGAGTCCGTCCTTCGATGATACATACGCAGAACAGTCCGTGATGCGGGCAATCATCGCTCGGCTCAATGAAATCATGCCCCAAGCCATTATAATTGGTCAGCTTCGGGAGCAAGGACTTAGTGACACAGCCATTTCAAAAGAAATCGGTGTGCCGAGAAAGACTTTTACCGATCGGCTCAAGAAAGCCAGAGACCGTTTGAAAAAAGAATTCCCGGAACTTTTTTGAGAATTTTTCGATTTGCCCGCCAAAACGCCATTCTCGTTTCCATTGGGTTGTGTAAGGAGCAACACAGACACCGCTCCTTCCAGGGAGGTGAATGAGAATGTACGAGTCCGAAAACACGATGATGACTCAGGAAGATGAACTGGTTGATATCCTCTTGGACTTCATCATCGTATCCGCAAATCTGGCGAAGAAAATCAACCAGGCAGTCAAACAGAAGCAAATCAAGGAAGGAGACACCGTCAATGGGCAAAATCAGCGAACTGGACATGGCAATCAGCGACCTTCGCAAAGCTGCTGCCACTATTAACAATGTAGCGGACACCCTGGCTGAGATGTTCAGCGGTGCCGCCACCGAGGAAACTCCCGTCAATGAACCTCCTCTCACGCTGGAACAGGTCAGAGCTGTTCTCGCCGAAAAGTCCCGCAACGGTCACACCGCTGAGATTCGTACTCTGCTCCGGAAGTATGGTGCCGCCAAACTCTCGCTGGTAGACCCCGCCCACTATAAGAATCTGCTTCGTGACGCGGAGGTGTTGCCGGATGCCACCTAAAGCACACGCCACTCTCTCCGCATCCTCATCGGAACGCTGGCTTAACTGCCCACCTTCCGCAAGGCTCTGCGAGAACTATGAAGACCGTGGCAGCGACTATGCCGCCGAAGGCACCGATGCTCACACTCTTTGTGAGTTCCGGCTGAAGCAGGCTCTGGGGATGCTCGCCGAAGACCCCATCGGAAACCTCTCCTGGTATAACACCGAGATGGAAGAATGCGCCCAGGGGTATGCCGCCTATGTGGTAGAACTTCTGGAAACGGCAAAGCAGACGTGTTCCAACCCAGTGGTCATGATTGAGCAGCGAGTGGACTTCTCCCGCTGGGTTCAGGATGGTTTCGGAACAGCCGACTGTATCGTGATCGCCGATGGTGTTATGAGTATCTGCGATTACAAACACGGCAAAGGGGTCGAGGTTTCCGCTGTGGGCAATCCCCAGATGCGGCTCTACGCTCTGGGCGCTCTGGAAATTTTCGATGGTATTTACGACATCGACCAGGTCTGCATGACCATCTTCCAGCCTCGCAAGGGCAATGTCAGCACTGATGTCATTGACAAGGAAGCCTTGCTCGAATGGGCAAACGGCGACCTCGCCGAAAAGGCAAAGCTGGCCTACGAAGGGCGGGGCGAATTCCACTGCGGCGAATGGTGCCGTTTCTGCAAGGCGAAGGCCGAGTGCAGAGAACGTGCCGCCGCCAATCTGGAACTTGCTCGTTACGAGTTTGAAGCTCCGGTACTCCTGGAGAACCATGAGATCGCTGATATCCTGGGCAAGATCGATGCACTGACCGCCTGGGCCAACGATGTCAAGGAATATGCTCTCCAACAGGCAATCAACGGAAAGGAATGGCCCGGCTGGAAGCTGGTCGAGGGTCGCTCCAACCGTAAGTACACCAGCGAAGCCGTTGTTGCCGCCACCGTTGAGCGTGCAGGCTTCGACCCCTATGAGAAAAAGATCCTCGGTGTGACCGCCATGCAGAAGCTGCTTGGCAAATCCCGCTTTGAGGAACTTCTCGCCCCTTATATTGAAAAACCGCAAGGCAAACCCACGCTTGTGCCGGACAGTGATAAACGACCGGCAATGAACACTGCAAAAAATGATTTTATGGAGGAATTTTGATATGTCTAACAACACAACCAGAGTCAACAACCCTATGAAGGTTATCACCGGTCCCGACACCCGTTGGTCTTACGCCAATGTCTGGGAACCCAAGTCCATCAACGGCGGCACGCCGAAATATTCGGTTTCCCTGATCATTCCCAAATCCGACACACGGACGGTCGCTAAGATCAAGGCGGCTATCGAAGCTGCCTACCAGGAGGGTCAGTCCAAGCTCAAGGGCAATAGCAAGAGTGTGCCTCCGCTGGCTGCTATCAAGACCCCTCTGCGCGATGGTGATGTTGAGAGACCCGATGACCCCGCATACGCCAATGCCTACTTCATCAACGCCAATTCCGCAACTGCTCCTGGCATCGTGGATGCTGACCGCAACCCTGTGCTGACCCGCTCCGAGGTTTATTCCGGCGTGTACGGTCGTGCCAGCATCAACCTCTACGCCTTCAACAGCAACGGCAACAAGGGCATCGCCTGTGGACTGAACAATCTCCAGCTTATCCGCGCTGGTGAACCTCTCGGCGGCAAGGCAAGCGCCGAGTCTGATTTCGCTACCGATGCGGATGATGACTTCCTTGCTTAATGGAGGTGGCGAAGATGGATATTGCAACCGTTCTCTGCATCCTGCTCCTCAGCCTTTACATTCTCCTGGCGCTGTTCTGGATCGTCCGCTCCGTCATCGACACCATTGATGACCGCAAGCGTGACAAAAGGAACGCCACCTGGGAAGCCGAAAGGCAGCAGTTTGAAAAAGACCGCGCCCTTCGTGAAGTCGAATACCACGAGGCTCGTATGAAAAACCTCGAAGGTAAGTAATTTCGGAATCTGGGTGGCGGGAGCAATCCTGCCACCCTTATGTCCTATGGAAAGGGCGTGAACACATGAAAACTCTGTCAATCGATATTGAGACCTATAGCGACCAGAACCTTGCGAAATGCGGGGTTTATCGCTATGTGGAGTCTCCGGTTTTTGAAATACTGCTGTTTTCATACAGCGTGGACGGACAGCCAGTTCAGATCGTTGACCTGGCCTGCGGTGAGAAAATCCCAGACGAGGTTATCGCTGCGTTGGAAGACGAGGCCGTCACGAAGTGGGCGTTCAATGCCAACTTTGAACGCATCTGCCTGTCCCGTTTCCTCGGTTCTCCCACCGGAGATTATCTCAACCCCGAAAGCTGGCGCTGCTCTATGATTTGGGCGGCTACGATGGGGCTGCCTCTCTCGCTGGAGGGTGTCGGTGCTGTACTCGGTCTGGAAAAGCAAAAGCTGACCGAGGGTAAAGATCTCATCAAGTATTTCTGCCAGCCTTGCGCTCCCACCAAATCTAATGGGCAGCGCACTCGAAATCTGCCGTGCCATGCCCCGGATAAGTGGCTGGCTTTCAAAAAGTACAACATCCGAGATGTAGAAACCGAGATGTCCATTCAGACTCGGTTGGCAAAATACCCTGTGCCGGAATCGGTATGGGATCAATACCACATGGACCAGGAGATCAACGACCGTGGTGTGGCTCTGGATATGGAGTTGGTACGGCAGGCTATTCAGATGGACGGTCGCTCCCGCTCGGAATTGACCCAGGCAATGAAGGAACTGACCGAACTGGAGAATCCCAACTCCGTACAGCAGATGAAGCTGTGGCTTGCCGATAACGGCTTGGAAACGGACACCCTCGGCAAAAAAGCTGTGGCTGAAATGCTCAAAACAGCCCCTCCGCAGCTGCAAACGGTTTTGTCCCTTCGGCAGCAGCTTGCCAAGTCCTCAGTGAAAAAATACCAGGCGATGGAAACGGCGGTCTGTTCGGACGGTCGCGCCAGAGGAATGTTTCAGTTTTACGGTGCCAACCGCACAGGGCGATGGGCAGGCAGAATGATTCAGATGCAAAATCTGCCTCAGAACCATCTGGAAGATCTGGCCGAAGCCCGCTCCCTTGTCCGCTGCGGCAACTTTGAAGCTGTGGAAATGCTTTACGAGGATGTGCCGGACACACTGTCCCAACTCATCCGCACAGCCTTTATCCCCAGAGCCGATGCCAAGTTTATCGTAGCCGACTTCTCAGCAATTGAGGCTCGTGTGATTGCTTGGCTTGCCGGAGAGAAATGGCGGCAGAAGGTTTTTGCAGAGGGCAAGGACATCTACTGTGCCTCTGCTTCCCAGATGTTTGGAGTTCCGGTGGAAAAGCACGGTGTCAACGGACACCTCCGTCAGAAAGGCAAAATTGCAGAATTGGCATTGGGTTATGGCGGATCGGTCGGTGCATTGAAAGCAATGGGTGCTTTGGAGATGGGGCTGACCGAAGAGGAACTGTCGCCCCTGGTGGATGCCTGGAGACAAGCTAACCCCAACATCACAAAGCTATGGTGGGACGTTGACCGTGCCGCCATAGAGGCTGTCCGCTTCAAGCACACCAATGAGACCTACGGTATCACCTTCTGCTACAAAAGTGGGATGCTATTCATAACACTCCCATCCGGCAGACAGCTTGCCTATGTGAAGCCTAAGATTGGTACCAATAAATTTGGCGGTGACTGTATTACCTATGAAGGTGTCGGAGGCACAAAAAAGTGGGAGCGGCTTGACAGCTACGGACCCAAGTTTGTGGAAAATATTGTCCAAGCAACGGCAAGGGACATCCTCTGCTATGCCATGACTACACTTCGCTGCTGTTCCATCGTAATGCACATCCACGATGAAGTGGTCATTGAAGCCGACCGCCGGATGTCTTTGCAGGCAGTTTGCGACCAGATGGGCAGAACCCCGCCTTGGGCGAAAGGCTTGCAGCTTCGTGCCGATGGCTATGAGACTGATTTCTACAAGAAAGATTAACGAGGTAAATTCCATGAGTATCAATAAATTTAACAGCGAAGGGTATTATGACCCCACCGCTTATGAGGCAATGACTGCCATAGAGAAGGAAGAACAGGCGCTCCGTGCCTTCCGTCCTATCGTGTATATCTGTTCTCCCTATGCCGGAGATGTGGAAAAGAATGTGGCTGCGGCACAGATTTACAGCCGATTCGCTGTAGACCAAGGCTACATACCCATCGCACCACATCTGCTGTTCCCACAGTTTCTCAACGACCGCAATCCCAGAGAGCGTCAGCTGGGGCTGTACTTTGGCAACGCACTGATGAGCAAATGCAGTGAGGTTTGGGTTTTTGGTGACCACATCTCACCCGGCATGGAAGCTGAAATTCGCAGGGCCAAGTGGAAGAACTACCGCTTGCGTTACTTCACCAATCATTGCGAGGAGGTATAAATCATGTTTACCCTTTACAGTGCCGATTTTATCAATGCTCCTGGCAACTGTTCCTATCCGCATAAAACAACGGTAATGGACACAGCAGATTTTGCTTTCGCTGTCAGCCGCGACTATGTTTGTGCGGAATATCAGAACAATTATCGCAGCGGGGACAATTTTCTGGGTTCAGACTGTTTGCCTATGGACTGTGACAATGATCACTCCGAAAATCCTGATGATTGGGTCACTCCAACGGATGTCCAGTCTGCGTTTCCCGGCATTACCTTTGCCGTACACTACAGCCGTTTTCATATGCGTGAGAAGAACGGCAAACCCGCTCGCCCTAAATTCCATGTGCTGTTTCCCATTGAGTACATGACCGATACTGCGGCATACAGCGAAATGAAAAAGCTGGTCAATACCATCTTTCCGTATTTCGACACTAAGGCTTTGGATGCTGCCCGGTTTTTCTTCGGCACATCGAACCCCCAGGTTGAAATCTTCCATGGTGAGATGACCTTAAGCGAATATCTGTCCGCAGAAGACTTTGATGAAGATATGAGTGCCGGTTCGCACGGCGGAAACCATGTAATTCCCCAAGGCAGCCGCAATGCGACGATGTCCCGCTTTGCCGGTCGCGTCATCAAAAAGTACGGGGACAATGACACTGCCTTCCAGTGCTTCATGGAAGAGGCAGACAAATGCACTCCACCTCTGGAACAACAGGAACTCATGACTATCTGGCACAGCGCCCAGAGATTCTATGCCAAAGTTCAGCAGCAGGACGGCTATATCCCCCCAGAAGTGTATAACGATGGCAACTCTTATAAACCGGACGATTTCTCCGATGTGGGACAGGCTGAAGTTCTGGCAAAGCACTTCTCCGGGGAACTGCGCTACTCTCCGGCTACACACTACATCCGTTACAACGGTCGGTACTGGCAGGGAACCAGGCTCACAGGCTGTCGCACATGAACTGACTCGCCGACAGATGAGAGAGGCGTCTAAGGATATGACAGCCGCCCTTGCCGCCCTCAAGACTTGCGGTGCCAAGGACATTCTCGACAGCAACAGTAAGGCCAAAGCCGAAGGTATGATGAACGAGGAGCAGCTGGAGGCATATCAAGCATTCCTTGCCGCCAAGGCATACCAGTCCTATGTGATTCAGCGCCGCGCATCCAAGAACATTACCGCCACTCTAAAGGAATCCCGGCCGATGCTGGAAATCACGCCCCAGGATCTGGACGCTAACCCGTACTTGCTCTGCACCCCAGATGCCACCTATGATCTCCGCTTAGGGTTAGCAGGTGCCAGGGAGCATTCGCCGGAGGACTTTATCACCAAGACTACCACTGTATCACCCGGAGATCGTGGGAAGCAGATCTGGATCGACTGCCTAGATACCCTTTTCTGTGGTGACCAGGAACTCATCGACTATGTACAGATGATCTGCGGTCTTGCTGCTGTCGGTAAGGTGGAGGTGGAGGCCCTCATCATTGCATATGGCTGTGGACGAAACGGTAAGTCCACCTTCTGGAACTCCGTGTCCCGTGTCCTGGGTCTGTACAGCGGCAATATCTCTGCAGATACCCTCACCTTTGGATGTCGCCGCAATGTGAAGCCGGAAATGGCCGAGGTCAAAGGCAAGCGTCTGCTCATTGCCGCCGAGATGCAGGAAGGCGCTCGTTTGAACGACTCCACAGTCAAGCAGCTTTGCTCCGTGGATGATATTTTTGCGGAGAAGAAGTACAAAGACCCCTTCAGCTTCTCTCCAAGTCACAGCTTGGTGCTGTATACCAATCATCTGCCGAAAGTCAGTGCCTCTGATGACGGTACTTGGCGCCGCCTTATCGTAATTCCGTTCAATGCCAAGATCGAAGGAAAAAGCGATATCAAAAACTACGGGGACTACCTGTATCAAAACGCTGGTGAGAGCATTCTGGCCTGGGTCATTGAAGGTGCCAAAAAGGTTATCGACCTGGAGTATAAATTTCCCATTCCAGCTGTAGTTCAGAAAGCCATCGATGATTACCGCAGCCAGAATGACTGGTTCGGCAACTTTCTCGATGAGAAATGTGAGGTTGGAAACGCCTATCGTGAAAGTTCCAGCGCCCTATACCAGGCATACCGCAACCACTGCGTGGACACCAACGAGTATGTCCGCAGCACGGCAGATTTCTATACCGCAATGGACGGTGCGGGGTTCAGACGCATTTCCGCAAAGGGCAAGCGTTACTTTGCAGGATTGAGGCTAAAGCCTGACACCGATGCAGACGAGGATTTTCTGTCCTAAACCACTCCTGGGTAGACCTCTATTAAGGTCATTTACAAAAAGTCCTCTTAGGGGAAGTTTTCATAAAAAATCCATAAGGAAAAGTCTTGTAAATGACATTCAACGAGGTCTACCCAGACCATAAATCCCTACAGGAGAAAGCATTATGAGAGAAAAAACGATTGAGCGTAAATTAACGCTGATGGTAAAAAAGCGTGGCGGCATCTGTCCGAAGTTCGTATCTCCCGGATATGATGGGATGCCCGACCGAATTGTTCTCCTGCCTGGTTGCCATTTTGCCTTTGTGGAAGTCAAGGCATACGGAGAAAAGCCCCGCCCGCTCCAACTTTCACGGCACAAATTACTACGCAGACTCGGTTTCCCGGTTTATGTCCTGGATGCCGAAGAACAGATTGGAGGTATCCTTGATGAGATACAAACCTCATGACTACCAGGCTTTTGCCATCGACTACATCGAGACACATTCCATCGCATCTGTATTTCTAGATATGGGTCTTGGTAAAACAAGCATTACCCTCACAGCCATCAATGACCTTCTGTTTGACAGCTTTGAGGTTCATCGGGTTCTGGTTATTGCACCGCTGCGTGTGGCACGGGATACTTGGACTGCCGAAGCAGATAAGTGGGATCACCTTCAGAACCTCATCTGCTCTGTGGCTGTTGGCACAGAGGCAGAACGCAAAGCCGCCCTCATACAGCCGGCTGACATTTACATCATTAACCGAGAAAATGTCCAGTGGCTTGTGGAGGACAGCGGTATCCCGTTTAGCTTCGATATGATCGTGATTGACGAACTTTCCTCCTTCAAAAATCACAACACAAAGAGGTTCAAATCTCTGCTGAAGGTCAGGCCCAAGGTGGCTCGCATCGTTGGACTGACGGGCACCCCCGCTTCCAACGGCCTTATGGATTTGTGGGCACAGTTCCGTATCCTGGACATGGGACAGCGGCTTGGCAGGTTCATCACCAAGTACCGCACCGACTACTTTCAACCGGACAAGCGCAACGGACAAATCATCTACTCCTACAAACCGCTGCCATATGCAGAGGATGCCATATACCGACAGATCTCCGACATCACCATTTCCATGAAAGCCACTGACCATCTTCAGATGCCGGAGTTGGTGTCCAGCGAGTATGTGGTGCAGCTTTCTGACACCGAAGCGGACGATTATGAAGAACTGAAGCGTGAACTGGTGCTATCACTCCCAGATGGAGAAGTCACCGCCGCCAATGCCGCATCCCTCTCCGGCAAACTGAGCCAGATGGCGAATGGTGCCATTTACGATGACTCCGGCGATATGGTTCATATCCATGACCGCAAGCTGGATGCTCTTGAGGATTTGATTGAGGCGGCAAACGGAAAACCGGTTCTGGTGGCGTACTGGTTCAAACATGACCTTACCAGAATCACAGAGCGACTGAAAAAGCTGCACATCCCTTTTTCCCGCTTGGACAATTCCACCAGCATTCGCAGATGGAACAACGGCGAAATTCCTGTCGCGCTGATTCACCCCGCTTCAGCCGGACATGGCCTGAATCTTCAGTCCGGCGGTTCGACCCTTATCTGGTTTGGCCTTACCTGGAGTTTGGACCTCTACCAGCAGACCATAGCCCGACTGTGGCGGCAGGGGCAGACATCTCAAACCGTGGTGGTTCAGCACATCCTTACAAAGGGCACCATCGACAACCGCATCATGAAAGCCCTCTCCCAAAAGGAGCATACACAGACGGCCCTGATTGATGCCGTCAAAGCGGACTTGAAAATCTGAGACAATCTAAGACAATCCGTGCCAATCCGAGGATTACAAAAATTCGGAGGTATTGGTATGACCGCAAAAGAATATTTAATGCAAGCGAAGTTCCTGGATATGCGCATCAGCTCCAAAATCCAACAAATAGAAGCCCTTAACGACCTCGCGACCAGCGCCACATCGGTACTGACCGGTATGCCCCACAGCCCCAATAAAGCAACTTCAAAAATGGCTGATGCTGTGGCTAAAATTGTGGATCTGCAAGCAGAAATCAACCATGATATTGATATGTTGGTGGATTTGAAAAGAGAAATTTCTTCCACCATAAAAGCCGTTCCTAGTTCCGAATTGCAAACCTTATTGGAAAAGCGCTACCTTTGTTTCCAGTCTTGGGAGCAGATTGCAGTGGATATGGGGTATAGTATGCATCATCTGTATAAACTTCATAATCAGGCTCTTAGCATTTGCGACGGTCTTTTGAAACAGGATACCTAAAAGCATAGAATGATACCTGATTCCTATGATAGTATTATGATAGCGAAAGTGAAAATACAGATCGGCCTCATGGGAGTAATCCTGTGGGGCTTTCCTTATGCCCCAAGGAGGTGAAACAGTGCCGAAGAAACCAAGGCGGCCGTGTTCTTATCCCGGCTGTCCCAATCTTACCGACAAACAGTACTGTCCCGAGCATGAGGCTCTTGCAAGACAGAACTACAACAAGTATGAGAGGTCACCTGAGGTGAACAAGACCTATGGTCGTGCATGGAAGCGTATCCGTGACAGGTATGTGGCAGCCCACCCGCTGTGTGAGATGTGTCAGAAAGAGGGACGGCTTGTCCCTGCTGAAGAGGTACATCACAAGCAGCCTATAAGCAAAGGCGGCACACACTCACAAGATAACCTCATGAGCCTGTGCCGCAGTTGCCACAATAAGATTCACATTGAACTGGGAGACCGATAATTACTGAAGTTCGTAGAGATAATCGAGGACAGAAACGCCCCTTTCATTTCGCAATCGGAACAACAGCATATCGACCTTTTTGGTGTACGGGACAATTTTGTAAACAGGAGACAGAGCATCGAACCGGGCAATTGCTTTTTGCATGAACGGCTCGTTTTCGTATTTGCTGTATTCCGATACCACAGCATCGAAAACCGAACAGTAATAAGCAATCCGTTTTGAGGCATCGGCATCCTTTTTTCTCTGGAAGGCCGGATCGTCAGCCTTTATGTATTGACCGTCCATTCGCTGGAAACCAAGCACCCTCAACACATGCCGGTCAAGAACCGGGCTGTCGGGGTCGAGAGTGTGCAGTAATTTGCTTGCAAATGAGTAATGGACATCACCTGTATGCGTGTAGATGTGCTGAAGAACTTCACCAAACGACGGATGGCTGCTCCGGCATTCCTGCATGTATTTGAAGTAGAAGTCCTTGAAACTCTGCTTTACCTGTGCAGGAAAATAGTATCCTGAGTACGCCCTTTGAAAGTCTTGATTGGTCGAGACATCAACGCTGGGGTTCGAGATAAGATTCATAATCAAGAGATACTTGTCGTGACCTTTAATGACTTCATTGTCGATGATGAACTCCATACTTGTCCCTCCAGCTAGTTTCTACCCACAGTTTAGCACGAAATGAGAACAAAATCTACCCAAGGGGGCGGTCAAATCTCTACGGCCTTGACATTAGGACAGCGGCCTGGGGCTTCGTGTTCAAAAACAGCGAAATCAAAAGGGTAATTGACCCCGGCATAGAAAGGACGGTGAAAGCGTGCCCACAAAATCCAATAACATCGGCGGGCGTGGCGGAGCAAGACCTGGTGCAGGTCGCAAAAAGAAAGCCCTTTCAGAAAAAGTTGAGACTGGCAATCCAGGTGGAAAAACACTCAAAGTTCTGGATATCCCGGATGTAAACGGTGTAGATATGCCAAAGCCTCATGACTTCCTGTCCGCTACCCAGCGTGACGGCGGTCAGCTGCAGGCAAAGGAAATCTATGAGGAAACCTGGGAATGGCTCAAATCCATCGGCTGTTCAGCTGTGGTGTCTCCGCAGCTTTTGGAGCGTTACGCCATGTGCGCCGCTCGATGGATACAGTGTGAAGAGATGACTTCCACGCTGGGCTATCTTTCCAAGCACCCAACAACGGGCAAGCCGATCCCGTCTCCGTTTATCAATATCGGCATCAACTACATGAACCAGGCCAATCGGCTCTGGAATGAAATTTACCAGATTGTCAAGGAGAATTGCTCCACGGAATATTCAGGAGCAAGTCCCCAGGATGATCTGATGGAGCGCCTACTGAGGGCGCGGAAAGGATAAGCGTATGATTGAAAAAGTGAATCCTTCGCACCCGGACAAGGTAGCTGACCGTATTGCCGGTGCGATTGTTGACCTGGCATATGCAACAGAGGATAATCCCAAAATCGCAGTGGAAGTTCTGATTGGACACGGCGTTTGCCATGCGATCATTGAAACGACTACTGCCCTCGACAAAGAAGAAATCGCTGAAGCCATCGTGCGAATCGCCGGTATGGTTTTGACAGACATCTATATCGTCAAGCAGGACGCACACCTTTCGGAAAATCAAAAGCACGGCTTCCGCTGCGGTGACAACGGCATCTTCAAGGGAATGCCCCTCACCCAGGAGCAAAAGGAACTGTCTGCAATTGCTCATCGAATCTATGGTCAGTACCTCTCCGATGGAAAATACATCATGGATGGCATCCGGCTGATCATCTGCCAGAGCAATGCCCCCAGACATGAACTGGAAGCACAGTACCCCGGCGCGGAGATCAATCCTCTGGGAGATTGGACCGGCGGAACCGATGTGGATACGGGAGCAACCAACCGCAAACTTGGCTCCGACATGGCTAACTCGGTAACTGGCGGCGGACTTCATGGGAAAGACCTCTCCAAGGCGGATGTATCCGTCAATATCTATGCCTTCCTCAAAGCCCAGGAAACCGGAAACCCAGTGGAACTTTGCTGTGCCATCGGTGATGAAATGGTGGATGGTATTCCATACACCCAGATCGTAGAAATTGCCCGTAACTATATCCGCTCTGTGGGCGGCTTTGAGAAGTTCGCAGAATGGGGGTTGTTCTGATGAGCAAGACAACCAGTGAAATGCAGCTTGTGCCTGTCGCCAAGCTGGTTCCGTATCAGAACAATGCCCGGACCCACTCCAAGGAGCAGATCAATAAGCTGCGATCCTCCATTCGGGAGTTTGGCTTTGTCAATCCCGTCATCATTGACCGTGAGTACAATGTCATTGCAGGTCACGGAAGGATCGCCGCCGCCCGCGAGGAAGGTATCACCCAGGTTCCGTGTGTTTTTGTCGACCACCTTACTGAAGCCCAGAAGAAAGCCTACATCCTGGCAGACAATCGCATGGCACTGGATGCCGGTTGGGATGAAGATATGCTCCGTGTGGAGTTGGAGGCTTTGGAGGAAATGGGCTATGACCTGGGTCTGACCGGTTTTGATGACAAGGAACTGGCAGCACTTTTTCCTGTGGAGGAAGCCAAGGAAGATGATTTCGATGTGGATGCCGAACTACAAAAGCCCACCTTTACCAAGGCTGGCGATGTATGGACCCTGGGCAGACACAGGTTAGTATGCGGTGACTCCACTGACCCTGCGGTCTATGAAGTGCTCATGGACGGTGTGAAGGCCAACCTGGTCATCACCGACCCACCTTACAATGTGAACTACGAAGGCTCCGCTGGCAAAATCAAAAACGACAATATGGCGGGTGAGAAATTTTATAAAATTCTTCTCCTGCCGGTG
>OGRJ01001504.1_pt1 | contig 19227 bp, 16 predicted proteins | sample 1553411 | NCBI WGS metagenome assembly OGRJ01 (sample SAMEA2580084, study PRJEB22360) | human gut metagenome | biome: human gut; feature: human-associated habitat; material: faeces | place: Denmark | collected 2008/2010
ATTATGGCCGATGCCGATGTGGATGGTGCGCATATCAGCACCCTGCTTCTGACACTTTTCTACCGGTTTATGCCGGAGCTGATTTATGAAGGCCATGTCTATATCGCCATGCCGCCGCTGTACAAGGCCATGCCGTCCAAGGGCAGGGAGGAATACCTCTATGATGATAAGGCCCTTGAGCAGTACCGCAAGACCCACAAGGGCAATTTCACCCTGCAGCGCTACAAAGGTCTTGGTGAAATGGATGCTGCACAGCTCTGGGAGACAACTTTGAACCCTGAAACCCGTATCCTGAAGAAGGTCGAGATTGAAGATGCCCGAATTGCATCCGATATTACCGGCCTGCTCATGGGTCCTGATGTACCGCCGAGAAAGGCATTCATCTACAAGCATGCCCATGATGCCGAACTTGATATTTAAGGAGGAAATGCATGATGCAGGAACAGATTATTCGCACGGATTATGCAGAAGTCATGCAGAAATCCTACGTAGATTACGCCATGAGCGTTATTATATCCAGAGCACTTCCGGATATCCGGGACGGCTTAAAGCCCGTTCAGCGCCGTACGCTATATGATATGTATGAACTGGCTATCCGATACGACAAGCCATACCGTAAATGTGCCCGTATCGTCGGTGATACAATGGGTAAGTATCATCCTCACGGTGACAGCTCCATTTACGATGCCCTTGTTGTTATGGCCCAGGAATTCAAGAAGGGCATGCCCCTGGTAGACGGCCACGGCAATTTCGGCTCCATCGAAGGTGATGGTGCCGCCGCCATGCGTTACACTGAAGCCCGTCTTCAGAAAGTCACTCAGGAAGTTTTCCTGGCGGATCTTGACAAGGACGTTGTAGACTTTATGCCGAACTTTGATGAGACAGAGAAAGAGCCGACGGTTCTGCCTGTCCGTCTGCCGAATTTCCTTGTCAACGGTTCTGACGGTATCGCTGTCGGCATGGTGACAAGTACCCCGCCGCATAATCTCGGCGAAGTCATCGATGCCGTCAAAGCCTACATGAAGAATGACAAACTGACCACCGCTGACCTGATGCAGTACATCCAGGGACCGGATTTTCCTACCGGCGGTATCGTAACGAACAAAGACGAATTACTGAATATTTACGAAACCGGCAGCGGCAAGATCAAGCTTCGGGGTCGTGTTGAGGTTGAGCAGGACAAAGGCGGCAAGCTTCGCCTTGTCATCACCGAGATTCCTTATACAATGATCGGTGCCAATATCGGCAAATTTCTCAATGATGTTTATGCCCTTGTAGAAAGCAAGAAGACAACGGACATCATCGATATTTCCAATCAGTCCTCCAAGGAAGGAATTCGTATCGTTCTGGAACTGAAGAAACAGACAGACGTGGACAATCTGCTGGCACTTCTCTATAAGAAGACACGTCTGGAAGATACTTTCAGCGTGAATATGCTGGCCATCGCCGACGGACGTCCGGAGACGCTTGGTCTCAAGAGCATTATTGAATATTTCCTTGATTTTCAGTATGACCTGACCACCCGCAAGTATCAGAAGCTTCTTGCCAAGGAACTGGAGAAACAGGAAATCCAGGAAGGTCTCATGCGTGCCACCGATATCATTGACCTGATCATTGAAATCCTGCGTGGCAGCAAGAATATCAAACAGGCCAAAGCCTGCCTGATGACAGGCACTACCGAAGGCATTCGCTTCAAGAGCAAGGCCTCTGAAAGAGCCGCTTCTGCCCTTGATTTTACAGAACGTCAGGCCACTGCAATCCTCGAGATGCGTCTGTACAAGCTGATCGGTCTGGAAATGGATGCCCTGCTGAAAGATCATGATGCTACTTTGAAGAATATCGCTTCCTACAAGGATATCCTTGAGAATCATAAGAGCATGTCCCGGGTCATCAGTCATGACCTTGATATGATCAAGAAGACTTATGCCACACCGCGTAAAACCTCTATCGAGAATGTGGGTGCTGCTGTCTATGAAGAAAAGAAAGTAGAAGAACAGGAAGTAGTATTCCTGATGGATCGTTTTGGCTATGCCAAGACAGTGGATGTGGCAACTTACGAGCGAAATAAAGAGGCGGCAGATGCAGAGAATAAATGGATTGTAAACTGCATTAATACCGGGAAACTGTGTGTATTTACCAATACCGGCAAGATGCATCAGATTAAAGTGCTCGATCTTCCATATGGAAAGTTCCGTGATAAGGGGCAGCCAATCGACAATATAAGTAATTATGACAGTACACAGGAAATGGTCGTATATATGTGCGACGAATTACAGCTTCGTTATGCGAAATTATTATTTGCAACGAAGCAGGGGATGATTAAGAAAGTAAAGGGAAATGAGTTCCAGGTGGCAAAACGTACCATTGCAGCAACAAAGCTTCAGGAGGATGATGAGCTGATCAGTGTTCAAGTCATTACTGATGACCAGCATGTAGTCCTTCAGACAAAAGATGGATATTTTCTGCGTTTTTCAGCTCAGGAAGTTGCCGAGAAGAAGAAAGCGGCTGTGGGAGTCCGTGGCATAAAGCTTCGTAAGAATGATGAGCTGGAACAGATTTATCTCTTTTATGAAGGAACGGAACACAAGATTTCATACGGTGACCGGGAACTGACGTTGAACCGGCTGAAGGTTGCAAAACGTGACGGGACCGGAACGAAGGCTAGGAGTTAAGAGTGAAAACTCAGGCAGCAATCATGCCGGGCATTTATAAGAGAGTAAGATACAGCAGGAAAGAAGGCAGCAAAAATGATTCAGGATATTGCACCACATAAACTGAATAATCAGTATGGACAGAAAAAAGCACCGGATGCAGGCAGCAGATTTTTATATTATGATGGCAGAAAGGTTCTGGTGAGAAAAGGAATTGGCGGGAACGAGAATCAAATCGCATATCCGACTTATGAAGAACTGAAAAAGTGTATGCCTAAAGATGTGGCAGAAGATACAGAATATACATATTTATTTGCGGTAGACGATAAAAGCTATTATCTTGGAAAAAAAGAGAATGTCGGTATAGTATCTGAACAGATGGGATACGAGTGGATCGATCATCAAGAGTTTAGATGTGTATCTCCAAAGTATGAGGCCTTTGCAGGAATCACAGGTTGGCAGCTTGCCAGATGGTATCAGGATCACAAGTTCTGTGGGCGATGTGGAAATGTGATGAAGCCAGATCATGTGGAACGGATGATGCAATGTCCGAAGTGTGGACTGATGGAATTTCCGAAGATCTGTCCGGCTGTGATTATTGGAGTTATTGATGGTGACCGGATCTTGATGTCTAAGTATGCAGGACGGGAATATAAGAAATATGCACTTCTTGCGGGATTTACAGAGATTGGTGAAACACTGGAAGAGACTGTGAGCCGGGAGGTTATGGAAGAGGTTGGTTTAAAAGTAAAGAATATTACTTATTATAAGAATCAGCCGTGGGCATTTTCAGATACATTACTGATGGGATTCTTCTGCGAGCTTGACGGATCGGATCAGGTGAAATTAGATGAAAATGAACTGGCACTTGCCGAATGGTTCGAACGGAATCAGATTCCGGTAGAGCCGGACGACATCAGTCTGACTAACGAGATGATGATGGTGTTTCGTGACGGATATACAATATAAAGAAAATGGGAAGCTGACATTAATGTTGGCTTCCCATTTCACTCAATGTCTGGAAAAATTCCAGATCTTCCTGTTTTAATTTTAAATTCGTACAGTAATTCTTCCCTTCAGGAGTTGTGACATTGATTTCCACAAGGGTTCCTTCTTCCAGTGCATTTCCAACGACGGCTTTTAAGAAAAGTGGAAACTTCGGATGATTGTTGCGGAAACGATCCATGCTGCTTTTTAACTTCTGGAGCATTGCAATCTGATTAAAATTCATAAATATTTTAAAATCTCCTTTGTTTTTATGATGTTTCATTATACAATAGAAAAAATGTGGTTTCAATACCAAACTATGAGGAGGATTTAAGATGAGTGAGAGGAAGATCATTCAGGTTGAGGACAAGGTGCCATTTAAGCTGCTCTTGCCGCTCAGCATTCAGCACATGTTTGCCATGTTCGGCGCATCTGTGCTTGTACCGTTCATTTTCGGGATCAATCCGGCAATTGTGTTATTTATGAACGGTGTGGGAACTTTGATTTTTATGACAGTGACCAAGGGGAAGGCGCCGGCATACTTAGGTTCCAGCTTTGCATTTCTTGCACCGGCAGGAATCGTTATTAGTAAAATGGGTTATTCCTATGCCCTGGGAGGATTCGTGGCAGTCGGTTTCTGCGGCTGTATTCTTTCTTTTATTATTTATAAATGTGGAACAGAATGGATTGACGTGGTTCTGCCGCCTGCAGCTATGGGACCGGTCGTTGCTTTGATCGGACTGGAGTTATCCGGCTCTGCAGCAAGCAATGCGGGACTTCTTTGCGACAAGCCGGATATGAAAAATGTAATTGTATTTTTAGTGACACTTGGTGTTGCGATATTTGGAAATATTTTATTCCGTGGCTTTTTATCTGTAATCCCAATCCTGATCGCAGTTATTGCAGGATATGTGGCAGCGTTCTGTCTTGGAATCTTAGATTTCTCACAGGTAGCAGCAGCTTCCTGGTTCGCCCTGCCAAACTTCCAACCTGCAAAGTTTGATATGGGAGCAATTCTTATGATCCTTCCGGTATTACTTGTTATTACCTCAGAGCATATCGGACATCAGGTTGTGACCGGCAAGATTATCGGACGGGATTTGTTAAAGGATCCGGGGCTTCACAGATCTCTGTTTGGAGATAACTTTTCAACGATGCTTTCAGGTCTGATCGGTTCCGTCCCGACAACGACTTACGGTGAGAATATCGGAGTTATGGCAGTGACAAAGGTATATAGCGTGCGCGTTATTGCAGGGGCAGCAGTGCTTTCCATTATCTGTTCCTTTGTCGGGAAGTTGTCCATGCTGATCCAGACGATTCCGGGACCGGTCATCGGAGGAATCTCCTTCCTTTTGTATGGAATGATAGGAGCTTCCGGAATTAGGATTCTTGTAGACGCGCAGGTAGACTATGGTAAATCCAGAAACCTGACACTGACAAGTGTTGTGTTTGTAACAGGACTTTCCGGTATTGCAGTAAATTTTGGGGATGTACAGCTTACGGGAATGGTACTGGCGTGTGTAGTTGCCATGATTCTGAGTCTGATCTTTTATATACTGGATAAGTTAAAACTTACGAACGATCGTGATTAAAGACTTAAGGGGAATCGCAGCGTAGTCGCTGGAAAAGTCTTTGGAAAAGATTGATGTAAATATAAAAAAGCCTTGATTTTTAGGGTTTGTAGTGCTATACTATTGGAATAGTAACATAGGAATCGGCAGAAGAGTGGACGTAAGTTCACTCTTCTTTGTTGCATGGGTGTGTAAAAAGACAAGAAGTCTTTGACACAGTAAGGAGGAAATTAGAACATTGTCAAAAAGAGAAATTTATGAGCAGAAGACGGAAGAAATCCTGAATCCGATCATGGAGGAACTGGAATTTGAACTGGTAGATGTAGAGTATGTAAAAGAAGGCAGCATGTGGTATCTGCGGGCTTACATTGACAAACCGGGCGGAATTACAGTGAACGACTGCGAAGCTGTAAGCCGCAGATTATCAGATATTTTAGATGAAAAAGATTTTATTGAAGATTCTTATGTTCTGGAGGTCAGCTCTCCTGGACTTGGAAGACCTCTTAAGAAGGAGAAAGATTATAAACGTAATCTTGGAAAAGAAGTTGAGATACGTACCTACCGTATGGTTGACAAGAAGAAAGAATTCACAGGACTTCTTGACAGCTATGACTATGAGGCAGGAACAGTTACGATAGAACTGGAAGATGGAACTATGAAGACATTTGAAAAAGGCGATATTGCGCTTATTCGCCTGGCGTTCGATTTTTAGATTAGGAGGAGAATTACTATGAACACAGAATTATTAGAAGCGTTGAATATTTTGGAAAAAGAAAAAGAAATTAGCAAAGAGACTCTGTTAGATGCAATTGAGAATTCCCTGTTAAATGCATGTAAGAATCATTTTGGTAAAGCAGATAACATCAAAGTTATTATGGATCATGATACTTGTGATTACCAGCTTTTTGCAGAGAAGACAGTTGTTGAGACTGTAGAAGATCCGCTTGAGCAGATCAGTCTTGACGAGGCAAGCCAGTTAGATGGACATTATGACCTCGGCGATATCGTTCGTGTTCCAATCGAATCCAAATCATTTGGACGTATTGCAACACAGAATGCAAAGAACCTGATCCTTCAGAAAATCCGCGAGGAAGAGCGGAAAGTGGTATATGATCAGTATTTTGAGAAAGAGAAGGATATCGTGACAGGTATCGTTCAGCGTTATGTAGGTAAGAATGTAAGTATCAACCTTGGAAAAGCAGATGCTATGCTGACAGAGAATGAGCAGGTCAAAGGTGAAGTGTTCAAACCAACAGAGCGAATCAAGCTCTATGTTGTAGAAGTAAAGAATACAACAAAAGGACCGAAGATTCTTGTATCACGTACACATCCGGAACTTGTAAAGAGACTGTTTGAGTCTGAGGTTACAGAGGTTAGAGACGGAATCGTAGAGATTAAGAGTATTGCAAGAGAGGCCGGAAGCAGAACAAAGATTGCGGTATGGTCTAATGATCCGGATGTAGATCCGGTCGGAGCATGTGTTGGTATGAACGGAGCCAGAGTCAATGCGATCGTGAATGAACTTCGCGGCGAGAAGATTGATATCATCAACTGGAGCGATAATCCGGCAATCCTGATCGAGAATGCGTTAAGCCCTGCAAAAGTTATTTCTGTTATGGCTGATCCGGATGAGAAGAAAGCAAGCGTTATTGTACCGGATTATCAGCTTTCCCTTGCAATCGGTAAAGAAGGACAGAATGCAAGACTGGCAGCAAGACTGACTGGATATAAGATCGATATCAAGAGCGAGACACAGGCAATTGAGTCCGGTGAGCTTCCAGAGAACTATATGGAACTGGGCGAAGGTGTGTACGAAGAAGATGTTTGTGATGAGAATGAAGAATATCCAGAGGACGCAGATGTAGAAGTAGATACAGAAGCGGAAAATGAAACAGAAGCTAATGTTCAGCCGGAAGAAGACGGTGAGGAGGCGTAAGAATCTCATTGGGAGCAAATAAAAAGATTCCTATGCGTCAGTGTGTGGGATGTCAGGAAATGAAGAATAAAAAAGAAATGATCCGTGTGATCCGTACCAGTGAAGGAGAATTCCTGTTAGATGCGACCGGACGCAAAAATGGACGGGGCGCATACATTTGTCCAAATCAGGAATGTCTGAAAAAGGCAGTGAAAAGTAAGGGCCTTGAGAGATCTTTTAAGCAGGCAATTCCGCAGGAAGTGTATGAGTCTTTGGAAAAGGAGATGACAGAGCTTGAAACCAGATAAGATCTTATCACTCGTCGGGCTTGCAACGCGGGCAGGTAAGACAGCCAGCGGAGAGTTCTGTACAGAAAAGGAAGTAAAGACAGGAAGAGCAGCGCTTGTTATTGTGGCAGGAGATGCTTCCGAAAATACAAAGAAAAAGTTCCGGGATATGTGTGAATTTTATGAAGTGCCAATCTATTTTTATAAAGATAAAGATACCTTGGGGCATGCAATGGGAAAGGAATTCCGGGCATCTCTTGCAATACTGGACGAAGGTTTTGCGAAGGAAATTATGAAGCAGATGAAGACAGAAGATAATACGGTTGCATAGAGGAGGTAGTGTATATGTCAAAAATCAAAATATATGAGTTAGCGAAAGAACTTGATAAGCCGAGCAAAGAGCTTGTTGAGTTCCTGAATAAAAAGGATGTGGAAGCCAAGACACATATGAGTACCATCGACGAGGCAGAAGCAGATATGGTAAGAAAAGCATTTGCACCAAAGGCAAATGCCGAAAAAGCAGAAGAGGAAAAATCTGACGCACCAAAGAAGAAAAAAATCGTCCAGGTATTCCGCCCGCAGAACACCCAGAGTGGTGGAAGACAGGGTGGAAAGCGTCAGGGTCAGGGACGTGACGACAGACGCGATAACCGTTCTCAGACTGGACGTGATGATAAGAGAGATAACCGTTCAAACGGTGGAAATAAAAATGGAAAATCCCAGAATGGACGCAAAGAAGTAAGAGATGAAAGACCATCCCAGCCAATTCGTCCACGTCCGGACAGAATCCGTCAACAGGTTCAGCAGATGCATGAGGCAGAAGCAGCTGCAGCCGCGCAGAAGAAGAGACTGGAACAGGAGAAAAAAGAGCAGGAAAGAAAAGAAAACCGTTCTCAGGGAAATCGTGATAACCGCGACGAAAGAAGAGATAATCGTGGACGTGATGACAGAAGAGATGACAGACGCGATAACCGTAATCAGGGCGGACGTGATAATCGTGGACGTGATGACAGACGCGATAACCGTAATCAGGGCGGACGCGATGACAGAAGAGATAACCGCGACAATCGTAATCAGGGCGGACGTGATGACAGAAGAGATGACAGACGCGACAATCGTAATCAGGGCGGACGTGATGACAGACGTGATAATCGTGGACGTGATGACAGACGTGACAACCGCAAGAACAGTCCGGCAATTCCAGAGCCAATCGTGGAAGGTCAGAAGCCACAGAGAAACAAAGGAAAAGGTAAGGATGACTTTAAGAAGAAAGATAAAGACTTCCGCCATGACGAAGACCGCGTAGGAAAAGGTAAGAAGGGCAAGAATGAGCCAAAGACTCAGCTTCAGAAACCGGAGAAGAAAGAGCAGAAACAGGAAGAGCAGATCAAATCTATCACGATTCCAGAGGTTCTGACGATTCAGGAACTTGCAGATAAGATGAAGATTGTTCCTTCGGTTATTGTAAAGAAACTCTTCATGCAGGGTAAAATCGTAACAGTCAATCAGGAAATTGATTACGAGACAGCTGAAGAAATCGCATTGGAGTTTGATGTTCTTTGTGAAAAAGAGGAAGTTGTTGATGTGATTGAAGAACTTCTTAAAGAGGACGAAGAGGATGAAAGCAAGATGAAAAAACGTCCACCTGTAGTCTGTGTCATGGGTCACGTTGACCACGGTAAGACTTCCCTTTTGGACGCTATCCGTCAGACAAATGTCATCGACCGAGAGGCTGGTGGTATCACACAGCACATTGGTGCTTCTGTTGTAGAGGTAAATGGAGAAAAAATCACATTCCTGGACACACCGGGACATGAGGCGTTTACAGCAATGCGTATGCGTGGAGCAAGTTCTACAGATATCGCAATCCTTGTTGTCGCAGCAGATGATGGTGTCATGCCACAGACTGTTGAGGCTATCAACCATGCAAAAGCTGCAGGTGTTGAGATTATTGTAGCTGTCAACAAGATTGATAAACCGAGTGCTAATGTTGATCGTGTAAAACAGGAATTGACAGAGTATGAATTGATTGCAGAGGACTGGGGTGGAAGTACTATTTTTGTTCCGGTATCTGCTAAGACAGGAGAAGGTCTGGAAGAACTGATGGAAATGATCCTTCTGACTGCAGAGGTTATGGAATTAAAAGCAAATCCGAACCGCCGTGCAAGAGGTCTTGTATTGGAAGCACAGCTTGATAAAGGAAGAGGTCCGGTCGCAACTGTGCTTGTGCAGAAAGGTACACTCCGTGTCGGAGATGCAATTGCAGCAGGTTCTGCACATGGTAAAGTAAGAGCTATGATGGATGACAAGGGAAGACGTGTCAAAGAGGCAGGTCCATCTGTTCCAGTAGAGATTCTTGGACTTGATGATGTGCCGAATGCAGGAGAAGTTGTAGTATGCTGTAAGAATGAAAAAGAGGCAAGAAGCTTTGCTGAGACATTTATTGCTCAGAATAAAGTGAAACTTCTTGAAGATACAAAGTCAAAACTTTCCCTGGATGATCTGTTTACACAGATTCAGGAAGGTAATTTAAAAGAACTTGATCTGATCGTTAAGGCTGATGTACAGGGATCTGTGGAGGCTGTAAAACAGAGCCTTCTGAAGCTGTCTAACGACGAAGTTATTGTAAAAGTAATCCATGGTGGTGTTGGTGCAATCAATGAGTCTGATGTCAGCCTTGCATCTGCATCTAATGCAATTATCATTGGATTTAACGTACGTCCGGATGCAACTGCAAAAGAAACAGCAGAGCGAGAGGGCGTAGATGTACGTCTGTATCGTGTCATCTATAATGCGATTGAGGATGTAGAGGCAGCTATGAAAGGAATGCTTGATCCGGTATTCGAAGAAAAAGTACTTGGTCATGCAGAAGTGCGTCAGACATTCAAGGCTTCCGGTGTCGGAACTATTGCAGGTTCCTATGTACTGGATGGCTTGTTTGAGCGTGACTGCTCAGTTCGTCTGACAAGAGATGGAATTGTGATCTTTGAAGGACCGCTTGCGTCTCTGAAACGTTTCAAAGATGATGTAAAAGAAGTAAAAGCAGGCTATGAGTGTGGTTTCGTATTTGCAAACTTCAATGATATCAAAGAGGGTGACCTTGTAGAAGCCTTCAAGATGGTAGAGGTTCCAAGATAAGGGAAATCATGTGAAAAGCCTTCTCTTAGGAGGAATAGAAATTGAGAAAAAGAAGTATTAAGAATACAAGAGTGAACACTGAAGTACAGCGTGAACTCAGTGAGATTATCCGCCGGGGCTTAAAGGACCCGCGGGTAGCTCCGTGGACATCTGTTGTAGCAGTCGAGGTGGCACCAGATCTTAAGACATGTAAAGCATATATCAGTGTTCTCGGTGACGTAAAGGCGCAGGAGGATACGATCAAAGGACTGAGAAGTGCAGAAGGATTTATCCGCCGCGAACTGGCAAGAACTCTGAATATGCGAAACACTCCGGAGATTCAGTTCATTCTGGATCAGTCTATTGAGTATGGTGTTAACATGTCCAAGAAGATTGATGAAGTAACAAAAGATCTGAACACAGAAGGTGATGAAGATGTTGAATCTGAATAAGATTCTGGAACCGGCAAAAACAATCGCCATCGGAGGACATGTGCGTCCGGATGGCGACTGTGTCGGATCCTGTATGGCAATGTATCAGTATATCCAAAATAATTATCCAGACAAAGAAGTGGACGTTTTTCTGGAGGAAATCCCATCTACATTTTACAGAATCAAAGGGACGGATGAGATTTTACATGAGATTGACGAGAGTAAACATTATGATCTGTTCATTGTACTGGACTGTGGAGATACCGGAAGACTGGAGTTTTCTGTGCCACTGTTCGTAAGTGCAGGACATACACTTTGTATTGATCATCATGTCAGCAATATCTGTTTTGCACAGGATAATTATGTTGTACCAGATGCAAGCTCCACTTCAGAGCTTGTTTACAATCTGATTGATAAAGATAAGATTACAAAAGAGATTGCAGAAGCACTGTATCTAGGAATCGTACATGATACAGGAGTATTTCAGTATTCCTGTGCCGGACCATCTACATTTCGTGCGGCGGCAGAACTTCTGGAGACTGGAATTGATGCGGCAGATCTTATTATGGATACATTTTATGAAAAATCTTATGCGAGAATGCAGATTTTCGGACGTGCACTGGTGGAGAGCTTTTTGTTCATGGAAGGAAAATGTATCGTCTCCTATATTCGTAAGAAAGTCATGGATTTCTATGGTGTAAAGCCAAAAGATCTTGACGGGATTGTAAGCCAGCTCCGTAATACCAGAGGCGTGGAAGTTGCTATTTTTATGTATGAGCTGGATCAGAATGTATTTAAAGTCAGCCTTCGTTCTGGGAATGAAGTTGATGTAAGCAAGATTGCAGGATATTTTGGCGGCGGTGGACATGAAAAAGCTTCTGGAGTTACTATGACAGGTACGCCGCAGGATATTCTGAATAATCTGGCAGAGCGCATTGATGAGCAGTTGAAAGGATAGGCATGATACACGGAGTTATAAATGTATATAAAGAGCAGGGATTTACTTCTCATGACGTGGTTGCAAAGCTTCGTGGAATTGTGGGACAGAAGAAAATTGGTCACACAGGCACATTGGATCCGGATGCGGTCGGTGTGCTGCCTGTATGTCTGGGACGTGCAACAAAATTGTGCGATATGCTGACAGATAAAGACAAAGTCTATGAGGCTGTGATGCTTCTGGGTGTGGAGACAGATACCCAGGATACAACCGGACAGATACTAAAAAGCAGTGAGACAGACGAGCTTACAGAAGAACAGGTCCGGGCTGCAGTTTTAGATTTTGTGGGGGATTACAATCAGGTTCCACCTATGTATTCCGCGCTTAAAATCAACGGCAAGAAGCTTTATGAGCTTGCCAGAGAAGGCAAGATTGTAGAGCGTGCGGCAAGACGGGTACAGATTTTCGATATTGAAATCCTAAGTATAGCATTGCCACGGGTGACAATGAAGGTTCATTGCTCAAAAGGAACATATATCCGTACACTGTGCCACGATATCGGGCAGAAGCTTGGATGTGGTGCATGTATGGAAAAGCTTACAAGAACAAAGGTAAGCAGATTTGAGATAAAGGACAGTCTGACACTTGCACAGATCGAGGTATTAAAGAAAGAAGACAGACTGTCAGAAATACTGATTCCAATTGATCAAATGTTCGCAGATTATCCGAGCATTATTGTGTCGGGAGAAGCGGCGAGACTTGCGTATAATGGTAATGGGATCAAAGACAGAGATGTCCGGAAAGATGAAAATATTCTGGACGAAGCGTATGTCAGGGTATATGATGATGTAGAAGATTTTATTGGGGTGTATCAGTATCACGAGAAAGAACGTGAGTACCGGATACGGAAAATGTTTTATATAAAAGAGGAAAAATAGATGCAGTATATCAGAGGTCTTGAGCATTATGACAATGCCAGAAAGACAGCAGTGACATTTGGAAAGTTTGACGGACTTCATAAAGGGCATATGACGCTCGTTGACACAGTGAAAAAACTGCAGGACAAAGATGATGTAGATAGTGTAGTATGTGCGTTCGATATGGATTCACCGGCGCTATTGATGCTTCCGCAGGAACGGCAGATTCATCTGGAGGATGAGGTGGATTATCTGGTCGACTGTCCATTTACAGATGAAATCCGTCAGATGAGAGCTGAGGATTTTATCCGGAATATTATCATCGGAACATTTCATGCAGCTTATGTAGTAGTAGGTACAGATTTCCAGTTTGGCTATAATAAAGAAGGAGATATCTATATGCTTGCCCAGTATCAGGAAAGATATGGATACCGTCTGATCGTTCTGGAAAAGATACGGTATGAGAATCATATTATCAGCAGTACCTACACAAAGAAGATACTGGGAACCGGAAACATGGATCTGGTCGGCAAACTTCTGGGCTATTCTTATGGAATCTGCGGGATTGTAGAACACGGACATAAACTGGGAAGAACACTTGGATTTCCAACGATGAATATTGCATGGCCGAAGCGCAAGATTATACCACCGAGAGGCGTGTATTTGTGTCGTGCGTATATGGACGGTTATGGATATAATGGTATTGCAAATGTAGGAGTCAGACCGACCGTATCCAACGAAGAGAAGGTGTGGCTTGAGACATTTTTATTTGATTATGATGCAGATGCTTACGGCAAAGAAGTCATGGTGGAACTGATTGAGTTCGTCAGACCGGAGCAGAAATTTGAAAATAAAGAAGAACTGAAAGCGCGTGTGGATAAAGATATCGCCAGTGGCAGACAGTATTTTAAAATTTAAGCATTCAAATTTAAGCATAAAATTAGTGCTTTACAAGATAAAGTATATATGATATATTAGTCAAGTGAGTTAGCCGGTGTTCGGTAATAGGAATCTCCAACCGTTACTTAATACCAGGCGATATATAAGAATTTAAGGAGGAACCACAACATGGTAACAAAAGAGCAGAAAGAACAGATTATTGCAGAATATGGTAGAACAGCAGGGGATACAGGATCACCGGAAGTACAGATTGCTATCCTGACAGCTAGAATCAATGATCTTACAGATCATTTCAAAGCTAACCCGAAAGATCACCACTCAAGAAGAGGACTTCTTAAGATGGTAGGACAGAGAAGAGGACTTCTTGCATACCTTAAGAAGACAGATATCGAGAGATATCGTGCACTGATCGAGAAGCTTGGACTGAGAAAATAATTCAGTTATGTTTAGAGACGTTCATTTTATGGACGTCTCTTTTTCTATAGTAGGAAATCGCATTTTCTAATATAAAAAGCCCAAAATCCCCAAAAAGCCGATACCATGTAATATGAATTTTTATATGGCACATTTTATATATGTATGTTATAATATTAAAGATTGTGGACGGGGATAACACTCCGAGACCACTGAAAAGGGTATTTGCTTCGATGAAAAGTACATTTTTCAGTAGTTTCGGTGTTCCCCGGCCGATGAATAATACATGAGATACCAAAAGTGAGAGAATACGAGAGCGTGGGATTTTCATATGGTATCCCGTGAGTTCAAGAGTAATAGAGAAAAAGGAGAACACTATGTACAAAAAGTTTGAGATGGAACTGGCTGGAAGAACTCTTCGCGTAGATGTAGACAGAGTTGCAAAGCAGGCAAATGGTGCTGTTCTGATGCATTACGGTGATACGACTGTTCTGTGTACGGCAACTGCATCTGAAAAGCCGAGAGAAGGAATTGATTTCTTCCCATTAAGTGTAGAGTACAATGAGAGAATGTACGCTGTAGGAAAGATTCCGGGAGGATTTAATAAACGAGAGGGAAAGGCATCTGAGAATGCAGTTCTGACAGATCGTGTTATCGACCGTCCGATGCGTCCGCTGTTCCCGAAAGATTATCGTAACGATGTAACACTGGAGAATTTGGTATTATCTGTAGATCAGGACTGCTCACCGGAGCTTACAGCTATGCTTGGTGCTGCAATTGCAACAACTATTTCAGATATTCCGTTTGATGGTCCGATCTCTACAACACAGGTTGGACTTGTTGATGGCGAGTTTGTGATTAATCCGACTGCAGAGCAGAAAGCTGTATCAGATCTTGCCCTGACTGTTGCATCTACAAGAGAGAAAGTTATCATGATCGAGGCCGGTGCCAATGAAGTGCCGGAGCAGCAGATGATCGATGCAATCTTCAAGGCTCACGAAGTGAACCAGGAAGTGATCAAATTCATTGATACAATCGTAGCTGAGTGTGGAAAGCCAAAGCACTCATATGAGAGCTTTGCTGTACCGGAAGAGTTATTTACAGCTATGAAAGAAGTGGTAACTCCAGAAGAGATGGAAGAAGCTGTATTTACGGATGACAAGCAGACTAGAGAAGAAAATATTCGTGTTGTTACAGAAAAGTTAGAAGAAGCATTTGCAGACAATGAAGAGTGGCTTGCAATTCTTCCGGATGCTGTATATCAGTACCAGAAGAAGACTGTTCGTAAGATGATCTTAAAAGACCACAAGCGTCCGGATGGAAGACAGATCGATCAGATCAGACCACTGGCAGCAGAGGTAGACCTGATTCCTAGAGTTCATGGTTCTGCAATGTTTACTCGTGGACAGACACAAATCTGTAATATCTGTACACTGGCTCCGTTATCTGAGGCACAGAGATTAGACGGACTTGACGAGGCAGAGACAACAAAGAGATATATGCACCACTATAATTTCCCATCATACTCTGTAGGTGAGACAAGACCTTCCAGAGGACCGGGACGCCGTGAGATCGGACATGGAGCGCTGGCTGAGCGTGCACTTGTACCAGTACTTCCAAGTGAGGCAGATTTCCCATATGCGATCCGTACAGTATCTGAGACATTTGAGTCCAATGGATCCACATCACAGGCAAGTGTATGTGCATCTTCTATGGCTCTGATGGCAGCAGGTGTACCAATCAAATCTGCAGTAGCAGGAATCTCCTGTGGACTTGTAACAGGTGATACGGATGATGATTACCTTGTACTGACAGATATCCAGGGACTGGAAGACTTCTTCGGAGATATGGACTTCAAGGTAGCCGGAACACATGAAGGTATCACAGCTATCCAGATGGATATCAAGATTCACGGATTGACAAGAGCCATCATTGAAGAGGCAATTGCAAAGACAAGAAAAGCAAGACTTTACATCATGGATGAGGTTATGTCCAAAGCAATCAATGAGCCAAGAGCTGAGGTCGGAGAATACGCACCTAAGATTATCCAGATGCAGATCGATCCTCAGAAGATCGGTGATGTTGTCGGTCAGAGAGGAAAGACAATCAATGCGATCATTGAGCAGACAGGTGTGAAGATTGATATTACAGACGATGGTGCAGTATCTATCTGCGGAACAGACGCAACAGGAATGGAGCAGGCAAGAAAGCTCATTTATACAATCGTTACTGACTTTGAGGCCGGACAGGTTCTGGAAGGAAAAGTCATCAGCATCAAAGAGTTTGGAGCATTCGTTGAGTTTGCACCAGGTAAAGAAGGAATGGTACACATTTCTAAAATTTCAAAAGAAAGAGTGAATCATGTAGAAGACGTCCTGACACTTGGCGATACAGTGAAAGTTGTATGCCTTGGAAAAGATAAGATGGGAAGATTCTCATTCAGCATGAAAGACGTAGCAGAATAAAAAAATTGTAAATTGGGGACGTAGTAAAATGTTAAAATGCAACGTCCCCATCATGGATTAAGGGTGTCCCTTTTTGAAGAAAGGGGTGCCCTTTTGCATTGCAAATTCATACTATCTTCGATACAATGAAAGAAAAGAGGTTATGTCTGCAGGTGGAGGAGAGGTATTTGAGGAAAATAAAAAAGACAATTTTCTTGGACTGGGTATGTATATTTTTGATTATTATGAGTGGACCGGTTCGTGTTTTGTTCAATGTAATTCCGGGATATTCCTGTAATATTATTATTTTTTTGCTTTATACATCAGCTTTATTTATTTGGATCAGTCAGGTGAAACGCAGACTTTTGCAGAATGAGGAATGTAAATTTTTAAGTGGAGTCGCTGCTTTGATGTTATTTTTGATGGCAGTAAGGACGATAAAATTTGATTTTTTACCAAGTGGAAGTGTATATGCACGATATGCCTGGTATTTATATTATGTTCCGCAGACACTTGCGGTACTATGGATGTTTTTTGCAGTTTTATATATTGGAAAACCGTATCATTATCAATTAGAGCGAAAGTGGAGAATACTTTACATTCCGGCGTTCATTTTGATAGGCGGAATTATGACTAATGATTTTCATCAGCTTGCTTTTCGTTTTCCAGATGGAATACAGAATTGGGGAATGGAATACACAAGGGGATTTTTATATATTCTGGCAATTGGCTGGATTGTGATATTCTGTGCCATGATCCTGGTGATCACATTTTCCAGATGTGCGTTTTCACAAAATCGCCGAAAAATCTGGATTCCGATGATTCCATTAGGAATCGGGGGAGTGTACACAATTATATATATATTAAGTCCCAAGGGGCTTTTCCCTTCATTATACAAAATGGCAGAAGTAATTTGTTTTATTTTTCCGGCGTTTATGGAATGTCTGATTTTAGCCCGACTTCTTCCGTCTAATGATAGCTACATGGATTTGTGGCAAGTTTCGTCGGCTGGCAGTGGGCTTATGGATTTTGAAGGGAATATCTTTTATTCTTCAGAGAAATGTCTGCCAGTAAAGAAGGAGCAGATTATAACTGCAAAAAGAAAAACCGTTCTTTTATCTGACGAACAGACAATATTAAGAAGTCATGAAGTCAGCGGCGGGTGGGGATTTTGGTACAAAGATATTTCGGATATTTTGAAATTAAATAGAAATCTTGAAGATGTTGGAGATGTTCTGGTTGAAGAAAATGCCATGCTGGAGGGAGCAATCAGATTATCTGAAAAGAAAATCAAGGTGGAAGAAAAGAATCAGTTATATAATGAAATTGCCAGAGAGGTGTCACCGCAGCTAAAGGAATTAAATGAGCTTTTGGATTCCTTAGAGCAGAATGATCAGGACATTAGAGAGAAACTTTGCTATGGAGGAGTTTTGAATGTATATATAAAACGGTGTTCAAATCTGTTGATTATGTCCAGGCAGTCAGGAGTCTTGAATGTTGGAGAATTATGGCTTGCATTATCTGAATCATTGGAATATATGCGGTTATATGGAATCAAAGCTTATGGAGAGAAAAAAGGAGAAGGATTCCTTTACGGAAAAGATGCAATTTTGGTATATGAGTCTTTTGAAAAGATTATAGAGAGTGTCCTTCAAAAAACAAGAGCAGTAATGGTTCTGCTGGATATGAAAGATGTTCTTTCAATAAAAATAGAACTTGACCGGGTAAAAAGTACCCGGAATTTATTGGAAATACAGAAAAAATTTGAAAAATGTAATGGAACCTTTGAGACATTTTCGGAAGAAGATACGTTATATATCCGGGGAACATTACCGCTTTTAGGAGGTGATGTTTCATGAAAACAGTAATCATGGATATTATGAAACGTTCATTTACTGAATTGTCAAAAGAAAGTCAGATTATATTGGGAATCATTATTACTATAATTACAATTTGGGAAATTTCTGCCTTTTTGAATATGATTGAAAGAAAAAGAAGATGGTACTTGTTGTCACTGGCAGTCGGTATACTCATTTTTTCAACAATATTAATGCAAGGACTTGCTGATCTTGCAAGAGGTGGACATATGACTGAATCTGTGCCAGGTAGAATTCTTGAAAAGATACCATTTTCATATGGTGTTTTACTACTTGCACTTTTGTATGGAGTAGAATATTTACTATGGAAAAAAGAAAAAAATACTCCGGAATATCTGACGGCTCGGTCTGTAAAGGAAACACTCGATGCAAGAATGGATGGAATCTGCTATGCATCTATAGAGGGACAGCCAATTCTGGTAAACAGACAAATGAATGAGATTTGCGGATATTTATTTCAAACAGAGATTATGAATGCGAATGATTTCTGGGAAGATTTACAGAACATTCAAACTTCAGAGAAAGCAGAAGTCATAAGGAATGAGCCGTCTTTGATTCTTCGATTTTCAGACACAAAAGTATGGAACTTTTTGAAAAAAGAAGTGTCCATGAAAGATACTTCGTATCAGGAAATTATAGCATACGATATCGCAGAGCAGTACCAGCTGAATCGGGAGCTGAAGGATAGAAATACTAAGTTGAATGATATCAATAGAAGGCTCATGAAATTTAATGAAGAAGTAGAAACCGTTACGCGGCAGAAAGAAATGTTGGAAGCA
>OGRJ01001520.1_pt1 | contig 19084 bp, 16 predicted proteins | sample 1553411 | NCBI WGS metagenome assembly OGRJ01 (sample SAMEA2580084, study PRJEB22360) | human gut metagenome | biome: human gut; feature: human-associated habitat; material: faeces | place: Denmark | collected 2008/2010
TATATATAAACATAAAATGGAAATATTTGGGATTGATGAAATTACCTTTCATATGAAGATGATAAAAAATTTTTCGTCATTTATGTCATTTTCGATTAATAAAATTGTGGAAACAAACAAAAGTGATGCCAAATATAAAGATTTAGTTGACAATTTATTGTTGTATATGCTATTTCTAAAAATAGAAAACGATTTCGGTAACGTTTTCTGTTCAAAGAAAGGATGAAAATGAAAATATGAAATATGGTATTCATTATGGTTATTGGGCAGAAAACTGGGAAGATGACAGCATTCCTCTTTTTCATAGGGCAAAACAAATTGGGCTTGATGTTCTTGAAATCAGTGGAAGAATTATTTGTGAAATGAATAATGATGAACTTTATCGAATAAAACAGGCAAGTAGACAGGAAAATATTTGTATTGTGAGCGGAATGGGGTTGCCTGCTGATAAAAATATTGCTTCTCTGGATCCCAATATTCGTGCCAGAGGAATTGAATATGTAAAAAATGCGATTGTTTCGGCAGAGAAGGCGGGAATACATACAATTGCTGGAATTTTGTATGCTTCATGGTTTTACGATGCTTCTAAACCCGTATATAAGGAAGAAACCACACTTTACAGTATTGAAAATATGGGTCTTCTTGCAGAGTTTGCAGCTGAGCATGGTGTCGTACTAATGATGGAAGTTTGTAACCGATTTGCTACTTATATGCTCAATTGTGCTCAAGAAGCTGCGGCATATGTGAAAGCGGTAGGGAAAGATAATGTAAAAATTATGCTGGACACGTTTCACATGAATGTGGAAGAGGATTCCTTCTCTGACGCAATTCATATAGCCGGACAGCAGTTGGGGTATATCCATCTATGTGAAGGAAATAGGAAGCTTCCTGGAACTGGCCGTTTACCCTGGAAAGAAATTATCAGGGCATTAAAAGAAATCAGATTCGAAGGTCCGGCAGTAATGGAATGTTTCATAACAGATGAAGGCAGTGTTGGACATGATTTGAAAATATGGCGTAAACTGAGCTGCGATTTAGAGGAAGTTCAAAAGGATCTTAACCTAAAAAGAGCACTGCAATATTTGAAGAAAATAGAAGATAATGAATGTCAGTGATATCTGGCGTTAGATACAGAGGGGAATCCGTAATGAATTTTACAATAAAAGATATTGCAAAATTGGCAGGGGTATCCGTATCGACAGTTTCAAGAGTTATCAATAATAATTATCCCGTGAGCGATATTGCACGTAAAAAAGTAGAAATGGTGATGCAAGAAAACAATTATCGGCCTAATGGTGTAGCGCGGAGTCTGAGAAGCAATAAAACACATATGATTGCACTGATTATTCCTGAATTACCGAATCTTTTTTTCATGCGTGCTGCCAAAGGATTGGAACAGGAGATGGCAAAAAGAGGATATAGCTTGGCTATTGCTAGCTCCGGGGGAAAAGCAGTTCGGGAACGTGAGCTGATAGAAATGTTCATGGAAAGAAGGATAGATGGACTGGTTATTGCCTCAGTAGACAGTCAAAACCGCTCTATCAATTACAGCATTGGGATGGGTGTTTCAGTGGTGATTGTGGACCGAAATGTGACGGGTGTAAATGCTAGCAAGGTGTTGTGGAATAACATAGAAGGATCTTACCAATTGACAAAGTTTTTAATGAAAAATGGACATAAACGGATTGGAATGATTAATGTTTCGCTCAAAAATCAAAATGGGCAGGAACGGCAGGAAGGATATTTCCGTGCGCTTAAAGAAGCTGGGCTAAAACTTGAAAAATCGCTGGTCAGTGGTTCAAATCACACTGTGGAGCAGGCATATAGTTGTGTCAAGGAAATGTTGATGCAGCCAACTCCTCCCACCGCTTTATATTGTGGTAATGGTATTGTTTTAGAAGGAGCTTTGAAAGCCTTGGAAGAATTACACCTTGAAGTTTATAAGGATATCTCCTTAGTGGCTTTTGGAAACTGCGATTGTAATCAATTTATAACCCCGAAAATTACAACGGCAGAACAAGATTGTGTAGAAATGGGGAAAAGGGCCGGAGTTTTACTGAATAATCTAATTAATGGAAAAAAGACAGAGGCTTCAGAAATTATATTGAATACAGAACTTGTCGTTCGCGATTCTGTTCGAAATTTGCTTTTATGTTAGATTGAGTCGTCACAGGTATCTTTAATTTTTAGGATATCTGTACATAAATAGAAAACGTTTTCTGTAAGGAGGAGAAGTATGGCATTGGTCGATATGTGCCCGCTGTTGAAGGACGCATTACAACAACACTACACAGTGGGAGCATTCAATTTCTTTAATTTTGATATGCTGCATGCGATTCTGCAGGCAGCGGAAGAGGAGCAATCACCTGTTATTATCCAGCTTTGTATGAGTACACATGATTATATGAAAAACTTTTCCCGTTTAGTGTCTCTTGTAAAACAGTATTGTGAAGATTATTCAATTCCTATTGCATTGAATCACGATCACTGCCCTACTCTAAAAGACGCTAAATTTGCAATAGATTGCGGTTTCCCTAGTGTAATGTTTGACGGTTCGCATATGAGTTTTGAAGATAATGTAAAAGCTACAAAAGAAATTGTGTCTTATGCTCACAGGCATGGTGCGTGTGTGGAAGCAGAATTGGGATGCGTTCCGGGATTTGAGGATATGGTATTTTCGGAAAACGCAGTATTGACAGATCCGAAGTTGGCTAAGAGTTTTGTGGAACAAACACAATGTGATGCGCTTGCTATTTCAGTCGGTACAGCACATGGGGGAATAAAGACAACTGAACATATACCGATTTATTTTGACAGGCTTGAAGAAATCGCTCGGGCTATTCCAGACCAACCGCTTGTCTTACACGGTGCTGCTTCACTTTCGGAAGAATTATTCACCTGTATCAATCAGTGGGGTGGATGTGTAGAACAGATGCGCATCTGTTCGGAAGAAGATATCTCTAAATGTACCCAATACCATGTATGCAAGGCTAATATGGATGTAGATAACTTTATGGTATATACGGCCGCAATACGGCGATATTTAATAGAAGAACCGCAGGAGTATAACCCTGGTGCTTTGCTGGCATGTGCGACAACTGCTTTTCAGAGAGAAGTGCAGCATAAGATGCGAAATGTGACGCTGAGCTCCGGACATAACTGGCTTCAGAAAAGGAAGTGACTGAAATGAAATCACAAAAAAACGGCGAACGTCCAGATTTGATTGGAAAGATACCAAAGTGGGCGTGGCTTTTGATTTCTTTGACGGTTGCGCTTATTCTATGGAAATTCCTCTCTGTTAATGAAAAAACTTCACGCAGTTTCCCCGATTTGAAACTGGTATTTGGGGCAATTCAAACTATGTTGGACAGAGGTGTACTATTTAAAGACATTGGAAGCAGCATGGTATCTATATGTACGGGTTTTCTATTTGGTTTTGTTTTAGCAGTGCCAATTGCATTTTTGATGGCATGGTATCGCCCAATTAGATTTGTTTTGGAACCTTGGATTCAGTTTGTAAGAAATATACCGCCATTGGCATATGTTTCGCTTGTCGTACTTTCGGCTGGTGTAGGTCATAAGCCGCAGATTATTATTATCTGTTTAGCCACATTCTTGGTGATGACTGTAACTATTTTTCAAGGGGTGATCAATGTAGATGAAACATTAATTAAGGCAGCGAGAGTGCTGGGGGCAAACGACAGAGTAATTTTGATAAAGGTCGTTTTTCCGGCTACTCTTCCGTTTATTATTACTGCGATTCGTTTGGGGATTAGTACATCGCTTACAACTTTAATCGCAGCCGAATCTACAGGGGCAATTGCAGGAATCGGTATGAGGATTCGGTCATTGGGAAATACCTATGATACGGCTCCCCTGATGCTATATATCATAATAGTAGGAGTCATCGGAATGGTAGCAGAGAAGATTCTGAAAATTGTAGAAAGGAAAACAACAGCATGGCAGGAGAAAAGAGAGCTATAAAAGTGCTTGTTGATGATGTCAGGAAAGTTTTTCGGGGAAGAGACAACGAAGTTGTGGCGCTTAACGGAATCAATTTGGCGATTCATGAAAATGAATTCGTTTGCGTAGTGGGTCCCTCCGGATGCGGAAAGTCTACATTATTAAATATTATTGCTGGCCTGCATGCGGCAACCAGTGGGCGAGTAATGATGGACGGAAAGGAAGTAAAAGGTACTGGAGTAGAACGTGGCGTTGTGTTTCAACAGTATGCTTTATTTCCGTGGCTAACAGTACAAAAAAATATAGAATTCGGGCTTGCCCTGAAAAAGATATCGGATAAAGAACGGATACAGACGGCGCAGAAATATCTTCATATGGTAGGCTTGGATGACTTTGCAAATTCTTATCCCAAAGAATTGTCGGGAGGCATGAAACAGCGCGTTGCATTGGCACGTGCATATGCAGTCAACCCAGAGGTACTTCTGATGGATGAGCCCTTTGGAGCTTTGGATGCCCAAACACGCACCCAATTGCAATCAGATCTTCTGACTGTATGGGAAGAGCAACAGAAAACATGTTTTTTTATTACACATGATGTCGATGAAGCTATTATTTTAGCACAAAGGGTGGTGATTATGAGCGCCCGTCCAGGGCGCATCAAAGAAATAGTTAATGTTGATATTCCTTATCCCCGTACACAAGCAACCAAATTGAGCAATCGCTTTATGGAGTTGAAAAATTATATCTGGGAACGGGTTTATCAAGAATATTTGGAAGTAAGAAAATAGCCAAACCAACAAAAGGATTCTGCATTTTGAATCAAAGGAGGAAAAAATGAAAAAATTTATAGCATGTGTTACGTTATTGTCGGGGTTACTTTGTTTTATGTATGGATGTAGTACATCATCGGGAAACAGTATTACTGAAAGCCAACCGCTTACATCGACCTTAGACACAGAAACTGAAAATCAAGAAACACAAAAATTAGTTCCCCTGAATATTGGATATAACCCTGATTATTGTTGCGCTTGGGTGCTTACAACGGCAAAAAGTATGGGGTATTTTGAAGAAGAAGGCTTTGATGTCACACTTTATGAATTTTCGTCGGGGCCTGAACAAGTATCCGCTATGGAGTCTGGCACATTGGATATTGTATCTATCGGCACAGGTGCCCATAAATTGGCGGCCACAGGCAGTTGCACAATTTTCTGCTTTTCTCATCTGAGTGATGCAGAACGTGTAATGGGACTGGCTTCACACGGTGTGACATCATTGGAGGATTTGCAAGGGAAAAAAGTAGGCTATGCTTCTGGAACAGCATCAGAAACAATCCTTTTGACAGCCCTCTCCTCTGTCGGCCTGACGCTCGAAGATATTGAGGCATATGATATGGATACTTCCAGTCTTGCCACAGCGATGATATCGGGTACAATTGATGCCTGTGCTACATGGTCACCTAATGATTTGACAATTATGGAAGAACTTGGGGAGGATGCGCAGATTTTAGCAAAATCTTCTGATTATACAGACGTATATGTCGGGCCTTTAAGTTTTGCTGTCTCTAATGAATATGCACAGGAAAATCATGAACAGTTAGTTGCACTCACACGGGCACTATATAAGGCTAAGGATTATGCCGCTGTGGAACAAAATAGAGGAAATGTAGCGGAATTTGTGGCAGAACAATGCGGCCTTGATTATGATGCCATTTATGCACAGCGATATGACGGTGATTTTATTTCCGGAGAACAAACTTATCAGTATGCTGTTGATGGCACGCTTAGAGATTATTATGAACTTTATGAGACTTCCGCTATTGAAAGTGGCGCCATTGAAAAAGAACAAGCGCTGGAGTTAGATGATTTTATTGATTTTTCTGTGATGATTGAGGCGGGAGAAACATTGTATGGCCCACAAGGCTAACAAATGAAACGTAAGGATGGCCGACAGGATTGATATACTCCTGTCGGCTTTCTGAAGCAAGAAAAGGAGAAAAATATGAAAAAAATTATTAATACCCCAGAACAATATACAGATGACATGTTGAGAGGAATTTATGCCGCCCATTCAGAAAAAGTGAGATATGTAAATCATGATCTGCGCTGCTACTGTACAAAAAATAAGACTCAAGGAAAGGTGGCTATCATAACCGGAGGAGGAACAGGCCACCTGCCGCTCTTCCTTGGATATGTAGGAGACGGCCTTTTAGATGGCTGTGCAGTGGGGAATGTATTTCAATCACCTTCTGCCGAACAAATTTATCATATTACCAAGGAAGTGGAAAGCGGTGCAGGAGTTTTATACATCTATGGGAATTATACAGGAGACATCATGAACTTTGATATGGCCGCTGAACTTTGCGAGGCGGAAGGGATACATATCCAATCAATTGTAGGTGCTGACGATGTTAATTCAGGCGCACCTGAGATACGTCGAGGCGTGGCAGGAATCTTTTTTATGTATAAAGCCGCTGGTGCTGCTGCATCACAAATGGGAACACTACAAGAAGTCTATGAGGCGGCGGAAAAAGTAAAGGCGGTAACAAGGACAGTCGGATTTGCACTCACACCGTGTATTATCCCGGAGGTAGGTCATCCGAATTTTGTTTTGGGGAAAAATGAAATGGCTATGGGTATGGGAATCCACGGAGAACCTGGGATTTATAATTGTAAAATAAAGACGGCAGCTGAATTGGCGGAAGAATCACTTCTTCTCATTCAACAGGATATGCCAATAGAAGAAGGCGAAGAAGTCGCTGTCCTGATTAATGGTTTAGGTGCTACTTCACTGGAAGAGTTGTATATTCTGAATGGATGTGTAGCTGAACAACTTAAGAAAAAAAGCATAAATGTAGTCCGTACATTTGTGGGAGAATTTGCAACTTCCATGGAAATGGCCGGAGCGTCTATTTCGCTTTGCAAGGTGGATGAAAAGATTTTGCAATGGTTGGATTTTCCAATAGACACTCCATTTTTAAAATTGAACTAAAATAAAAGAGGTTTATCGGATGAAAACAGTGACAAGTGCGCAGCTGCCAGCACTTTTTGAGCAAGTGGCAGAAAAAATGACAGAAAAAGAACAAACGCTGTGTGAGATGGATGCAAAGCTGGGCGATGGAGACCTTGGCCTCACTATGAGGAAGGGGTTTTCCGCACTGCCTGATATTTTGCGTGCTTCCGAAGAGCATGACATGGGAAAAATATTAATAAAGACGGGTACAAAGCTGGCAACTGTTGTTCCCTCTACGATGGGAACGTTAATGGCATCTGGAATTATGAATGGGGGGCTGGCAATTTTAGGTGAAAAAGAAATGGATGCAAATATATTTTGTCGATATCTGCATGGGTTTATCCAAGGAATTGAAAAGAGAGGAAAATGTAAAAAAGGAGATCGAACAATTCTTGATGCTATGGCACAAGCCGAAGAGGAACTTTTGCAGGCGCTAAAGCAAGAGCCGGCAATATCGCTGATACAGGCAGGAAGAATTGCGGCAGAAGGAGCGAGAAAGGGTACACAGGCTACCTGTAAAATGAAACCTAAATTTGGAAAGGCAGCCATTCATGTAAAGGAAGCAGTCGGAGTGCCAGATCAAGGTGCTTGTGCAGGAATGTATATGCTGGAAGGTTTTCGGGATTATTTTGAACGGTCAGAATAGGCAGATTTCGTAAAAATTTGAATATTGTCTGTAATTTAGTCTATGGAGTATAACAAAGATGAAGCTATATTTTGAATATGGACACGGCACGATGGTGGCAGAATTGCCAGACAGCACAGACGTATTTATTCCCGGGCAGACTGTGGCCGACCCGCCGTGTATCGAACAGACATGGCAGGCGCTGTATGAGGCAACAGTGAAAAGTATCCGCAGCCCCATTGGTATGCCGCCGCTGAAAACATTGGCCCATAAGGGAAGTACAGTGGTATTTGTGATACCGGATATTGTCAAGGGCGGCAACCAGTCCACCAGCCACCGCAAGGTGGCCATCCGTGCATGTCTGGACGAGCTGTATGCCGCAGGAGTGGAAAAGAAAGACGTACTGCTGCTGTTCTCGAACGGGCTGCACCCGCGCGCGACAGTGCCAGAGATGAAGACGATTCTCGGGCCGGAACTGTTCAGCGAATTCTACCCCACAGGGCAGATAACGAGCCACGATTCAGAAGACTATGAGCATCTTGTAGACCTTGGCTATACGCCGCAGGGGGATCATGTTATTCTGAACAAATATGTGTACGACGCGGATGTGGCTATCCTCATTGGGCATACACAGGGCAACCCGTATGGGGGATATTCGGGTGGTTACAAGCACTGCGCTACAGGCATCACGCACTGGCGCAGCATCTCGGCACACCATGTGCCGCAGGTGATGCACAGGCAGGATTTTGTGCCAGTGAGCACCAGCAGTGAGATGCGGCATAAGTTCGACCAGCAGGGCATGTACATGGAAGAGAAGATGGGCAAAAAATTTTTCTGCTGCGATGCAGTGCTGGATACAAAAAACCGCCAGATAGAGGTGAATTCCGGCTGGGCGAAAGAAGTACAGCCTGTGAGCTGGAAAACGGCAGACAAACGCACCTATGTACACTGGGCGAAAAAGAAATATGATGTGGTTGTGTTTGGGATGCCAACGAATTTTCACTATGGGGATGGAATGGGAACGAACCCTATCCAGATGATGCAGGCGCTTTCGGCACAGGTGATCCGGCATAAGCGGGTGCTGGCAGACAGATGTGTGTTTATCGTGTCGAGTATCTGCGACGGATGGTTCCACGAGGAGCGCTGGCCGTATCTGAGAGAGCTTTATGAGATGTTCCAGCACGATTCCATGAATATTCTGCCGGATATGAACCGCTACGGAGAATATTTTGCCACCAATGAGGAATATATCCGCAAATACCGGTACTGCAATGCATTCCACCCATTCCATGGGTTCAGCATGATGAGTTGCGGGCATCTTGCGGAAGAGCACATGAGCGCAATTTATATCGTGGGCGCCCGAGAACCGGGCATCGCGCGCGGAATGGGGTTAAAGACACGCGCGACGTTTGAAGAGGCTCTGGAGGATGCGAAGAAAAAATATGTAGGGTATGAGCCGAATATTCTGGCGCTGCCGCAGACGTTTACGACAACAGCAGTGCACCTGTGTATGGAGGACCCTGCCCTCAACAGCCACATACGTGACAATGCCCCTGCTTATCCCTGCGGGGGATAAGCGCAGCAGCAGACGGTGCGCCTGCCCTATAAAGCAGCAGATAAATCAGAAAGCTATCACAGCCCCGGGCAAGGCAAACCGAATGCTGCCGGCCAGGGGCTGTGATTTTCTGTAAACTTTAATTTTTTCTTTACAGTTTTGTTATGAAAAAAGGGTATCCTAAAAAATAATACAGGCATCGTACAAAAAATTTGGAGATGCCTTGTGCGCACGCCGGTTGGACAAACTTTACCATATGTAGTATAATAACCATACTTATAAGTGTGTCGAAATTTCGTATACCGTTGCAGAATAATGCAGAAGCCTGTCTTTGGAAAGAGGAAGCGGCCATGATACGCAGAAATCAGTCTATCCTGAATATCATCAATATGCTGCTGGATGCGGCTTTGGTATTCTGCGCCTACCTGCTGGCTACCTATATCCGCTTTGACATCATGTACGGTATTGCGCCTGCGCTGCAGCTTGCGTGGAACCGCAAATATTTTGAAATTGCCGCGGTGTATGCTGTGGTGCTTGTGGTGGTGTTCTACGCTGCCAGGCTGTACGGCTCCTACCGCTTCCAGTCTCAGGGGCGGGAGCTGGCGGTGATTTTTACGGTAAACGCCGTGGGCGTGTCTGTTCTCACGGCGCTTTTGTATGTCACGCGCTTTGCAGATTTTTCCCGCCTTGCAATCTTCATGTTTTTTGCCCTCTCTACGCTTTTTGTGTCGTTAAAACGCATTTGTGTGCGTGCCGTTCTGCGGCATTACCGTAAGCTTGGCTATAACCAGAAGCATGTTATTGTAGTGGGCAACGGCCATTTTGCACACCAGTATATGCAGGATGTAAAGGCAAACCCTCATATGGGTTTTACTGTGGACGGGTACATCAGCAAGGTTCAGCGTTCGGAATTGGGCAAGTGTTTGGGAACTTATGAAGAATTGGAAAATATTTTGGAAAAAAACATGGTGGATGAAGTGATTGTGGCACTGGAACCCCATGAAATCCAATTTATGAAGCAAGTATTGGATGCTGCCGACAAATTAGGTGCAAGAATCAGCATCATTCCGTTCTATAATGATTATATCCCGGCCCATCCATCTATTGATGTAGTGGGGAAAACGAAGCTTATCAACATGCGCGCCACTCCGCTGGACAACGTGCTGCTGCGCGCTTGCAAGCGGTGCATGGACATTGCGGGCGCCTTGGTTCTTATTGTATTGACAAGCCCCCTGATGCTGGCGGCGGCTGCGGGGGTGCGGCTTTCCAGCCCGGGGCCCGTCCTGTTCCGGCAGGAACGTGTGGGAAAAGACAAAAAGCCCTTCCGTATGTATAAATTTCGCAGCATGCGTGTGACGGGCACGGAGGATACCGGCTGGAGCACGGACAACGACCCAAGAAAGACAAGGTTCGGCAGCTTTATCCGAAAATACAGCATCGACGAGCTGCCGCAGTTTTTCAATGTGTTGAAGGGCGACATGAGCCTTGTGGGCCCCCGGCCGGAGATACCCTTTCATGTAAACCACTTCAAAGAGGAAATACCCCTTTACCTTGTGCGCCAGCAGGTGCGGCCGGGCATTACGGGCTGGGCGCAGGTGAACGGCCTGCGCGGCGATACCAGCATTGAAAAGCGCGTGCAGTATGACATCTGGTACATCGAAAACTGGAGCATTGCACTGGATATTAAAATTTTGCTGCGCACAGTGTTCGGCGGCTGGGTGAACGGCGAAAAGCTGTAAGGAGAAGCGGAAAATGGATATCAAGATACTTGTGGCGGTGCACAAGCCGTGCACTGTGCCGGAGGGAAGCGTGTATGTGCCTGTGCAGGCAGGCCGCGCGCTGCACCCCGCCATAGGGCATATTGCAGGGGATGACACCGGCCCGAACATTTCGGCAAAAAACCCGAATTACTGCGAGCTTACAGCGCTGTATTGGGGCTGGAAAAACCTTGACGCCGAATACCTTGGCCTTGCCCATTACAGGCGTTATCTGGCAAAGCCGGGGCTGGGGCGCGGCAGGGCCCGCCTGCCCGGCAAAAAGGAGCTGCAGCGCGCTTTGCAGGGCTGCGATATACTTCTTCCCCAAAAGCGCCATTACTGGATAGAGACGAACTACAGCCAATATGTGCATGCCCACCACCAGCAGGATTTGGATGTGACGCGCGCAATATTGGCCGAAAGTTGGAAGGCATACCTGCCCGCCTTTGACGAGGTGATGCGCAGGCGCAGCGGCCACCGCTTCAATATGTTTGTGATGCAGAAAGAGCTGGCCCAGCGGTACTGCACCTGGCTGTTTGCTGTGCTGTTCGAGCTGGAGCGGCGGCTGGATATTTCCAGCTATAATGCCAACGATGCGCGTGTGTTCGGCTTTGTGGCCGAACGCCTGCTGGACGTTTGGCTGCTGCAGGAGGGCTTGCCCTACCGGGAGCTGCCCGTGCTTTGCACAGAGCCCGTGAATTGGCTGAAAAAGGGCGCGGCCTTTCTGCACCGCAAGTGGGCGGCAGGGCGCGCGCTTGGCCCGGCAGATACTTTGGAAAATACAAAGGAGGAAACAAAAAGTGGCACAGTATGATTACCTTATTGTGGGGGCGGGCCTGTACGGCGCTGTGTTTGCCCAGCAGGCAAAGCAGGCGGGCCGGCGCTGCCTTGTGGTGGAACGGCGCGCGCATATAGCGGGCAATGTGTATACCGAAGAGGTGCAGGGCATTCAGGTGCACCGCTATGGCGCGCACATCTTTCACACCAACAGCGAACAGGTTTGGCAGTATGTGGGCCGTTTTGCACGCTTTAACCGCTATACCAACAGCCCCATGGCAAATTACAAGGGCGAATTGTATAACCTGCCCTTTAACATGAACACCTTCAATCGCCTGTGGGATGTAACGACGCCCGCGCAGGCCATGGCAGAAATAGAGCGGCAGCGCGCCGCCGCAGGCAGCGCGGCCCCCAAAAATCTGGAGCAGCAGGCCATCAGCCTTGTGGGCACGGATATTTATGAAAAGCTGGTAAAGGGCTATACGGAAAAGCAGTGGGGCCGCCCATGCCACGAACTGCCCGCCTTTATCATCCGGCGCCTGCCGGTGCGGTTCACCTTTGACAACAACTATTTCAACGCCATGTACCAGGGCATCCCCATAGGCGGCTATACCGCCATGGTGCAGAACATGCTGGAGGGGACAGACGTGCGCCTGAACACAGATTATCTGGCGCACAAGGCACAGCTGGACGCTTTGGCCAGGCGCGTGGTGTACACCGGGCCCATAGACGCCTATTTCGACTGCTGCTATGGCCCGCTGGAATACCGCAGCGTGCGGTTCGAGACACAGGTGCTGGATATGCCGAATTATCAGGGCAACGCCGTGATAAACTACACCGACGCCGAAACGCCCTATACCCGCATTATCGAGCACAAGCACTTCGAATTCGGCACGCAGCCCAAAACGGTGATAAGCCGCGAATACAGCACCGAGTGGAAGCCCGGGCAGGAGCCGTATTACCCCGTGAACGATGAAAAAAACAATGCGCTTTACGCCCGTTATGCCGCGCTGGCAAAGCGGGAGCCGCGCGTCATATTCGGCGGCCGCCTTGGCGAATACCGCTATTACGATATGGACGCGGTGGTGGAAAGCGCGCTGCAAAAAGCGGAACAGGAATTGTAAAGGCAGAGGAAAATGGAGCAGATAGCAGCTATTGTAGTTACCTACAACCGAAAAGAGCTGTTGCACCAATGTATAGAAAAACTATTGGCACAGCAGAAAGCGGCATGTGACATTCTGATAGTGGATAACGCCAGTACAGACGGCACAGGTGCTGAAGTTCAGGCATTTGCAAAGCGCCAGCCTCATCTTTTTTACCGAAATACTGGCGCTAACCTTGGCGGAGCGGGCGGCTTCAACTTTGGTGTGCGCTGGGCCGTAGAAACGGGGTATAGTTACTTATGGCTCATGGATGATGACACTTTGCCTTGCCCGAATGCCCTTGCAGAACTTTGGAACGCACATAAACAGTTGCAGGGAAACTATGGATGGCTTTCCAGCAAATGCCTTTGGCTGGACGGGGCTCTGTGCCCAATGAACATTCAGCGTGCCACACCATTTCAAGAAATAAAAAGCTTTGCACAGCCGCTTGTTCCTGCGCAAATGGCCAGTTTTGTTTCGCTCTTTTTGAAAGCAGAAACTGTTCGGAAGTTTGGACTTCCAATTAAAGAATTTTTTATCTGGACAGATGATTGGGAGTTTACCCGCCGCATTTCACGTGCACTTCCTTCCTATGTTATAGCTGACAGTGCCGTTGTTCACGCGATGAAAAGCAAAACAGTTGTAAATATTGCAACTGATAGTGGAGAACGCTTATCACGTTATCAATATTTTTATCGAAATGATGTTTACCTTTATCGCAGGGAGGGCGTTAAAGGTTGGATATGGTTATTGGTAAAAAACATATGGCACAGTATTCAGGTGTTGTGTGCCCGAAAAGCAGAGAGAAAAAAGAAGTGGGCGCTTATTTGGAATGGCTTTAAAAAAGGAAAAACATTTTGTCCTGATGTTGAATTCATTATAGAGGATTAAAACTCATAACGGAGGAAAATATAAATGAAGATACAGAATATACTGTTTCCTGAAATTGGAATTTGCACAGAGGAAAAGATGTTTTTTCGCAAAGAAAAGAATTATGACCGCGAAGTGAAATTAGAGGAAAATAACAGATGTCTGCGTTTTGCAGCCTATGGTTATTGTAGTTTTGATACATATTTCAATGCCTTGTCGATTGCTAAATGGAAAAAATATACGTCTATTGGGGATGTGAGGCTCCAACTTTATTTGCAAGGCTCGTTTGAAGTGATTTTGACGAATATTGAATGTGTTGAAAAGAAAGTATATATCAAGGAAATCGGAAGTTACAATATAAATTCAAAAGAAAAGCAATTGTTTATCTTTCCTTACAACTTATATGAATATAAAGGTCTCCTTGCGTTTTCTTTAAGAGCCAAAAGTGACGCTCTATGTTTTGGCGGCTGGTATGATGCAGACATGGCAGATACGTCTCTTTGGAATGTAGATATTGCCATTGATATTTGTACGTTTCGCAGAGAAGCATTTATACAAAGAAATATAGATATTTTGAAAAAGTCAGTTATAGAAAAATCAGATAGCCCACTATATAAACATTTACATGTATATATATCGGATAATGGAAAGACATTACCAAAGCAAGAAATTGAAAATGAATATATTCATATTGTAGAGAACAAAAATGCAGGCGGAGCAAGTGGGTTTACGCGTGGATTGATTGAAATTATGAATAATTATAAAAATTATCCGGCAACACATGCTCTTCTAATGGACGATGATATTGTGATATTGCCAGAGGCCCTTTTCCGCACTTATACTATACTTCGTTGTAGAAAGCCAGAATATGGTGAGCTGTTTATAGGTGGGGCTATGCTTCGCTTAGATAATCAGGCACTGCAGGTGGAATCTGGTGCCTCTTGGAATGCAGGTGAGCTCATTTCCAACAGAAAAAATTTAAATCTTCTTAAATTAAAAAACTGTTGCCTGAATGAAGAAGAAGAATATACAGAATACAATGCTTGGTGGTATTGCTGTATTCCCATGACGATAGTCAATTCTGAAAATCTTCCCTTACCTATTTTCATTCGTGGAGATGATGTGGAATATGGACTGCGTAATATAAAACAATTGGCATTGATGAATGGAATTTGTGTATGGCATGAAGCATTTGAAAATAAATATTCTTCTTTTTTGCAATATTATATTTTAAGGAACCTGTTATATGATAACGCATTACATTTTCCAGAATATACTGCAAGAAAATTTTTGCGGCGACTTTATAAAAGTGTAGCGAGAGAATTGGTCTATTATCGTTATAAAAATATAGATTTAATTTTTCGGGGAGTAAATGACTTTTTCAAAGGCGTTGAATTTTTAAAAACGACAGATGGAGAAGCACTTCATAAAGAGATAATGGAAGCCGGTTACAAAGCTGTTCCAGTAAGTCAACTGAAAGGGGCGGCTTATCATGCCACAATATATGATGCTAGTATAAATCAGAGCGAAAACTTTTTGCATAAGCTATTACGATATGGCACGATGAATGGATATTTTTTGCCTGCAAAATACCAAAAGAATAGTAAAATAAAAATTGTTTCTATGGCGCAATGTCGTCCGGTAAATTTTTATCGGGAACAGAAAGTTTTAAATTATGATACTGTTAGCGGTAAAGGCTTTATAACACAAAAAAGCTGGAAAGAGACATGGAGGGCCTTATGGAAGCTAATTGGCATGACTGGAAAAGTATTATTTCAGTTTAATCGTGCAAAAAGCAGTTTTAAATTACATGTAAGTGAAATAACTAATGAGAAATTTTGGAATGACTATTTACAGATAGTTCATTGAAAATTATTTGAGGAATTAAAGATTATGAATAAAAAAGAAAAAATTGTGCTGGCGGCACAGGAGCGTTGTACCGGTTGTGGCGCATGTGCAAATATATGTCCTAAAAAAGCAATTCAAATGGTACCAGATGAAGAAGGTTTTATTCAGCCCCAGATTGATGATGATTTATGTATACAATGTGGTTTATGTACAAAAAGTTGCCCTGTAATACATCCAAAATATGTAAATAGAGTGGTGGACTCGTGTTATGCCATGTGGGCACAAGATGATATAAGAGCTATTACGTCAACTGCCGGTTTTTTCTTTTTACTAGCTCAAGACATAATTAAACAGGGTGGAGTAGTTTATGGAGCAGCATGGACAAAAGAATGGAGCGTGCACCATATTGGAGTGAAAGACGAGAAAAATCTTCTTCGGCTATGTGGTAGTAAATATTTACAAAGTGATATAGAAAACAGTTATAAAAGTGCAAAAAAAGAGTTGGAGAGTGGACTCTCTGTTTTGTTTTCCGGTTGCCCATGTCAAATTGCTGGGTTGTATGGTTTTTTAGGAGGAAAAGAATATGCAAACCTAGTAACTATGGAGGTTATATGCCATGGTGTTCCATCCCCTGAAGCTTTTCAGAAATATTTAGCCGATAATTTTTCTGATAAACAAATTGATAAAATTGATTTTCGAGATAAAACTATATTTCACTGGAGTACTACTTCGAATATTCATTTTGTCGATAATACTTCATATCGGAAAGATGAAAAGAACGATTCGTTTTACAGAGCGTTCTTACCCTGTATGATTTTGAGGAAATCATGTTCTGTATGTCCTTTTTCTCGGCTTCCGCGGCAGGCAGATATTTCTGTGGGCGATTTTTGGGGTATTAAGGCAGCAGATGCCACATGGCATGATAAAAAAGGCACAGAATTAGTGTTGCTCAATAATAAAAAGGGAAAAGTCACTTTTGAACGGTTAAAACCTAATTTTCAGCGATTTGAAAAATTTCCATTAGAGGCGGCCACCAGAGTGAATAAGACAATATTGCAACCATTTCATGCTCACCCTGGCAGAAAACATTTCTTTTCCTCTATGCGGTTGCTTCCTTTCAATCAACTGGTGGAAAATTCGTTAGAGCATAAATATGATATTGGCGTTGTTGGACTATGGTATGGAATCAATTATGGCTCCATTTTAACTTATTATGCTTTATATCAACTCCTCCGTGATTTAGGATATGACCCTGTTATGTTACCGAAGCCGCCCCAACTATGGGAAGAGAAATTTAATAACCCAAATACGATTGCTCAAAAATTTATTTGGAAGCACTGCAATGTGTTTAATAAGATAAATTCTGTTGGTGAAATCAATAGAATGAATGACCGTTGCAAAGATTTCATTTTAGGAAGTGATGTGGTTTGGAGTTATAGAATCGTTGGTAAAGATACAGACCAGTTTTTCTTTCTGGATTGGGTAGAGAGCGGACACAAAAGAATAGCATTTGCGTCATCATTTGGAAATAATTTGAGAGGCCCAGATAATTATAAAGAAAAAGCCATCTATCATCTGAAAAATTTTGATGCAATCTCTGTGCGTGAAGATAGTGGGGTTGAAGCTGCGAAAAAGCTTACGGGAAGAAAAGATATTGAGCATGTATTAGACCCTGTGTTTTTATGTAGGAAAGAAGTGTTTGACCAAGCTGCACTAGAAGCTTCATGTAAAGTTGAAAAACCGTTTATCTTCTCGTATTTATTAAAAAAGGAAGCAAGTGAAGATAAAAAAAGGATTTTGGAGGCTTTGAAAAATGAGTTGAAAATAGACGCTAAAATATGCGGCAATCCTAATAATTTGGCGGTGTCAAAACAGACGTATGGAGAAGATGTTTTACCTGTCATTAGTGTAGAAACATGGCTTTGGAATATCCAAAATTGTGAGATGTATATAGGGGACTCTTATCACGGCCTGTGTTTTGCGCTATTATATCACAAACCTTTTTTAATTACTTACGGTAAAAAATCGGATATAACTACACATCAGCGGTTTGAGAGTTTATTGAGGCTGTGTAATTTGGAAGACAGAATTTTGTATGGAAAAGAAATGAACACACAACGTGCCTTGGAGATTTTTCATAGTCCAATTAATTGGGAGGACGTAGAAAGCCGTTTGGATGAGTACAGGCATAGTTCTACGGAATGGCTAAAAAAGGTGTTGGATAAACCTTTACATCCCGTTACAGAAAAGGACTATATTGCCGACCAGTGGAAACGGACATTATCCGAACAAAGAATTGAAATAGATTTATTGAAGAAGGAAATACAGCATCTTACTCTTCCGATTCCTATCTATCGTAGAGTAATGAATAAACTAAAAAAGGCTGTACAGTATTATCGAAAAAATGGAATAAAACAAACAGTAAAAAAAGTAACTCGGTATCTCAAAAAGAAATTTTTATAACTTGGGAGAAAGAAATGCTCAAGAGCATGCGGCTTCGAATGAGGCAAAACCATTTTTTATTTTCAGAACTAGTAAAAAGGGATTTCAAAGAAAAGTACAAGCGCACCACGCTGGGCATGGCATGGAGCGTCCTTTCGCCCCTGCTCACTCTGCTGGTGATGCGGCTGGTGTTCACCCAGTTTTTCGGGCGCAACACGCCTCATTATACCACCTATCTGTTCAGCGGCAACCTGGTGATGGCGTACTATAAAGAGGCGACCAAAGGCGGCATGAACAGCCTGATGAGCAATGCGCGCATCTTCACAAAAATCAATGTGCCGAAGTATATGTTCCTGTTCTCGAAAAACGTCTCTGCGCTTGTCAACTTCGGGCTTACGCTGTGCGTGTATTTCATTTTCTGCGCGTTCGACGGCATCACCTTCGGCCCGCACATGCTGGCGCTGGTGTTTCCCATTGTCTGCCTGCTTGCCATGAACATTGGGGTGGGCATGATACTTTCCGCGTTCTATGTGTTCTTTCGGGATGTGCAGTATTTGTACGATGTGTTTCTCACCCTGCTCACATATCTTTCGGCAATTTTTTATCAGGTAGACCAGTTCAGCCCCGCTGTGCAAAAGCTGTTTCTGTGCAACCCGGTATATACTTACATCAAATATTTCCGCACAGTGGTTATTGACGGCAGCCTGCCGTCCCCGGCCTATCACCTGCTGTGCCTGTTCTATGCGGGCATTTTTCTGGCGCTTGGCTGTTACATCTACAAAAAGTACAACCGGCAATTTCTGTATTACGTGTAAAGAGGGGCAGTATGGCGGCAATTGAATGTAAAAATGTCAGCATCCGGTATATCACCGGAGATTTCAAATCCATCGGCCTGAAAGAATATGTGGTAAGGCGGCTGAAGGGCAACTATCATGTGAAAGAATTCTGGGCAGACAAAAACGTGACCTTTTCGCTGGAAAAGGGGGACATGCTGGGCATCATCGGCTCAAACGGCGCGGGGAAAAGCACGCTGCTCAAATGCTTTGACCACATCCTCAGGCCCCAGAGCGGCTCCGTCCTGGTGGATGGGACGGAC